>WNGR01006366.1_pt1 | contig 13240 bp, 13 predicted proteins | sample 5407581 | NCBI WGS metagenome assembly WNGR01 (sample SAMN13153383, study PRJNA577476) | soil metagenome | isolation source: 80 cm soil or saprolite under Garry oak tree replicate 2 | place: USA:California | collected 2016-06-15 | reverse complement strand
TGCATGCCGTCCGCCAGCCGGCTGATGTGCAGCCGGCGCCGGGAGAAGTCGGCCTCGGCCTCGTTGAAGAAGCCGTCGGGGTTGCAGACATGCCAGGCGATGCGGCAAAGCTTCTGCAGCTCTTTGAACGACAACCACCGCGCCCGGTCGAGCATGTCCTCTTCGTCGAAGAGCTCTTTGTTGTCCTCGAGGTTGTCGCGCAGGTGGCAGAGCAGAGACACGGCCTGATAGCTGATCTCGCCAGAGCTCAGTGCCGCGGCGATCTTGGGCAGCGACTCCAGCTGCTCGCCGACACAGAGGCGGTCAGCCGCTGAATTGACCGACATGCCACAGCTGAGGCCGATCCAGGTCGCCGGGCCCATGTTGCCGCTGATGAGGTGGTCGCCTGACTTCTGAGCCTCACGCACCTCAGTTGCGAACTCACCCTCGAGGGCGTCGATGACGCCTCGGAGACCTTTGGGATCTACCCGGCGCTCCTCGCGAGCCTGAAACTCGCGCACCGCCGCCTGCAGTCTCGAGAGGGGAGTTCCCCCTTCCCCCAGCATGCAAAGAGCATACCAAACAAACGTTTGGGCGTCAATCCATTAACACGCAAAGACGAAAAAAGCTGGACCCCACCCGGCGCTGCGCGCCGACCTCCCCCAAACGGGGGAGGTAACTGACTCAAGCACGCTTTCGGCCTGCGGGCCCGACCCCGACACCCTTCTCCCAGTCCGTCCTCGTCGCATCTACCGGCCGTGCTTTAAGCCTCCCAGTGGTTGCGCCCACCCTTACAAAGGGTTGACTCGGGCAAGACCACCATTTGACAGCGCCTCCTCATCGTGAGCGTCGGCTCACTCGAGCCGATAACAAAAAGCGAAGAGGAGACCAACATGAATCCGTTTGCCGCACTCGCAGTCAAGGCCATCGGTGGGGGCACCGCCGCCGCCCTGCTCAGCCTCGGGGTCGCCGGCGGCCTGGCGCAGGCCGCTTCACCGAACCCGAGCCCGACCCCGGCGACGTCGGCCAACCCGACCAAGCCCGACCCGCACAAGGATCGCCGCGCGATTCGCCTCGCCGTTTTCGAGGCCGAGGCGGACGTTCTTCACCTGACGCCCGCTCAGCTGCGCGAGGACCTCAAGCACGGCCAGAAGGTGTCCGACCTGGCCAAGGACAGGGGCATGAACAAGGACCAGTTCGCGGCCAAGCTGGCGCTCATCGTCAAGCCGAGGCTCGAGACACTGGTCGACAACAAGGAGATCACTCAGGCTCAGGCGGACAAGGCGTTGGACCGCATCTCGAAGGGCAACATCCCGTTCTGGAACGGAATCCACCCTCGCAAAGCGACGTCGGCGACGCCGAGCAAGTAGGTACTTCCCCCCGAGAGAGGGTCCTCATCGACGAGGACCCTCTTTTCTTTATCAGCGGCCGAGCAATCTCGTGCGGACCTTGTTGCTCATCGCGATCTGCTTCCACTTGCGGCGTTCCTCGATGCCAATCCGTGCATCGCTTCGCGCCGCCACCGAGCGCAATTCGCGCTGCAGCTTGCGGTAGCTCTCGAGGCGCGCCGCATCTAGCTCGCCTATTGCGATGGCCGACTTGATCGCGCACCCGGGTTCGCTGCGATGCTCGCAATCGTTGAACCGGCATTTCGCGGCGATCTGCTCGATGTCTTCGAAGAGGTTCCCGAGCCCGTCCTCGCCCACCCAGAGCTGTGCCTCGCGCAGCCCTGGAGTGTCGATGATCATTCCGCCATGGGGAAGCTGGACCAGCTCGCGGTGGCTTGTCATGTGGCGCCCCTCACCCGTTCGGTGAACGGTGCGTGTCTTCATCAGCTCTGAGCCTGTGATGCGGTTGATGAGGCTGGACTTGCCCGCGCCCGACGGACCGAGAAGGACCCCAGTCCGCGCGGCCTGGAGCTGTTCGGCCAGAGCTTCAACGCCTTCACCGGTGACGGCGCTGGTGACCAGGACCGGCGTGCCCACCGCCGCCGACTCGAGCTCCAGCCGAAGCTCCTCAGGTGACGTTGCAATGTCCGACTTCGTCAGCACGACGACGGGCGCCGCCCCGCTCTGCCACGCCATCGTGAGGTAGCGCTCGATGCGCCTTGCGTTGACGTCCTGAGCCGACGCCACCACGAACGCGACGTCGACGTTCGCGGCCAGGACCTGCTCTTTGGTTTCGAGGTGGGCGACCTTCCGCGAGAACGAGGTCCTGCGCTCAACGAGCCCGTGGATCGTCGCCACGGGCTCGCGGTGTTTCAAGGCAACCCAGTCGCCGACCGCCGGCAGCGGGCCACCATCGTTGCGCAGGTTGCGGCTGGGCACCGCGCGAAGCGATGTCTCACCGTCATGAACCAGGTATTCCGCGCCGTAGTCGGCGAGGACGCGCGCGGGCACGCTCGCTTCGCCTGCAAACGGCGCGAAACGTTCCGCGAACCAATCGTCCCAGCCCAGCGGCGCGAGCTGTGGGAAGGATTGAAAGGACAACTCAGATTCCTCCGGAGAAAGCCAGGCGGACATATCGGTCCGCCGCGGAGGACGTGCTTAGTGAGCGGCTCCGGAGGCGGCCGACGGCCGGGAAACGTTCATCGCAAGCTCAGCCATTCGGACGACACCTCCTAGTAATTTTTTGCGAGCAGCAGCCTACCACGATTCGTCCCAGTCTTTCGGAACCCGCTGACCGGCGCTACCGGCTCTTGAACTCTGGTTTGCGCTTCTCTTTGAAGGCGGCGATCCCTTCGTCCGCATCCTCGGATACGAATACGCGCCCGATCGCCTCGCGCTCGATGGCCAGGCCCAAGTCCAGTGGCGCCCCATAGCCCTGCGTGATTGCGAGCTTGGCGTGGCCGATGGCAACACCTGGACCGGCGGCGAGCTTCGACGCATATTCGATCGCGCCGGCACGGCACGATGCGGCGTCCCCAAACAGCTGGTCGACGATGCCGATATCTTTCGCTTCGGAGGGCCCCATCGTGGTGGCGTTCGCGATGAGGTCGATGCCCTTCGACAACCCGACCAGCCGCGGCAGCCGCTGCGTGCCGCCGGATCCCGGAAAGAGGCCGAGGTTCACCTCCGGCAGGCCGATCTGATACGAGCCCTCGGCAGCGAACCGCAGATCACACGCGAGCGCGAGCTCGAGGCCCCCGCCGAGACAGTGTCCGGCGATCGCGGCGATGAAGATGAGGGGAGTGTTCTCCATCTTTCGGAACGCCTCGTGAGCCATGAGCGCGGTCATGAACCGCGCACGCGGCGATCCGGTGGCAAAGGCGCCGACGTCCGCCCCGGCCGAGAAGAACTTCTCGGACGCGCTCGTGACCACGACCGCGGATTTGATGCTCAGATCGACGCGGGCGTCGTCGATCGCCCCCGCGAACGACCGCAAGAACGCGTAGTCATAGCTGTTGGCGGGCGGCCGGTCGAGAACGATGATTCCGACGCCGCCTTCCTTTTCGAGCCTTACCGACATCCCACACCTCCCAACGCCCCGAAGCCGATGACGCCGATAATTGAAGCACTGACGAAATCCAAGCGAAGAGGGGTGCCCGAATGGCGACGATGATCATCGAAGGCGAAAGGACGCGGGCTGCGTCCGGCAAGACGTATGAGGTCCGTAACCCGGCCACCGGCGAGGTTGTCGACGAGGTGCCGGCGGGGGGCGCCGCCGACGTCGACAAGGCCGCGCAGGCGGCAGCCAAAGCCTTCACGAGCTGGTCCAAGCTGGCGCCGGCCAAGCGCGCCGAGATCCTGCACAAGGCTGCTCGGCACATGCTCGGCAAGGTCGAGGAGATCGCGCCCATCCTCACCAAAGAGCAGGGCAAGACCTTGCTCGAGTCGAGGCTCGAGGCGCAGCGGTTCGGCGAGAACATCGCGTGGTTTGCCGACCTCGCCGACAAGATCCATGGCGAGCACGTGGCTCTGCCCGACACCACCACATATGGGCTCGTGGTCCGCAGGCCGATCGGCGTCACCGGCGCGATCGTGCCCTGGAACTTCCCGCTCACGCTCGCGGCGAACAAGGTGGCGCCGTCCATCGCGGCCGGCAACACCGTCGTTCTCAAGCCCGCCAGCACCACACCGCTGGCCACGCTTGCGTGCATCGAGGCATTGATCGAGGGCGGCCTGCCGGAAGGCGTCGTCAACGTGGTCCTCGGCGCCGCCACCGGCGAGGCAATCGTCGACCATCCCCTGATCCGAAAGATCGCCCTCACCGGCTCCACGCCAACGGGCAAGAAGGTGATGGCACGCGCAGCCGAGGGTCTCAAGAAGATCACGCTCGAGCTCGGCGGCAGCGATCCGTGCATCGTGCTCGACGACGCCGACCTCGAGGCGGCCGCCCGCGCGATCTCAGTTGGACGCTTTTTCAACTGTGGCCAGGCGTGCCTCGCGGTCAAGCGCCTGTACATCCAGGAGGGCGCGTACGACGCGTTGATGGAGAAGCTGGTGGCGCGCGCCTCCAAGCTGAAGCCGGGCAACGGCCTCGACAAGGACAGCCGTATGGGCCCGATGCACACCGAAACGCAGCGCGCGGAGGTCGAGGCCCAGGTCAAGGACGCCATCGACCGCGGCGCGAAGGTCCTCTACGGCGGCGGCCGGCCGAAGGGAGGCGACTACGACAAGGGTTGGTTCATCGAGCCGACCATCCTGGAAAACGTCCCCGACGGTTCCCGCATGTGGACCGAGGAGGTGTTCGGTCCGGCCCTGCCCGTGCGCAAGATCAAGGACCTCGACGAGGGTCTAAAGCTTGCGAACGACTCGCCTTTCGGCCTGGGCTCATCGATCTGGACCGCCAGCATGCCGGCGGCGCGTCGCGCTGTCGACGAGCTCGAGGCGGGCTACACCTGGGTCAACGCGCTGCAGATCGCCCACGACGAGCTGCCGTTCGGCGGCACGAAGCAGTCGGGCTTTGGAAAGGAGCACGGCGTCGAGGCCTTTTACCAGTACACCGAGCAGAAGTCGATCGTTTACGGCGGGGTTTGAGAAATAGCGGGTAACTGCCGCCGGTAGTAGTCGTCGTGAGGGTTGGCGCGGTTGTGGTGGCGGTGCTGGTGGTGCTCGTGGGCGCCGTGTTCGCCGGGCAGGGCCTCGGCTACATCCCGGGCAGCATCATGACCGGGGACATGCGCTGGTTCTGGATCGGGGGCGCCATGGTCGTGGTTGGCCTTGGCCTGGCCGGGGCCACCTTCTTGTATCACCCTAGAAGGGTGTAGCACCCCCACCCCTTGCCCTCCCCGCTAGCGGGGAGGGCGTGTCGCCCTCGTCCTATCGACGTTGGTAGTTAGGCGGTCCTTCCGTTGATTCGGTCCCAGTGGCCCTGGCACTCCACGCAGCGCGTCGCCGCGGGCTGGAACTTGAGCCTGGCCGCGGGGATGCGGTGGCCGCAGCCCTCGCAGGTCCCGTAGCCGCCCTCGCGAACCCTCTCCAGCGCCCTCTCGACCTGCTCGCGGTTCTCATCGAGCAGGTGGACGAGGAGGTCCATGGTCTCGCGGTCTGACATCGCCTGGGCCAGGTCGGTGTCCTCCGGGATGGAGGTGATCACGCCCCCGACCACGTCGGCAAGCGGGCGATGCAAGCCGGCTTCCTCGCCGCATGCGGCGGCGAGCTGCACGAGCTGTCTCCTGCTCGCCTCGAGCAAGTCCTCGGCTCCATTGCTAGGCGTCTTCCTCACAGCCATTGCGAAACCCCCTTTCCTCTCAAGTACCGCACGACGCTACGGTTGGATTCGTTTCACACAACGCGGGGGCTGATCTGCCTACCCGGTCGCTCACAATTAGGCGCCTGTGAGCAGGACCGCGCAGATACTGACCAGTGCAATCCTGGCGCTTGCGATTGTCGCGTGCCAGCCAGGCACGAACACTCACCCCACGCCAAGCGTAGCTCAGATCGGCGCAGATCTCCACTGCGGCGGGGGCGATCACGGGTACGAGGACAACGCGGCCGGTTGGGGCTTCTGCTACCCCGGTACCTGGAAATACACGCTGAGGTCGCAGTACATCACCAGCCCGCAGGAGCTCGACCTCACCTTCGACATCACCAACGTGCCGTGCGCTTCGGCTCCGCCGAACACCAAGCCCGTGTGTGGGACCGGGGCCGGCCTTTTCGCCTTCATGATCGTCTACACGTTTCCGCGAGCCGGGGCCCCCGACCTGGCCACGTGGGTCCAGGCCAGACTGACGCCACCTCAGGCGACCCCGAGCGGACAGCCTTCCTCGACGTCGCAGGCGAGCCCAAGCGCTGTACCGAGCCCGACGCCAGCAACTCTGACGCCGATAAAGTGGGGGAACGCGAAAGAGGCCGCGATGATGCCCGACGGCCGCCGAATCGCCCTGACGCCAAACCAGGTCGTCATCCTCGAGCTGCGCTCGGGGTTCGGACTCCTGGACCTCGAGTCGGCGATGTCCACGCGCCTGGCCACGTGGAAGTTCCTCTACTGAGTCGCCATCAGTTCTCCGCGCCCCTATCCCTAACCCTCTCCCCGGAGGGGAGAGGGGATCACATCAGGGGCGCTTGAACAGGGTCTGCATCTTGATCGCCAGGCCCATGTCGCCCTTGATCTTGAGCTTGCCCTGCATGAAGGCGGAGGTGCCGTCCATCGCACCCGTCATGATCTTCACCCAGTCCCCGCCGTCTGCCTGAAGCGTCAGGTTCGGCGCCTCGGGCGGCTCGCCCTTGCCCGACTCGGCCGTGCCGTCGTGGATCTTCACCCACCACTTGCCGGCGTGCTCGCCGCTGAGATCGAACACGATTGTGGCCTTGGTGCTGCCCGCCTTCTCGGGGATGAGGTACTTGGGCAGGGCATCGACGATCTGGTCGGGTGACAGCTGGACTTCAGACATGCGCTCCTCCTGAGCAAACGCGACGGCCGATACGCCCATCTTAGAGAATGCGGGAGAGTGATCGACATCGCGCTGGGTGAGGTGGCGGAAGGCGTTTTCGAGCTTCGCCTGCCGATCCCATTCGAGGACGGGCTCGTGAACGTGTTCCTGTTCGTCGACGGCGACGAAGTCGACCTCCTTGACTGCGGCATGAACTCCGATGAGTCCGTGGCCGCCATCCGCGCGGCGGTGTCACAAGTGGGCGCGAAACGCATCCGCCGGCTTGTCGTCACGCACATCCATCCCGACCATTACGGTGCCGCGGGCACCCTCGCCGGCGACGGCGGCGCCGACCTCTACCTGCACCGACTCGAAGTCGCGCTCGTCAACCCGCGCTATGTGGAGCTCGAGCACCTGGTGAAGGAGGTCCACGCCTACCTCCTCGTTAACGGCGTGCCCGTTGAACAGGCCGAGGTTTTGAGCAACTCGCAGCGAGCGCTCAGCCAGGTCGTGAAGCCCGCGGAACCAGCGGTGCAGCTCGATGGGGCGGAGCTGCTTCGCGTGGGCCGCCGGGACCTACGCGTCGAGTGGACGCCTGGGCACTCGCCGGGCCATATCTGTCTATACGACAGCGGTGACAAGCTCCTCTTCGCGGGCGATCACATGCTGCCCGAGCTTTCGCCCAACATCGGCCTGCATCCGCAGAGCACGCCGGACCCGCTGCATGAGTATCTCGAGGGCCTCGAGCGGCTGGCGGCGTACACACCGCGGAAGATCATGCCTGCGCATGGTCGCCCGTTTCACGATGCGCCACGGCGGGTGGCGGCGCTGGTCTCGCACCATCACCGCCGTCTCGACCAGATCACGGAGATCGTCGCGGCCGGCGAGCGCAGCGCGTGGCAGGTCGCGCTCGAGCTTTGGGGCGAACGGGACAACCTTTACGAGAAGCGGCTCGCGCTCCAGGAGGCCCTTGCGCACCTGCAGGCGCTGGCGGTCGAGGGACGCCTCGAGAAGCTGGTCAGTCCGTCCGCGGTCCGGTGGCGGCCGCCATCTTCGTCGGTTTGATGCCGAGCGGGAACAGCTCCGCCGGATAGCAGCCGACGCCCACGACTCCGGGCCCGGCGTGCGCTCCGACCACCGGCCCCAGCGGCTGGATCATCAGGGTGTCGGCGACCGGCTCGAGCTCGCGCCCAATGCGCTCAGCGTCCGCCTGTGCGTCGGCATGACCCACGATCAGGCACACGCCATGGCCGGTGTCGACTGCACGTGTGAGCTCGATGACGCGATTGAGCGCGCGGTCGAACGTGCGCACGCGCTCCAGCGGTGTGACGAGCCCGTCGCGTATGCAGAGCACAGGCTTCACCTGCAGCACCGAACCCAGTAGTGCACTGGCTCGGCCGATGCGGCCGCCGCGGCGAAGAAACTCGAGCGTCGCCACCGAGAAGTAGGTGTGAAGCTGCGGCCTCATCGAGGTGACGCGATTTTCGATGGCAGGCGCGTCGAGGTTCTGGGCCGCGAGGGCGGAGGCCACCAGCGCCACCAGGCCAAGCGACATCGACACGACCTCCGAGTCGATGACATGTACGCGCTGCGGATCGGTCATCTCAGCCGCCTGCCGCGCCGACGCGACGGTGCCGCTCAACTTTTCGGAGATGTGGATCGAAACCACCGCATCGTGGCTGTCGAGTAGAGCGCTGTAGGTCTCTGCAAAGCGTCCGGGGGACGGTTGCGACGTGGTGGGATGGGTGGTGGCGGATGGAAGCTTGCGATAGAACTCCGAAGGAGTGATGTCGACGCCATCGAGAAATGAGCGACCCTCGAAATGAAGCGTGAGCGGCACCACCGAGATCGATCGCGATGACGCCAGCGCAGGTGGCAGATCTGCGGTGGAGTCGGTGACGATCGCTACCGAGTCGTGCTTCATTGGTCGGGATGCTCGTCGGGGTGCCGGATCTGGTCAGAGTGTGGGAGCTCGTCAGGGTGCGCGTCAGTCCGACGCCTGTTCCTCTTGTTGCGAATAAACCGCATCTCAATCGGCCGGATCAGGACCAGCACCAGGACGACCGCGAACGTGGCCACGATGGCGGTCGTGTAGTAGCCGAAGCCGACGGCCATGCCGATGGCCGCCGTGACCCATATGGAGGCGGCCGTCGTCAGGCCTCGCACCTCTTCGCCCTGGCGGAGGATGCTGCCGGCGCCAAGAAACCCGACCCCGGTGACGATCTGCGCGGCTATGCGGGTTGGGTCGACGCGGGTGCCGAAGGCAGGAACCAGGCCGATCGCAGTGAACAGCCCGGCGCCGGCGCCGATGAGCGCCATAGTGCGCATGCCGGCCGGGTGACCGTGAACCTCTCGCTCCGTGCCGAGGGCGAGCCCCAGCAGCATTGCGACGAGAACGCGAAATATTAGGTCGGCTTCGCCGCTGAGTGGCAGGGGCTTTAGCCCCGGCCCGGACGACCGCCGGGTTCGTCCTTGGCCTTGGGCTCGTCAGGGAGCTCGGGCAGGTCAAGGCTGTTGACGAAGTCGCGGAACACCGCGAGGCGTTCGTCGTCGATCGGGGTCTCCGACTTGTCCTTCTCGTCGCCGGCTTCGTCGGCCTCGGGGATGATGCCCGCTGCCTCCATGACCTCGGTGGCGACGAAGATGGGGCATTCCATGCGCACTGCGAGCGCGATGGCGTCTGACGGCCGGGCGTCGAAGTCGAGGTCGCGGCCGTTCTGCTTGACGTAGAGACGCGCGTAGAACACCTGGTCGGCAAGCCGTGTGACCACGATGCGCTTCACGCTTACGCCAAGATCACCGAACGCGTTGGCCATCAGGTCATGGGTGAGCGGGCGGCCGAGCGGGTTGCCTGAGATCTTGGTGGCGATCGCCTGGGCCTCGAAGGATCCGATCCAGATCGGGAGGTATCGGTCCGCCTCCTTCTCCTTCAGGATCACCAGGTGCTGGGCCGTTGGCATATGGATCCGGATGCTGTCTACGGAGACCTCGATGAGGTTCTTCATCCTCGGCCCCATTCTACCCCCGGTGCTTTCCCCTACCCCCCTGTTTGAGATCGGGCGGCCGGCCTTCCGGCGCGCATCGCGCTCGTAAAATCCGAACGTGGCGAAGGGGAAGCGCGGGCGCGTCGTTCTGATCGACGCCCACAGCCTTATCTATCGGGCGTTTTTCGCCCTGCCGCCGATGAGCACGTCGGATGGGCAGGTGACCAATGCGGTCTACGGCTTCACATCCATGCTTGCCATCGTCCTGGCCACGCGCCCGGAGTTCGCGGTGGCTGCGTTCGATGTCGCCGCGCCCACGTTCCGATCCAAGGAGTACACGGAGTACAAGGCCGGGCGGCGCGCCATGCCAGACGATCTGCGGCCGCAGATCGAGAAGGTCCGCGAGGTCCTGGAATCGTTCTCGATCCCGATCTACGGAATCCCCGGCTTCGAAGCCGACGACGTCATCGGCACGCTGGCACGCATCGCGGAGGAGCGCGGCCACTCTGTGACCATCGTCTCCGGCGACCTCGATTGCCTGCAGCTGGTCACGGAATCGGTGGAGGCGCTAGTGCCGCGTCGGGGGATAACGGACACATTCGTGTACGGGCCCGACCAGGTCCGCCAGCGCTACGGCTTCGAGCCGCCGCAGCTCATCGACTTCAAGGCGCTGCGTGGCGATACCTCGGACAACATTCCCGGCGTGCCCGGCGTCGGCGACAAGACCGCGGCCAAGCTCGTGCAGGACTTCGGGTCGGTGGAGGCGATCCTCGAACGCGTCGAGGAATTGCCCGAGGGCCGGCTGAAAAACTCACTAAAGGAACACGCGGACAAAGTCCGCCTCGGCAAGCGCATGGTCACCATCGTCCGGGACGTGCCCGTCGAGCTGGACCTCGAGCACGCGCGATGGACGCGGTACGACTACGACAAGGTCCGCACGGTGTTCGACCGGCTCGAGTTCCGGCAGCTGCTCAGCCGGTTCCCGCCACCGGACCAGGTCCCGGTGCAGCCGACGCTTGCGTTCGAACCAGCGCCGCGCACGAGCGGGTTGAAAATCATCGACGAAGCGGCTCAGGCCGCGAGCCTGGTCGCGGGCGCGACCGACGTAGGCGTGTTTGCTTTCACGGAGACGGCTGGTCGCGGAGCGCGCACGTGCGGCCTCGGCGTGGCCACCGGTCAAGACACCTTTTATGTGGCGCATCCGGACGCGATGGACGCCGTCGCGAGCGCGCTCTCCGAAGGCAAGCCTGTCAGCGGCCACGACGCCAAGGAGACTGAGCTCGCGCTCCGCGCACTCGGTGGCGGCAAGCGCGAGTGGGCGTTCAGCACCTTCCTCGCCGCGTACCTGCTCGGCGCCGGCTCGCGTGACCCGCGCCTCGAAGATCTCGCGCGTGAGTTTCTCGATGTCACGCTGATGAGCACCGAGCAGCTGCTCGGCACCGGGCGCGCCGCGCGCAAGCCGGCCGACGTGGCGGTCGACGAGGCCGCGGAGTTTGCCGCACGCCGGGCGGAGGCGATCCTCAACCTCCGGCCGCGACTCGAGGCCGAGATGCGCAAGCTCGGCGTCGACTACCTTTTCCACGAGATCGAGCTGCCGCTCGCGGGCGTCCTCGCGGACATGGAGTCGGAGGGCGTCGCCATCGACGTGCCGTATCTCAAGGAGATGCAGGAGGAGCTCGGCGCCCAGATGGCCGCGCTCGAGTCCGAGGTCGAGCAGGTGGCGGGCCAGAAGTTCAACCTCGGCGCACCGCAGCAGCTGGCGAAGGTTCTCTTCGAAGACTTGAGGCTGCCGGTCGGCCGGCGGACGAAGACAGGTTATTCGACCGACGCCGACACCCTGGAGTCGCTCCGTGAGAAGCACCCCATCGTCGGATTGATCCTCGAGCACCGCCAGCTCTCGAAGCTCAAGTCCACATACGTGGACGCGCTGCCGCAGCTGGTCGATCCCCTCACCGGTCGGGTGCACACGTCTTTTGGGCAGGCGAGCACGGCGACGGGCCGCCTCTCGTCGTCCAACCCCAACCTCATGAACATTCCGATCCGTACGGAGCTCGGCCAGCGCATCCGCCGGGCGTTCAAGGCAAGCCGGCCGGGCCATGTGATGGTCTCCGCGGACTATTCGCAGATCGAGCTGCGCATCGCCGCCCACCTGAGCGGAGACCCCAAGCTCCTGGGAGCCTTCGCTGCGGGGCAGGACATCCACACCGCCACCGCCGCCGCCGTGTTCAAGATCCCGATCGAGTCCGTCGATCCCAACCAGCGGCGGCTCGCGAAGGTCGCCAACTTCGGATCCATCTATGGCCAGGGTGAGTACGGGCTCTCGCAGCAGCTGGGCATTCCCGGCGACGTCGCTCGCGAGTTCCTCGGCCAGTACTGGTCGACGTACTCACGCCTGCGCGAGTACCTCGATGACGTGCGCAAGAAGGCGCGCGAGGAAGGAGTCGTGGTCAGCGCCACCGGCAGGCGCCGCTCGATCCCTGACCTTCGGTCCCCGAACTTTCAGCTGCGAAGCGCCGCCGAGCGCATGGCCATCAACTTTCCGATGCAGTCGCTCGCCGCGGACATCATCAAGATCGCGATGGTGCGGCTGCAGCGCGAGATCGAAGCCGACCACATCGAGGGCCGGATGCTGCTGCAGGTGCACGACGAGCTTCTCTTCGAGGTGCCGGAGAGCGAGGTCGATGCCGCGGATCATGACCGGCGCATACGAGCTCGAGACCGGGATCGAGGTGGAGGCGAAGGTCGGCCCGAACTGGGCGGATATGCGAAAGCTGGCGGTCGTGCGGGTTTGATCCAGATGTGTCTCCCCACACCCCGGCGCGCAGCGCCGGGGTGTGGGGAGAGGGCGTCTAATGCCTGAGTTACCCGAGGTCGAGACCATCGTTGCCGACCTGCGGCCGCACCTCGTCGGGCGCACGATCGTGCATTGCGAGCTGCGCTTCCCATCCATCGTTCGCCACCCGGAGCCCGAGCGGTTCATCGACTCCATCACCGGTCTGCGGATAGAGGGGGTCAGGCGCCGCGGGAAATTCATCCTCATCGCACTCGGTGCAGGTCGTCTGCTCGTCGTTCACCTCGGCATGAGCGGCCAGCTGCGACTCGTCGAGGCCGATGCGGAGATCGAGAACCACACGCACGTGATCCTCGACCTGGACGATGGCCATCAGGTCCGGTACCGCGACCCGCGGCGGTTTGGGCGCCTGCTGCTCGGCACCGAGGACGAGCTGCTCACATCGGGCACGCTGCCAAAGCTCGGTCCGGAGCCAATCGATCCGACCTTCAACGCCGACGCGCTCTACAAGAGATTCCGCAAGCGACGCGCGCCGCTGAAAGCGTTGCTTCTCGACCAGACGATGGTCGCGGGCGTTGGCAACATCTACGCCGACGAATCGCTGTATCGGGCGCGGCTGCGACCCGATCGGGCCGCGGGCAGCCTCAGCCGCAAATCGGTCGGCAGGCTGCA
>WNGR01019824.1_pt1 | contig 13242 bp, 11 predicted proteins | sample 5407581 | NCBI WGS metagenome assembly WNGR01 (sample SAMN13153383, study PRJNA577476) | soil metagenome | isolation source: 80 cm soil or saprolite under Garry oak tree replicate 2 | place: USA:California | collected 2016-06-15 | reverse complement strand
GCCCCTCGTCCACCATCGCGGCCGCCTGGTCGAGCAGCTTGTCGACCTCGGGATCGGACAGCCGCGGCGGGTTGAAGGCCTGCAGCCGGCTCGTGTGGAAGTTCGTGGCGAGGATCGAGGGATCGGGGAACCACCAGTTCAGCTCACCGATCCCGTGCTCGCCCTTGCGCCACGCCTCGTACATCTGCACGCGGGGCTGCTCGCGCAACTGGACGTCGATGCCCACCTCGCGCGCCATGCCCTGGACGAGCGGCGCCATCTCCTCGTAGCCGTTGTTGGTGCCGAAGATCCAGAGGATCTCCAGCCGCTTGCCGTCCTTCACCCGGATGCCGTCGCTCCCCGGTTTCCAGCCGGCGTCGTCGAGGATCTTGCGGGCGCGCCCGGGATCGTACGGGAAGAGTTCCTTCGCCACGGCCACGTAGCCCGGCGTGGGCGGTTGGATCAGCGAGCCCGAGGCGTGGCTCTGGCCGTGGAAGACGACCTTCACGATCGCGTCCTTGTTGATCGCGTAATGGAGCGCCCTGCGCACCGCCGGATCGTTCGTCGGGAAGCGCTGGACGTTGGGAAAGATCGTCCACGGCGTGCCCGCGGGGACGCCGCGCAGGATCCGGAGGTCCGGATTGCGCTCGAGCGCGGCCACGTCGGCGTACGAAAGGTCCTCGGCGACGTTCGCCTCGCCGGTCTGGAGCACAGCCGTGCGCGTGGTCGCCTCGGGCACGAAGCGCCACGTGATCTCTTCGAGATAGGCGGGGCCGCGATGCGCGGCGGACGCGGGCGGCCAGGCGTAGTCAGGATTCCGCACGAGCGTCACGTGGCTCTTCGGCACCCACTCCTTGACCATGAACGGCCCGGTGCCGACGGGGCGACGAGAGAAGTCCTGGCCCATCTTCTGCACCGCCGTCGGCGAGACGGGCGCGAGCGGCGAGAGCGCGACCATTCTCAGGAACGGCGCGTACGGCTGCTTGAACCGGATCCGGACGGTCTGGGCGTCGATGACGTCCGCTCCGTCGTAGGGCCCGAGGAAGGCGCGGGCGACGCCGGGTGCGCCGAGCGGCTCCTGGATCCGATCGAACGTCGCCTTGACCGCGGTGGCGTCGAACGGTGTGCCGTCGTGGAACTTCACGTTCCGGCGCAGCCGAAACGTGTAGCTCTTGCCGTCACGCGCGACGTCCCACGACTCGGCGAGGCCCGGCCCGACCTTGCCGTCCCTGGGATTGATCACCGTCAGCGTGTCCGTGAACTGGATCAGGATCTTGCGCGTCGCCGCGCGATTCGTGATGTGCGGGTCGAGCGTGTCGATGTCCTGCCGGGCGGCGAAGACGATCGTGCCCCCGGGCTTCGGCTGGGCGTGCGCCACCAGCGGGGCGAGAAGGAGCAGCAGGATCGCGACGGTCGTGGTCATGGTCGTCTCCTCACGCGCAGAGCCGGTGCGTCGCGTAGGCGATTGCTTTCGCGGCGGTGACGAGGTCCCGGAGCGGCACACGCTCGTCCGGCGTCGGCCACTCCTTGTAGATCCGGATGTCGCCCGCACCGTATTGCACGGTGGGGATGCCGTGGGACATGAGGATGTTGCCGTCCCCGACGTTGCCGAGGCGTCCCCAGCCACCGACCACGGCCGGCGCGCCGCTGGCGAGCCGCTGGCCCTCGGCGAGCGACGTCACCAGACGATGATCCGGCTTCACCTCCATCGGATCCTGGAACCACCCGTCCTCCATGCCGTTGGCGGGAATCGTCATCTCGGCGTCGAACGCGGGATGATCCTTCTTGATGTCGGCGAGCAGGCGCTGCACGTCGTCACGCACCGTCTCGAGCGTCTGGCCCGGCACCGTGCGGAGCTGGAAGATCATCTCGCACTCGCGGCTCGACATCCCGGTGTAGCTCTTCTGGTAGTAGTGCTCTTTGTGCATCGTGTCGAACGTGTGCGTCGGAAATCCCGGGAGATCGGGGTGCGGCGTGAAGCGCAGCCAGCCGCCGGGTCGGATCGGATCGAGGCTCGGCCCGATGCGCCGCATGATCTCGGCCTGCTGCTCGATCGGGTTCATGTACTGAGCCTTCGCCTCCTGGCTGTACCGGAAGAACAGCTCGGGGCTCTTCGTCTTGATGCGGACCATGACGATGCCGACGCAGACGTTGGCGATGGTGTTGGCCGAGTGCTCCATGTTGATGGCGAGGTCGGTGCGCACACCCTTCTTCATGAGCGCGCGCGTGCCCGCGCCGCCGAGCTTGTGCGCCACCACGGGGCAGATGACGACGTCGCCGCGGAGACGGACACCCGAGCGGACGATCGCTTCGACGGCGCAGATGGCGGCCACGACGCCGCCCTTGTCGTCGTGGGCGCCCATTCCCCACACCCAGCCGTCCTCGAACTTGGCGCCGTACGGATCCACGCTCCAGCCACTCATCTCCACGCCGGGATCCATGTGGCCGTTCAGCATGAGGCTCGGCCCGCCGCCCGTTCCCCGGAGGCGCGCGATCGGCTGGCGCGTCGTCTTGCCGGGCTTGGCCCAGTGGGTGACCTCCATCATCTCGACGTCGAGGCCGATGTCGGACATGCGGTTGGCGAGATGATCGGCGAGCGCGCCCTCCTCGAACGTCGTGCTCGGTATGCGGATGGCGGCTTGCTCGAGCTTCAAGACCTGCTCGTCGCTGATGCCCGCGACGATCTTCTTCCAGTCGCCCGTATCGGCCATACCCGTCGTCGCTCCTAGCCGACCACGAACATCTGATCGGTCGCGAACTTGTCCGAGATGAGCTGCGGCGCGCCCGCGCGCACCACGATCATGTCCTGGATGTGGTAGTACTCCCGGGCCGGCTCGAGCGCGAGCACCATGCCTTCCTCGAGCACGAACTTGTTGCCGCGCGAGATCACCGGCTCCTGCTGGTGCCACCAGCAGCCGACGCCGTGGCCGGCGAGCTGGCTCGTGTACGACCAGCCGTGCTTGGCGAACTCCTTCACGACGAATTCGTAGACCTCGCCCGCGGACACGCCCGGCCGGCAGCGGTCGATCGTCAGGCCGTAGATCTCGCGGGTGATGCGATAGTCGCGGAGCTGATCGGCGCTCGGCGTGCCGAGCACGGCGTTCCGCGACTGGTGCCCGGGGTAGCCGTCGACGTACGCGACGTAGTCCGTGCGCACGACGTCGCCCGTCTGCCACGTGTTGTCGCTCTCGCCGGCGTACGGGATCAGGTTCCGGCTCGAGTTCAGGATGCCGTGGGCCCAGTTGGCGCCGCGGCGCAGGCAGCTCGCGATGAGCCGGCTGTGGACGGCCCGCTCGGTTTCACCGGGTCGAATGGTGGGAAAGACCTCGAGGTACGCGTCGTCGAGGAGATCGGCGCCCTTCTTCAGCAGGCGGATCTCGCCTTCCGTCTTGACCCAGCGCACCTCGTCCATCATCGCGGCGCAGTCGACCATCTGCATCTGCGGTAGCTCGCGCTGCACCTCGTCCCAGTGCGCGGCGCTGACGTAGTTCTTCTCGAACCCCACGCGCTCGCGGCCGAGCCCGAGGCTCTCGAGGACCTGCGCCAAACGGTGGTACGGCGACTCCGAGTAGGCGTCGTACACCTCGATCCGCTCGACCCACGAGTCGCGCCGCGTGAGGCCTTCGGCGATCTTGTTCAGCACGACGACCGGCTCACCGTTCCGCGGCCACACGAGCAGGATTCCGCGCACGGAGTCGGGGAGATCGAGATGACGCGCCAGTGTCCCCGGATACGCCAGGCCGGACAGATAGGTGAAGTTCTGGCCCGAGCGCGCCACGACCGCGGCCAGTCGGTGGCGATCCATGTGCTCGCGTAGACGGGCGACGTTGGCGACGATGTCGCGCTTCGACTTCGGCATGTCTCTCCCCTCTCGACTCGCTGAGACGGCGGCGGTGATTATAGACCCGTGTTGCGGGTCGGGACGTTGTCGGGTCGGTGGCTGGGCGTCAGCGCTGGTGGATCGCGCGCCAGATCTTCTCGGACGTCAGCGGCGAGTCCACGTGACGAATCCCGAAGGGCGAGAGCGCGTCCACGACGGCGTTCACGATCGCCGGCGGCGCGACACAGGCGCCGCCCTCGCCGACGCCCTTCGCGCCGAGTGGATTCAGCGGTGACGGCGTGACGGTGCGATCGAGGACCAGCGCGGGCATGTCGTCGGCGCGGGGCAGCGCATATTCCATGAACGTTCCCGTGATCAACTCCCCCTGTTCGCCGTACACGACGTGCTCGAGCAGCGCCTGGCCGATGCCCTGAGCCAGGGCTCCCACGATCTGGCCGTCGACTAGCAGGGGATTGATCGCGTTGCCACAGTCGTCCACCGCGACCAGACGTTCGAGCCGCACCCGCCCGGTTTCGCGATCCACGCTCACCACGGCGATGCCGGCGCCGAAGGCGCAAGCGGGCAGGTCCTGTCGAAAGAACACCGTGGCTTCGAGCCCCGGAGTCTCCTCGGGCGGCAGGCCCATGCCTCGATGTGCGAATTCGGCGATGCGGTTCCAGCCGATCATCCGCTCGGGCACGCCCTTCACCTGAAAGCCGCCGCGCACGGGCTGGAGGTCCTTGGGGCTCGCCTCGAGGAGCCTCGCCGCCAGCCGTTGTCCCTTCTCGCGCATCTCGATCGCGGCCCGCGCGAGCGCGCTGCCGCCGAGCCCGGCGCTCCGGCTTCCGAACGTCCCGATGGCCTGGGGCGCTCCGAGCGTGTCGCCATGCCGCACGATCACGTCCTCGTAGGCGACGCCGAGATGATCGGCGACGATCTGGGCGAACGTCGTCTCGTGCCCCTGCCCGTGCGGGCTCGATCCCGTGATCGCGGTGACCTTTCCGGTGCGCTCCACCCGCACGACGCCGCTCTCCCAGCCGAGCACGTTGGTCGATTCGACGTAGGTGGCGACGCCGATCCCCATGATGTCCCCGCGCTGGCGCTTCTCGGCCTGCTGGCGACGGAGCGCTCCGTAGTCGGCCAGCTCCAGCGCGCGATCGAGCGCTCTCGCGTAGTTGCCCGAATCGTAGGGAGTCCCGAACGCCGTGCGATACGGGAATGCGTCGGACGGGATGAAGTTGCGACGGCGAATCTCGACCGGGTCGAGCCCGGTGAGCCGAGCGGCCTCGTCCATCACGCGCTCGATGAGGTAGACGCCCACGGGCCGCCCCGATCCGCGATAGGGACCCGTCGGCCCCGTGTTCGTGTACACGCCGACGCTGAGGAGCTCGGCATTCTGGATGCGGTACGGACCGAGGACGTGGATCGAGTTCGACATGGTCGGGACGATCGACAGCGAGAGCAGGTGGGCGCCGAGATCGAAGATCGCTTTCGCTCTGAGGCCGATGATCTCGCCATCGCTGGTCACTGCAGCCTCGGCCTCGGTGACCGTCGCGCGGCCGTGGTGCGTGGTGAGCAGGTCCTCGTTCCGCGTGGACATCCATTGAACGGGTCGCCGGAGCTGCCGCGCGAGAACGGCGGCGATCACCTCCTCGCGATAGAGCGGCCCCTTCACGCCGAACCCGCCTCCGACATCGAGGGCGACGAGACGAAGCTTGTGCTCCGGGTAGTCGAGCACCGAGGCGAGGTCCGCGCGCGTCGTGAACGGGTTCTGCGTCGTCAGCCAGAGCGTGAGCTCGCCGGTTCCGGCGTCGTAGCGGGCGACCACGCCCCGCGGCTCCATCGGCGCTCCCGCGAGGCGATTGTGCTCGACACGGACCCTGGCGACGTGAGCCGCCCGAGCGAACGCCGCGTTCACGTCCCCGCCCTTCATCGGGAAGCTGAACGCCTGATTGGTGCCGAATTCGGGATGGACGAGCGGAGCCCCGGGCCCAAGCGCACGCTCGGGGTCGGAGACCGCCGGCAAGGATTCGTACTCGACCTCGATCAGGTCGGCCGCGTCGCGAGCGAGGGACGGGCTCTCGGCGACGACCGCCGCCACCGGCACGCCGGTCGAGTCGACGACTCCGTCCGCGAGGTACTGATACGGAAATGCCTTCAGCCCGGGCAGAACGACCATGTACGGCGTCGGTCGAAGGGGACCGAGGTCCTTCGCGGTGACGACTCGGACCACTCCGGGCGCGTTCTGAGCCGCCTCGATCCGAATCGCGGTGAAGCGCGCGTGAGCATGCGGGCTTCGAAGGAACGCCAGGTACGTCAGCCCGGGAAGCTTGAGGTCCTCGACGTACTGCCCCGCGCCGGTGATGAGCTTGGGATCCTCCAACCGTTTGAGCGGCTGGCCGACGTATCGTTGCGGGTCGGTGTCCGGTCGTCGTGGGCTGGGGTCAGGCATCTCGATTCCGTCGATTCTGCGGTCGGCCATGGCACTGCACACGCTGAGCCGACCGGTGACGCGAGTGTAGTCACCACACGGAGGGTGTCAACCGGGTTCCGGGTCGCCCCACCCGTCGCGCCTGCGGCCCCGCTCGCGTTGTGATAAGACGTCGGCCAGCCGCGGTGACGGTCGCGATGAGATTCCGAGATCAGGTGGCAGTGATCACGGCAGCAGCGAGCGGGATCGGAAAGGCCACGGCGGAGATCATCGGCAGTGAGGGCGGCATCGTGGTGGGCGTCGACACCGATCAGGGACGGCTCGACAAGGCGATGGCCGGCATACGCGACACTGGCGGCCGCGCGCATGGGCGTCGCGCCGATGCCCTCGACGCCGCCAATGTCCAGGACGTCGCCGACGGCGTGATCCGTGAGCACGGTCGCATCGACATCCTCGTGAACGCGGTCGGCGGGAGCACGATCATCTCGCAGCCCGGGGCCGCCGTCGACGAATTGACGCTCGCCGAGTGGCAGCGGCTCATTGCCTTCAATCTCGACGGGACATTCCTCTTCTGCCACGCGGTAGCGCCGGTGATGAAGCGGCAACGCAGCGGCAAGATCGTGAACATCTCATCGGTGGCCGGACGTGGCCTGAGCGCGAGCAGCAGTAGCGCCTATGCTGCCGCCAAGGGTGGGATCATCGCCTTCACGCGGAAGCTCGCCCACGAGTTGGGGCCGTACGGCGTCAACGTCAACGCCATTGCGCCCAGCCTCACCCTTACCGAACGCATTCGGCCGCGCTGGGAGCAACGCCGGGCTGCCGAGCAGGCGGAGGAGATCGCTCGCACGCCGCTGCGTCGCGTCGCCGAGGCGCGCGACCAGGCGCGCGTCATCTGCTTCCTGGCCTCGCACGACGCCGATTTCGTCACCGGCGTGACCATCGACGTGACGGGGGGTGTCTAGCCCATTGGCCCGCGGGCTCGTAGCGCATTGAAATAGCCCCCAATCGGCGGTATGAATGGACTGCGTCCGTAACTACCTCACGTCCAAGGAGCCCTGCGTTCATGCCAGCCAATCTTGCCGCGATGCTTCGTTCATTGTTGAAAGCACGACAGACTGCGTCGGAGACCGAGCTCAGATTCCTGACAGAAATCGCGCGGAGTCTTGGCACGAGCAACATGACCGTGACGAGGGCGTCGCAAAAGGCACCTCCGATGAAAGGGCGGCGGCGGACCCTCAAGTGCCCACGGTGCGCTCGTCGCTTTGCGCGTCCCGTTCATCTCGGACGGCATCTGTCGGCGTCTCACGGCGTGAAGAAGAAGAGGGCTGCGTAGCCTCACTCGGCTCGAGAACGCTTCACAGTCCTTGCATCCCCAGCTACACGATCGAACGACGCGGGCTGCTCGGTCGGCACGTCCGCGGAGGCTTGCGGCGGAGGGCGCGATTCGCTCCTGACATGGGCGCTCCGGCCAGGATCACCGGAGCGCCCCACCAGGTCGTCGTTACTTCTTGGGCGGCTGCGGCTGGCCTGGCCTGGTCTGCCACGGCTTCGGCTGTTCCTTCGGCTTATCAGCCATAAGGTCACCTCCCCTCGGTGATTCGCCTACTACCGCACATCAAAAGAAGAGGCCGGCTTGCCCATCGTCGGTTCGCCGGTGGGTGCACACGGGGTGCCATTCGCGAGTATTAGAAAGATCGCCGGCTTAGCCGACGATCCGAGTCCACGATGATCCGATGCGTGTCGTCACGGCTTCGCCGATTGCCAAAAGTGGCATCGCTGGTCAGCCAGCGCACCGTCGTGATGTCGACGTCGATGGCGGAGTGATCGCCGACCCCGACCGGGATTGCTCTATAGTCGATGCATGCGGACGTGGGGCGTTCTTGCAGGAGCCGTCGCCGTTGTCGTCGTGGCCGGCGGATGCGCCTCGACCAAGCAAGCACAGTTCCAGGAGACGATCCGCAAGGCTGCCAAGACGCCCGTCGTCGACGCCGAGGGTGACGTCCCTGCCGTCTTCCGCGATCTGGCGCAAAGCGGGGGCCTCGACCCCCACACCGTCTACGTGGCGCTTCACAAGAGCGACGCCCTGAATGCGGCGGCGGCCGGGAATCATCACTTCTACGTCACGCGGGGAGTCGTCGCCACGGGCGACCGATGTCTGCTCATCGGAATCGCGGCCCACGAGATCGCTCACGACATTCTCAAGCACCCCGAGACGATCGCGAGGACGTCGGACGCGACGAACGTGGTCGGCACCGTCCTGGGGACGGCGGCCGGACTCTTCGTCCCTGGCGCCGGTTACCTGGTGCAGGGCGCGGCCAGTCTCGGCCTGAACGCGTATAGCCGCAGTCAGGAATCCGAGGCGGATCAGCTCGCGGTCAAGATCCTGCGGGACGCGGGCAAGCCCGAATGGTCGTTGCGCTATGCGCTGGAAACGCTCCAGCAGCGATCGGGCGGTAGCAGTGGCGGCTGGCTGAGCACGCATCCGGCGCTGCAGGAACGAATCGCGACGCAGCCCGCCGTTGACGTCGCCGAAGCTCGGCGCGTGTGCACCGGAGTTCGATCAGAGCGAAGCCGATCGGAGTGAAGCCGCCGCGGAGCCAGCCGCGAGTCGTCTCAGCGGCGCTCGCACGCCAGTCGCCCGCCGAATCCGATGAGCAGCGCTCCCGTCACGCCCTCGAGGGCACGACGCATGCGGGGCCGTCGGAGAACGTCGCTGACGCGGCTGAAGAAATAGGCGTACGAGACGAGCCAGATCAACCCGATGACCACGTGCACACCCGCGAGCACGAGTGAGCGCGCGAGCACGTTGTCCTCCGGCCGGACGAACTGCGGCAAGAGCGTGAGATAAAACAGCGCCACCTTGGGATTGAGGACGTTGGAGAGGAATCCCCGGACGAATGCTCGCCGCGTGTCCTGTGACGTCGCCGTGGCGACGAGCGCGCCCGGGGTCGACGTGAGCGCCCGGCGGAGCGACAGCACGCCGAGCACGACCAGATAGAGCGCGCCTGCCGCCTTCACCGCTGAGAACAGTTCCGCCGACGTCATGAGAATGGCGGAAAGACCAAGCGCTGACGCCATCGCGTGCACCCACAGCCCGGTGCAGGCTCCGACGCTCGTGACGTATCCGGCGCGCCGACCGCGCGAGAGCACGCTCTGCGCGACGAGAGCCATGTCAGCACCGGGAATGACCGTCAGCACGCCAGCCACGACGGCGAAGGCCACGAGTTGCTGATCGAGCCACGTACCCAAGAGCACGGCCGTGTCGATCCGCTCAGCCCCACTGCTTCTTGAGGTCGCGCGCCTTGTTGGCCGACGCGGTCAAGGCGTCGCGCGGGCTCGCCTTCTTGATGAGCGCATTCTGGATCTGCTGCTGCGTGAAGCGGTCCCACTCGTTGTACCAGGGCGCCTTCACGTTCGTCCGGCTCTGGGCCTTCGCGTACTGCTGGCTCCGCACCTCGAGGTCCCAGCCGGCGTCCTTGTGGACCTTGATCATCTCAGGATCGCGGTCGAGCGACATGAAGGCGTAGCCGACGCCGTACTTCCGGTACCAGTCCTTGGCCGTGTAATAGGTTCCGGTCTTGTCCTTGCCACCCATGTAGTAGATGAGGCGCCACGCGCCGTCCTTCACCTTGGTCTTGGCGTCCAGGCAGTAGAGGCGCGTCCAACCCATCGGGCCCTTGCCCACGTCGGCCAGGCCCGGGAACCGGGTCGCCGCAATGTCGCCGGCGCGCTTGCTGAGCTTCGGATTGTTCGCGCGCGGCAGCACGTTGCCGACGTTCGAGGTGAACACGCCCTGGCCGTTGACGAAGACGTCGCGCGCCTGAGTCTCGTCCAGCTCGAGCCCCTTGGGGTCGAGGATCTTCCAGTCGTGGATGGCCTGGACCAGCCACTCGAGGACGCCGAGCGCGGTCTTGTCCTTGTCCGGATAGAGGGGAGTCAGCTCTTCGTCGAAGAGCTGGCCGCCGGATGCGAAGACCATCGACCAGAACTCGCTGAGGCCGTCCACGTTCGTCTTGAATCCCTTGAGGATCGGATAGTCGGCCAGGCCCGTCTTCTTGACGGCGAGCGCCGCCTGCTTGAGCTGCTCGAGCGTGACCGGCGCTTTGTCGACGCCGGCCTTCTGCGCGAGCTTCCGGTCGTACATGTAGACGTAGATGTCCCCGTAATAGGGCGTGCCGTACTGCTTGCCCTTGTATGCGAGCGCCTCCCGGTTGAACGGGAAGATGTCGCGGTCGAGCTCGGCCAGTCCCGGGAGACCGTCGATCGGCTGAACCCAGCCGGCCTCGACCCAGGCCCCGAGGTTGATGTCGCGGACGTAGTACGCGTCCGGCTGGGTCCCGGCGTTGAAGAGCGCGACCATCTTCTCGTTGTAGAGCTGGAGGTCGAGCGGCGTGTACTCCACCTTGACGTCCGGGTTCTGCTCCATGAAGCGCTTGACGTTGGCCTCGACAACCTGGGGCTCGAACGCCCAGCCCGAGAAGCGCACGACGGTCTGGGCGCGGGCCGCGCGGGGAGCGGCGGCGGTGGCCAGGCCGAGCGCGGCAGCAGCAACGAAGCGGCGGCGAGAGATCGCGAGGGACATGGTCGACTCCTTTCGAGGCGGGCTCATCCCTTGACCGCGCCCGAGACGAGCCCCTGGACGATGAGCCGCTGGAAGAGAAACGCGAGGACCAGCGGCGGGACGACGGCGAGGACGCCGCCGGCCGCCATGAGCGTCCGCTCGGTCGTCACGTCGGTGGCGAAGCCCGCGACGACGACCGGGACGGTCTTGGCAGCCATGCTGGAGGTGAGGATCACGGCGAACAGATAGTCGTTCCAGGCGGTCATGAAGGCGAACATCGCGGCCGCGACGAGGCCGGGTGCGGCGGCGGGCAGCAGCACACGCAGCATCATGCGGGCGCGGCCGCAGCCATCGACGAGGGCGGCCTCTTCGAGCTCGCGCGGGATCCCCTGGAAGTAGCTCTTGAGCAGCCAGATGGTGAACGGCAGCGTGAACGTGAGGTAGGTCATCACCAGGGCCAGCAGGCTGTCGAGGAGGCCCAGGGTCTTGATGACGAGGTAGAGCGGAACGATGAGCGCGATGCCCGGGACCATGCGTGAGCCGAGATAGAGGAAGAGCAACGTGCGGCGCCCGGGGAAGCGCAGCCGCGCAAAACTGTAGCCGGCCAGGATCCCGAGCGCGAGGTTCAACGCGGCGGTGCCGGTGGCGGCCACGAGCGAGTTCACGATGCTCGGCATCGTGTTCTCAGCGGCGCGGCTTCCCACGATCGAGCGCGTCCCGCCCGGCGCGGCGAACGTGGCGTAGTTGACGAGCGTGGGCCGGTCCGGCAGCCATCGCGGCGGCACGGCCATGGCGTCTGACTCGTGCATGAAGCTCGTCAGCACGAGCCAGGAGAACGGGGCGAGGAAATACGCGGCGACCAGCACACCGGCCACCGTGAGCCACAGCGTACGACGCCGCCGCTTCCCGCCCTTCACGCCTCGAATTCCCCTCGGCCGTAGAGCAGATGGAAATAGAGGAGCGCCAGCCCCAGGGTGATCAGGCTGACCGTATAGGCGTAGGCATTGCCGAGGCCGAAGTCGAGGCTGTCGAACGTCGTGAGATACGTTTGCCAGACCAGCGTGGTCGTCGCCGTCCCGGGCCCGCCCGCCGTCAGCACGTAGATGAGATCGAAGACACGGACCGCGAGCATGGTCTGGAGGATCAGGACGACGAGGAGCGGCTGGGCCAGCCACGGCAAGGTGACGTGCCGGAAGAGCCGCCAGCCGGCCGAGCCATCCACGTGGCCCGCGTCGTAGAGCTCCGCCGGAATGCTCTGAAGGGCGGCCAGCAGCAGGATCACGGCGAGCGGCAGCGCGTTCCACACGTGCGCCGTCACCAGAGCGAGCAGTGCGCTCGTCGGGTCCGAGAGCCAGCCACGGTATCCCGCGAGCAAGCCGAGGCTCACGAGGAGCCCGTTCAGCGCGCCCACCTTGGCGTCGTAGATCCATTGCCACATCAGGCCGTTGACGACGGGCGGGATGGCCCACGGAATCAGCACGAGCGTCCTGACGAGGCCGCGCGCCGGGAACGATTCGTTGAGCAGGAGGGCGATCAGCGTGGCGAGGACGACGACGATGGCGACGCCCACTGCGGTGAAGAGCAGCGTCACCTGGAGCGCGGTCCAGAATTCCTCCGAGCGGAGGATCCCGGCATAGTTCTCGAGTCCGACGAAGCGAAAGAGGCGCGGGCGCTTCAGATTGTAGTGATGGAGGCTGAGCCAGGCCGAATAGACAATCGGATAGCCGACCAGCAGGACGATCGCGAGCAGGGCCGGCACATTGAGCAGGAAGGCGAACGAGGGCTCGGTCAGCCGCCGGCCAATCACACGAGCGGTCACTGTGCCTCCCCGAGTGGGACGGCGCGACTGTAGGGCCTCGACCGGGAGGCGTCAAGCGCAGCGCATAGGAAAGCTCTTGCACACGCCCTTCGCCGTCAGCGGGCCGAAACCCCCGTCTATTGGCTCGCGCTATGCTCAGCTTCTTGGCGGTTGGCCTGGTGGCCGGCCAGATCGAAAGCACCAGGAGGAATTTCATGCGGCTCGATTCGGGCGCCTGGCTTCAAGATGTCGCCGAAAATGTGGATCGTCTTACCATCGAGCAGTTGCTCGATCTCCACGATCTCGTCCTGGCACCGCTGTGCCCGGCGACGAAGCGGCGGATTGTCGGCGCTGCCGCCCTACCCGCCCTACCCGCCCTACCCGCCCTCCCGCCCGCCGGCGAGGCCTCCCTTCCAATCGCGGCGTAGAGGCTTCATCGCGCTCGCGCCTCGAAGAACGCGAGCAGATCCGCGTTGACCTGATCGTTCTGCGTCGAGCCCAGTCGATCACGCCTGGTCTTGCGACCCTGCAGAACCGTGCGATAGGAGCGCGTCGGTCTCGAGCTGGCTCGTGCGCTGGCGACCGCTGTCGACGCCGAACTCCGCAGCTCGACCTCCGTTCTCGAGCCGCCCGCTGACGCGGGCAGTCGTCAC
>WNGR01008836.1_pt1 | contig 13249 bp, 17 predicted proteins | sample 5407581 | NCBI WGS metagenome assembly WNGR01 (sample SAMN13153383, study PRJNA577476) | soil metagenome | isolation source: 80 cm soil or saprolite under Garry oak tree replicate 2 | place: USA:California | collected 2016-06-15 | reverse complement strand
ACACACTTCTAGCACATCCCATAACCCTCGCTCTCTATCATGCTATATAACATCAACGCCAAACCCGCTTTCAGCTTAATTTCGTTCTACCATATCAATAGACGATAGGTCTGCATGCCCGCTCTCTCCTCTCCCTCCAACTTTTGGTACAAAGGTGTCCTCACTTCCGGCTCTGGCAAGGTTGAACTCCCATTCGAGGAAAATGAGTCACTGGACAACTTCCCGGGAGAGACAGAGAGATGCGAGTTGCGAATCGGGGGTATGACCTGCGGTTCCTGTGTCGAGGTAAGCCTTTCCGCACTCCCGTCCAGCTGCGTTCGACTGTAATTCTCCAAAGTCTATCGAGGGAGCACTCAGATCACAGCCCGGAATACGTTCTGTGAAGGTCGCTCTTCTGGCTGAACGTGGGGTAGTCGAGTTCAATCCCCGACAGTGGAACATAGAGAGAGTCATTAGCGTGAGTCCGATTAACGTACCACATTTCCAGCATCGGTATGTGACTCACCCTACCATTCTCATCCAGGAAATATCGGACATTGGTTTCGACGCTATGCTCATCCCGCCAACCCGTTCGGAAGAAATCAATTTGCATATCTATGGAATGACGTGCTCTTCTTGCACGTCTACCGTCGAGAATGAGCTTAGCAAGATGCCCGGCATTAAAGGCGTTGCGGTGGCCCTTGCGACAGAAACTGCCAAAGTTGTCTTCGATCACGGACTGGTCGGCCCGCGTGAAATTGTGGAACGAATTGAAGAGCTCGGGTTCGACGCCATGCTCTCGGACCAACAAGACGCCACTCAGCTGCGCTCACTAACTCGCACCAAGGAGATCCAAGAATGGAGAACTCGGTTTCAATGGAGCGTCGCCTTTGCTCTTCCCGTCTTCTTTATTAGCATGGTCGTACTTTCTTGCTTCCCATTTTCAGCTTCAACATCATTCGTGGCGTGCCTCTTGGTGATCTACTCGCTGCCATCATCACCACGCCGGCACAGTTCTGGGTCGGCCAAAAGTTATATCGGAATGCGTACAAGGCTCTCAAACACAAGACGGCAACCATGGACGTACTTGTAATGCTAGGCACTTCCGCAGCATATTTTTATTCCCTCTTCACACTTATCGCGGCCATGTTAAACCCGGACCCCGACATGCCCCCGTTTGTCTTCTTCGACACTAGCACCATGCTGATCATGTTTGTATCCCTCGGCCGCTATTTGGAGAACTCTGCCAAAGGCAAGACCAGCGCGGCGCTCACTGATTTGATGGCGCTCGTACCTTCCATGGCAATAATTTACACGGATGCCGCTTGCACTCAGGAAAAGAAGATCCGGACGGAGCTTTTGCAGATTGGGGATACGGTCAAGGTCGTGCCGGGCGACAAGGTTCCGGCAGATGGAACTGTTGTGCGGGGCACTTCGAGCATCGATGAGAGTGCCATCACGGGTGAACCCATCCCGATCCTCAAGCAGGTTGGCGATGCCGTTATCGGCGGGACGGTCAACGGTCTCGGCGCATTCGACATGGTGGTCACACGGGCGGGGAAAGACACCGCGCTCGCACAGATCGTCAAGCTCGTCGAGGATGCCCAGACGTCCAAGGCATCAATCCAAGCCTTCGCCGACCGCATCGCAGGTTATTTCGTCCCTGGTGTCATCTCCCTCGCGGCGGTCACTTTCCTTGGTTGGATACTCCTGTCGAATGTGCTCATGGATACACAGCTCCCCGACATGTTCCGTCACCACGGCAAGGCTGTGGTGTGTCTCCAGCTCAGCATTTCGGTCGTTGTCGTCGCGTGCCCATGTGCACTTGGTCTGAGCACACCTACGGCGATCATGGTCGGCACGGGGGTTGGGGCGAAGAACGGGATCCTGATCAAGGGCGGACGCGCGCTCGAGGCGAGTCTTAGCCTGAGGCGTGTGGTGTTGGACAAGACAGGCACGGTGACGGAGGGCAAGCTCACGGTTGCAAGCGTCGCTTGGGCGCCGACCAGTGAGCTTGGCGAGACGCAGACCTACAGCGCTGCGGAGGTAGACGGCGCGGCGCTTCAAACGACCATGGCGGCCGATGGCGTCACGACCCGTGCTGTGGTCATCGCCATGCTCTCTGCGACTGAAGCCTGCTCCGAGCACCCACTCGCCAAGGCGGTCACGGTCTGGGGCAAGGATGTTCTACCAGCCAACGCACCAGATACATCCGTCGAAGCGTTCGAGAGCATCACGGGCCAAGGCGTGTGCGCGACCGTCACCGTCGAGAAGCAGCGGAAGTACACCGTATGGGTCGGGTCTGCTCGTTTCGTCGCGCAGACCGACGTGGACGGCCACTTGCCCGCAGGCCTTGTAGAGTTCGAGGCGCGCGAGGCACAGAAGGGCCGTACGCTGATCTACGTCGCGATCGTATCATCCGTGTCGACCATGTCGGCCGCGCTCGCTCTCGCTCTGGCGGACGCGCCGAGGCGCTCGTCGCCGCGCGCGATCCGCGTGTTGCAGGATATGGGCATCGAGGTGAACTTGATGACGGGCGACGGGCGCGAGACTGCGCTCGTCATCGCCCGCCAGGTCGGGATTGCGCCCGAGGGCGTGTGGGCGGGCATGAGTCCCAAGGGCAAGGCGGCTGTCATCGCGGAGCTGATGGAGCAGGGCGGCGAGGGCGTAGCGATGGTGCGTGTCGGCTCACCCTCCGCGGTGGACACGCTAATGATGCGAAAACGCAGGTCGGCGACGGGATCAACGACTCGCCTGCGCTCGCAATGGCGACTGCCGGCATTGCGCTGTCATCGGGTGCGTCTGTGGCGATCGAGGCCGCGGACATTGTGCTGATGCGGTCGGACTTGCTGGACATGGTGGCTGCGTTGGACCTCTCGCGTGCGATCTTCAACACGATCCGGCGGAACCTGGTGTGGGCGTGCGTGTACAACGTGCTGGGCATCCCACTCGCGATGGGCCTTTTCTTGCCGTTCGGTCTGCACCTGCACCCGATGATGGCTGGGGCGATGATGGCGTTCAGCTCGGTCAGTGTCGTCACCAGTTCGTTGTCGCTCAGAAGGTGGGTGCGCCCGCCACAGAGCGTCTTGCTAGACGGAGGTGACGGGCTGCCGTGAATGTCCCCATGTGCGGCACTTGGCGACATTGGACGCCGTGCGCGAGATGCTGCACGTTGCCGCCGGGTGTTCGCAGCGGGACTACGCACAGGTGAACACGGACGAGAGTGTGTAATATACCGGCTCCTGGAATAAGCTTGCATGTCCACTGTGTTCCATTCTTTGCTAGAAGGTGGAGATGCTATGTATTACTATGTACAGTATCTCTATGTTCATTCTCCCTCTTTAATTGCCTTCGCTCTTCGGCTTTTTCTGTTCCTCGCCGACTTTTATTTACTTGTTTGTCTAACTTTCGTCAGATTATGATTTTGTCTTCTGTCGATGGACGCTGGGTGTTTTGACTCCACTTTGGCACGACCCATACACAGGGAAGACTCGAGGTGAGGTGACTGCTATTTTCCACATGACGGGACGCGCCATAGGCCTGTGACACTGCATGCAAAGCAGAGTTTTCAGTCTAATAAAACTCATAGAAAACTCTGTGAGGTGTTAACCACTTATCAGAATTTATTTTATCAAAAAACTTTGAAAAAAAAAGTTTAAGTTTTATTTGGGCTACTGGGCCATCACTAACAAAGAGGTAAACTCTTTTTCTCCTAACAAATCACATTGACCACATGATACAGCCTGAACAATTGAAGTCTTTTGTTTGGGCTGATCATGTGGTCTGTGAGGAGAAAAAAGAGTTTACCTCTTTTTTGGTGGCAGCCCAGTAGCCCAAATAGAATTTAAACTTTTTTTTAAAAAGTTTTTCAATAATATAAACTCTGATAAGTGGTTAACACCTCACAGAGTTTTCTATGGGTTTTATTTGACTGAAAACTCTGCTTTGCATGCAGTGTATGAGAGTGTTTCCTCAATGTCACCTGACGCATCACGTGAGTTTAGCACGAGACCTAACATCCGCGGCCCGGCTTCCTCCATATATTGGTACAGCCAGCAGCATGATCATCTGCCTACCTTTCGAGATTCTAACTGCCATTCTCAAGAAGGTCGACGATGTCCGGGACTTATGCCACGTCCGAATGGCCAGCCGCACTTTGTGCGCTGCCGCCACGCCCTTTGCGTTCCGCGTCCTTTCCGTGGTCCCCACCAGAGGAAGCGCTTACAATCTAGGACGGCTCTTCGATGTCCCGGATATCGCGGCCCAGGTCAGGGAGGTCTCTTTCCACGACACAGGTTCTGATAGGAGGGGAAGGACACTAAAGTATGGTGCGTCCTCTCCCCCCTCATCCCATAAACGATATTACGACTTGTCTCTGTGCACCTGCGGTGGCGGGTCACGTCAGTCAGAACTAACGCCATCCACGAACTGGCCAGTTCGTTTTCTCGCGTTCACCAGTTACCCCGACTCGAGACCGTCAACTTGACGTTCTACCCAGTCTATGATAACCTGCTTGATACAGACGGTCGGGGTCGGCTCGCTCTCCAGGCATCGATCCTCGGTGCTCTCACGGCCAGCTTCAGCGTCAGTGCACCACCCAAGCTGACGTCCCTCTCCCTGCACAACCTGCGCACTTGGGAGCTTCTCCCCCTCGAATCTGCCCCATTCCAGACCGTCCTGACGACCCTGCGGCGCCTCCAGCTATCCGTGCTCTACGACCACGCCCCGGACCCATTCACGTTCTCCGCCCGCTGGTTCCACTTCTGGGGCACGTTCTGCCCCCGCATGGTCCTTGCACCGACGCAGCACGCCCTCACGGAGCTCACCCTGCACAGCAACGCACGTGTTGGCGCCTCGTCCGGGCTGTCTTTCGCCGGGCTGCACTTTCCGCACCTCTGCGCGCTCTCACTGCGCGGCCTTGTCTTCCAGCCGTCCGTCGGCCTTGAACCCTTCGTCCTGCGGCACGCCGCCACCCTCGCGCAGCTCGAGCTCCTCGGGTGTAAGCTGCCCGCCCCCACCGACACGCCCCTCTCCCAATCCCCATTCATCCGGGACGGGGAGTCAAGCTCCAGACCCGGCGGTTGGGACCGCATCTGGGACCGCTTCGCGGCGGAGCTCACCGCCCTCGTCACGCTGCACGTCGATTCGGAGTGCCGATACATCGAACTTGTGTTCTTCGGGGAGATTGACGTCCACGAGTCGCGCAACGTGGCTGACGCTGCGGCGCTCCGACGCTTCCACATAACCGTTGCTGCTCGATCGGACAAGACGCGCGGGAAATCCTGAGGGGGGAGAGTGGCGGCGCCTGACGTCCTAGTTGGGCAACGGTGGGGACACATCGAGTCTCGTTTGCCATCCACGGCGGCGCGCTGTGCCGTGCCTTGCAGTCCTTTGCTTCGCGACTGAGCGCCTGCGCTGTCATCTCTCGTAACTTAGTCGCCTAGCGTGCCTTGCTGTATGACCTGTGGCTGACCCCCTACAATAATCTGAGTTAGTCGCAATGTCATCACCCCCACAACCCGCTGTCAACTTGGTCGCGCAGGGTTGCCCGTCCGCTTTCTCTTCTTCTGCGCCCGCCGTGAAGAGGTACCCGCCCCATACGCCGCGTTGAGAACCCTAAAAATATTTCTGTGTGCCTTCGAGAAATTGCACAGAGATCCCATTATGTTGCCGCGACCTGCGTGGGCTCTCTCAGCTGTGCGGGGCTGCCTGCTGTCCCCTGCTTCTTGCGTGTAGGCACCTCCGTGATTGCCTGCGCCGTCTGTCACCGCGTACGCAGAGCCTGAGTGCGAGTTCTGGTAAATCTACTTTTTCCCATCGGTCATCGGTCACGGAACGTGACTACAATTTGTACAAAGATTGAAGTTTAACACATTCAGACGGGTGGGTCAGGGTGTAGGTATCGTTCTCAGCCGCAGAGGACTCCGAGCCCCACCGTCAGTCAGTCCGTTCGCGGATTGACGTGGACGTGGTCTAAATGTCAAGCGTTTCTGCACTTCGAACGCTTTACCGTTGCCGATGCCTGGGAAGGAGGAAAACTCTGCTCGCTATCAGTGCCGAGCAACTGGCGCTCAACGCCAGCTCGGCGCACGACGCGAGTCAAGAGGGAGTATTACATAGGGACACCCTTCTTATTTGAGGCAGAGGGTGTTTACAGAACAAATCACATGGAATAGTACAGTAGCCTCTAAATAAACACAGCGATGAAGTTGGAATGGGGGCGTCTAGCTCGTATCTCGCGACAATCAAGAAAGCTCGAGCGATCGCATGAGCACCTCAGCCTTGGCGGAGCGGGACTTGAGCTCGCAAAGGAAGGGCTTTGGACGCCTAGGAGGAGAAGAAGAAAGAGGTCAGACTAGAGCTCCCTCGCTCGCAGAGGGGAAGAGGACGTACACAAGGACACCGCTGGTTAATTCACACTTCGGCTCCTGGACGACGCCATTGATCGTCACCTTATTGACGTCGAAGACAGAGAGAACCGTGGCGGCGAACATGATAGACTGCGCGAGCTGCGCACCTGGGCATGCACTGTTGGGTGCGCGGGACGGAATGTGATATCAGGTTGCGATTACGGCCACGATGGGCATGGGAGACTCACCGGCGCCCGTAGCCAAATGCGACATCGAATGGATCGGTCTCGGCAGGCTTGCCAGGTTGCGCGACGAGACAGTCCGGGTTGAACACCATGGGGTCCTTGTAGACTTCGGGGTCGTGCATGAAGTGCCTACGTGCAGTCGTGAACAACCGCTCGCGCTGCACCACGAGGAGAAGGGTGCTCACCAAATGTTCGCTATGACGGTCGAGCCTTTGGGGAGGAAGTACCCGTCTTGCACGTTGTCCTGATCGATGCAGTGCGCCGAGTGGGGTCATCGAGCCCCGTCGGACGGACTCCTTGAACGTCGCGAAGAGGTACCGGAGCGAGTCACGGTCCTCGAACGTCGGTAGGCGGTCGTTACAGACGACTTCGTTGACTGGTGGCAGGGCATGCCGGGTGAACAAATGGCAGCAAATGGCAACGGCAAATACCAATGGCAAATGGCAAATACCAATGGCAATGGTAAATGGCAACAGCAAATGGCAATGGCAATGGCAAATGGCAATGGCAAATGGCAATGGCAAATGGCAATGGCAAATGGCAATGGCAAATGGCAATGGCAAATGGCAATGGCAAATGGCAATGGCAACGGCAACGGCAAATGGCAAATGGTTGAAATGGCAAATGGCAATGGCAATGGCAATGGCAATAGCAAATGGCAGTAGCGGACAGACGATGAAGGAGGTCGGGTTGGCGGGGATTCGGTGGGGCGAGGAGGGGGTGGTCAGCACTTGCTCGTGGTGTGGGTACACACGATATTGTACCTACTCCCCCTTTCCAAGTCCTGTCATTGACCTCCTCAGAGAGGTCTCTCTTCCGATCGCCTGCTGCTATCTTGGGTAGGAAGTCCCCTTCGGCACTCTCGAAGCTTGGGTATTCTGCCCAAGTTGGGTCTCTAACAATGTGTGGCATGTTTCTGATGGGCCAATTCTTAGTGGCATTGTTTGATAGAGATGGTATGTCGACTGTATAATTATCCCAAAATAAAAGTGTTCTGGTCCTTGAACCAGTTGAGAGCCGGGGTAGGCAGAAGGTGGCACGGAAAAAAGGAACGAGCACGTGCCGCCTCGTTCCGTTTGCCGCCGCTTCTTCGGAGCTCCGGCAGAGAACGGCCAGCTATCACTGGCAGTGCGCCGTTTTGGGACTCACTGGCTTAAAGTGACAAGTGCCGCTGTCACTGTGTGGCTGGTGTGGCCGATGCGCTGATGATTGAACAGCGCTGACTCGCCGCTGAGCAACCCCGGCCCTCCAACAACGACAGCGCTAATCATTGCAGTGATAGACCCTAAACTATCGTGACTGAAGACCCCACCCAGGCTGCAAGTGAATTTTAAGGGCCCTAGAGAGTTCGCATGTTCGCGTTTATACCGTGACGGCAAACGGTCAGTCCGTTCACGGAATGACATGGACGCGCTGTACTTCGAATGCTATACTGTCACCAGTATCTGAGGAAGAAGGTAAGCTCTGCTCGTTGCCAGTCCCGAGCAATTGCCACTCAGCATCCGATGCGAGTCATAAGGGAGTCATAAGAAAAGCCTTAATTTTACACCGAGAGTGTGTACAGAACAATTAAACTGCCAACGTGATCTATATTATATGCACAATGATGTAAGTGTAAGTCGGAATCCAGCTTGCGCCGAACGACGCTCAGGACAACTCGAGCGATCGAATGAGCGTCTCAGCCTTCGCGGAGCGGGGCTTGAGCTCGCTTTGGAACGGCTTCGGACGCCTAGAGGTAGAAGAAACAGGTCAGACCAAAGCTCCCTCGCTTAGGGAGAGGCGAGAAGACATACACAAGGACACCGCTGCTGAACTCGCACGTCGGCTCTTGGACGACCCCATTGATCGTGACCTTGTTGATGTCGAAGACGGAGAGCACGGTGGCGGCAAAGATGAACAGGATGGACTGTGCGAGTTGTTCGCCAGGGCATGCACTATTGAGTGTGCGGGACACAAGGATGTAAGAGGCGACGATCACGGCCATGATGCGCATGGGAAACTCACCGGCGACCGTAGCCAAATGCGAAGTTGAACGGGTCGGGCTCCGCGGGCTTGCCAGGTTGCGCGACGAGACGGTCCGGGTTAAACTCCATGGGATCCTTGTAGACTTCGGGGTCATGCATGAAGTGCCTGTGTGCAGCCGTGAGCAGACCCGCTAGCGTTGCACCACACGGAGTAGAGTACTCACCAGATGTTCGCCATGATGATCGAGCCCTTGGGGATGAGGTACCCGTCGTGCACGTCGTCCTGCTCAAGGCAGTGGGGTGCGCCGAGTGGGGTTGTCGGGCCCCATCGGATGACCTCCTTGAGCATCGTGGCGAGGTACGGAAGTTGGTCGCGATCCGCGAACGTCGGCAGGCGGTCGTTACCGACGACTGCATCGAGCTCGGCTTGGCACTTGCGTTGCACCTCGGGGTAAGCGGTCATGGCGAGGAGGAAAGAGGACATGGCAGAGACGGGCTACAGGGGAGGGACGGTGAGCGTGCGCTCAGCGTGCCGATTCCAGTTGAAATTCTCTTACCGTGTCGGCACCGCCGGAGTATAGGCTGGACGCGGCCCATTTGATCTCCTCCTGCTCTTCAGGTGACACCTTGCGACCGTCGATCAAATTCGTCACAAAGTTAGGCACCGCGGTCCCCTTAGCCTGTGAAGCGAGAAAATTCAGACACTGAACTTCGGACTAAGTGACGACACATCAGGGCGTACCATCTGGTCGACCACGAACTCGTACGACTTTTCTGTCATATCGAAGAGCGTTTGCCGCCATTCGCGCGCAATCTTGTGGAAACCACCACCTGGGAACCATTCGGGAATGTACCGGAGGATGGGCAAGAAGTCGACCGCGAAGAGACCAGGAGAAAGAAGGATGTTGAGTTGATCCGTGGCCTCATCCGCGACGCGAACTAGACTATCATCCTCGGTCGTCGGTTTGTATCCGTGAGATATCCGCAAGATGATGACGCCCACAGCCCTAAATTGCCGTCAGTTGGACAATCAACTCAGAGAGCCCGAGCACGTACTTGCGGACGGGGCCAACGAAGTTACGGGGCTCGTTCAGTAGGCGGCGAACCATCAACGCGGATTCCTCCTCTAATGAATCTCGGAACTTCTCAACGCTGGCTCTTGTGCCGATGACGGTATGAAGCATCCGCCGACACGATTTGAACTTGTCTGTGTATTTGAGGAGAACGAGAATAGGCTTCCATCCCACAAGGTCACAGGCCATCGTAAGATGGGGCCGACTTGAGTAGATCGCACTCTTTTTGTTAAGTATATCGACGGCAAGTTGGGGTGAGTTAATTATGATGGTCGGTTGACCGAGAATAGTCATTTGAATGAGGTTGCCTATAATAATTGGTGGTTGTTAGTACACTCTAGCTTCAGGTCTATCATTCGAGACACACCATATTTCTTCTGCCATCGAGAGAAGACCTGGTATTCGAGTTCGGTGGGGACATCGAGAAGATTGCCAATGATCGGCCAACCCTTTGGACCCGGGATTGGACGACCTAAGGGCTTCTTCTCGGTGACTTTTTTGAGAAGCCAAATAGCGATGACCGCGAGGGCCACATTTACGGCCTGGACAGTGAGGGACATTGGAAGAATAGAAGATGCACAAGAGATAGTAGATCAGGCCGTAGTTGAATTATTTTATAGAGGACTTTTCCACCTTGTTTCCCACAGCATCTGACAAAACGACCGGGCCAAGCGACTGGATGAATAGGAACACGCACTCAGGAACACGGAGATGACAGATTTCTCTAGATGCTCCATGATACAAAGACAAAGACCGGGATATCTTTAGCCCTGGTTGCGAGCCTGATGGTGTGCCCAGAACGAAGGGCGTGATGCGAGAACCACGAGCCGCCCAGTTTTGGAAAGACCAAGGATAGCACGCGGTGGTTGACTCGGATGAGCGATCCGGACCCTCCGACAACGACGGCGATAACTTGACTCATTGCTCCCGAAGACGAGTTTTAAGGGCTCTGGAGAGTTCACATTTTCGCGTTTATACAGCATATCGTAGATGGCTGCCCACGAATAATACTCCTCTAAGCCCGATGCAGTCAAGATTGAGGAAACTTCGCCAGTGACCCATGAAGTAAACGTATGGAGCGCCGCAAAGGTAATTCCACTCATGACTTTCTGGACTCAGGCATGTTTCATGAGTGTAGTGGTTCTTAGCTACGACCGGTCCTAGTCTCTGACTTGTATCCTGGAAATATAAATTGGTTTAAAAAAAAAATTTCCACTTATGATGTATGATGCATGATATCCGACAGCTTAGTCACAGGCGCGAAATGACTAGTCCCTCTCGGCTAATCCTCCCTTAGTAATCGAGTAATTCATCAACCACCTCGGCGGCACACGTCCCTGCACACACACACTGTGAACAGCTGGGAAACGAGACTACTGTATGGGTAATGACGAAGTCTGTCGTAACAAAGTGAAATAAGACCCGCTTGGTAAGCCCCGGTCGAGACGGAGCTGCTACTGTACCAGGGCCCAGGGGCACAGATCAACAGAAACCAGTTTTTTTACACGGTACAATAGTAGCCTGCTCTACTGTGCTAGACCCCTCATTCGGACAGGACCCCTCAGTCGGACAGTCACACGTTATCACAGTCCCGTTTTGGAACTGTCAAGCCACCACCCGTATTTCGTTCCATTTGCAGTCAGCCACTAAATCAAACCCCGACATGGTATGGTCGGCAAGCGTGACAGACGGCCATTTTTCCAACTTCACAACACAAGAAGATTTTAACAAAAAAAAAGTTGGAGCATGTTAAGGAGTAGTACTACATCATATATTTAATTTGGTAGTAATTGAGCCAGAAGTGAGTGAGAAATTTAAAGTGTCCGACTAAGGGGTCCTGTCTGAATGAGGGGTCTAGCACCTTGCACCTTCCTCCTCGCCATGACTGCATATCCTGAAGTGCAATGCAAGTGCCAAGCTGAGATTGATACAGTTGTTGGTAACAACCATCAACTTGAAGGATCACGATTTGCTCCCATACCTTTTTTTTTTTGGAGTAGTGATATATTAGGTAGCAAAAGATAGTAACTAGGTTACCTAACAGTTCTACCTAACGCACTGATGCGAACCTCGGAGGCCGAGAACGAGGAAAAATGCGTTTACGCACACCCAGGATATGGGTAGTGCTCCCATACCTTGTCACAACACAACTTGTGGTCATCCAACGGGCCCAGGCCCGGGGCCTTGACGACCCTTTGTAAAGAACACGTGGTCACCCTGATCACGCGGAAGTCACGGTGCTACCACGTGATAGGACGCGTCAGAGACTGAGCATGAGGTTTCAAAGTATCTGCATTTTCATGTCATCTGGTCAGGTAATGTGACTACATATACACCTGTCAATACAGACATTGAGGCTCACGGGCACATTCAGATACGTGGTCCGAAGTGTAAGCACTGTTCTTGGACGTCGGACTCCGAGTCCCGCCGCCGGTCAGTCCGTTCGCGGAATGATGAAGACACGCTGTAACTTACTTCGAACGCTTTACTGTCGCAGGTGTCTAGGGAAGAAGGTAAGCTCTGCTCGCTGCCAGTCCCGAGCAATTGCCACTCAGCGTCCGATCCGAGTCACGAAGGAGTCTTAAGAAAAGCCTTTTATTAATATTACTGTAATTATAATTAATTAAAATATTTCTGCCGAGAGAATGTACAGAACAAATAAAATGCAAGGTAATCTATATGCACAACGACGTAAGTCCGAAATAGCTCGCGTCTCACGATACTCAGGACAACTCGAGCGATCGAATCAGCGCCTCGGCCTTCGCGGAGCGGGGCTTGAGCTCGCTTTGGAACGGCATCGGACGCCTACAAGCAGAAGAAACGGGTCAGACCAAAGCTCCCTCGTTCGCAGAGGCGGGGAGAGGCAAGAAGACATACACAAGGACACCGCTGCTAAACTCACACGTCGGCTCTTGGACGACCCCATTGATCGTTACCTTATTGACGTCGAAGACAGAGAGCACGGTGGCGGCAAAGATGAACAGGATGGACTGCGCGAGCTGTTCGCCAGGGCATGCACTGTTCGGTGCGCGGGACGCAAGGATGTAAGAGGTGACGATCACGACCATGATGCGCATGGGAGACTTACCGGCGCCCGTAACCAAATGCGAAGGTGAATGGATCAGGCTCGGCGGGCTTGCCAGGCTTCGCGACGAGACGGTCCGGGTTGAACTCCATGGGATCCTTGTAGACTTCGGGGTCGTGCAAGAAGTGCCTGTGTGCAGTCTTAAGCTGCCCGCTGGCGTTACACCACACGGAGTAGAGTACTCACCAGATGTTCGCCATGATGATCGAGCCCTTGGGAATGAGGTACCCGTCGTGCACGTCGTCCTGCTCAAGGCAGTGGGGTGCGCCGAGTGGGGTTGTAGGGCCCCATCGGATGACCTCCTTGAGCGTCGTGGCGAGGTACGGGAGTCGGTCGCGATCCGCGAACGTCGGCAGGCGGTCATCACCGACGATTGCATCAAGCTCGGCTTGGCACTTGCGTTGCACCTCGGGGTACGCGGTCATGGCGAGGAGGAAAGATGTCATGGCAGAGACGGGCTACAGGAGAGGGGTGAGACGTGCGCACAGAGTGCTGATTCCAGTTGAGATTCTCTTACCGTGTCGGCGCCGCCAGAGTACAGGCTGGATGCATC
>WNGR01005778.1_pt1 | contig 13254 bp, 9 predicted proteins | sample 5407581 | NCBI WGS metagenome assembly WNGR01 (sample SAMN13153383, study PRJNA577476) | soil metagenome | isolation source: 80 cm soil or saprolite under Garry oak tree replicate 2 | place: USA:California | collected 2016-06-15 | reverse complement strand
CCGATCATCGGCAGCAGCCGCAGCCCGCTGCCCATCGCGTCCGCGCCGCGGACCTCCTGGAAGTACTGCGGCATCGCGAAGAAGATGCCGAACATCGCGAACGAGATCAGCGTGGACAGCGTGGTGCCCCAGGTGAAGCCGGCCGACCGGAACAACCGCAGCTCGATCAGCGGGCGGATCACGCCCCCGCGGAGTGATCCGCCGGAACCGGCGCGGTTGCGTCCGGTCAGCCACCGCTCCCAGGCCACCAGCACGGCCAGCACCGCCGCCCCCGCGGCGATGGCGCCGAGCGCCACGGCGTCGGTCCAGCCGTCCTGGCCCGCCTTGATGAACCCGTAGGTCAGCGCGGCCAGCCCCGCGCTGGACACGATTACGCCCACGACGTCGATCCGCTGCCGCTCCGCGCTGCGCGACTCGGGCAGCAGCAGCGCGACGGCGATCACGGCCAGCACCACCACCGGCACGTTGATCAGGAAGACCGAGCCCCACCAGAAGTGGTCGAGCAGGTAACCGCCGACGATCGGGCCGATCGGGAAGCTGATGAAGGTGGCCGACGCCATCAGCGCGATCGCCCGCTGCCGCTCCTCCGGGGCGAACAGCACCGGGATCACCGACAGCGACAGCGGGAAGATGGCCGCCGCACCGATCCCGAGCACCGCCCGCCCCGCGATCAGCTCGCCGGTGCCGGACGCGTACGCGCACAGCGCAGAACTGGCCCCGAACAGGACGAGCGCGGCTAGCAGCACCTTCTTGCGCCCCAGCCGGTCGCCGAGCATGCCCGCGGGCAGCATCGCGGCCGCCAGCACCAGGCTGTAAGCGCTGGAGATCCACTGCAGGTCGCTGGTCGAGGCGTGCAGGTCGGTCGCGATCGTGGGCAGCGCCAGGTTGAGCACGGTCAGGTCGAGCCCGACGACGAGCACGCTCGCCGCGATGGCGACCAGCGCCCACCACTTGCGAGCCGGGTTCACCGCCATGACAGTCACACCCCTTCGGCAGTTGCATCTTTTTGGAAGTTACTGTCAAAAGTATGCGTCAATCATTTGGGAGTGTCAACCGAAAACCGGGCTCGCGTCCCGACCCGCGGCTGAGGGCGGCGCGAGCACCAGATGGTAACGTCATGGCCGGGTGATGTTGTGAGCGCTAACATACAGGCTAGGCACGACCGGGCCAGGGACAACCAGGCATACGTGCGCAACCTGCTGGCCGAACGCCAGCCCGGGTTCGCCGCGTTCCTGCGGGCGGTTGAACGGCAGCTGGATCCGGGGCGGCCGCATGATCCATGTGACTGGAGGCGCACCATGAACACGGCCTGGCTCTATCATCTGGACGGCTCCTGTTGCGTCGATGGCTGGTCATGCCGGCAGCAAGACCACACCAGCATTCCGCCGCGGTGCGGCGTCATGGCGGCCGGCCGGCCGTTCGGCTGCGAGCTCCCGAAAGGCCACCCGGGTCCGCATCTGCTCTTCGCGGACGGGGAATGCTGCGGCGCCGGCGACGGCCATCCCGCCATCCTGGCGTCCTAGAGCTGCGGCCCCGAGCCCTGGAGGCGGTTCAGCAGCGCGGTGCCGTCGGGGCTGCCCAGGCCCGAGCAGGCGTCCCAGCCGGGGCCGGCCGTGTAGGCGCCGTTGTTCCCGCTGGTGATGTCGCGGAAGCCGGGCACCGCGGTGCCCGGCGCCACCCCGGCGTACAGGAGCGTCTGGATCAGGCCGAACCGCTGGCCGGACGCCTCCGCCAGCCGGCTGATCAGCGCCGCCCACAGCGGCGCGACCGCGCTGGTGCCGCCGACGACCTGGGCCTTGCCGCCGGAGTAGATCTGATAGCCGGTGGCCGGGTCGGCGTTGCCCGCCACATCCGGCACCCCCCGCCCGCCAGAGCCAGCGCCCGAACCAGAGCCAGCGCCCGAACCAGAGCCAGCGCGAGCCGGGACGCCGGCGTCCGCCTGCCAGGACGGCAGGGCGAACTCGTCGCTGACCCCGCCGCCGCCCGCTCCCTCGTTGGCCGCGGTCTCGTTCCAGACCACCTCGGAACTGATCGCCCCGGTGGCCGCGTCGGCGAGGAGCTTGGTCCCGCCGCAGGCCAGTGCGTGCGGGCTGGAAGCGGGGAAGTCCACGTGCGGCTGCCCGTCGTCGACGGCGTCGCCGCTGCCGTTGTCGCCGGAGGCGACGCAGACCGTGATGCCCAGCGCGGCCGCGTCGGCCATCGCCGCGTCCATGGCGCTGCGCCCCTGCGCGGTCCACGAGTCCTCGGACTGGCCCCAGCTAATCGAGATCGCGATCGGCGTCGGGGTGGCCTGCACGGCCTCGGAGATCGCGTCGATGAAGCCGCTGTCGCTGTTCGGCGCGAAGTAGACCACCTGCGCCGCCCCCGGCGCGGCCGCGCCGATGACGTCGACGTCGAGCGCGACCTCCACGTCGGCTCCGTTCGGATCCGAACCAGGCGCGTTGGACCCGCCGTCCACGCTGGCCGCGGTGACGGTCGGGACGTCAATGCCGAGCCCGGCGAAGTAGGTGTCGAGGTCGCTGCCTGAAAAGCCGCCGCCGAGCTCGATGACCGCGATCATATGGCCCGCGCCGGTGGTCCCGGCCGGGAACTGGTAGATGCCGGCCACCTGGTTCGGCGGGTAGGTCTGGCTCTGGGCGGCCGCGGCGGCGCTGCCGTCTCTCGGGGCCCGGAAGTGCGGCCGGGCCTGCGGCCGGGTGTCCAGGCCCAGCACCGCGAGCACCACGCCGTCCAGCGGGGCCGGCACGAACAGTGCGCCCTCCCGGTAGCGGTGGGTGACCGTCCCCCGGCCCCTCGGTGCCGGGCTGCTGACCTGCCGCAGCTCGGCGCCGAACACGCCGGACAGCTGCCCGAGCGTGCCGACCGCCTTGATCCGCCGGCTGGCCGGATGCACCGCGGTGATCTCCAGGCCCAGGCCGGCGAGCGTCCGCCGGACCAGGTCCACGTCGGCCGGGTCGGCGCCGTACCGCTCGGCCAGCTGGTCACCGGTCAGGACCGTGGGGCCCTCGACGATATCGGCGGGAATCTCGGCCCGCCGGCGCAGCACCAGCGTCAGCTCGGCCCGCTCCGAGGTGTCCAGCCGGCCGGCCTGCGCGACGCCCGGGAGCGGCGCGCGCTCGCTGCCGGCTAGCTGAACGAGGGGTTCGGATGCTTCAGGCATGGTCAGCTCCTGCTTGAGGTAGCGCGTAGAGGCCCGCCCGTTCGGCGATATCTTTTCCCGAACGGGCGTGGGTGGCGGTTCCCGAGAATAGGGAAAACCTGCCGGGCGCGAGCCATTTCGCGGGTAAATGCGCCGCCGATAAAAGGGCGTGACCCGATTGAGCTCAAGTGGTGGTGGCGGCGCCAGCGACGGCGGTGGCCGGCGCCACCACCACCACGTTCTTGGGTCAGGCGCGCACGGGACTCCCGGGTCCGGAGGTCGCGGAGCCCACCCGACGCTCCCGCTCGCCGGCCCGGCGGCGGGCGAGCCAGGTCCCGAACAGGACCAGGGACGCCAGCAGCAGCGGCGGCAGGTAGAGCAGGGCAATCGAGGACGGGATGATGGCCGAGCCGCCGCCGGGCTCCCCGAACAGGTCGACGGCCAGCTTCTCCTGCCACAGGAACGCGTAGGGGATGACCGGCATGGCCAGCAGCACGAGGACGCGGCGGCTGACCGGGGCGCGCAGGCACGCGGCCGCCACGCCGATCAGGACCGCGGCGATCAGCAGGTCGGCGGGCAGGCCGGCCACCTTGCCGCCGAAGTCGTCGAACCGGGCCGGCGCCCCGTCGTTTCCCGGGCCGAACCACACGTCGCCGCCCACGCTGAACCCGCCGAGGATCAGCGCCGCCACGCCGACCAGGGCGGTGCCGCTCCGGGTCAGCAGGGCCAGGCCGCGGTCAGGTCCGGGGGAGAGCAGCAGCGCCACCGCGGCCGTGCCGGAGAGCAGGACGGTGAACGCCACGGCCGGGTCGGCGTACCCGGCGAAGGCCGGGACGGCCCCGGCCGCGATCTGCCCGATCGCGGTGGCCAGGGCGCCGAGCCCAGCCAGCCGCCGCAGCCGCAGGAATACGAGCAGGGTGACCCCGGGGGCGCCGGCCGCCATCGGCAGGTCGGCCAGGCCGAGGGTCGCGGTGAGCCCCCAGTGCGGGTGACCGGTGATGCTGCTCGCCACCGCCTGCGGGATGCGGAATTCGGTCAGCGCGGCCACCAGCAGCAGCAGCGGCGCCACCACGCTGACCACGGCCAGGGCGTCACTCCAGCGCTGATCGCGCACCGTCCAGGAGAGCCAGTGCGTCCGCTGGAGGCGGTTCAGCGCGATCCGGCCGCGGATCCGCAGCGCGCCGTCGACGAGGTCGGCGCTGTCGGCGGCGTGCTGACCGAGGCGCAGCGCCCAGGCCACCGGCTTGGGCGCCCGGACCTGCGCGTCACCGTCGGCGGCGAGCAGCACGCCGACCATTTCCTCGGCGTGCTCGCGCCGGTGGTCTTCGGGGTACAGGGCAAGCAGCCGCCGGTACCATTTCTCCATCCGGCTGCCCCTGGTCGCGGCCACGCTCATCCGGCGTGTCCTGCGTGCTCCCAGGACAGCTGTTGTTCCTTCATGCAGTCCCTCCGGCCAGGCCCAGACGGCTAGCAGCGACGGCGGCGTTGGCGCGCAAACGGCCCACCTCGGCCGCGAGTTCGGCGGTCCCCTCGTCGGTGATGCGGTAGTAGCGGCGCAGCCGCCCGTCCACGATCTCCTGTTTGTCGCCGGTGACCAGGCCATCGGCCTTCAGCCGGTCCAGGGCCGCGTACAAGGTGCCCGCACGGAGCCTGACCCGGCCGTCGGAGATCCGCGCGACGTCGTTCATGATCCCGTAACCGTGCTGGGCCCCCGCGGCCAGCGCGGTCAGGATAAGGAACGTCGGCTCCTGCATGGACTGCTTGCTCACAGGACTTGTATATGCCGATGAACGGCACATATCAACTCGATCGCCCATCACGAGCACGACCAGAACCAACGGTGACCGATTCCGTACAACTTGTTGCGATTCGCGACCGCCCTGCGTCATGATGAAGCAGATTGACGTCCAGGAACCCGGACAAATGGCGCCCGGTCCTCCGGGCACCGCGAGAGGGCGCTGTGCCGCCGCGTGCCACGTTCCGCGACGTGTTCGCGGTGCGCGAGTTCCGGTTCCTGTGGTCTTCGGTGGTCCTGTCCACGGTGGGTGACCGTCTGGCCCTGGTCGCTCTCACCTTGCTGGTATATGACCGGACGGGGTCGCCGCTGCTCGCTGCCCTGGTCTACGCGGCCGGCTATGTGCCGTGGGTGATCGGCGGCCTGTTCCTGGCGGGCGTGGCCGACCGGCGCCCGCGGCGCTCGGTGATGGTGTTCTGCGACGCGATCCGCGCGGTGCTGGTCGCGGTCATGGTGCTGCCGCATATGCCGATCGGAGCGCTGGTGGCGCTGTTGTTCGCCGCTACGATGTTCGCGCCCCCGTTCGAATCGGCCAAGGCCTCCATCACCCCGGACATCCTGTCGGGCGAACGCTATGTCCTCGGCACCGCGGTGCTCCAGACGACCTTGCTGGTCGGCCAGGTGGCCGGCGCGGCCGGCGGGGGATTCGCGGTCCACTACGTCGGCGTCCGGCTCTCGCTCGTCATCGACGCGGTCACGTTCCTGCTCTCCAGCGTGCTGATCCGCTTCGGCACCCGGGCCCGGCCGGCCGCGGCGAGGCCGGATACCGTCGAGCCGTCGCCGCTGGCGCGGATGGTAGCCGGATTCCGGCTGGTGTTCGGCCACCCGGCGCTGCGAACCCTGCTGCTGTTCGGCTGGCTGGTGGTCTTCTACACGATCCCGGAGGGAATCGCCGCCCCGTATGCGAGAACCCTCGGCGGAGGGTCGATCGCCACCGGCCTGGTGCTGGCGTCCACGGCGCTCAGCACGACGATCGCCACGCCGCTGTTCACCCGGTTCGTCCGCCCGCGCCAGCGGATCAACCTCATGGGCCCGCTGGCCGTACTCACCTGCGCCACGCTGGTCCTGACGGTCCTGCACCCCGGCCTGGCCGTGTCGCTGGTGATCTTCTCGTTGTCAGCCGCGTTCGGTGTCTACCAGATCGCGGCCAACACGGCATTCGTGGTCAGGACGCCGAACGAACGGCGGGCTCAGGCCTTCGGCATCGCCAGCATGGGCGTGATCGTCGGCCAGGGAGTGGCCTTCGTGGCGGCCGGCGCCGCGGCGGAACTGGTTTCTCCCGCCATGGTCATCGCCGTAGGCGGCGGGACCGGTGCGGTCGTAGCCTTCGTCCTGACGCTCAGGTGGCGTCGCGTGTCACCACCCGGCGGACGGCATGCGGCGGGACGGCGTCCCGGTCGCGTCGCGGCCAGGAGCTCGGTGCCGCTACGCGGAAATGGCTAGCTGAATCGCCGTTCGTACCCGACAAGGCTCGGCGGAGGGCCTATCGCCCCGGCTTGGTGACAGCGTCGACGGTGGTCGCCCCATGATCGCCACGCCGTGTCCGGTCCTGCCCGCGAATCCGGGCAGGTGAACGCGTGGCTGGGGCCGCTGGCCGTGCTGACCTGCGTGACGCTGGTCCTGACGGCCCTCCGCCCGGGTCTTGCCGTTTCGCTGGTGATCTTCTCGTGGCCGGCGTTTGCGGTGCGTACCGGCTCGCCGCCAGTGCGGCGTTCGTCCTCAGGGGTGCCTGGGCGAACCGCGGGTCGAGGCCTTCGGCGTCACCAGCATCTGGAATCGCCGGCCAGGAGGCGGCTGTCCTGGCCGCTGGCGCCGCTGTGGAGGTGGTTCCTCCCGCAGCGGGCGTCGCCGTCGGCGGGGGGACTCGCTCAGCTCCAGGTGTCTCGCATCGCGAGTACCTCCTTCCGGGTCATAAGACCAGTGCTATTCGAGGTACTCAAGACCAGTTGACGCGCATGAACCTGCCCCTCCCTCCGGCAGTGGTGGGCGGTCGGCGAGCGATTACCGGCCACAGCACGCCGGGTAATCGTGGCTCGTCAATCACCATTTAGCGCCCGGCAAATCACTCGATGCAGGCGAATCGCCCGCAATAGTGCGTTAGATACGGAAGATGAGTTAAAGTAGCTATACGGAGCTAGTCCTTTACGGTGAGCTGTCGAACTAGACAGATGCGTGCCACGTCTCACGGGAAACGGTGGACCATGAAAGCCTCGTCCGTCACGCGTCGCGTGCTGACGAGTCTCGATATCAGGTACTGGGCCTCGTGGCGGACTCCCTGGCCGCTCCGCCTTTACGTGTTCGTGGTGCCGCTGGTGGCGCTCGGGCTGGCGTGCTATGCGGGCTCGCAGACGGTCTGGCGTACCTCCGATCTGGCGCGATTCCTCCTGCTGCTGGGCTGTGGCATGGTGTCGGTGGCGGCGACGCCGAGGACGGCTTACATCCCGGGCGGTATGACCAGGGACTTCCTTACCGTGTGGGTGCTGCCGGTGGCGATCCTGCTGCCGCCCGTCTACGCGATGCTGACCCCGATTCCGCTGCAGGTGCTGACCCAGTTGCGGGTGCACCGGGGGGTCATCTACCGCAGGGTATTCACCGTCGCCGCGATCGCCATTGCGTACGGGGCCGCGTCCGTGGCGTTCCACGCGTTCCCGCATTCCTTCGCCGGGCCGTCGATCGGTACCGGTACGCACGCCCTGACCTGGACCGTGGCGGTAGCCCTGTGCGAGATCATCGGCGGGAGAGGCCATCAGCTCCTCGTGGTCGGCGGCATTAAGCTGACCGATCCCACGGTGCGGTTCGCCGACCTGGAGCTGAACCGCGAGGCCCTGCAGGGCGACTTCGCCGAGTTCGACCTGGGCGTGCTGATCACCGTGGTGGTCGGCGTCAACGCGGCCCTGGCGGTGTTCGCCGTCCCGACCGTGCTGCTGGTCCGGCGTTTCATGATGCACGCCCAGCTCCTCGCCCTGGCGCGGGTCGACACGAAGACCGGACTGCTCAACGCGTCCACCTGGGAGCGGGAGGCCGCGACCGAGATCGCCCGGGCCATCCGGACCAAGAGCCCGCTGGCGCTCGCGCTGGTCGATATCGATCACTTCAAGTTGGTCAACGACACCCACGGCCACCTGGCGGGGGACAAGGCCCTGCGGGCTGTCACCGACGCGCTGCGCAATCAGCTGCGCGCCTACGACCTGGCCGGGCGGTTCGGCGGGGAAGAGTTCGCGATCCTGCTGCCGCAGGCGCGCGAGCTGGACGCGCTGAACGTAGCGGAGCGTCTTCGCGCCCATGTCGCGGCCATGTCCATTCCCGTTGACGACAAAGACAAGTCCGGGCAGGTCATCAAGCTCACGATCTCAGTCGGCGTGGCGGCCCTGAACGGCGAGAGCCGGGAGCTCACCGACATGCTCGCCGCCGCCGACGCGGCCCTGTACCACGCCAAGGAGACCGGCCGTAATAAGACGCACGTCATCTCCGCCAGCGCCCCGATCGCATAGCCCCCGTCAGGCGCCGCGTCGGCTCTCCGGCGCGCCGACCGCATAGCCCCCGTTCGGCGTCGACCACGACGCCCCCGCGCGCGAGAGCGGCGCCTTCGTCACTCCAGCAACACCCGTACCAAGCCACAAGGTGTAGATGCCGCGTACATAGAGCTCCAGGAACGCGTCGGCTTGATCTGCGGCAAGGTCGCATCATCGTGGATCGCTGCACCCCTGATAGCTTGCGTTTTAACCCGAGCTCCGCATAGGGCCTGGTAGCGGGCTTTTGCCTCCACGATGATCGACCTGGCCGCCTGGGACGCTCCGTCGCAACCACAACGATGTGACATCGCCGTGGTCCGGTGCACCGCGATGTGACATCGCCGTGGTTCCCTAGGGCTGCCGCGTCCGGGCCGGGGCGGGCTGGGCCTTAAGCCGGGGGCCCGAGATCGATCGCGTTGGTGCTGCCGGTGGACTTGAGGCGGTCGAAGACCAGCCGTACCGCCATGGAGCCTTCGCCGATGGCGGCGGCTCCGCACGGTCCCGGGGCTGCCGCCAGCCGGCCTGGCGCGGGATGCTTGAGCGGCAGGTGAGGCCAGGGCGCACGATGCCTCCCCGGCATACTCACTCCAAGGAGCCAGACCCACGCGGCATTCAAGCCGTAAGCGCGGCCCGCCGGAATGCCGCCGATTCACGATAAATTACATGCATCTGACCCTGTTGCTCCCTGACATCGGAGAATCCTGCCCGGAATCGGGCAAGAATCTTGCCGAAACGCGCGAACACCTAGTAAAAAGTAGGCATGCCAGGCCCCAGAGACCCCCGAGACCCCGGACGAGGCGGGAATCCCGGACAGCCTGGAGCCCTGGCCGACCCGTTCCCGCGGGACCTCGCGCGCTACCTGGCCGCCTCGACCGGCCTTCCGCAGCCAACGGCGGTCCGGGTCGTCGCCGACATGGCGACGTACTTCAGCGAGACGGTCGAGGAGTTCGTCCGCAGGCGTCACATCGAACTGCGGCAACGCCAGCGCAAGAATCACGAGATCTGGCCGCTGATAGCAGCCGAGCTCGGGCAGCGCAGGTTCGCGGCGCCGGGACTGTCGGAGCGTCAGCTCCGGCGCATCGTCTACGGATAGCGCCAAGGCGCTACAACGCCAAGGCGCCACAACGCCAAAGGCGCCACAACGCCAAAGGCGCCACGGCGCTCAGGTGCCAAGGCCAGTCACACAGCCGAGGAGGGGTTCACATGTGCGGGATCGTGGGGTACATCGGCCGCAGGGACGCGGTGCCAGTGCTACTCGAGGGACTCAGGAGCCTTGAGTATCGGGGCTACGACTCGGCCGGGCTGGCCGTCGTCCACCGCAACCGTCTGCAGGTGACCAAGACGGCAGGCCGCGTTCAGGAACTCAGGGACCGGGTTGAGGACCGCGCCAGCGCCGCGACCGGCCGGACCGCGGGTACGAAGGCCACGATCGGCATCGGCCACACCAGGTGGGCCACCCACGGCGAGCCGAACGAGGTCAACGCTCATCCGCACACCGATACCGAGGGCCGGATCGCCGTGGTGCACAACGGCATCATCGAGAACGCGGAGCAGCTCAGGGACGCGCTGATCGCCAGCGGCGTCAAGCTGGTCAGCGAGACCGACACCGAGGCGCTCGCCCATATGATCGCCGCCGCGGCCACCGAAGGCACCAGCCTCCAGGACGCCGTCCGCCAGACCCTGCGCCACGTGGAGGGCACCTACGGCCTGGTCGTGCTGGACACCAAGAACCCGCACGAGCTGGTGGTGGCGCGCAACGGCAGCCCCATCGTGCTCGGCATCGGGGAGTCGGAGATGTTCGTCGCCTCCGACGTGGCCGCGTTGGTCCGTTACACCAAGCAGGTCGTGTACCTGGACGACGCCGAGGTGGCCACGGTGCACGCTTCCGACTACCTCACCTCGGCGATCGACGAGCGGGACCGGCCCAGCGCCAGGGCATCCACCACCAAGGAGCCGACCACGGTGGAGGCCGAGGCCGGGGACTACGAGCTCGGCTCGTTCGAGAACTACATGCGCAAGGAGATCCACGAGCAGCCGGAGGCGCTGCGCCGGGCCCTGCGCGGCCGGCTCGACGAGCGGTTCGCCACCGCCAGGCTGGGCGGTATCGACCTGGACGCCCGCCAGCTCAGGTCGATCAGGCAGGTGAAGTTCCTCGGCTGCGGTTCGGCCTACTACGCCGGGCAGATGGGCGCGGTGCTGACCGAGGAACTGGCCCGCATCCCCTCCGACGCCGAGCCCGCATCGGAATTCAGGTACCGCAATCCGGTCGTCGACCCCGACACGCTCTACGTGGCGGTGAGCCAGTCCGGCGAGACGCTGGACACGCTGATGGCGGTGCAGGAACTGCGGCGCAAGGGCGGGCAGGTCATCGGCGCGGTCAACGTGGTGGGCAGCGCGATCGGACGCGAGTGCGGCCACGGGGTCTTCCTGCACGCGGGCCCGGAGATCGCCGTCTGCTCAACCAAGGCGCTGACCAACATGGCGGCCACATTTGCCCTGCTCGCCCTGCTGCTCGGCCGGGTCCGCGACATGTCCGCGGCCTCCGGCCAGCGGATCGTGGCCGGGATGCGCGCGCTGCCCGGGCAGATCGAGCAGATCCTGGCCGCCGAGCAACAGATCGCCGAGATCGCGCGCCAGTTCGCCGAGGCCGAGCACATGTTCTTCATCGGCCGCGTCCGCGGCTGGCCGGTGGCCCGCGAGGGCGCGCAGAAGCTCAAGGAGGTCTCCTACGTCCACGCCGAGGCCTATCAGGCGGCCGAGCTGAAGCACGGCCCGCTCGCCCTGATCAATTCCTCGATGCCGAGCCTGGTCATCGTGCCCAGCGACGACCTGCTGTCGAAGAACGTCTCCACGATCGAGCAGATCAAGGCGCGCGGCGGCCCGGTCATCGCGGTGACCAGCGCTGAACTGCCGTCGGGCCTGGCCGACGCGGTCGTCCGCGTGCCCCGCGGCGAACCCGAGCTCGAGCCCCTGCTGCTGAACGTCCCGCTGCAACTGCTCGCCTATCACGTGGCGGCCAAGCTGGGCCGGGACATCGACAAGCCGCGGAACCTGGCCAAGAGCGTCACGGTCGAATAGCGCCCGGTCAGTGGAAGGGCTGCGGCTCCTCCAGGCCAGCGAGGCCCGGCAGCGGCTGCTCGCACCAGACGACCTTGCCGGCCGCCGTCCGGCGGGCGCCCCAGCGCTGGGAGAGCTGGCGTACGACCTGCAGGCCGCGGCCGTTCTCGTCGTCCCCGTTTGGCGACCGCAGCCTCGGCAGCGCGCCGGAGGAGTCCATGACCTCGCAGACCAGGGCCCGCTCGTTGACCAGCCGGAGCGTAACCTCGCCGCGCGAGTACTTGACCGCGTTGGTCACCAGCTCGGAGACGAGCAGCTCGGTGGTGGGGATCAGGTCCTCGAGCTCCCACCGCTTCATCGGCTCGGCCAGCACCGAACGCGCCTCCCGCACCGAGGTCAGCTTCGGCGCGAGCGTCCACGAGGCGTAGCTGTCCTCGGGCAGCCGCCGCAGCCGCGCGATGAGCATCGCGATGTCGTCGCGCTGGTGATCGGAGTACACCCCGTCCAGCGTGGCCTTGCACAGGTCCTCGAGCGGCCGCGTCGGTGAGCCGGGGCCGAAGATGCCGCGCAGCCGGGCCAGCCCGTCGCTGATGTCCTGGCCCTTGTTCTCCACCAGGCCGTCGGTGTACAGCACGAACAGGCTGCCGTCCTCCACCTGGAACCGGCGGCTCTCCACCTCGCCGTCGCCGATGCCGAGCGGCGGCGAGGGCGGCACGTCGAGCAGTTCGTTGGTGCCGTCCGGGTGCACGAGCAGCGGCGGCAGGTGGCCGGCCACCGCCACCTCGCATTCCCCGCTGACCGCGTCGTAGACGGCGTAGGCGCAGGTGGCGAAGTGGGGCTCGCGCTCGCCCAGGGTGTGCATGAGCTCGTCGAGCTGCAGCAGCGAGTCGGCGGGCGGCAGCTCGAGCATGGCCAGGGTGTGGATGGCGGTGCGCAGCCGGCCCATGGTGACGGCGGCGCGCACGCCGTGCCCGGCCACGTCCCCGACCACCAGCGCGACCCGCCCCCCGGGCAGCGCGATCGACTCGTACCAGTCCCCGCCGACCTCGATCATCTTGCTGCCCGGCAGGTAGCGGTGCCTGACCTCGACCGAGGACGGCGCGGAGAGCCCCGTCGGCAGCATGCTCCGCTGCAGCGTCAGCGCGGTGGCGTGCTCCCGGCTGTACCGGCGGGCGTTGTCGATGAACACGGCGGCCCGGGTCGCGAAGTCCATGCCGATCTCGACGTCGTACGCGTCGAAGCGGCGGAATCCCTCCTGCCGGGTGCAGACGAAGAAGCCGAGCATGGTTCCCCGCGCGATGAGCGGCAGTACCACCATGGAGACGCCGGACAGCAGCTTGGCCACCGGCTTGCGCCGCCAGGCCTTGGCGATCTCGCTTGCCTGGCTCTTGCTGATCATCGTCTCGAGCACCGGCACGCCGGTGTCCATGCACCGGTAGTACGGCGTGTTCGACGGGTACCGCAGGATCTCGCCGGTCGGGAAGGTCGCCTCCCAGGCCGGATCCTTCCGGTCGTGGACCAGCGCGATCCGGCGCAGCGGCAGCGACCCCTCGGGCCCGTGCGACGGCAGTTCGTCGTCCCCGGCCAGGCTCTCCAGCAGCAGCAGGCCGGACACGTTGCAGAAGTGCGGCACGATCGCGTCGAGCAGGACGCGGGCCACGTCGTCGATGTCGAGCGTGTCGCCGATCCTGGTGAGCGCGTCGTCCAGCATCTGCCTGCGCATGAGCGCGGGATCGACGAACCGCTCGGAG
>WNGR01006042.1_pt1 | contig 13262 bp, 9 predicted proteins | sample 5407581 | NCBI WGS metagenome assembly WNGR01 (sample SAMN13153383, study PRJNA577476) | soil metagenome | isolation source: 80 cm soil or saprolite under Garry oak tree replicate 2 | place: USA:California | collected 2016-06-15 | reverse complement strand
TCCACGGGATCCCCTGCTGTTTGGCGAAGGCGATCGCGGCATCAACCATGCGGCGACTCTGAAACAATTTGCCGGCGTGTCTCCGATATGACGAAAGCCATCGCATAAGATTCGGCTGAATCGGCACGAGACGGCGCGTTGCTGTCTTAGCCTTGCGCGCCTTCACTTCGATGTGCACCTTCTCGAAATTGATCTCGCTCCATTCCAACCGCAGCAGCTCGGCCGAGCGGATACCGCTGAACGCAGCAAGAGCAAAGTAAAGCTGATGAATTGGCTTGGCTTTCCTGAGAAGGGATGCCAACTGCGTTGGCTTAAGAATTGCAATCTCACCCTCGTGATGGCGCGCGGTTTCTACGTCGTCCGCTTCAGTCATTTGTCCTTTCGGAAGATAACCGCGGCGCCGGGCGAAATGAAAAAGAGTCACGATTGCTTGCCGCACGTTATTGCGCGAACGCGGACCGAGCTTCAGGCTGTCGAGCCATTGCACAATCAATCCAGTGGTCACGCTGCCGATATTGGTTTGAAACGTATCGGCGAATCGGACGAGATAAGTTCGTAACGTCTCAACGTAGCGCTTACTCAAACCATCTGCTTCTTTTCGCGCCAAAAGTTCATCGACAACTTCGCGGATCCGTTTCGGGGCAATGTTGCTCCTGCTTTTAAGCGCGACGTAATCTTGGATCGCCAAATGAAGCGGGATGCCTATTGGTTTGAGCGCCCTGATTGCCGCGAGATAGCTTTCACGGTCTGAATTGGTCAGCGATAAAACTTCGCGCTGGCCCTTCTCGATCTTGGTCGCGACATCGGTCGCATAGCGCCGCGCAGCATCTCTGTGGCGAAAATTTTTCCAGACCCGTTTGCCGTTCTGCTTGTGGACGACGCTGAACAGATCGTATTTTTTGCCTTTGTGCTCGCCCCAGGTGCGTTCGTAAATCTTGACGGTGGTATTGCCGACTTTTATGAGCTTCATTTTTTTGAACACATTTGAACACAGATTTGTGCCTCAAAGTGCCACAAAATGCAAGCAAAAAGCGAGTTTCTCCTTAGGTAGCGAGGTAAAGCGTGTTTATTCGACTCCCGTACGCGCTGCGAATGCGTTTCATAGGTAAAATGTCCTAGGGAATGGGCTATCAACCTCTAGCCGGTAAAATTAGGACGCCACCCTGCGGTGGGGTCTTGCTGCCTTTGTTTTAGGAGGCGCTCTCGCAACCCTTCCGTGATTCACGCCCTTGCATTTTGCGGGAAGGAATTCTAAGAGAATTGAGGGACCGGATGGCTACGGAAATAATGCTTCGCACAATGAGGACCACAATTTGCTCTTTGGTTCTCGTGGCGATTTCGCTGGCTGGCCTGCGGGCGCAGACGGTACCGACACTCGATGCAATCCGGGTTGCTTCCGGTTTGACTCAGCCTCTCTTCGTCACAGCGCCACCGGGAGATTCCGGGCGATTATTTATCTTGCAGCAGGACGGCCGAATCCGAATTCTCAACCTCGCCACCGCCACGCTCAACGCAACTCCCTTTCTCACCCTCACTGGCTTGGCCGCCGGAGGTGAGCAGGGTCTGCTCGGCATGGCGTTCGATCCAAACTACGCCGCAAATGGAAAGTTCTATCTCAACTTCACCGTCCCCGGCGGCGCTTTTGGCAATGGCGTGACGCATGTCTCGCAATTCACCGTCTCGGCCAATCCCAACATCGCGGATCCGACCAGCGAAAGAATCCTGCTCACGTTCGATCACCCGCAAGCCAATCACAACGGAGGATGGATCGGCTTCAGTCCGCGCGCCGGCGACGCGAACAACCTCTATATCGCCACGGGCGACGGCGGCGGCGGGAACGATCAGGGAACTGGCCACATCGAACCGGGCGGCAATGCGCAAAGTTTGACGACTTTACTCGGCAAAATGCTCCGCATTCACATTAATTCCGCGGCCGGGACCGCCACGATTCCCCCGAATAATCCTTTCGTCGGCGTCGCCGGGGCGCGAGGAGAAATCTGGGCGTTCGGATTGCGTAATCCATTCCGGAACAGCTTCGATCGCCAGACCGGCAGGCTGTTTATCGGGGATGTCGGGCAAAGCAGCCGCGAGGAGATCGACGTGCAACAACCAACGAATCCCGGTGGCGGCGAAAATTACGGCTGGCGCGTTCGCGAAGGAAGCATTCAAAATCCTGCCTTTCCTGGAATACCCCGGCCGCCGGGCGCGGTCGATCCGATATTCGATTATCCACGGTCGGTCGGCCGGACAGTGATCGGCGGTTATGTCTATCGCGGCCAGCGAATCCCGAATTTGCGTGGCGTCTATGTCTTTGCCGATTACCTCGGTCCGGACTCGGGTCCGGGCACCGGTCAAATATTCACTCTAAATTACAACGGCATCAGTGCTTCAAACTTCCAGAACATTACTCGGCAGCTTTTTCCGACGAGAGCCGGCGGCTTTACGCTCAGTAATCCCTCCTCGTTAGGCGAAGATGCGAATGGCGAGCTTTACATTGCCGACATCGGCAACGGGAGCGTTTTCAAAATAGTGGGGTCCGTCGGGAAGAGCGATTTCAACGGCGACGGTAAGGCAGACATCCTTTGGCAAAATACTTCAGGGGCGCGCGCAATCTGGCTCATGAACGGCACAACCTACGGCAGCAGTGTGAACTTGGGAACCGTGGGGATTTCCTGGAACATCGCTGGTTCGGGCGATTTCAATGGTGACGGCAAATCGGACATTCTTTGGCAAGACAGCTCTACTGGCCAGCGCCTTATCTGGCTCATGAACGGCACCACGCATACATCCAATGTCAATTTGGGATTCGTGGCGACATCGTGGAGCATCGCTGGTTCGAGCGACTTTAACGGGGACGGCAAGGCGGACATTCTTTGGCAAAACAGCTCTACTGGCCAGCGCCTTATCTGGATCATGAATGGCACCACGCGTACATCCGCTGTCAATTTGGGATTCCTGGCGACGTCGTGGAGTATCGCTGGTTCGGGCGACTTTAACGGGGACGGCAAGGCGGACATTCTTTGGCAAAACAGTTCTACTGGTCAGCGCCTTATCTGGATCATGAATGGCACCACGCGTACATCCGCTGTCAATTTGGGATTCGTGGCGACGTCGTGGAGCATCGCTGGTTCGGGCGACTTTAACGGGGACGGCAAGGCGGACATTCTTTGGCAAAACAGCTCTACTGGCCAGCGCCTCATCTGGATCATGAATGGCACCACGCGTACATCCGCCGTCAATTTGGGATTCGTGGCGACATCGTGGAGCATCAGAAATTATTGAACCGCCAGCGCCGTAGTTTTCAGGTCGATGGCACAATCGGTTACGACGAGCTTGCCTGGTTGACCGTCACAAAAGTAAACGGCAAAGAGATCAAGTCGTTAGCCGATCTGGCCGAGCGTGTGAAACAGCCCATCGAGCGTTTCATCAAGATTGAGACCGAGGAAGATCCGAAACAGATCGAGCTGGATGCTGCGCAAGTGGCCGCTGAAGCACCCGTTCTCCAGGAAAACTACGGCATCTCTTCGCTGCATCGTCTCGATTGAGCCGAAACGGCGGCTAACTTCAGCCTGCCCTGAGGGAGTTTAGCGAGTCGAGTGCGGGGCAACTGCGTTTCTTGCCGCGGCATTAAAAAGACCGCCGCGCAAAGAAACACAAACACCGCCGCGGCGCCCGTCCATTCCCAAAAACCCAAGTGCCAAAACACCGAATGCCGTAACGCAGCGCGAATAGGCATCGTCCAGGTTACTTTCAATCGAGTAAGCAGCAGCAAACACTCGCTAGATACAAGCCCAACCAAGGGCAACAGCGTCAGGCACGACCAAGTCCAGAACAATCGAGCCCCAAATAGCCTTCGTCCGCGACCTTTCCACGCGCACCAGCAGCCGCACAACATTCCGATCGCGATAAATCCCGCGGAGGAGCGGGCAAGAAATTCGTGCAGCCGGCGGATTCCTAATACAGAGTGCGCGTGCTGCGGCACAACAAGAGATGCGCAAATCAGCGCAAGAATTCCCGCCATAAAAGCTCCGCTGCTCACCAGAGCCACGCGCGGCGCAGCTATTTTCAAATACCTCCCCAAATATCCGGCGAACGGTAGCATCAACAACGCCGCGACCGATATTCCGCAAGCGGGCATCCAATAATGGGCGGGGTTATCGCGCGGCGACAACAGGTTGCAAATAACGCGATAACGCCAGTCGTAATTTTCCGGGAACATCCACGCGGTCGCGCCAAGCGTTCCGAAAAAGGAGAGGAAAATCAGGACCAACAACACAGCCAGAATTCGTTTGCGATAAAACATTGGCAAAGACTCGCACCCAAGATCAAAGCTGCTCATCGGGCGCGGCGTTGCCAGAAGGCCGCGGTTTGACCAGAAAGCGGTCGACTTCTTCGTTGTAGGTTTGGAATGGATCGCCCATGACAAGAAAATCGCGGCTGTCGCACGCGATTGAATCCCAATTGATCACGTACGGAAAATCGCAATTCTGAAAAAAAGCCGCTGCGTGCGCACGACCCGATGCACGCGTATTGGCAGGCGGAACATGTGTCGCATTAGGGCGTCGGACGCTGTTGTTCCACTCCGCAATTCGCTTGCCCGGGGTGACGCCAAAGAATAATCCCCGGGCCGGGTCGATGTTGTGATATTCGAGATCGACGCTTTGCAACCAGGGATGATCCCAGGTCAATTTCTCTGATTCCATGAATGTCTCGAGCAACCATTTCTTCGTAATCCAATCGACACCGCCGATCAGTGACTGCTGGTTCTGTTCGAGCGCTTCAAGGACGAAGCCCCAGTTTTCCAGTAACCAATTTGTTTCCGCGCTCCTGTTCCGCAGATATTTTTGCGCTAGTTGATGGAATTCCCACTGCACGTCGAGCGCACGAATGGTCTTGCCGTTTTCAAGATCGACAATCCACCGTTGAGTGGGATCGCGTGAAATATTGCGGGTGCTTTGCACGGCATCGGCCAGGACAAGGTTTCGGGGCAAGCGGCCATCCTCGAGTAGCGATAAAACACAAGAGGTCGTGCCGATCTTCAGCGCGGTAGCAAACGGACTCATGTTGGAGTCGCCGATCAGTAAATGAAGGCGCCGATATTTTCGATAATCGGCCAGGGGCTCATCGCGCGCATTGATAATGGCGCGATTAAATTGCACCCACTGATAGATGTCGTTCACGATGTGATCGGCGCGTTGACTGAGCTGAAAATTGACCTGCGCTTCTGGCTGGGGCGGCTCAAAGTCGAATGCGAGCGGATTGGATTGGCCGACACGACCAGCACCGGTAAAGATCTGCCTGGTCGCCAAAAAAGTGAGCAACGTTCCCAGAATCGGCGGCGTGAATTGGGCCTCCCGTTTCATCAAGTAATTTTCATGGCAACCAAACGTGGCGCCGGTGTAATGATCGACATTGTTTTTTATAAACGACACACGGCCATCCGCGCCCAAGGCAGCGAGCGATGATTGGAGCAGGTCGTCTCCGGCGAGTTCGTAGGTGACAATATCGTGCAGATGCAAACACTCCGGCGATGCATACTCGATATGCCCCATGTCGAGGTAGAGACGACCGCCATTGAGAAGGAAGCCTCCGTTCCCTGGCGGTTCCTCGTAGTCGCGGTAGTGCAAATCGATCGTGCCGGCTTTAGCCTTTCGGCAAAGATAGTTCTTAACCTTGGCCGGCCAGAGCTCAGAATTAACGTGCGGTTCTTCTTCGCTAAGGAGGCAGCCGTACTCGGTTTCTATTCCAACGATCCGATCCATTTTAGTCAGTTAACGATAGCGATTGAAACCATTTAATCACTGAATCTCTAAATCTCTAAATATTTTCGCAGGCATCCGTAGCAGAGCGCAGCCAAAAAAATAGTCTTGCAAGGGGTTGTGAATAACTGTTAATAACATGCAATAAATCCAGAAAGTTCGTAAAATGGTCCCTGACATAAGAGACTTGGGTCTTCGTAGTCCCTGTGAGAAGGTGGGCGGCTTAGTTTATTTCGGCCGGATGCTGGATAAAATTCGGAGTCATGCGACAGGCGAATTGCCTCCGGATTATCAGGCGAACCTAGGCAAAGGTTTCGATGGGAGTTGCGTCCGGTTGTTGGAGGTAGATTACGATCAGTTAGTCGAGCGCGCAAAGCAAGGCGGCACGGATGACGAAATCTTGCGGTGGTGTTTCAGCATGGGGCGGCAACCGTCCGACGATGAAATTCGCGTTTGGAATGAATTCATGCGTAAACGGGGCTGGAACGATGAAGTCTCGGAAACGCTTGAACGGCGGAAGAAGGAAGCCGGCATGGCTGGCCGATCGGAGATCGAGACGATGTTCGCATTTATCGACGCCGACGAAGGGCGCTCACCAAACGCCAACCATCGATAGCATCCCGGAACATCGAGTTAGATCGCCAGATTCTGTAGGCGCGTCGTTAACGCTGGCCTGCGGTTAACGACCCCGGCTGCAACTGCAGATGTTATTCAGAAAGCGTGTCGATCCGCTCCGCGAGTGCAAAGTCGAGCTCGGTCAGGCCGCCTTTGCTGTGCGTAGAAAGAATCAGGCGCACTTTGTTGTAGCGGATGTCGATGTCAGGATGATGTTCCTCGTCGTCTGCCACTTCGGCCACTGCATTTACGAAATCAATCGCATCGGCAAAATCATCAAACTCAAAAGTCCGTTCAATGTGCTTCTTCTCCAGTTCCCATTCCGGAATTTTCTTTAGGCGGGTCTTCAACTCATCCGCTTTCATCAAATCAGCCATAACGGGGAACGAGTAACATCCTGAAAGCGTTTTGCAATGATGAATCGCTAACGAAATTTTTGCCCTGGCGGCGGCTCTAAACTGCCAGGATTTTTCGCAGGTTTTTCGCTGAATCGAACACTTCCACCGCACACTCGCGCGCGCGCTTTGAGCAACGCGTCCAGTTTGCGAGCACCGCTTTCATCGCCTCAGCCGCTTCGGCTATTCCATTAACAAACTCAAACCCACTCTCGTGCGGGAGATAGTTCGCCGCGCCCGTATCCTCGGTGATAACCGGTCGTCCCATTGCGAGAAAGGCGGCGCCGCGATCGCTCAGCCATCCGGTCCGCCATGCCACATCCACACCTTTGATCGCAGTGAATTCGCCGAGCGCACTGGCGATGTACCGGCGATAAAAACCGGGAGTGCGCGCAACGCGGTGTGGATCGACAATATGCCAGCCGCGCCTAGTAAGCCGCGCCCTCTCTGGATCGTCCGCATTAATGTTCATTGCCAGCTCGAAGCACGCTTCTGGAATTTGCTTCGGCAGATCAAGATAAGGTTCGAAGGCAAATTTCTTGGAAAGATCGGGGAATGTGCCGTTAACTTCCACGACCCCAGTCCAATACCATTGACCAATTGTCGTGAACTTAGGCGCCGTCGGACGCGGCCGGCGTCGAAGAAGTTGGGTATCCGCCAGCGGATAAAATGTCTTCCACGAAAGGGGCGACTTTGGCAGTTGGCAATCGCCTCCGTAAACGTTAAGGCCGATCGTCCAGAATTCGTCGTGGAACGACTGGCCCATCTCCAGCTTGGTCATCCAATAAAAAATTTCGCTTGGATCGAGGTCGCAGAAAATGCGGTGTTCGAATTGCAGAAGAAATGGCGGATGAATCGAATAACTGAGATTGAGCAGCGCGTTTGATCCCGCTAATCGATCGAGTAGAGCGCGCCTCGACATTCCGAAGCAGCGCATCCCGCCAAGATCATGCGCATCCGATGCGGGCTTTTGATAAAGCAAACAATACCGACCACCAAGTCCGTGTTCGCGTAATCTTCGTTGGAAATTATCGATCCTGGCCTGGTCGGCGCGCGAATCGTTTGTCGCCGGCAAGAGCTCCAGCCAGATCGCGTCCAGTTTCAATCTACGCAATCCGAGCATCCATTGCAGCGGCACAGAAAAATTGCCACCGCCTTCGCGGTACTTCGCTGCAAAACCGCATCCAAGAAAGATAGTCATAGGCTGAGACGATCGTGGCAACCGCTCAACCATGGAGGAAGCAGCGCGCTCTCATTGTGCCTTTGGAAGCAATCGGGAGATCAGCAGCAGCAGCGCAAGAACGACCACAGCGAGAACACCCCAAAAGATGGAGCGCGCGGGACCACTGAGCGTTTGCGTGATCCGCTCGGTTTTGGAATCCGTGCGTTCCTGCCTCCCAAGTGTCGCGAACGCCCGTTCTGCGCGGAAAAGCTGATCTGCGATCAAGGTCACGTCATATCGCGGGGAAGCAGCGCTACGGTTTCCGTAATAGATCCAGATTGGCTGCGTGGCATCGGACCCAGCCTTGAAGACAAGTCGGGTAACGGGGTAATGGCCGCGAAAGGTACGCAGGTCGATCGCTGGATTGTCGCCATTATCTGTCTCTAAGAAAAGTGTGTCGCTCCTCGGTGTAACCTCAAGGTGAATTGCAAATTCCCGCGTTGTCTCACCTGGCACTTTTTTCCAAGTCGCGCGGCCGAGCCCGCGAGGAAAAGAATTGCCCCGCTCGTCCGCCACTTCTTCCCATAGATGCATTTCGCGTTGGAAAAGCGCAGAACCAGAAGCGCAAGTAATTCTAGCGATCGGCATGCCGGCTTGCGGTAATCGCAACGACCACCGCGAGAGCCTCGGTTTTTTCGGATCGTTGGCCGGGGTTGGTGCCAGCGAAATCGAGCGGGAAATAGAAGTACGCTCAAGAAGAAATGGAAGTTGTCGATCTTCGGTCACGATCCTCAAATCACACTGATCCGGCGCCGCGCGTGCCAGCACATCGGGATCCAGTTCGATCTGTTGCGCCCCGGCTTTCGACACTTGAATGGGCTTGCGAAATTTCCAATCGGCGAGATCGATTCTTGCGCCGGTTAACGGAAGCGCAGCAAGATTGTCCGGCGGCTTGTAATCGCGGCTCGCCATCAAAGAGGCTGGTCGCAGTTCAATTGCCGCAGTGCTCTTTAATTTGTCGCTCAATTCCGACAGATCGTAGCGCGGTGCCGAGCATTGAGTGTTTCCGGAAAGTAACTGATACCGGCCCGGCTCACCCGCTAGGAATACAAGCTGCGACACGCGCCTGTCGGCATCAACCGCATCGATAACCATTGGCGGGCTGTCGCCGTTATCGATGAGCACGATTAATTCGCGACCGCGAATTTGAGTGTCGATGGGGATTTCGAGATACGATTCACTTTTGCCGTTCACATCCATGCGATAAATCGACCCGGTGCAGAGCGTCAGTTCGCGAATACTATCGTCAGCCAATTCCGGGATGGCGATCGTGACTAAGCGTGCAAACAATCGATCGGACGTTTTGATCCGCAGAGATGCTATCGTCAAATTCGTCGCGCCAAGATCAACTGCCAGGCGTGTGATCCCCAGACTTTCGTCACGCGACTTAATTGACATCGGGAGAGGTTCGACCGGTGCTCTTGTTTCGGCGACCCGCAGTCGCACGCCGGTGAACGGCACCGCAGCGGTGCGGCTGTCATCGAGCGTCAGGCGCAGAAATTCCCAAGCGCCCTCGGGAAACGAAACACCCAGATTCTCTGCGCCGCCGGTCATTTTAAAAATCGGTTTGTCGGTCGTGATCTGGCGCCACTGCGCGCCGTCATGCGAACCTTCCACTTGCACAGCTTTAATGAATTCAACGCCTGGAGGCGTTTCGAAGGTTACGCCTTTGAGCAAGGATTTTGTTCCCGTTGTCAGCGTAATCCGCGTTGCCGTTGGTTCGAGCGTGGTGCGCAATTCCTGGGATCGTAGCACGGACTCGTGACGAGGCATCGGTCGATCGATCAAGTAAGGTACTTCACGTCCCGCAGGGTCCAATATGCGTACATCTCCAAGATCGGGACGCGAAGCATCGAGCGTTTCCGCGGGCAGATTTATCCGGATCAGTCCGTTCGCCGGTACATCGATGGTTTGGCTGAATCGCCACTCGTTCGGCGTCAATGCACCGAGCGATCTGGCGAACAAGAACGCCGCGACCAGAAAACCTGCCGTCAACCCGTTCGACCAGCGAACCTTCGACTGGAATTTCATCGGATCTGCTTTTCGGAAAGAGCGAGAAAGCGCTGGTAAAGGAAAGACGCGAAGATCGCGATGATTGCGACGACGACGAACGCGGCGATTCGATAGAGCTGATCCAGTTGGGAAAGGTCGTGCAGGAACAGTTTGAGAATGGTGACACCAAGTAATCCGAGACTCGCGTATCGCACCGGCCTGACTGTTCGACGAATCCCAATAATCAGGAGCAACAGCGCGAACAACGCCCACGCGATGCTGTAGCTCATGTCGCGCGCGAAGTTTCCAGAAAATTGAAACGTGAGCGCGGCCATGCCCGGCCGGCTGAAGTAATCGGCGATCTCGATGTTCAACAATAGAAACGCGAGCAGGGTGCCGAGCGTGTAAAGCAACGGTTGCATGTTGCGACCGAGGACAAGATTTCGCGGTGGCGCAAGGAGCCGCGCGGCAACGAAGAGGCAAATCGCCACGGTACCATAGGTGTAAAGATACCAATTAAAGATCGGCGTTGCGGAACGGGCATGATAACTGAGGACGGCCGGGTTTAGCGCGAGCCGCGCAAACGCAACCACCAACAGAGCAGTTCCCACCAAACGCAACCCCGGATGTGGCACGCGATGGAACAACCAGCAGAGAGCGGCACCTTCAAGCGCCCAGCCAAGCGTGATCCATTGGCGGTCGAACTGAATGGGAAAGATAAGAGTGATGAAAAACAGCGCCGCGCCACCAAACAATGCGAGCTGCGCATTTAGCGCTGGATTTTCCGCAGGCGTGCGTTTCAAAAGAACGATGAGCCCGAGCAGCGATGGCACGGCGAACAGAGCGGGAACCAAACCGAGCATGCCATTCGGATAAGCGGTGCGCATCACGTCATAAACGAGGAAGAAGTGTAACGGCGCAGACAGCGCAGCTGTCGCCCAAGGCATTGTTTTTGCGGCGAATTGTCGATGGAACAAAAACGGAAAAACCGTGAACAACGCGGCAAGTCCAATGTACCAGGCGAACGGCAGCGTTGCGCGGTCGGGATTGAAGTGCCCCAAATGCCAGGCGTATTCCAATGCCAGGGTCGATCCAAGACCGACCGCTGAAAGCAAATCCAGCGAAAATATCTTCGCCATGCCGAGAAGAAGAACGACGAACACAACTGCCAGCCCAAATACGGGCGACGGATTTGCCAGCGGGAGCCGGAGCGTCACCATGATTAGTAGAAGAAAAGGGAGCGTCGCGGACAAAGCGGGAAGCTGAATCGCGAAATTGGCCGGATCGCTAAGACTGCCGAACAATTTTCCTCGCGTTGTAGTTGCAAGCCCTGCGCCAGCGAGCAGTTGTCGGCACGCCCAAACCGCCACAAGCAGAAAGAAAATGGCGAAACATCCAAGAAGGAAGAGAGACGTTGGCAAGCCTGTGAGCTCGACCGGGATTCGGAAAATCCATCCGCCAATTACAACGAACGTAAGGACTAAAACGACGAGGATCGGCAGCAGGATGCCGGTCGCGACTGCCAAGAAGATGGCCAGCAGATCCACGCACAACACGAGCGGCCAGACCAGAAACGAAACGGCCGGCAAGTTGAAGATCGGCATCAGAACCAACAGTAGCGCCAGCGCGGGAAAGAGATGACCCCACCACTGCATCTTGATCTGGCGAACGCGCTGAAGCACCAGCGGCACCGCTGAGTGAAGCAGTGCGAAGACGAAAAAGGCCGCAAGCGCTGCGTAAAGATTTTGTGTCGTGAGATACCACGCAGTCCAGATCGCCAGAAACACGAATACAACAAGACCCGTTGCTGTACTAGTGTTCGCGAGTTTTTCTTTCAGGAAAACGGTCGCGAGCAGGCCGATGTCCGCGAGGAAAATGTAGCTCAGCAACAGCACCGGCCGATGTCCAAACGCTTGAAATGAGAGAAAATAAAAGCCCCAAAGAATCGCCGTGCCGCCCATCCCGATCGTCGCGGCCGAGAGAGCGCCTTCCGATTTCGAAGCGTGTTTTGTCGAAGCCAGTACGCTGCAAAAGAGAAGTTCGAAGCCGAGGAAAATTGCCATCGGCACGAACACCTTGTCGCCAAGAAAGTACTGCTCGCGGAGGAAGAACTGGGTCACCCAACCGATCTGCATGAGCACGGTTCCAATCGCGCCGAGAATAGGAAGCGCACTCCACTCTTTCCTGCGTGCCACCATCAACAGGCCGATATCAAGCAGCGCGATATAACCGAAAAGACCAAACGGATTATCTTGTCGCGTTGAAAGCAGGATTGGCGTGAGAAAACCACCAGCCATCCCCAGAACGGCTACCGCGATTGCATTCAGACGCACCGCGAGCAGGAACGCCACCGCCGTGATCAGCGTCATCAAGAGGAAAGTTGGAACCAAGCCGAAGAACGCGAAATGATAGAACGACCGGCATGCGAAGGTGACGGCGTAGAGAATAAGGGTTCCGGTCGCACAAAGCGTTTGTGCCGTAACCACGTTTTCCTTCCGCTTCAGCGCCAAGCCACCGACAACCAAAATCAGACCCACAGCAAAACCGATCGCCACGCGGACTTCCGGCGGAATGAGATTGTGCTCGAACGAGTATTTTACGAAAAACGCCACGCCGAGGAACAGTGCCAGTCCACCAATCCATGCGAATAGTTTTGCTCCCATAAACTGCTCCCAGTTGATGGCGGGAAGCGAAGGTTGCGCCGCCGGCGGTTCGGCAGATTCCACACCGCGCAACCTGGTTTCTAAATCTTCAACGGATCGCCGCGCGCTCGTCGCTTTAGCGATTGCGACTAGAGGCAGCACGAAACAGACGGCGATGACAGCCAGCAGGAGAAAAACCAGAGCTTCCATAGATTAAGGTGTGCGAACCGGTTCATATAATGCACGCTTTGGTGCGGTTCCGTGAATCGATAAATTTGCCGGTTAGCATCGAATTATTCGATCATGAACATTCATCACCTCGAGCTCTTCTATTATGTCGCGAAACACGGCGGCATTGCGGCGGCCGTGCGCAACATGCCATATGGAATTCAGCAACCAGCTGTGAGCGGGCAAATCGCCAAACTCGAGGAAGCTCTCGGCGCGAAGTTATTTAATCGAAGGCCGTTTTCGCTCCTTCCGGCTGGCGTCGAGTTGTTCAAGTTCATCAAGCCATTTTTCGATGACATAGAGAAGGTCGCTGGCAGAATCCGCGGCGCGTCGCAGCAATTGCGCATCGCCGCGCCTTCGATCGTGCTGCACGATTATGTTCCCGAATTATTACGGCGGATTCGGCGGC
>WNGR01005775.1_pt1 | contig 13262 bp, 8 predicted proteins | sample 5407581 | NCBI WGS metagenome assembly WNGR01 (sample SAMN13153383, study PRJNA577476) | soil metagenome | isolation source: 80 cm soil or saprolite under Garry oak tree replicate 2 | place: USA:California | collected 2016-06-15 | reverse complement strand
CTGCCGATGACGTTGACAACGGCTCTTGCGATATTGGTCAGCCGCTCGACTCCAAGCAGCAGCACGAGTCCGGCTACGGGGATACGATGCATCGACGCGAGGGTTGCGGCGAGCGTCACAAAGCCCGCGCCTGCAACTCCGGCCGATCCCTTCGACGTGATCATGAGGACAAGCATCAACGTGATCTGTTCGCGCAGACTCAGGTGCGTGTTCGTTGCCTGCGCGATGAAGATCGCACCCATGCTGAGATAGATCGCGGTGCCGTCTGCATTGAATGTGTAACCCGCGGGCATGACCATGCCGACCACTGGTTCGGCGCATCCAAGTTGCTCCAGCTTCAGCATGACCGGCGCAAGCACAGCCTCGGAAGAGGATGTTCCTGCCGTGATCAGAAGCTCGTCGCGGAGATAGAGCAGCAAGCGGGCGAGGCTGAATCCAGCGATTCGCGCGATGCCGCCCAGCACCAGCACAACGAAGACGATCGAGACGAGCCAGACTTCTGCCGTGAACCGCGCGAGTTGCAGCAGGCTGGACACTCCATACTGGCCGACTGTGTAAGCCATCGCGCCCAGCGCTGCAAGTGGCGCGATGTACATCACCATCTTTACGATGCCGAACATGCCTTTGAGCAATAGATCCAGAAGGTCGACCAGCGGCCTTGCAACTGCTCGGATCGGCGTCAACGCCAGTCCGAACAGTACGCCGAGCAGAATGATCTGCAGGATGTTGCCGGTGACGAATGGCTCACCCACACTTGACGGGATGATGCCCAGCAGGAAGGCTACGAATCCTACGTGCTGCCCGGTTGACGCATAGCTCGCGATGGAGGCCGGATCGAGCGTTGCCGTGTCGATGTTCATGCCGCTGCCCGGCTTGAGGATGTCGACCGCGATGAGTCCGATCAGCAGTGCTAGCGACGATACAATCTCGAAGTAGATGAGCGCCTTCGCCCCTACCCGGCCGACCTCGCGCATATCTCCCATGCGTGCGATGCCTACTACCACCGTGGCAAAGATGATAGGCGCAAGCGTCATGCGAATCAGCTTGACGAAGCCATCGCCGAACGGTTTCAGCGCGATCGCGGTATGCGGAAACAGCACTCCAACCACGACGCCGAGAAGGATTCCAACCATCACCTGCAGCCACAACGGGCCCAGCAAGGGTCGCGTCCGAGGCGTGCGATTCTGATCGACAGATCCCCCAGCGACCATATCTACTCCGCGAGTTGCCGCATCACTTTAATCAAGTCTGACTTGCCTTCGAAACCGATGCCCGGCAGCTCCGGCATGGTTACATAGCCACTCTCCACGCGTACGCCATCGGGAAATCCGCCGAACGGCTGGAAGAGGTCGGGATAGCTCTCGTTGCCGCCAAGCCCGAGACCCGCGGCAATGTTGAGCGACATTTGATGTCCGCCATGCGGGATGCAGCGGCATGGCGACCAGCCCGCAGTGCGGATGACTTCGACTGTGCGCAGATACTCGCACAATCCGTAGGAGAGCGCGCAGTCAAACTGCAGCCAGTCGCGATCCGCCCGCATGCCTCCATAGCGCAGCAGGTTGCGCGCGTCCTGGTGGCTGAAGATGTTCTCGCCCATGGCCATGGGTGCGGGATAGAACTCCGCCAGCGCAGCCTGCAGTGCAAAGTCCAGAGGATCGCCGGCTTCTTCGTACCAGAAGAGCGGATATTCGCGCAGCATCTTCGCATACGCGATGGCAGTCTCCAGGTCGAAGCGGCCGTTCGCATCGACGGCGAGCTGAGCGTCACTGCCAATCTCCGCCAGCACGGCTTCGATTCGCGTGCGGTCCTCTGCTATCTCTGCGCCACCGATCTTCATCTTCACGACGGTGTATCCGCGGTCGAGATAGCTCCGCATCTCCGCGCGCAGGGCGTCGAGATTCTTGCCGGGATAGTAGTAGCCGCCTGCGGCGTACACGAAGACGCGGGGATCAGCGTTGCATCCGTAGCGCTCCGCAAGCAGCCGGAACAGCGGCTTGCCCGCGATCTTCGCGACCGCGTCCCATACTGCCATGTCGATTGTGCCGACCGCAACGGAGCGCTCGCCATGGCCGCCGGGCTTCTCGTTGCGCATCAGAGTCCGCCAGATGCGGTCGGGATCGAGATTGTCGCCAGCATCGTTCACCAGCGACGCGGCGTCCGCTTCGCGCAGGCGCGGAGCAAAGCGCTCGCGGATCAGCCCGCCCTGGCCGTAGCGGCCGTTGGAGTTGAAGCCATACCCGATGACGGGGTGGCCGTCGCGGACGACATCCGTCACGACGGCGACCAGGGACAACGTCATCTTCGAAAAATCGATGTAGGCATTCGCAATCGCGGATGCAATGGGCAGAGTTACTTCCCGGATATCAACGACACGCATAACACTGTTCCTTTGCAGTCGAAGTGTATCCGACCCTTATGCAAAGAAACAGTCTAGCCGTTCGAGTGTGCCTCGGCTATGACCCTAAGCTCCGGCTTCCAGGTGGATCGCGCGTGGAAACAGGATGTTGTTCTCCAGGTGAATATGTTGGTGAAGGTCTTGCTCGAACTCCCTGAGCCCGTCATAGAACGCGTGATACGTCGGACACGCTCCAACTGGCGTAGCGAATTCATCGCTGAGCTGCCGAATCTCCGCCATGAGTAGCCCCGCTGTATCGTGCTCCGTGGTCATCATGGCGATCGGGTTAGCCACCGTGCCGAAGCATGCGTGCGGCTTCGCGCCGCCCTCGATTGATGCACGCTCCAGCTTCGTTACATAAGGAAACAGGACGGCCTCTTCTTTCGCCAGATGCTGCGTCAGTTCCTCGTCAAGCAGGGCAAGCTTCGCCTGAATCAGTGGTAGCTCGGCCTGCGTGTCTCCGTGGCGACGAACTACTTTTTGCGCGAGAATGGCGAGCCGGGGCAACTCACTTTTCACATAGGCGTGGTGGGTGGCGACGATATGCTCGCTCAGCTTCTGCAGCGAAGCATTTTGCCAATCTTCGACGGTTATTGTGGCACCCTCGGCCGCGGCTTCGAGTGCCGCGAGGACCGCTTCTACTTCGATATTGTTGGCTGCGCATGCTTCCGCGAGAGGCTTGCGTCCGCCGCAACAGTAATCAATACCGTACTGTTCGAATACCCGGATGGAAGCCGGCTGTTCCAGTGCAATCTCGCGAACGGTCTGTGTTGTGACTGTCATGATGTTCTCCTTGCATTCACACTAGAAGTTGTCGCTCACGATGGCAGCGACTTTGGTCACTCGGCGTATAGAAAACGGAGAGGCGCCTTGGCGTCACACGCTTGCGCGCTGCTAGACTTTTCCCAATGGGCACTGAACGCATGGATTTGGCAGCCGTTCTCGGAAAAGCTGCATTGCTGTCGAACCTGACTCCAGCTGAGTTGAACCTGCTTGCCGCGCGCACGGTGCGAAAGTCATTTGCTCCCGGAGAACTCCTCTTCTCCGAGGGAGATCCCTGTCACGGGCTGCACATCATTGCGAGGGGCAGAGTGCGCATCTTCAAGTCGTCGCCGGGTGGCCGCGAGCAGGTGCTGGCGGTTAATACTCCCGGCGAATCGATTGCGGAGCTTCCCGTATTTGACGGCGGTCCGTATCCAGCTTCCGCGGTGGCGATCGAAGACGCTCAGATAGCTTTCATTTCCCGGCGCGACTTCCAGGCCTACTGCATGGAGCATCCGGAGGTTGCGCTCAAAGTGCTCGCTGTTGTGGGCGCGAGATTGAGGCGGCTGGTGGGCATCATCGAAGAGCTTTCGTTCACCACCATTCGTCAGCGGCTTATCTCGGCGCTCCTGCGGCTGGCGGAGAGCGAAGGCAGAAAGACTGAGCGTGGAATTGAATTCCAATTGCCCGCGAGTCATCAGGAGTTGGCCAACCAGCTTGGGACGGTGCGCGAGCTGATCTCGCGCAATCTGATGAGGCTGCAAGCCGAGGGCCTGCTGGATGTGGACGCGCGGCAGATTGTGGTCAAGGATGTGAAAGCTCTGAATGCCTTGATGACGGCGAGCTAATCAGGGAAGCTGCTCCTGGTGGCCATACTCGTCGGCGTGCGGCACCAGCTTCATATAGACGGCGCGGGGGATGTTGGTCTGCCAATGGCCGGTTACCCGCGCTGCTCCGATGAGTCCGAAGAAAATGAGCGCCAACGCCGCCGCAATAGTGCGTGGCTGTAGCGTGCGATTATGCCAGCGAGCGGCAACGGTCTGGGCGTCAGGTATTCTGCGTGGCGGCAAGGAGAACTGGAGCGCATTGTCAGCGGGGCAGACTGCAACGCACTCCATGCAACTGGTGCATTCAAGGGACTGAATCTTGATCAGCCGATCGACGGGAAGATTGGACGGGCAGGCCTTATTGCACTTGCCGCAGTCGATGCAGGCCTGCGCGTCGCGGCGAATTCTCACCGGACTGATGGTGGATACGATGCCCATCAATGCTCCATAGGGGCATAGAAAGCGGCACCAGAAATTGCGAATAAAGACTGAGAGAACGACGAGTGACGCGATCACCGCCATTCCGGTGATGCTCATGTTGCGGAAGAAATTCAGCATCTTTACGTCCGCAATGATGCCAAAAGGAGTCACCATGAAGTCGTTCAGCGCCTCGGCCGTCATACTGATGACGATGAAGAGAAAGAACGCCATCAGGATGTATTTCAGGTTGCGCAGTGGAAGATCGAACCAGCGCGGCACCGTGAGATTGCGGCGAAAGAGCCTTCGGCCAAGCTTCCAGAGAACCTCCGAGACGGTTCCCACGGGGCACAACCAAGAACAGAATGTCTTTTTCAGCAGCATGCTGGACAACAGGAAGGCGGCGGCCAACACCATCGCTGCCGGATGGATTGACGGAGCCCGGTGGGTCACCAGGAAATACTTGAGATTCATCAGGCCGGCAATGGGGAGCCAGCCGTCGATTCCGGCGGGCCGCTCGACGTAGAGAGTTCCGCCCTGAGTCTCGAAGTAACGAGTCCACAGCAGGAACTCGATGGCAAGCCAAACGCTCAAGGCGAGGAACGCAAGCTGCACATAGCGGCGAACTTGCTGGGAGCGGTCGCGCAGCACGCGGCGTACGAAAGGCTTCTTTCGATTTGCAGGCGGGACGGTGACGGTTCCAATGGGATCGGGAGCAAGGGTTCCGGGTAGCATGGCATCCTTCCACCCTCACGATAGCGACGAAGCTCGATTGGAAATAGGACTTAAGTCACAATGCAGTGAGGGCCAAACGGAGGCGAAGGGACGGCAAATGATTGGCTCCCTATAGGCAGGATTTCCCTAATGGAAAATCGTATTTTGCACCCATGTATTGGATTGACGAGGGCCGATTTGTCGAATTATGCTGTGCTCCCTGGCGAAAACCAGAGAGGCACTCCGATGATCGTGGGCGATCAATTCCTTCATCGTGTGAATCGCGATGGGTCATTCGATTCGATCTGCATGCGGTGCTTTCAAACGATCGCGTCGACCCATTGCGAAACGGCATTGATGGGCACTGAGCATCGGCACGAGTGCGACGGGCCGCCGCTCTTTATCTCTCCGGGACCCGAGCACGCTTCCGCAACAACTGCTTCACAACGGGAGGCATGATGGAAAGCAATGCAACACTCTATGCCCACAGGCACAACGAAGACGATACCTACGACACGATTTGCCGGACGTGTTTTGCAGCGCTCGCACGTCGCAAGCCGGAGTCGCAGCTCGCGCAATACGAAAGCGCCCACATCTGCGATTCCTCGTTCCTCGCGGAGCGAGGATATTTCCACCAATCAGAATCGTTGAGTCGTTCGGCGCCTTCTCGTTGAGTATGAGATTCACCTGTCGCAGCTCCTTGTAGTCGGACGCATGCTTTTCCAGGGCCGCGACGCACCTGGCGACCATTCCCAACCGCAGTTTTCTCAGGAAAACTGTGTTACGACTTCAAAGTGACGGTCCGTACCCGGGGTAACAACGATTGCGTTGTTATGGGGGCCGGTGAAGTTTGCGGGGCGGCCGTTGACTGTTGCGCCGGAGAGGTTCCTGCCTGCCGGGATTCGGAAGGTGACATGCAACTCCTTCGGCGAGGCGCCTTTGGCAGGGAGATTTATCACGGCCGCCAGGGTGTTTGCGCGGCGGGTCTCGAGGCGGTAGTCGACCCGTCCCCAGCGGGTTGGAGCCCTGAGGATGGCAATCGGTTTGCCCGAGGCCACCCAGTCGCGGGGCAGCGCGCGACCGAAGTGGAGGCGATCTTCGTCCTCGTCTTCAAACACCAGCATCCAGCGCACCAGCAGTGGAATCGTCTGCTGGGCAGGAATACAGAAGATCGCACCGCCTCCGGTGATGCCTGACACCTCACCTGCAGTCCAGCTTCCTCGCGAGTGGTCATGATAGCGATGTGCGTAGAGGAAAAGAATGTACTCCTCGATGCGGTTGAGGCGGAGGAGCGTCTTGGCGTAACCGTAGGAGATGAAGCCGAGAATAGCCCGCCCGTTGGGGTTGGCGCGGCCGACGTTTGCAACGACTCCGACGGTTGTCGCTCCATAGGCGCGCATGCAATCGATGATGGTGTTGAGCTGCGCTGCAGGGATCACAGCAGGCTGCAACAGCTCCGCATAGCAGCGATGGGACCACTGCTGCTCGCTGGGCCGCTCTTTCTCCATGGCTTCGCGGAAGGTCAGCTTGCTGGGAAGAATCGGCACGTAAGGCGGCTGCAGGTCGTGACGAGTGTTGGCGTCGATACTCGCGGTGAGGATCTTCTGCAACTGGTCGGCGCGGCGAATCCAGTCCCCAGCCATGGGTTCGGCTGCGGAGAGTTTGAGCGTGCGCCAGGTGGCGGCAATCTCGCGCCAACCACGAACCGTGAAAGCGCTGTTGGCATAGTAGGGCTTGTTCCAGACGGACGGGTCCGCGGCCAGGCAGGCGTCAGACTCGCACCAGCCGTGGATGAGACCGTGCCCCGGATCGGAGGCAGGCAGGGCGAGTGCTTCGTCGTGCAACTCGGCGAGCATCGCGGCGGCGGCTTCAATCTTTTCGCGATGTTTCAGGATCAGTGTCTTGTCGCCGGTCAGATTGTAGTAGCGGGCGATGAGGAAGAGGGTGAGGCCGAACTGCGCGGTTTCGGCGCCGCGCATGTTGATCATGCCTTTCGCGTCCGTGAAGTCGCTGTAGTAGTTGTCGAAGATGTCGCGGGCGAGATCGAAGCGGCCGCACTCCAGGTTGGCGTACAGAGCCATGGTGAAGATGTCCTGGAAGCCGTCGTATTCCGGGCCGTAGTAGTCGCGGTCCACCGCGCCGTACTTGGGGTAGACGCCGCCGGGGCGAACCATCTGCTCTTTGACGAAGGCGTAGCGGACCATGTCCGACCAGCTTTGGTCAGGCAGCGTGATCGGCGCCAGAGTCTCCATCTGCCGCTCCCAGTACTCGGCGAAGTGGAGCATGGCGAGGTAGAACTCTTCGGGCTTCGGATCCTGACGGCGTCGGGTATAGGCCGGGTAGCTGTAGCCGTACTCCACTTTGGTGACCTTGCCGGCTTCGATGTGCGAGGTGCGGTGCCAGGTCTGGACGATGAAGCGGTCTTTCGCGAGCACGTCGCCAAAGACGACGATCTCGTAGTGAGAGCCGTTGTCGCCGGGCATCACCTTGCGAACCGCAGGCATCCAGCCGCCGACCAAGCCCTCGTGGCGGTTGTTTGCGCGCTCCTGCGTCAGTTCCCTGAAGTACTGCACCGGATGATAGGTACGAGTGTTGCCGCTGGGATAGATTGGCATCGTATCCGAGCATTCGCGCGTTCCAACGAAAGTATTCCAGGTGGGGCGGTAGTTGGGGTTGGGAGTCGTGGGGTGTGACGAGTTCATCGGCGGCGCGGCACGCCGGACCTCATCCTCGTTGGGATCGCCGTGGGCGAGGAGCCTATCGGCAAGCAGATCCGGGCCCGACATGCCGATGTCCTTGATATCGAGGCCGAGATGCGGCGGGCCGTCGTCGGCAAAAGTCGCTTCCGCCGTCTTGCGCAAGACGCGAGCGGTGCCAGCGGACGAGACGAAGGTCAGGTTTCCGTCCCGCGTGCGCAGATCCTCGTAGACCGTCCAGGTCTCTTTGCCACGAGTGAAACGGCAGAGCTGGGTGTGGCCCTCAACGGAGACCGACGCCGCAGGCTGAGTGCTCTGGGACGTCACAGGTGAGGGAGCCGGAGTATTGCCGGACTCAGCATGGGAAGCGAGGTTGTGCAGCGCAGCGGTAGTCGCGGCAACACTCTTCAGAAAATTTCTTCTATCCATCACAGACCTCAAAATCTCATTCGAAGATGGGCTGACGTTCAAGGGGTGGGTGGGATGCTTGCCGTAAGAAGATTTATAGCCGAAGAATTCCCAGTTGTATACAAATTAGTATTTGCTTTACCCTCACTACAGTTCTGCCAGCTCATTCATGAAACGCTGACCGCTCTGGTACAGAGCGCGGAGGAAAGCGATGAGAGACGAAGAACAGAGTGCGCCAGATGCTTCGCGCCGGCAATTTCTGCAAATGTGGGTTTTTGCCGCGCAACAAAGGATGTTTTGCCGAGTTCTTTTCCGGCAAAGATCGTCTGGTCGTCTGAGTTTCCGTTTTGCTAATGAGACCAGATAGTCGCGGGCTGCGAGAGATCTGGCTTAACGCTCACATCCTTGCAATAATTCTGTGCGAGCCGTTCAATACCTCTATGCTTCGACGCGAGTTTATCCAAGCAGCCGGCGCCGTCCTGGCGACATCGACGCTTCCCGAGACGGCGCTGTTTGCCGCCGCCACTCCTGAGTCGGATTCGCGATGGATTCTTTCCATTAATCGCAACTGGCGCTATCACCCGGCGCCGATCGAGGGCTCGGAGGCGATCGATTTTGACGACGCGAGTTTCGAGAACGTAGTGGTGCCGCACACCAACATCCGCCTGCCCTGGCACAGCTTCGACAACAAGGATTACGAATTCATCTCGACCTATCGCCGCCGCTTCCGTCTGCCTGAAGCGACCCGCGGGAAGCGCGTGTTTGTTGACTTCGAAGGAGTGATGACAGCCTCGACTGTCTGGATCAACGGCGTCCGGCTCGGCGAGTACAAGGGAGGCTTCACGCCATTTTCGTTTGAGCTCACGTCGCATCTGAAAGCTGGCGAAGAGAACGTGCTCGTCGTTCAAGTGGACTCGACGGAGCGTCCCGATATTCCTCCTTTCGGTTTCCAGGTCGACTACATGACCTTTGGCGGCATCTACCGCGAAGTCGCACTACGCATCGTTCCGGCAGTGTATCTGGAGAACATCTTCACCACGCCGAAGGACGTCCTCAGCGACCACCCTTCGGTCGAAGTGAAGTGCTTTCTGGCCGGTACAACCGAGAGCCAAGGCTCGTACACGATTGAGGCCGAGTTACGCAATGGCGCCGACGTGATCGCGCGCGGCAGACAACCGGTCGAGCTGCGCTCTGCCCGCGGCTCACAAGGCGCTCCGGTCGATGCCGGGAACGGGTACGACCACGACTCGGCGCTCCATACCGTACTGCTTTCGGACTTCGGCAAGGTCGAGTTGTGGGACCTCGATCGGCCGCACCTGTACACAGTGAATGTCCGGCTTCTGCGTGCCGGTAAGCTGGTCGACGAAGACCGCCGCCGTATCGGTTTCCGCGAGGCTTTGTTCACAGACCACGGCTTCAGCCTGAACGGCATGATCATTAAGCTGCGTGGACTCGACCGCCATCAAACGTTTCCGTTCGTCGGCCAAGCGATGCCTGCGCGCGTTCAACGACAGGATGCGAAGATTCTCCGCAACGATCTGCATTGCAACATTGTGCGCACATCGCACTATCCGCAATCGCGCCATTTTCTCGACTGCTGCGATGAGATCGGCCTGCTGGTGCTTGAAGAAATCCCCGGCTGGCAACACATTGGCCCTGAGCCGTGGAAGCTGCTCGCCATCGACAACGTCAGCCGCATGGTGCGGCGCGACTGGAACCATCCGTCGATTATTCTTTGGGGTGTACGCGTCAATGAGTCGAAGGACGATCACAGCTTCTACATCCGCACAAACGCACTGGCGCACGCGCTTGATCCAACGCGGCAGACCGGCGGTATCCGCTACTTTCAGGAGTCCGAGTTTCTCGAAGATGTCTTCACAATGAATGACTTTGGCTTCCCACTCAAAGCACCGAACCATTCTCGTTATCTAAACACCGAGTTTGTCGGCCACACCTACCCAACCAAGCCGACGGATGACGACGAGCGCCAGCGCGAGCACACACTACGCCACGCGCGAATCCACAACCAGCTAGCGTCTAATCCGCAGTATTCCGGCGGGATCGGCTGGTGCGCGTTCGACTACAACACGCACTCGAATTTCGGCGCGGGCGACCGTATCTGTTATCACGGCGTGCTCGATATTTTTCGCGAGCCTAAGGCCGCCGCAGGGTTCTATAAATCGCAGTGCACGCCCGAGGAGGAAATAGTCCTCGAACCTGCGTTCCACTGGGCCAACAGTGACGAGTCGGTTGGGCTGACCAAGGCTGTCGTCTGCTCAAACTGTGACCACTTGAAGTTCTACCTGCGCGAACGCAGCCTCGTCTCCAACCCTTGGAAGCTGATCGCCGAACTCGACCCGGACCGTTCCGAGTTCGAACATCTCACCTATCCGCCGTTCGTGCTCGACTGGGAGCACCTCGACAGTAAGAAGCAGTTCGACTTTCCCTGGGGCGACCTTCGGATCGACGGTTACCTCAAGGGGCTAAAGGTCATCTCCAGGTCTCTTGCAGGGGACGGAGTCGATAGAAAATTCGTCGTTCTGCCTGACGATGACACGCTCGTCGCTGATGGTGCCGACACCACCCGAGTTGTTTTGCGAGTCACTGACCAATTCGGCAATGTCCGGCCGTACGCAAATGATCCGGTGAGCTTCCAACTCGAAGGTCCCGGTGAGTTGATCGGCGAAACTTCCTTTGCGCTCGTCGGAGGCAAAGGAGCGGTCTGGGTCCGGGCCGGTGCGCAGGCGGGAGTAATCCGATTTACAGCAACCCATGCCCGCCTCGGTCGGCAGACGGTGGAAGTCAGGTTGTTACCGGCACTGGAGGAGCGAGCCTGACCTCAGGGCATCAGCTCCGAGGCACATCGGTCGGTGTGTCATTAAGTTATTGTAATGATTGCGCTTAGTGAGCCAACGGAGGCAAGTGTCAAAAGGGATCATGGGTCCTTAATTACTTGTGTTCTGAATCTGCAAGCTGCTAAACTCACGCTCACGTTTCAACCTTTGAGGGACTGGATTGGCACACGCGGATGCTTCAGCAACCACGAAGTGTGACACACCTTCTGCCGAGCAGTGTCGACAGCAGATTCATCGGATTATTCATTCCGCTACCTTTCGAAATGCGCTGACGCTACAGCAACTGTTTCAATTTGTCGCCGATAGAGCTGTTGCGGGAACTACGGAGGGCCTCAAAGAATACACAATCGGCGTAGAGGCCTTTGGCCGAAGGGATGATTTTGATCCGAAGACTGATCCTATCGTCCGGGTTCAGATCCATAGACTACGGCAGAAACTGAAAGAGTATTACGATTCTGAGGGCGGCCAAGACCCCATATTGATTGAGGTTCCCAAGGGGCATTACCTCCCGAGCTTTGAAAACGTCATAGCCTCTGTTGCAGATCTCACTCATGGTACAGTTCCCCAGCAGGACCTAGCTAACTCCGGTGGCGCTCACTTTCCTGGACAAGATGTCGGGGGCGTAAGTCCGTGGGCGCCCAAGGAAAGGCGCGGTTTCAGTTGGATTCTCTCACGCCGTACGGCGATCACTGCAGCCGCAATTCTCTTCTTCTCCTCCGGTTTCTGGGTAGGGAAGATCCGAAATGGCACTGTAGGAGAGACCGCTTCGAATCCGGAATTGGCTTTTGGCAAGTCTGCGGATGTGGTGAAAGTATTTTGGGCCAGATTCCTCGGTGATGACCCAGCTCCCGTAATCGCCTATCCAGACGCCGTCTTCCTCTTGGACGATTCGAACGATCTATTTCGGTTTCGCCAGGGAGCCAGTGATAGCCGAGGTGCCCGAGTCGATCCTCACCTGGCGCGACAGTTCGCCTCAAATCCTGCACTTGTCGCCCAAGCAGGCCCGCTCTATTACGACAACGGATACACCGGCACTGGCGAACTGCAGGGTGTTGCGATGTTGACGAGCCTCTTTGGACAAATGGGTGTGAAGGCAACGATCAAACCTAGCCGCGACATCACTCCCGATGATCTCAAGCAACATAACGTGATTTTGCTCGGATCTCCATTCCAGAATATTGCTGTCGCCCAACTCCTTTCCATTGGGGACTTTACATTCGATAACCCCGATTCTCGACGTGAAGAATGGAGAGCTCAAATCCTGAACGCTCATCCCCGAGCAGATGAGAGTTCGACCTACCATACAGAGCGCGATCCAACCACCCAGGTACTGAAAACGGATTACAGCCTCATTACGATACAGCCCGGCCTTGTTCTGGGCCACCACATCGCGATCTTAGGTGGTCTGGACACTAAGGGAACCGAAGGCGCAATCATGTTCGTGACCTCAAAACCGGGAATCGAGAAGCTATCCAAGGCTATAACTACCTCTTCCGGATCCGAGCCCAGAGCAGACCTACCGTTATTTCAGGCGTTGGTGCGGGTGCGCCTTGAGAAAGGCTACCAAGTATTGGAAGCCGATTTGATGGCAGTACACAAACTCCACTCTCAGAACCCCAGCGGCACTGTTGTCACAACCCCTTAGCATCCGAGCATTGATAGGCGTACCCCGACACACGTTGTCCCTCGGGAGTGGGCATTCGAGAGTTAATGTGGTCGTGTGTCGACGTCGCGATACTGGCAAACTCTCAAATTGCCCCCAGAATCTCGCGTAACATGCGGCGTAACGTTGATGAAACATCCTCCTAAGTACTTGTGCAACACCGATGTTTCAGATCTCGGTATCCCTCCCGTAACTAGACTTCCACCATCCAAGGCCGCTAGGGTTTCCAGCGTTAGTAAAGTCCCCCTTGTCCGCGACGGGTGCACTTTTTGTTCCGGATCCATCAAGCATGGGGCCGGTACACCAGGTGCTTCGTTCTCTCCCCGGCGCGACACATTGCCTGATCAGACTGGGAATGCCAAACGAGGATGGCTGCAAAGTTGAATCCGACACGAAAGATGAACGCCAAAGGAGCCTATATGCAATCTGGAATTTCTACCGATAAGTGGAGCGTCCGACTCAAGTGGCTAGGAGCGCTCTCAGGCCCTTTGCTAGTATTCGTCGGTCGCCAGAGATGGGAATCCT
>WNGR01017665.1_pt1 | contig 13263 bp, 12 predicted proteins | sample 5407581 | NCBI WGS metagenome assembly WNGR01 (sample SAMN13153383, study PRJNA577476) | soil metagenome | isolation source: 80 cm soil or saprolite under Garry oak tree replicate 2 | place: USA:California | collected 2016-06-15 | reverse complement strand
TACGGTTCCGGCAGCTCGCGTGACTGGGCCGCCAAAGGGCCCCTGCTGTTGGGTGTGCGCGCCGCCATCGCCGAAAGCTTCGAGCGCATCCACCGCAGCAACCTCGTCGGCATGGGCATCCTCCCCCTGCAATTCAAACCCGGCGAGGACAAAGAGTCTCTCGGCTTGACCGGTAAAGAGGTCTATGATATCGAAGGCATCGAGAAAGGTTTAAAGCCACGCCAGGAAGTGACTGTGAAGGTTACGAGGGAGGATGGCTCAACCTTCTCATTCCAGACCATTGCCAGGCTGGATAGCCCTATTGATGTGACCTACTACGAGAATGGAGGGATATTGTTGACGGTGCTGAGGAGGTTGAGGAAGGGGTAGGTATATATGGTGTAAGAGTGCAATAAACTGTACTTCTGGAAGATTCTATAGTATCGTAGAGAGTAGGCATACAGATGATGCCTGCTCTCTTTTTGATTTAACTTCGATTACCTGGAATTGCCATGTTTCCTGACTGCTATTCGAATTACTGAATCATAGAGGTTCTGCGTCGTAATAATGATAAGAAGCTTAAAAGCAGTCGCTGTGGTAAGGAAACGGCAAATGAATGGGATATATTGAGAATCATTTCGGTCTAATGTTGATGCAGAAGGAGCTTTAATGAGCTACGCCATCGCACGCAATCGTGATGTCAATAGCGACATCAACAAGCTCTATCCAGAGGATCGTGCAGTCCACGAATGGTACCGCTTTGTCCTCTCATTTCCGCCGCATCTTGTCCGTAAGTACCTTGAACAGTTTGGCGTAACTCATAACTATCGTGTTCTCGATCCGTTTTGTGGCACTGGAACCGTCCTTGTCGAGTGTAAAAAACTGGGTATCCCAGGTGTAGGTATCGAAGCAAACCCGATGGCTCATTTAGCCAGCCGGGTAAAAGTGGATTGGAGCATTAATCCTGACCGCTTAATGGAACATGCACGTCAAGTTGCCGAAGTTGCCACAGCAAAGCTTGCACAGGAAGGCATAGAGGACAATCCACTCTTCCTGATTGTCCAGCATGATCGCGCACTACAAACACTGCCACCTGAAAGCCTGAAACTGTTATTGACCGATTCAATAAGTCCGCTCCCGCTGCATAAGACGCTGGTTTTGTTGAATTGCCTGGAAGAGCATCGTGATGAGCGATATTACCAGCACGAACAACTGGCTCTTGCAAAAGCCCTGGTGTATTCCATCAGCAACTTGCATTTTGGCCCAGAAGTCGGAGTTGGCCCTACTAAACATGATGCCCCTGTCATTTCGTCCTGGTTGACTTGCCTCAGTACAATGGCGAACGACTTACGCAAAGTACAGAAAAAGAAAGACACTCCAGGAGAAGTTCATCTGGCCGACGCTCGGCAGATTGCCCAGGTACTGGAACCCAACTCCATTGATGCCGTGATTACTTCACCGCCGTATCCAAATGAGAAGGACTATACTCGCACAACACGCCTCGAATCTGTTCTACTCGGATTTATCCACAATAAAGCGGAATTGCAGGCATTGAAACGCGGGTTGGTACGCTCAAATACGCGAGGCGTCTACAAAGCAGATAACGATGATCAATGGGTAGCAGAGCATCCAGAGATACAACGCATTGCTCAGGCTATTGAGAACCGGCGTATTGAACTGGGAAAAACATCAGGTTTTGAACGGCTCTATGCAAGAGTCACCAAACTCTATTTCGGGGGTATAGCTAGGCATTTAGCAGACTTACGTACTATACTCCGCCCAGGAGCGCAACTCGCTTATGTTGTGGGCGATCAGGCATCCTATCTACGCATTATGATACCTACAGGTCAATTACTGGCTGATATTGCACAATCCCTCGGTTATGAGCTGGTTAATATTGATCTATTTCGCACTCGTCTGGCAACTGCAACTAGAGAGCAGCTACGTGAAGAGGTTGTGGTACTGCGCTGGTCAGGAGATTCGAAAAAGTAAAAATTTGTGTTAGGAGTGGTGATATGGCAGACCTTCCAGCTCCAAAAAAGCTGAATCGCTACCAGCAAATTATGGAGCGTATTTTCTTCTGGCATTACAAAGATGGCGCGCGCGAAGTAGTATTTGAGCGTATCGATATGGAACGCGCATCGCAGGAACTTGGCATTGAACTTCCAAAGAATCTTGGAGATATTCCCTACACCTTTCGCTATCGAGGAATGTTGCCCGAATCAATTCGATCCAAAGCGCCCGAAGGGGAAGACTGGATCATCCGGCCATCCGGGCGCTCACGCTATCGCTTTGTCGCTACCACAGTAGTGAATATCACTCCAAACAAGTTGCTTGCTGAGACGAAGATACCCGACGCAACTCCAGGAGTGATCTCAATGTACGCTTTGGGAGATGAGCAGGCACTTCTAGCAAAATTACGTTATAACCGCTTGATCGATATATTTACGGGCGTCACATGCTATTCTCTTCAGAGCCATCTTCGTACAACTGTCACCAATATCGGGCAGGTGGAGACAGATGAAATCTACATTGGTATAGATCGACGGGGAGCGCAATATGTCTTTCCTGTTCAAGCAAAAGGCGGGAGGGACAAGTTAGGTATAGTACAGGTTGAGCAAGATTTTGCTCTATGTACCGATAAATTTCCGTCACTCATCTGTCGCCCTGTAGCAGCTCAGTTTATCGAGGATGATTTCATTGCCCTCTTCGAGTTTGAAGAAAGTGAGCGAGGGATTGCTATCTCTTCGGAGAAGCACTATCGTCTTGTGCCACCAGACAGTGTAACTTTAGCTGATCTCGATGCATATCATTCACGTTCTACACAGTAGTGGGTTGTTGATTCAATCCTCCTTCTCTAAGGCCTCCAGCAATGTACAGAAACCTTGAGACTATTTAAGAAACCGTCCATGATATACTACCTATGGCTCAGCAGTGAAACAAAATGGGAGTACAAGCATGTCCATTGAAGTGTTGCGTCTCATAAAAGTCAGAGCAAACCTGGAGCCAGCCTTTAGAGAGCAGCTCATGAAGAGTCCCTTGCAGTTCTTGCAGGAGTATGACCTTACTGAAGAGGAGAAGCGGCAGATTATCCTGCCTAACTTTGGCTGGCTCTTCGAGCACAAACTGGCAGCTATGGCGTATCCACAGTCAGAAGATGCTTTTGCTCTGCTGTATCAGATAGGAATTCGGGCGGTACTCAATCTTTCTGAGGCGTCTCTGCCTTATGAAGCTCCCAATACACTCGGTCTGCTCACCAGGCATATCCCCATTGCCGACTTTACAGCCCCAACGCTTCAGCAGGCGAAAGAGGCTGTAACCGTGATTTCCACTTGCCTTGATAGAAACATGCCGGTAGCCGTTCACTGTTTGGCAGGCCTTGGACGGACAGGCACCATTCTCGCCTGTTACCTGGTTGGGATGGAAATGTCCGCGAACAATGCGATTATCATCATTCGGGAGTGGAGACCCGGCTCAATAGAGGTTCCTGAACAGGAAGCGGTTGTATACGAGTACGAGCATTTCATGCAAACACAGGGATAAGGGTATCCATCTCTCTGTTTTCCATGTGAAAGGCTTTGCCTTTCTAGTCAGCATTGTATGTAGAAAAGGCCTATTTCCACGAACGAGGCTTCCCTTGCAGGAGCCTCGTTCGTGGTGATTATTGAAGACTCCTACACCGCCTCTGCTTCGGCCTGTTTCACCAACGCCACTTTTTGTGAATCGAGCGGCAAGACCTGGCAAGCCTCTGCTGGGAATGTAAGGATGACGTGCTGTGCTACAAAGAAATCGCGTGCTTGCTGGCTGGGAACGTCTGCGGTCAAAGTATCGCCCTTATCGGTGCGGACATGAAATCGTGTAAATGGCCCCAGGAAGGTACGCAATTCGATTATCCCGTTAATATGATTGCCAGCGTGATTGGTGTTCTCTTCATCTCCCTCGCTTAACTGCTGTAATGTTACCTCTTCAGGTCGCACCAGGACCAGTATAGCGTCACCATCGTGCAGGTCTGATACTGGTGACGCGTGCAGTAGCTGATTATCAACCCGGCAGAGACCCTCTGCCGCCGACTCCAGCACACCGCGAAACTGGTTGCTTGTCCCCACAAAGCTCGCCGCGAAGACTGTACGCGGATTGCTGTAGATCTCTTCAGGCTGATCCAGTTGTTCAATCCTGCCTTTCGCCATCACCGCGATGCGGTCAGAAATGGCTAAAGCCTCTTCCTGGTCGTGTGTGACGTAGATGGCAGTCATCTTGAACTGCTGCTGAATGCGCCGTATCTCATTGCGCAGGCTCACACGCACTTTGGCATCCAGCGCGGAGAGCGGCTCGTCGAGCAAAAGCACTTTGGGTTCGACTGCCAGCGCGCGCGCCAGTGCGACGCGCTGCTGCTGCCCGCCTGAAAGCTGGTGCGGGTAACTGCGTCCCTTATCCCCCAGGCCGACTAACTCAAGCAGTTCGGCGCATCGCATTTTGATCTGCGCCTTTGCCTGGTGCTTGATGCTCATGCCAAAGGCGATATTTTGTTCAGCCGTCAAATGTGGAAATAGCGCATACGACTGGAAGACCATGCCCATGGGGCGTTTATTGGCTGCACGTAGCGTAATGTCTTCGCCATCCAGCAGGATCGTACCCTCGCTGGGTGTCTCAAAACCCGCAACCATGCGCAGGATCGTGGTTTTTCCACAGCCACTTGGACCAAGCAGCGTCAGAAATTCTCCCTGCTCGACAGACAGATTGATATGATCTACGGCGGTATTGCGCCCAAAAAGTTTGGTAATATCCTCTAGTTCAAGAAAGGCCATCTTCTGCTCCTTTGTCGGACGCGATTGGTTTGTCATGCAGCTTGCCAACGAGACGATTACCTCTCCCCCCGGAGAGGGTGGTCTCTACCTCCGGTCAGGCAAGCTGCAAGGAAGTAATCGCGTCCCTACCGTGCTCCTGCAATGTCAATCTGTGTGCCTGCTTGCCCTAATCTACTGCGGCGGCCTCCTACGATTACGATGATAGCCAGTACGCAAATCAGCGTAAACATGAAGCTCAATATCGCGAGCGAGGCGGCTTTGTGGGGATCATTCTGACCCACAACGTTCAGGTAAATCGGGAACGTATAGATGTTAAAAAGAGTGGCAATGGTGAATTCACCCATCACTGTCGAGAAGGTCAGCAGGGCCGCGCTGATCACACCGGGCCAGATATTCGGAAGAATAACCGTGAGAAATGCTCGCCACCACCCGCTCCCCAGACTGTAAGCCGCCTCTGTGAGAACCGTTGTGTTAATGGCGCGCAGGCTATTATCAATAGGACGATACACAAACGGTAGGGCAATAATCACATAGGCGCAGACCAGTAGTGGAGGAGTATTGACGATATTCAAGGTGTTGCTCAAGAAAGGGACAATGCCCAGGGATAGAATACCGATGAGCGGACCACTTGTACCGCTATACTCCTGGAGAAATCCGACCGCCAGCACAATAGCCGGGACCGCAAATGGCACCAGTGAGAGAAATTCCAGCAACGGACGCGCCCTTGGAATGCGCAGTTGCACCCAGTATGCTGTCGGTGTGACCAGTACAATGGCAAGGATAGTTGCCCCAAAAGCCAGTTCGAGGGAGGTCAGTATAGTTTGTGTGAAATCCGGATCGGTAAATATGCGTTGAAAGGTAGAGAAATCAAAGCCGGTACCTGTATTGAGACCAAACTCCAGCGTTGCTCCCAGTGGGATCAGCAAATACAGCATCACCAGTATCAGCGCGATCTTATTCATGCCAAACCCTCGTGCAGCTCTCGGTCTGCCTTGCTCCTGGGGCCTGGTATAGATATCCGCCAGGGCTCTTTGGATTATACCGGGACCTTGTTGCATAGTGCTTACCTCCCCTGCCATCTATTGACTCGCTGCAACATTACTGTATAGAGCGAAACCGCCGCGAGCAATACTACGATCATTCCGACCGCCAGCGCATTGCCCAGGCCAAAGTCAACGATGACATTACCATTGACAACGAAGTTGATGAGGATTGGTGGCTGCCTCGCGCCATTCTGGACGGAGTCCGCTTAATGCGGGGAGTGTGAGCAGGAGCATAAGCGGTAACTGGAAATAGACATACACAATTACCAGTCCCCAGAAATTGTAGATACTGAAACCAAGATCGTACAGGCTGACGTGCAGCCAATCATGGAAAGTAACGGTGATAAAACCCGTCACACCCAGTGTCGCAACCCAGGCAAAGGCCAGTGGCACGCCTGCAAAGTTTGCCGCAATGCTTGAAAAGCCAATCAGCAAGTTGCGTAGCCAGCCTGCGCGCAGGTTATAGACCCCATAGGCCGCCAGCCCTCCAAAGACGCCTCCAATCAACGCGGTTACAACGGATATGGAGATACTGGTTTGAAAGGCGTGTAAGTTTTCTGTGGAGAACATATGACGATAGTTGTCTAGCGTTGGGGCGCCTGTATTGTTATCAGTGAAACTGCCCTGGATAATGATAATTGCTGGCAAGATTTCAAACAACAGGCAGAACAATAAAAATGGTACAAGTCCCAGCCAGCTTGTGAGGCTATAGCTCCAACCTCTTCCTCCCGTTCGCCTGGCTCTGGCAGATGCCTTCGCCTCGCTTCCGGTAGTCGAGGTTTCCGCTATTCCTTTTGCCACCTGTGGTTGCATTCAGCCACCTCCTGATAGTTGTAATTCGAGACAGGTAGAAAGGGACGCGATTCGTAGATGTGGACGCGATAAATCGCGTCCCTACTATAGTAACACATGCAATCGCGCCGCTGTAGGAACCCGATTTATCGCGTCCTCTCCTGTACGAAAGCGCACAACAACGTTGTATTTTATGTTCCCAGTACCTGCGGACCCCAGTTCGTGGCGACGATACCTGAAGCCGTCGTCAGTTGCGAAAGGCTGGGGAACTTCACATTTGCATACTGCGATGCTGGAGGCAGTTTGGCTGACAGATCGGCAGGTACCTTACCTGCGGCAACAAGTTTCTGATAGCGCGCCGGGTGCGCATAGCCTTTCAGATAGAATAATTGCCCCTCATCCGAGAAAATGTATTCAATCCACAAGCGTGCCGCATAGGGATGTGGCGCGGTCTTGTTCACAATGGAGACGTAAGGGCCTGCAATCGATGCATCCGAAGGTATCACGACCTGCAAATTTGGTTTACCCTTGTAGCCGTCACGGTAGCCCAGGCCGAGGTAGTCCCACATGATGGCAATCGCGACTTCGCCCTTAGCAATATTGGCATCGCTTGAGCGAGCAACGGTGAAATTCCCCTTTTGCTTCAGCCTGGCGAAGAAGTCAACGCCGGGCTGAATGTTGTCCAGGCTGCCGCCATGAGCGAGCGCTGCTGAGTAGACGGCCAGGAATGCATCATTCGCCTGCCTGGGATCACCATCGATGCCGACCATGTTCTTATAGCTGTTGTTGAGCAGGTCGGCAAAAGAAGCTGGTGGATTCTTGACAATGTCCGTGTTGATGACCAGGGCTTGAGCGCCATAATATTCGGTACACCAGTTGCCGTCCGCATCTTTGAGGCTTGCATCGATGTCATCCCAGTGTGCATGCTTATACGGTGTCACCAGCCCCTGTTGAATAGCAACAGGCCCAAATTTGAAGCCGACATCGCCGATGTCACCATGCGCATGAGATTTCGAGTTCTTGAAGACGCCCAGCTCCTCCGCCGAGGAGAAATTCTGCTCAACTTTGTAGGAAATGGGTACACCGAAGTTTTTGGTATAACCAGCCAGAATGTCTGCATAGTCAGCCCAATCAGGAGGGATACCTATGGCCTGAAGCTCACCTTCCTGCTTCGCATGTGACATCAACGTTTGCATGTCGATTGGACCTGCCAGATTAGGTGTGGCAGTTGATGAGGTGCTGCCACTACCTCCACTGTTGCCGCATGCCTCCAGAAAAGCCGTGAGCGCGGTTCCCGAAAGACCGACAGCGCCAGCACGCTTCAGGAAATCACGACGATTGTGTGGGGAAAATAAATTGCCAAACAGCTTATGCTCCTGGCTACTCATAAGGGGGTACCTCCATGTGCCTGAACGGGGTAAAACGACTAGTAAGAACGCACTTCATAGACGACATAATCATGGATAGCTCTGCATCTACCCGGTATAGATAGTACGTCACGAAAAGCTCATTTCTTACTGGCTATGCAGGGAATCAGGAACACTGCCTCGTATCCGTAAGGATGAGGTATTTACAATGAGTGTAACAGGCAGATGAACCTGGTGCAATGTACAATGTACACATATGCAGAGGCAAGGTCTATCGCGAGGTAGCGTAAATCCATGAAGAAGGAGTTTGATATCATGACTACCCAATTCTCCCTTCGTACCATCCGGCGCTTCAGAACTGTGCAACAGTTGCTCGATCAATTAGACCCCGAAGCCCCACCCCAGGCCCTGATCTTGCCAGGTTCACCCATACCCAAAGGAAACATCATCGTCTTCCCTGGCTCCTTCAATCCGCCCACCAACGCTCACCTGGCTATGTTGAAACAGGCGCGACGCTTTGGGCGTCAGCACGGCGGCATGTCTGTCTATGCCGCCTTGAGCAAGCGCACAACGGACAAAGAAAACGTTGAACGTCCACTGCTGGTGGATCGCATACTCTTGCTGGATACGGTGCTCCGGCATCACCTGCGCGATATCGGTATCATGCTGTTTAATCGAGGCTTATACGTGGAGCAGGCGGAGGGAATACGCGCCGCTTTTCCCGAGGTGACGAAACTCTATTTTCTGCTCGGCTTTGACAAAATTGTGCAGATCTTTGATCCCCACTACTACAGAGGTCGAGACGCTGCTCTGCGAGAACTCTTTGCCCTGGCTGAAATTCTGGTTGCGCCGCGCGCGGGTGCAGGCCCGGAAGCATTGAAGCAGCTACTCGATAAGCCTGAGAATGCTCAATTTGCGAAATACATTCACCTGCTGCCCCTGGACGACAACTATCGCAATGTCTCCTCAACGCTCATACGGCAAGAGTTTGAGAGGCATCAACAGGACGTTCCCCCAGAAGTGCAGCGTTTCATACGCGAGACACATGCCTATGACCCACCAGAGCAACTGCCGGATGGCTCACAAATTGATGTCTATGGTGAAAGGGTGGCGGCTATTCAATCTTTGCTTAGAGAGACGAACGCTTGAATGTGAGTCTACTCATCCCAATCTGCACCACATCACCTTCAATCAGGCGATAGCGGGTGATACGCATGCCGTTGACGTAGGTTCCGGTGGCTGAACGATAATCCTCTATTTCATACCCCCCACCAGGCATCTCACGAATGGTCGCGTGCAGGCGGCTTACAGCCAGGTCTTCCAGGAAGATATCGCATTCGCGGCTGCGTCCAATGGACATTTCTGGCAGCAGTTCAAAGCTGCGCTCTACTCCGCGTAAACTGGAAAGATCCAATTTAGCGATCGTGCTGGTACTCGGCTCAAGTTTTTTACCTCTCTTCGACTCGCGTCCGCGCGATGACGCCAGCTGAAAGGGCCGCGTACCCTCATGACCATAGAATGTGACGCGGGTGTTACCAAAGCGCAGGACATCCCCATCATTCAGCAGGTGTTCTCGCACCGGCTGCTCGTTCACAAAACTATCGCCGCTGCCATTATCGTCGCGCAGCACAAAACCATGGGGAGTAAATACAATACTGGCTTGCTTGCGATGTACCGTCAGATCTTCGAGGAAAATGTCACAATCAAGACTGCGGCCAATGGTCGTGCAATCCTTCCAGAGTTCCACTCGTTTACCTGCCTGCTGCACGCTCTCTTGAATGACAAGATAGGCGGCTGTTGCGTGTTCTGGCGGCTCTAATGCCATGTATCATCCTCAGTTCTATACCGCTTTGCTATAATATAATATATTTTACTGCATTTGCTCATCTAACGCTTGCAAAATTTTTTCTGCTGTAATAGGCAGGCCGCGTATACGTATACCCAATGCGTCATAGACCGCGTTGGCAATTGCCGGAGCCATCCCATTAGTAGGCACCTCACCGGCGGATTTTGCGCCAAATGGCCCGGTATACTCGGTATCTTCTACCAGGAAGGTTGTCATTTTCGGCATATCGAGCGTTGACATCACCTTGTAATCCACGAACCCTGGATTGCGTACCCTGCCCTGCTCATCAAATTTCACTTCTTCACTGAGCGCGTAACCCAGCGCCATTGTCACAGCTCCCTCAACCTGTCCGGTCGCCAGCGTTGGATTGATGGCCTTCCCCAGGTCCAGCGCGTTCACCGCCCTGGTAACACGTAGCTGGCCTGTTTCTGTATCAATCTCGACTTCCACAAACTGCGCATAAAATGGAGCAGGTGAATCATCCGTCCAGAAGTCGCCCTTTGCCATAATTTGCTGGCGGTGTCTGCCGTAGAGGGTCTCGTTAGCGATATCGGCTACCGTGAGATGACTGGGTCCGCGTGGAGTATGCAGCACCCCATCGATAATCGACATATCTTCGGGCGCGCAATCGAGCATATCACCCGCCACCTCCAGTATCTGTTGTCGCACGCGCTCTGCCGCGACCTTGACGCCGCCTCCGCTGATATAGGTCGTGCTGGATGCATAGGAGCCGTAGTCAAATACGCTGGAGTCGGTGTCGACGGAATGCAGGACAATCTTCTCCATGCCTACGCCCAGGGCCTCAGCCGCGATCTGCGCCATGACCGTATCGCTGCCCTGCCCGATATCGGTCGCACCCGTCATCACATTGAACGAGCCATCTTCATTCAGCTTGATCGACGCGCCACCCAGCTCAAAACTCGCGACTCCACTCCCCTGCATGGCCGTCGCCATGCCGCGTCCGCGCCGTATCGGCTTGCCGTCGCCCCGATCAAATGGCCCATACCAGTTCATCGCTGCCGCGCCTTTCTCAAGACACTGCGGCAGCCCACACGAGCGAAAGTGCCGCTTCGAGTGCCATACGCCATCGATTTCTTCTCCCTCGATCGGGTCCCAGTCGCCCTTCTGCACATGATTCTTGCGCCGCAATGCCAGCGGATCCATGCCAAGCCGGTGCGCGATTTCATCGATATGTGATTCCAGCGCGAAAAAACCTTGAGGCGCGCCGTAGCCACGCATCGCGCCGGTGATGGGCAAGTTCGTATAGGCGGCGTCCGCCTGGAAGCGATAGGCCTGGGCGCGATACAGGCACAGCGTCTTATGGCCCGTGCTGCGTGTGACGGTCAGGCTATGCGTTCCATACGCTCCCGCGTTGCCTATCGAATGCATGGAGATCGCTACTAAGGTACCATCGCGTTTCACCCCGCTGCGCATGCGGATAATCATGGGATGCCGGAAACGCCCGGCGGTAAACTCCTCCTGGCGGCTATATTCGATGCGCACGGGTTGGCGTGTCTTCATGGCTAGAACTGCGGCCACCGGTTCCAGCAGCATTTCTTGCTTGCTGCCAAAACCTCCACCTACACGCGGCTTGACCACGCGCACCCGTGAAATGGGCAGTTGCAGCACGGCTGCCAGTTGGCGGCGTGTATGATAGGGAACCTGCGTGCTGCTGACCACGATCAGGCGATCATAGCCATCGAGGTAAGCCACGCACACATGGGGCTCCAATACCGCGTGCGAAATATACGGAACGCGGTATTCACCCTCGACGATGAGATCGGCTTCATGCATAGCAGCATCAAAATCGCCATGCGTAATGACTTCGTGCGCGGCGATGTTGTGCGCCGCATCATAAATATCGCCCAGGTGTTTTCCATGATTGGGGTGGGTAACATCAGGCTCGTGCAGCTGCGGCGCGCCTTCTTGCATCGCTGCGAGCGGGTCAAATACGGCGGGCAAAACTTCGTAATCTACCTCGATCAGCTTGAGGGCCTCCTCCGCGATGGCGGGTGCCTCGGCGGCCACAAAAGCCACCCAGTCGCCAACATAGCGTACGTGCGCATCGAGCAAGTACGTATCATAAGGAGAGGGTTCAGGATACGGCTGGCCCGCGGTGCTGTGCGCCACACGCGGCAGGTCTTCATACGTCAGAACAGCATAAACCCCCGGCAGGGCTACTGCTTTGCTTGTGTCGATTGAGCGAATATTGGCGTGCGCGTGCGGAGAGTGCAGGATACGCGCGTGGAGCATATTGGGCTGTTCAAATTCCGCCGCGTAAACAGGCGCGCCTGTAACAAGCGGACGCGCATCGACACGCCGCTCCTTCTGTCCAACCACTCGCGTGCGTGCCGCCTGCCGCGCCAACTGGTGTGCTGTATCGGCAATGTTTCCCCCGCCGAGTTCGTAGTCTTCGTTGTTCATTAGAATGTTTTCTGAAGCTTGTCAGGCTGCCGGGTCGGAAAAAGAGATATCCACATATTTTGCAGTAGTTTGCGGCGTGGGAATTGGTTCGTGATCCTCAATCATCCCTCGTAGATGCATTGCAATCGCCTCGCGCATATTCTTTTCAACTTCCTCCACCGTGTCTCCTACTGCTACGCACCCAGGTAAATCAGGAGAATAGGCACCGTAATTTTCGTTTCCTTTTTCAATGATGACAAGAAAGCGATACATCTTATTTCCTCCTTACGATCTGGGCCTGCTTGAAAATACTTGCTAAGGTACCTGGAGGGACTTCTTTGCTAGGATGTCCAGCGATGGTCACACGCCCTCGCTTTATTGGATGCTTGTATTGCCGATGATCCCCTTCCATGCTAACCTGGTACCAACCATCAGCTTCGATTATCTTGATGACATCTCGAACTTTCAATTCATAGCTTGCCCTTTCCACTTTACTGCCAAAATCATACCATGCTTCTATCCTGGGCACAAGTGCACTCTACGACCGCATCATCTCCGCCGCTTTCAGCACCGCCGCCACCGGTTTCACATACCCTGTACACCTGCAAATATTACCAGCCAACGCAGCCTTTACATCCTCTTCTGTAGGCTGCGGATTCTCTTGCAAAAAGGCATAGGTTCTCATAATAAAGCCGGGGGTGCAGTAGCCGCATTGAGCTGCGCCTTCTTCGGCAAAAGCCTCCTGGATTGGGTGCAGTTTACCATCCTGGGAGAGTCCCTCGATAGTCAGTAGTTCGGCGTCCTCGGCCTGGGCCACCAACATACAACAGGCGTTGATGGAGTGACCATTCAGCATCACACCGCAGCCGCAGCAATCCCCCGTGCCGCAAATCAACTTTGTTCCCTTTAGATGATGCGCGTGAAGCGCATCGAGCAGCGTCTCGCCGGGCGAAGTACGCCACGTTACCGCGCGCCCATTGACTTTCAAGCTAATCTCTATCTCACGCATGATGCCATTCCTCTCCACG
>WNGR01005771.1_pt1 | contig 13265 bp, 12 predicted proteins | sample 5407581 | NCBI WGS metagenome assembly WNGR01 (sample SAMN13153383, study PRJNA577476) | soil metagenome | isolation source: 80 cm soil or saprolite under Garry oak tree replicate 2 | place: USA:California | collected 2016-06-15 | reverse complement strand
GCCTTTAATCACCGACGTCAGCCGATGGGCGTGATGAATTTCGTCTTCCCGATCACCGCGCTGTACTTCGGCCCGTTCGCGCTCGCGCTGTACTGGCGCTGGGGGCGAGCCGCCGCCCGGACGACGATGGCATCGATGTCCATGAGCGGGGCAGCGGTGTCTCGAGCAGCGGTGGCATCTGCCGGCGGCGGCATGCAGATGCACGGCGGCCGGAGCGCTTATGACGAGATGGCTGGCGCGGGCGGACCAGACGGCGCTGGGGAGCCAGCACCGCCGGGTGAGCGCGCCAGGCCATGGTGGGTCACGATGGCCATCGAGGTGAGCCACTGCGGCTCTGGATGCACCTTGGGCGATGTGATCTCCGAGTTCGCGATATTTGGGCTGGGCCTCACGATCGCTGGCCTCACCCTGGGAGCTGAATACGTCGGCGACTACATTTTCGCTCTTGCGTTTGGCGTCGTCTTCCAGTATTTCGCGATCGCGCCGATGCGCGGCCTCGGGCTGAAGGATGGCCTGATTGCGGCGGCCAAGGCGGATTTCATCTCGCTGACCGCGTTCGAGGTTGGCCTGTTCGGCTGGATGGCGGTCATGGCGTTCGTGCTGTTCCCGGCACCGCACCACCTCATGCCCAGCTCGGCCGCCTACTGGCTCCTCATGCAGATCGGCATGATCATCGGATACTTCACCTCCTGGCCCGCGAACGTCTGGCTGGTCAACCGCGGCATCAAGGTGCCCATGTGAGCCAACGCCCTGGATGCCCGGTGTCGGCGGGAGTGCCAGGCATCAAGCGAAGCCCATGTGTAAAGCACCAGATTCATCACCCTGGGCTGTGGCCGACCTCGTCCGGTGGGTGGGCAGTCGGCCGCCCCGGTCTGCTGGGGTCGTCGAGGGGCAGGGCGATCTGCATGATGGTGCCCGCCCCCGCCGCGCTCTGCGACGAGATCCAGCCGCCGAGCGCCTCCACCCGGTCTTTCAGCCCGAGCAGCCCAGACCCGCGGCTGCCTGGACGTGGAGATCACCATCATGACACCCCACAGCCCGACCCTCGACGGTGATAGGCGCGCCGACCACCGAGCCGAACCCGCGCTCACGGGCAAAGGCAGCGGGGTGGCCGGAGGCGTCGGCAGCCTGGTCGATGCGCGCTGGCCGACCCGTCTCGAACACCAGCGACACCACGTTCCGCCCGCCGAGGCGCACCCGGGTACCGACAGGGAAGGGCACGGTGCCGCCGGTGCTGGCCCACCCGGCGACGGCGGCCGCCATGCCGTCCGGGTCGAACCGGCTGATGCCCGTGACGTCGGCGCCCAGCACCCGCCCGGCCTCCGCGGCGACCGCCGCGAACACCTCCTCCGGCGGTGCCGCCCGGGCCACCAGCGTGGCCACACGCCGCAGCGCCGCCTGCTCCTCGGCGAACCCGCGCAGCTCCACGCGCGCCTGGGCGCTGGCGATCGCCGTGGCGGCCAGCTCAGTGAACCCGGCCAGCCGCACCTCGGTATCCGTCGGCAGCGGCTGCTCACCGGTGCACGCCAGGCTCATCACGCCCCACAGCCGGCCCTCCACGCTGATCGGCGCGCCGACGGCCGCGCGGATGCCGAACTCGCGGACGACCTCGGCGGCCGCGCCCGAGACGCCGACGTAGTCGTCGAGGCGCGCCGCACGGCCCGTCTCGAACACCAGCGTGTGCACGTTGCGCCCGCCCATGCTCATCCGGGTGCCGACCGGGACGGCAGCGCCGGTGCTGCTCCACGCGGCGACCACCGTTACCGCGCCGTCGGGGTCATACCGGCTCATCGCCGCGTGGCCGACGCCCAGCAGCCGCCCGAGCCAGCCATCACAACGAGTGCACCCCCTCCGCCGTCCCGGTCCCCGGGCGCCCTAGCGTCGGTCGACGGATGGGCCGGACGATCGCACCCTGTCGGCGAAGACAGATGGCGCGCTCAGCCGCCAGGCCGTCAGAGCCTGCACTCGGCGGCAGCCATGCCGCCTCGCCGCCAGGCACCGGCGCCGCAGCGCGCTCACGGGAAAAGCTTAACCAGGAACGTCCCCGTGGACATCCCCGGCTCGCATCCCCGCCAGCGGCGCGGTCAAGAGGCGCAGCCCCAGCCGTTTGGGTTCTCGGCGGCTTGCCGGTGCCAGCTGCCTAGAGGCGGGTACCGCTCACCGGGCGGTGCTGCAGGTCATCGCGGCTCTCGGGAAAGTCGAGGTCTCGTTCGATGTCCTGCAGGCTGCGGTTCTTGGTCTCGGGGACCTGCCGCTGGAAGTAGGCCAGCGCGACGATAGACAGGCCAGCGAACAGGAAGAAGGTCCCAGCGTTGCCGATCGCGCCGAGCAGGGTCAGGAAGGAGATGGTGACCACGAAGTTCGCGCCCCAGTTCGCCATGGTGGCCACGCTCATCGCCTGGCCGCGGATTTTCACCGGGTAGATCTCGCTGATCAGCAGCCAGAACACCGGGCCGAGCCCGATGGCGAAGGATCCGGTGTAGATCAGCAGCCCGGCGATCGCGATGTAGGCGGCGGCTCCGTGCAACTGGCTGCCGCCGATTGCGAAGGTGAGCGCGACCACGATCATCCCCGCCGCCATCCCGGTGGTGCCGCCGAGAAGCAGCGGTCGCCGGCCAGTGCGATCCAGGAGCCGGATGGCCACGATCGTCATCAGGACGTTGACGGCGCCGTTGACGACATTTGCCAGCAGCGCGGCGGAGTTGCCGAGACCGGCCGCTGAGAGCAGCGTCGGCGCATAGTAAATGATGGTGTTAATGCCGGTGATCTGTTGGAACACGGCCATCGCGACACCGATGATCATGACGTGGCGCACCGCTGGGTTGAGGACCTCGCGGAAACTAGAGCGGCGTCCCGACAGTTCGCGCACCTCGGCGATCTCGGTGTCGATGCCGCCCTCATCCCGGACCAGGCGCAGCACCTCGCGTGCCTCGTCCTCGCGCCCCTGCGCGACCAGCCAGTGCGGGCTTTCATGCTGGAAGAGCATGCCGGTGAACATCAAGACCGCCGGGATCGCCGCCAGGCCGAACATCAGCCGCCAGTTCTGGCTGGACGCCAGTCCGTAGTCGACCAGGTAGGACGCGAGGATGCCGGAGGTGATGGCCAGCTGGTTAAAGCTGACCAGGGCACCGCGGACCCGCGGCGGGACGACCTCGCCGATGTACAGCGGCACGACCATCGACGCGGAGCCGACCGCCAGCCCGATGATGACCCGGGCGGCTACCAGGACGCCGTAACTGGGAGAAAAGGCCGCGAGCATCACCCCGGCGACGAAAAGAGCCGCCGTGCCCAGCACCGTGGGCCGGCGGCCTGCCCGGTCGGCGATCCGGCCGCCCGCCAGCGCTCCGATGAGGGCTCCGATCAGCAGGATGCTGGTCAGCAGTTCCTTGTCGAAGGACGTCAGGCCGGGGAAGTCCTTGCCGATGAACAGCAGCGCCCCGGAGATGACCCCGGTGTCGTAGCCGAACAGCAGGCCGCCGAGCGCGGTGATCGCCGCGCCGAACAGGACATGGCGGCGGACGGTGCCTGACGGCGGCGGCGCGGTCAGCGCTGGCCCGCGGGCCCCGGTCATGGTGCCTTCTGCTGGCCCGCGAAGTCGCATTTCCGTCTCCCGGCGCGTGGTAGTGGAGTCCCACCGTGGCCCGGGCTCATCCCTCAGCCACGGTGGGGGTTATCACCCACGATCGCCGATCAGCATGGCTGCGTCTTCACCGCAGACGGCCAATTCCACTACCGGCTAGCAGCAATTCGGGGACTGAAGCCAGCATGGGCATCGGGACCCCGCTAGCGGCGATGATGACATTACGATTTGCGCGGGATCGTTGGGTATGACACAGGAATTCGAGCCGAGGCCGAAAGAAGACGACATGCGCGGAATAAGCCGCGGGGGCTATTTCGCGCCTTGGTCGCACCGCATCGGATTCCCTGGACGAAAGAGAAGATGATCTCCGGGCGCTAACCCGCAAAGTAGAACGGAAGGGTATTTGATGGCTATGAAGACCTGGTTCATTACCGGTACGTCGCGGGGCTTCGGCCGTGAGTGGGCGATCGCGGCCCTGGATCGCGGCGACCAGGTGGCGGCGACGGCCCGGGACATCGCCAGCCTCGATGACCTGGTGGCCAAGTACGGCGATGCGATCTTGCCGATCGGGCTGGATGTCACCGACCGGGACGCCGACTTCACCGCAGTGAAGCTGGCGCGCGATTACTTCGGGCGGCTCGACGTCATCGTGAACAACGCCGGGTACGGGCAGTTCGGCATGGTCGAGGAGATCAGCGAGTCCGAGATCCGGGCGCAGCTGGAGACGAACCTGCTCGGCGCCCTATGGGTTACCCAGGCGGCCCTCCCCTACCTGCGCGAGCAGGGCAGCGGGCACATCGTGCAGGTGTCCTCGATCGGCGGGATCTCGGCGTTCATGAACACCGGCGCTTACCACGCCTCCAAGTGGGCGCTGGAAGGGCTGAGCCAGAGCCTGGCCGCCGAAGTGGCCGGGTTCGGCGTCAAGGTCACGCTCATCGAGCCGACCGGCTACGCCACGGACTGGGCCGGATCCTCCGCGAGGCACGCGACGCCGCTGCCGGCCTACGAGCCGGTCCGGGAGCAGGCCGCGCAGGCCCGCGCCCGGCGCTTCACGCCCGGCGATCCGGTCGCGACCCGCGACGCGGTGCTGCAGTTGGTAGACACCCCGAACCCGCCGCTGCGCCTGTTCCTGGGCGAGGCGCCGCTGGGCATCGCGACCGCGGATTACGAGTCCCGGCTGGCGACCTGGCGCGCATGGCAGCCTGTGGCCGCCGCCGCCCAGGGCAACGGAGGGTAAGGCGTGATGCGCCGCCGCCAGTTCCTGCAGGCGGTGCCGCGCCACCTTGCCGGTGGGGCCCGGCGGTAGCTCCCGGACTAGGCAGAACGCGGTCGGCCGCTTAGGGCGGGGCAAGGCCGCCGCACAGGCCGCCCGCAACGCGTCCTCCGGCTCGCGCCGCCACGGCCCGGCCGGAACGACGTAGGCCACCGGGCACTCCCCGAGCACCTCGTCATGAGCCGCGATCACCGCGGCAGACCGGACGCCGGGCTGAGCAAGCAGGACGTCCTCGATTTTCCCTCGGGTAGGTCTTCTCGCCGCCCCGGTTGATCACGTCGTCCGACCGGCCGGCCAGGAACAGGTAGCCGTCCTGGTCGAGGTGGCCGAGGTCGCCGGTGTCGAGCCAGCCCTCGGGGTCGATGGCCTGGCCGGACCGCCTTCGGCATACGCCCTGACGAGCGCGGGCGCGAGCGCGCGCCGGGCCAGTCTCGGCTCTGCCGGAGATCGTGTCAAACGAACCTCCGGCCAGGCCTGGCGGCGAGCCCGTCTCCGCCTGCGCGGAAAGGCCGGGTCACCAGCAAGTTGCAGCTAGCCGGAATCTGGCCCGTTCGGCTAGCCGGGGCTCTGAATGGCCGCTGGCAGCGATGACAGCTTCACGGCTCGTGCGCAAGGGTTGATGTGTCACAGCGATAAGGAGAACGATTATGACTACCTGTTTGCCCACCGCGAGGCTGGGCTGGACTGACATGTTTTTGACCCGGGTCGGGTTCGGCGCCTGGGCCGCCGGCGGGGGCGGCTGGGCGTACGCCTGGGGCGACCAGGACGACGCCGAGTCCATCGCCGCGATCCGGCACGCGGTGGAGTCCGGGGTCAACTGGATCGACACCGCCGCCGTGTACGGGCTGGGGCATTCCGAGCAGGTGGTGGCGGCCGCGCTGGCCGTGCTGCCCGAGGTGGACCGGCCGTGCGTGTTCACCAAGGGCGGCCTGGTCTGGGACCCGGCCGACCGCACCGCGGCGCCGCGGCGGACCGGGAACCCGGCGAGCCTGCGGGCCGAGGTCGAGGCGTCGCTGCGCCGCCTGAACGTGGAGCGGATCGATTTGTACCAGATGCACTGGCCCGCCGCCGACGGCACGCGCGTGGAGGACTACTGGCAGACCTTCCTCGACCTCAAGAGCGAGGGCAAGGTCCGGGCGATCGGGCTGTCCAACCACGACATCTACCAACTGGAAACAGCCGCAGGCATCGGGAACGTTGATGCCATCCAGCCGCCGTTCAACCTGATCCACCGGGAGGCGGCCGATGATGTGCTGCTGTGGGCCCGCGAGCATGAGGCCGGGGTGATCGTCTACAGCCCGATGGCCTCGGGCCTGCTGTCCGGGGCGTTCACCGCCGGGCGGGCGGCCCGCCTGGATCCGGGTGACTGGCGGGCCGGGCACCCCGACTTTGCCGGGCTGGCCCTGCCGGCCAACCTGGCCCTGGCCGACGCACTGCGCCCGGTAGCCGAGCGGCACGGCGTGACGCCGGCCGCCGTGGCCATCGCCTGGACGCTGGCCTTCCCCGGGGTGACCGGGGCCATCGTGGGAGCCCGGCGGCCCGGCCAGGTCGACGGGTGGCTGCCCGCGGCGAACCTGGAGCTGAAGGACGACGACCTAGCCGACATCGCCGCCGCCATCCGCGCCACCGGCACCGGCACCGGACCAGCATCGCCCCCTTCCTCTTGAGCTGCTCCTCGCCAGTGAGCGGGATCAGGATCGCCCGGCGGGGCTCCGCCGCCGCTGCTGTGCCCGAAGACCAACTGGGCGCAGAAAGAGTGCAGCTGAGGATCTCCTGCACGCGGGCTGCGGCCATCCCGGCCGCCACCTAACGCGAGGGCGGCGTGAGGCTGCGCTGAGGGTGCCGCTGCGACGCTGGGCTCATGGCAACGCAACAGTCCCAGCCTTGGTGCGGCGACCGGCACCAGAAGGCCGGGTCGGACGCTGGGCGCCGAGCTCGACCCCGCAGGCTGGATCCAACTGGTGATCTGCGGGCATCCCCCGCCGCTGAGGCTGAGCACCGACGGCGAGCTGGTGCCGCTGGCTCCGGCGGCGTTCACGGCACCGCTGGGGCTGCACCCCGACCTGCATCTGTCCACCTTCTCGGTGCGCACCGGTGACCGGCTGCTCTTCTTCACCGACGGGCTGCTAGAGGCCCGTGACCGGGCGGGCCGGTTCTTCCGGGTGGACCAGCAGATTCAGGCGCTGAGCCGACCCGACCTGCAGGCAGCCGCCGACGAACTGCTGAACCGGCTGCGCGCGCACACCCGGCGCCGGCTCGATGACGACGTCGCGGTGTTGCTGGCCGAGCTCACCCTCACCGACCCCCGAGGGTCGACGCAGCGGCACACACTGCCCGCCCTTCTCCCCCGTCAGAGAACCCAGGCTGTCACCGCTGATTAGCCGCACGGGACGGGCGTGGCGGCGTGTTGCCGACGCCGCTCGACGGCGGCGTTATGCAGCCAGCATGCGGCCTGACCTGCGGCTGAGATCTCAGCGGTTCTCATCGCTTCCCGGCGGATCTTGCGGTCATGTGCCCTGAATGTGCCCTGGGAGAACCGTTGGCTGACCCTTACGGGTCAGCCCGCGCCGGCCAACCTCTCGGCAACCTTCCGGGTTGTTTCCAGCGCAGTTCCCGCGTCGGCTGCCACTCTCATATCAGTGGCATCGACTACAGGAGCTCAACAAATGCTTTCCCACAAACTCACCAGGTCGATCGTTGTCGGCGTCGCGGCCATCGCGGTCGCGGGCGGTTCCTACGGGATCGTCAGCGCAACCTCCAGCGGCGGCTCAGCCGCTGCCAGCAGCGGCTTCGCTGGCGGTCCCGGATCCGGCGGCGGGGGATCCAACGCTCGGTCTGGACCGGCCTCAGGAGGAGCATCTGGCACGGTCGGCAGCGTGTCCACGTCGAGCTTCACAATCTCGACATCAGCGGGTCAGAAGGTGACCGTCCACGAGGCGTCCTCCACGACATACCAGAAGGGGACGAACTCGGCCTCGGCGAGCGCCATTACAGCAGGCGCACCCGTCCTCGTACTCGGGACGACCAGCGGAACCACCATCACGGCCGCGCAGGTCATCGTGCAACCGACTGGCAGCGGCGGATCTGCGACTTCCTCGGCGGCAGGGGTGATCCCCTTCCAGCGCGGTGCACCGACCACGTCAAAGCAGGTCGGTCAGATCCCGGCGAACTACAGTCAGGGGTCGGGGATGATCGTCAGCGGAACGGCAGCGAATAAGGCGACGGAAGCTGCGCTGGCCGCCTACCCGGGGGGCGTCGTCGACCGTGTTGTGAAGCTTAGCAACGGCGAGTACGAGGTCCACTACATCGGTGTCAACTGGCCACACCACATCTTCGTCAACCAGGACTTTAAGGTCGTCGGCGCCGAGTAGCCGCCGATGAGTTTGCCATCGAGGCCTCGGAGAAGTAGCGGCACTGACCGGCACCTATCCGGGGCCTTTCGGGCGCGTCCCACTGATTACTCGACTCGGGCCAGCGCCGCCGCAGGACGCAGCCGGACGGCCCGCCAGCCGCCGAGCGATCCGGCGATCAGGCCGCCTGCGATGGCGAGCATGACGGCCAGGGCCACGGCGCCCAGCGTGACGGGGGCGGACAGGTGGACGGAGACGGTGTGGGCGGCGGAGGAGGCCGGGCGCGCGAACCGGCCGCCAGGCCCGCCGGAAGCGCTGGCGGTGCTGGCGGTCAGCGGCGGCGCCAGCGCCTCGACCAGTGCCGCGGCGCCGTAACCGATGCCCACCCCCGCGGCGCCGCCGACGATGCCGATGACGAGCGCCTCGCCCATGATCTGGCGGATGATCCGGCGGCTGCGCCAGCCCATCGCCTTGAGGGTGCCGAACTCCCGGACCCGCCGGGAGACCGCGGACATCGTGAGGATGCTCGCCAGCCCGAACGCTGCAGCGAGCACGGCGACCGCCAGCCACTTGCCCAGGCTGTTGGCCAGGGTGGAAGCGCTGGACAGCGATCCGGTCACCTCGCTGGCCAGGTTGCGGGAGGTGGTGACCGTCGCCGTGGGCAGGGCGCGAGAGATCGCGCTGGAGACGGCGCTGATATCGGAGGCGCTCGCGGCGGACACGTAGATGGTGTTCACCTCACCGGGCATGTTCGCCAGGGACTGCGCGCGGGCCAGCGGAATGTAGACGTCGGCGGAGCTCTCGCCCTGCGCGGCCTGGACGATGCCGATGACACTGAACGTCTTCCCGGCGACCGTGATCGTCGATCCGACCTCGAGGTTCTGCGCCTGGGCGTAGTTCGAGTCCACGACGGCGACGTTGGAGTCCGACTGGGCCGCGGTGAAGTTGTGCCCCGAGGTGGTCGTGCCGGAGCTGAGTGGCCCCAGCGAGTCATTGGCTGGATTGACCCCGGTGACGGTGAACGAGCTGCTGTTGATCGACCCGGCCCCGGAACCCCCCGGACCGCCCTGGGCGCCGGGCTGGCCGCCACCCGCGGAGACCGTGCCCGAAAGCTTCACGTCATTCAGGACAAACGCGCCGCGGTGACGGTCTCGGGGACCGGGTCGCTGCCGATGCGCTCGACGGTGACTTGGCCGGTGAAGCGCATGTAGGCTCCGTCGAATCCGGCGATCCGGGCGAGAACGCGCTTGGCGCCCTTGGCTATTCCGTAGCGCTGGTAGTCGATCAGGTTCGCGGCGACGCACCGCGCTGTTTATCCACCACGCTCCGCTGTCTTCATGCAGGCGGCCACACGCCATTACCGGCCAGCATCAGGCGCCGACGGCCGCTGGCGGTGATGACGGCGCCGTGGGCGCCGCGCGACCGTCCGGCCCGGATCGACAACTATGTGGATGCCTCCGGCCTGGTCGGTGCCGGCGCCCGCGAGCGGGGCGTCCGCTCGTCGGTCGGGACGCCGATCATCATCGAGGGCCGCCTGTGGGGCCTTGTGGGCGCTGGCTCGTCTGGGGAGCAGCCGCTGCCGGTGCAAACCGAGGCGCGCCTCGCCTCTTTCACGGAGCTTTTGGCGACGGCGATCGCGAACGCCGACAGCCGCGCCAGGATCGCCCGGCTCGCCCAGGAGCAGGCGGCGCTACGGCGGGTCGCCACGCTGGTGGCGCGCGGAGCGCCGGCGGACGAGGTGTTCGCCGCAGTTCCGGAGGAGGCCGGGCAGCTGCTTCAGGCCAGCCAGGCGACGATGATCCGTTACGAGTCGGACGGTACGGCGACCATCGTCGCTAGCTGGAGAAGAACCGGCGAGATCGTCCCGCCCGTCGGTGATCGCCAACGTCTCGGGGGGCGGAACCTCACCACGATCATCTCGCAGACCCGCCGACCGGCGTGCTGGAGGACCTGCAGGAGATGGCCCGCGGCATCCACCCCGCGATCCTGGCTCAAGGACCGCGTCGAGGCGCTCGGCGGAACGATCACCGTGCACAGCCCAGCCGGCGCGGGCACATCCCTGCACGCCGGGTTCCCGCTCGCCGACTAACCTCCTCTGGACGTTCACCGGCTGGTGCGGCGTAGGCTCGCCCCGACCACGGCCACCGCGGCTAGCGGCGGCAGCCACCACGCGGCCACGCCCGCGGTGTGCAGCAGCCAGGTCACCACCAGGGCGGCCGCTACGGTCGCGGCGACGGTCCAGTCATCGCCGATGATGAAGCGGTACCAGAACCCGCCGGATCCCTGGAGCCAGGCCAGGATCACGGTCCCGACGCGTTTGAGCCAGGAAAGGATCATGGTTCACCTCGCGTTCTGGGGGACGAGATGGCCGGCGTGCCGTCGCAGGAGCCCGATGTACCCGGCCGCAGCGACCAGGTACCACCCTGCCAGGGCGAGGATCGCGGCGTCTCCGCCCGGCCAGGCGACTCCGAGCCCTTCCACCGCCCAGAAGGTCCCGAAGCTGGACAGCAGCGTGCCCACCAGGAGTTGCAGGGCGCTGCGGGGGATGCGCCCCACGATCCCGCGGGCGAGCAGTCCCGCGCCGGCGATGACCACGAAGGCGGCGGCGGCGCCGAGGACCGCGGCGGGGAACGCCTGCGCGGTCGCGCCGAAGCTGACGACGATCAGGGCGATTTCCAGGCCCTCGAGCAGCACGCCCTTGAACGACAGGACGAACGCGGTCCAGTCCACGCCGCGGCTGGGGATGCCGTCGGCGGGCGCGGTGCGCGCGCCCATGCCGCGGAAGCCGGTGGCGCTGACCCGGGTGATCCCCTTGACCAGCCACTGCAGGCCGAACACCAGGAGCAGCGACCCGACCGCCAGCCGCAGCGCGCCGATCGGCACGAGCGTCAGCGCCGTACCCAGCGCTAGGATGAGCACCGCGAGGACGGCCAGGCCAGTGGCGGCGCCAAGCCAGGTCGACCGCCAGCCGCGCACGGTGCCGACGCCGACCACGATGATCACCATCTCGATGACCTCGACCGCCGCGGCCAGGAACGTGGTGACGAAGACCGACGAGTGACTCATGGGGACGTCTTAGCGCCGGGCAGCGGGCAGATCTCCGCTCGGCCGGGGACCACTCGGCCGCCGCGGCCGCCGCAGCTGCTCGGCACGGATGATGTCGGGGTCACGAAGCTCCAGCGGGAGCTCCGGCTCCACCCGCTCGCGCCTGCCTGCGCTGGCCGTCCGGCGCTGTCTGGTGATCCGTATCTGTGACATCCCTCATCCTTCCGGGTTCGGGTCGTGTCGATCCTTACCGTCAAGGGTCGCGCGGGAATGGCCCGGTGTCGTCATGGCCAGCACCCGCATAGCCGCCCGGCGGGCTGCCATCTTCGGATACCGGCTAGCCGGAACGTCAGTCAGGATGGGACGGCTGGAAAGGCATGTCACTGGAGGCGGTTGTGCGTTCGGCCGTGGCCACCCGCCGGATCCCGCCATGACCCAGCGCCCGCACCCTGCCGCCCGGGACCCTCGCGGGGCAAAGGCGGGCATCTTGGCGGCTCGGCTTCCAGCTAGCCGGTAGTGGGGTTGGCCGCCTGCCATGACGACGGAGCCGCGTCTATGCGCCATCGTGAGCGATAAGCAGAACGACATGTGGTACCTCGGGCGCCGATTTGACGTGCGGAGCCATCGATGTCCGGCGGACAGGCAGGCCACGGGAAGGGCGTACGCATATGGGCAAGACCAAAGACGTCCGCGGGGCCGTCGAAGCAGAGGTCCTAGTCGACCCGACGCCGCAGCCGGTGCTCAGGCCGCTGACCGCGGCGGCGATCTTTCTGGTGGTGACGGTGGACCCGGGTGGGGAGGCCGCGGTCAGGGACCTGCTAGGTGACCTGGCCGGGCTGCAGCGGTCGGTAGGGTTCCGTGTCCCGAACGCGAGCCTGACGTGTGTCGCAGGGGTGGGGTCGGCCGTGTGGGACCGGCTGTTCTGCGGGCCGCGGCCAGCCGGGCTGCACCCGTTTCGTGAGCTGGCCGGGGCGAAGCACCGCGCAGTGTCCACCCCGGGTGATCTGCTGTTCCACATCCGGGCCGACCAGTTCGACCTGTGTTTCGAGTTGGCCACCCAGGTGATGTACCGGCTGGCCGGCTGGGTCACGGTCTGCGACGAGGTGTACGGGTTCCGGTATTTCGACGAACGTGACTTGATCGGAACCGTGGACGGCACAGAAAACCCGGCCGGGCGGGCGGCGGCCGCGGCGGCTCTGGTCGGCGCCGAGGACCCCGGTTTCGCCGCCGGCAGCTACGTCATCGTGCAGAAGTACCTGCACGACATGCGGGCCTGGAACGCGCTGCCGGTCGAGGAGCAGGAGAAGGTGATCGGCCGCACCAAGCTGGCCGACATCGAGATGCCGGACGAGGTCAAGCCCGCCAACTCCCACGTCGCGCTCAACACCATCATCGAGCCGGACGGCACCCAGCGGCAGATCCTGCGGGCCAACATGCCGTTCGGCCAGGCCGGGCGGGGCGAGTTCGGCACCTACTTCATCGGCTACGCCGCCACCCCTGCCGTCACCGAGCAGATGCTGGCCAACATGTTCATCGGCCGACCACCCGGCAACCATGACCGGATCCTCGACGTCTCCACCGCGATCACCGGCGGGCTGTTCTTCGCACCTTCGGCTGACTTCCTCGACGACCTGCCCGACCCGCCCGGTCTGCCCGGGTCCGCCGCGGCCAATGCCGGGCCGCCGCCAAGCTGATCGAGGTCTTGCCTCATGCAGGTGTGCGGATGAGCCAGGTGTTGACCGGCCAGGAGGTAAAGAAGCCGGCGATCTCCCGATCTGCATGAGAAACCAGTACACCGGGCTGTCCGGGTGCAAGTGCGGCGCCGGGACCGTGCTCGTGCTGCCAGCGGTGGCTTTGCGGCCGTCCCCAGCCGCGGTAGGCGGCCACCGATCCGTTACGGGGCGACGAGGGCGTCGGTGAGCGCGTCGATGCCGGCCAGGTTCCCGGCCAGGTCTTCGCCGAGATGGTGCCGCGCGGCCAGCCAGGCAGGAGCGTTGTAGGAGACCTTGGTCTGCCC
>WNGR01005769.1_pt1 | contig 13265 bp, 12 predicted proteins | sample 5407581 | NCBI WGS metagenome assembly WNGR01 (sample SAMN13153383, study PRJNA577476) | soil metagenome | isolation source: 80 cm soil or saprolite under Garry oak tree replicate 2 | place: USA:California | collected 2016-06-15 | reverse complement strand
CTTCCTCGAGCCTCGGTACTGAGGATCAGCCTTTCCTTCAAGGTGAGCATAGGTACAGGGCATCACGTACCAAGACTTCGACATTGCGATCATTGGTGACTTACGCCGACGATATCTCGTCGTGTTGCTTCTGAAGCTCGGCCTATAGAGTTGTATACATAGCTTAACAATGGCATACAATACTCCAAACGGTGAGATAATGCACTACGCACGAGTTCAGCCTTCTTTTTCTCCATCTAGACGAAAGACCTCAGTCTTCCTTGGTAGGCACGAAGATACGAACGCGCTACGCACCTCCGCCCGAAGCTTTTCCAGTTTCCTGCGTTCCTCCTTCTTTATATACTGGTCTGCATTGAACGGTCAACACTTATACCATTTACCGAAAGATATGGTGGGAGTTGCATGCCTTCATGGGCTTTCTCTTTTTTGCTACAAAAAGTAGTTAGTCGTCGCCAGCCTATAACAAGAGGAAAACACCATAGATGCATACCCGAACTCTCTGCTAGCGGCGACACTGCCTTCTTTGACGCTAGATGTGTAGCTGCGCGCATACACCCTAGCAGCAAGGGGGACCTGACGAAACGAAATACGAGCGAGCATGTGTGTGAGTTGGGGTGACAGTATGATGTGGGTCTCTTAAGCGTTAAGCGGTTAGAGCGCAGGTCGCCGGCCGGTCCGTCGAGGCGCATCTAGCCCCCAGCCCTAACCTAGCCCATGCCCTTGCCCATGCCTATCGATAGTCACGTTTATACATCTCATTCAACACAGGTACGGTACAAAAAGACTTCCGGCCATAGCCCTAGCTTAGCCAGAATACGTTCATCCGCGGTGCTTTTCTGAGTCTGAGTCATACGGTCTGAGCCAATGCTCCGCTTTCACGTCGGAGGAGCCGGACTTGAAACCGGCGGGCCGACCCGAGTAACGATGTGCGTGACGCGTGACTTCGGATGAACGTCACGTTTCCTTCTACAAACTGCCATGTCGACCGTCATTAAGCACGCCGCATCTGCCGTCCGTACTGTCTTTTTGCACACGGGGTGCTTTCGTACCATTGACACTCACACATTGTTGAAGGTCCGGCTCTCTGCGCGCTCACGCGTCCGTACCTACGCAACTACGTCGGCCACTCGCAAAGGCAATATATCTCCGACCCTCTGCTTTTTCCGACCAGCACTGACACCCCTCCTTGCAGACCTCGTCCAGGACCTTTACTTGAAGGAACTTAGGACCTACAAAGTTCCCCCTGCCGTGCGTAGTTCCATCCACCCCAGCCTTTCGCCCGCCACATTAACACACGGGCGGCGTGACAGGCCAAAGATGCTCATGTTGGCGCCGTAAAAGCTTTTTCCGCCCCGACCGCACCTTCTGTACCTACGCTCCCCGACTTGGCAGCTGAGCTTGCGGCTTACGATGCAACCGAACCGACACGTGCCGACGCCACTGACGTCTCACCTGCGCATGAAGGACCCGTCGCCGGAGCAGAGGCGTACCTTGCATTCTTAGAAGCTGACGAAGTGCAAGAAGAGGCCCACCATTGATTATTGTTCCCCATACCGTCGGTCGAAATAAAATAATAGAACAGGGCTGTTACGCAAACCATGATATCTTTGAGCAACTTGGCTTCCTTACCAGCGACAGGCTGTGCACGGCGGTCGTAGTCCTTGTTCATCTTGCGTCGGTGCGGAACACAAAGCCGATATCAGTTAAGTCGCCGTGGAGCAGTAAACGGAGACTATTAATAAGCTAGCTTAACCGATGATCGATGATCTTATACGGTGACTTCGATGGTTGCGAAACCCGACCATTGTCCGGTAACCCGGTCCATTCTGCTTTGTGGCCACGTATTGACTCGTACTGATCACCATCCTTCACGGTAGTTTCGTGATCTGCTCAGGTTTTTCAGCGTGGTTGTTCCAACAGCCCCAACGTCATTAAAATGGACACACATGTGTACAATACTTGGCTTGTACAGCAAAGTACAACAGACAGGGGACGCCGTTCCATGGTTTACTGTTTCGACCAGCTTTCGTCGGTCGGCTCAATGAAAGGTCGCGATGTCTATGACAGGTTGATTGATGCAGAGTCCGAATATCCCAACTAGGAACCCAAATTTTCGACGTAGTGGATACGACACACTTCGTTCTGTACGTACGATGTCGCAGATCGTGTCTTTTTGCTGTGCTCTTCTATTGAAACCAATGGAATTAATTTCCTGTTTCGTGCTAAGTGGACTCCACTCGAGTCGTACTCTACGACGTAGTTAGCAACGAACGTCCATTCCATCAGGCCACCAATTGCCGCCGCGGCTAGCTGTGGGCGCTGGGGGGAAGCGGAGGTCCTAGACTATACTACATAAATGAATTTCGAGCGGCGCTTGCTATGCGTATCGCGTCGTGCGACATCAACAACAGATTCCCCTCATCGTTCTCGCCCGCGATGGCAGCACGGGTGTTGAATCAGATTGCTTAGCGCTCAAGGTTTGACTGACCTGAGTATTTTTTGCTGTATTTTTTTAATTTTTAATTTTTAAAATATACTGTACATCTATATGCCGGAGCAAGTAACCAAGACTAAAACCCTTGCAAAAACAGGTCGGCCAAGGGAGGGTCCTCTGTAAGCGAATAAGAAGAGCGAACACATATTTACAATGAAACGCTCGGGCCAGAGAGGCTCGCCGAGATAAAGTGAAGGGAACGATGGCCCGAGCCGTCCGTAGACGAGTCATTCGCAGCGCGCCACTCCGGAGCTCTTGTCCACAACTGTCAATCCGACTTTTCCGTAACTTACTGAATCCCTCCAAGTTACCGGGCCACGAGGTCACAAATCCAAACCCTGACACGATCATCCAATCGGTCAGAAAGCCAGCCCGACGATCTGGACTGCCCTACTCATCGAGATGGTCAAAAATGGAGTAGCGAGGACTGTCACGGTGTTGCACAGTTGTTGCTGTGCACTGGCAGATGATCGGATGCCAAACGTGACAGGTGCAGGTGTTCGGCGGGTCCAGGTTGGCGACACGAATAGTAAGTCTCAGGTCGCTATTGCTCTGTGTCCTCGAGCTTCTGACCACCTCCCCTAGCCGTGCCGCGACCTTCATCCCCGCCTAATTGGCCTCCGAATCTCCCGGCCTCTTGGGATTAGGGTTTTTCCAGCGGTTTTTTCAGCGCGCTACAAGCGCGCGGGGACGTTGGTCCGGGAGCCGGAGGTGGCACTGCCGCCATCCACATCCATGATGAGCAAGCACTTCGTCACTCGTGGCTGCATGGGTGCCGCTTCAGCTATCATTGGATTCCACGCGCTCGGTACGACATGCACTGGCTTTTTCACAATTCGGGGTTGTCCAAAAAAGAATTCCTTACCATCATACAGTCACTCTTGTTGTGACTAGTATCCTTGCTATCCGGATATTCACGCTGGGGACTTGTTGTTGACTCAATGTTCTTCACAACCGGCTGTTTGTTTCGACCGTGTACGTCCCCTAGTTCCGCAAGCGCGCGTCTGATCTGATGTTTTCGGTTTCAGTTTCGGTTTTCTGCCTTTCTCCATTTCCATCTCCGTCTCTGTTCTCTTCCCCTCCCACGTCTTCGCTGGCGCCTTTGTGTTTTGGAGTGGCCGGCAACTAATTCACCGTTGCACCGCAGATTTCGGTGGAACAGACGTCGCCCTTCCCAAACACCTGGTGTTCAAACTTTCATTTCCGGGGCGTCGGTTGGTGGCGCAGAAATGTATCCGCGGTTGTTAGCACGGTTGAAAACCAACCCGCACTGTTGTTGGACCTGCACTGCGTTCTGCACTGGCTCAACACTCCAGTTTCTGCTACGAAACATACTGAGGCAATGTCGGGCCCTTGTGCTGGATCATTGACTATAAGAGAGGGAGGAGTTGCGAATGACTCGCCAATCCATTTCAGCGCATACTCATTTATCCATCTACCTAACCCTCCAACGCGTTCAGCTCATAGTCCGCTCGCATCCGCTTACCATGGCAGATCTACATATCGACGGTAATATCGCTCAGATGTTCAAACCACAAGGCGCGGCAATGTACTTTTCCCGACTTCTGCAAGCGGACCCGCACACCCTTCGAGCTATTACCACCCCACAGTGGCCTTCCGCTTTCTTCATTCTCAGCCCTCCGGTCTCCCGAGCCCGTCATTTCACCGTCATTCAAGGGCACCCCGCTTGGCTGCTCGACTACGCGATCAAGCATGGCGGCACGGTCGTCCCGCAACGCATCTGGGCACCACAAAACGATACCCAGCGCCACGTGCCGCTGAACATGCCCATCTTTTTCGTTCATAACGACAAAGTAAATCTCGGCCTTCCGGTTGTCACCGCGGCAACGCGCGATTGTATGACACTGTATGGCGCAGGCACTCCGGCTCCAGTCGGGGATTGTTCCACGACTTTTATTCGAATCAACGTGAGCGATTTTCCGTGCCCATGGCGCGAGGCGCGCGCCTCGTGCCAGCGGATTGAGAGTGCTGACGTAATGTAATTTGTTTAGTGGCCAGGCTACGGCGAATGGAGTAGCCAGATCATGACCAAGGACCAAACCCCGGCTCACAAGACGATCACCGTCGAGAAATTTGCGAAGCGCGTTGCGAGTGCTGTGTGCAGGTTCATGGACGTGAGTTCTCTCCTTCACTTTCCGCAACGATTTGGGGGACTGGACTGACTGTCATTCGGGAAACAGGAGATGTCGCGGGTTCATGGGGGCGAAGCGCGCTGGCGGATTGGGCCCGGTGCTATCACCAGGGATCACGTCATCCTCATAGGCGTTGTCCACGTCTCGCAAGGAAGCTGGCAACCCATTCTCCAGCTGAACCGTTACGTCATTTGAACATACCTTCACCTTCCCCCGGTAGTTGACGAGGGTCCCGGAAACGTATCACTCACCGTGGACTCGTCGACGAGGGATAGTCTGCCAAAACCTTATAATCAATAAACACCAATATAATAATACGGACACTTGTACGGACTGTTAGACATGGCTGACGGGCGGGGAACAGATCCAGCTGGACTCGATTCTGTCTCATGGGAGAGTGTGTATGTGGAGAAGTAGGTCGGGTTCGTGGTTCTCGGCCTCGGAATAAATTGCGCTGTGCTTATGCGCTGTGCACCGATACGTACCTCTAAATACATACTACGATACTCGACGACCAGATGCTAGTATTAGTTAGCCTGATTTAGAATGCTATTTTATTGATATACATCCAAGGACAATGATTATCATAGTAGCCGAAGCACTGTGAGTTCCACAGGCTTGAAGATCCGAAGAAATCCAGGGTGCGGTACCACAGGGAGATTTCGAGGAGCAAATCACAAATGGCTATTCTTACCGTGTCACTGCCTCTATCTCTGGTTGTAACACGTCCCGGACTACAGCGAGTAGGGTCAGCGAGTAGCGTGAGATGTAAATGAGTAGAGGGTACATGATGTGCATTACGTGGTGTGGTGAGATAAGTCTATATATGCAGGGCGAAATAGGTGCAATAAAAAAGAAAGGGATACGTTGTACGGAGCAAGACGACCGAAGCGAGGAAACGAGGTTACGAGAGCGACTGAAACGCAAAGCATGAATCAAGCAGTAACGAAGAAGCAGGGGCGGGGTCAGGGGGGGGGGGAGGATCAGGAGAAGAAGTAGAGTGACGACTTGATCTTGTTCACATCAAATTCACCTTTCACTGGTACAGGCGGAAGCAAGTCGACGAGGTCGACGAACTTGCCCTCGAGTGAGCCTTCGGGTGCAGGCTGGCCTTGTGTCGTCACACTCGAGGCGTTACCCTTGTTACGTCTTGCCTGTCCGCGGACCGGCTTCAAAAGCATTACGGCCTGCTCTTTTGAGAGGACAGACACCGTGGGTGATTGCTCCATTATCTCTGCTGGTTCCTCGTCTTCCTCCGCGGTTTGAATAACCCCATCAGCCGTCTCTGTCGCCAAGGTAGTCTCGGGGACCGCCTCGATGGTATTTTTGGGACGGCGAGAGCTGATGTCTGTGGCCGTGTCCAGGATGCCAAGCTGTTTGAGAATTTGCGAAGTTTTCAAGGATGCAACAGGAACTTTGTAGCCCTTGTATCGCTCACGGAACTAGAAGAAGCGCGTTAGTGATGGTTAAAAACCTAAGATAAATCATATTCGTGCCTCATTTAGAAGTCTGCCGAGGACATCTGAGGAGTGCAAGGCGATAAACGTCTCGCGGATGACAGTAGACATCTGATCGATCGAGGAAGGGTGGGTCCAGTAAGAGTCATGAACCGCGGCGAAGGCCATGTCTTGTGTCTACGACGAGTATGAGCACGCCTCGAGTCACCATAAAACAATACGCTAACGTACCCGGCACTCCAAAGCGGTGAGCAGCATGTGAGTGGCGTCCAAGCTATGGATAAAATTAGGCGGGAAAGCCGAGGCCTGCTTTTGCGTGTTCACTGTAGAGAGTTAAACAACGTGTCATCATCATGCGCAGGGAATGACGGCTCACCTTCTGCGGGCGCGTTGGGGTCTGAAATGTACACCGACTGTACGCTAGTCATTATCTGCTTTCGCTTGACTTTGCGGTACGGCTGAACGATTGGCAGGCCTAACGGCGTCGTCCACACAACAGCAGCCATCTGCTCCTTGCGAAGGCGAGTGGTGGTACCTTTTTTTTTTTTGGATCTTGACGCCTGGTCGAGTTCCATGGCCTCAAGGACGCGATCGCCGGGCACGGACTTCGAGATTATACGCGCAGAGGCAGTCAGCCAGTTCATGATGTCATTCGCTCCCTGGAACAAGTCGCCGATGCATTGCAACACCTGAGAAGGCATATCAAAAACCATTTCCTAGGAAGGGACAGCTTATCCGTACTTGCTTTGCGAGGTATACCGAGGCGAGGTAACATTCTTCCAAAGGAACGTCACCACGATCCTTCAGCTGCCTCTCAATCTGGTCTCGCGCACCCACGAAGGTGACACCATACACTGTCGTCATGACTGTCTGCTTCACGACTTTCCGCGCAATCTTCCCAACGAGCATCTTGGCAAATTTGTTGTCTGGATTCTGCTCTAGATCTTCTCGCATGCGTTTCTCGACCATGTTGGCAACATATGTATAGACGTCCGATGGTCTGTCGGTGATATCAAGATTGACTTGCCGAGCGCCACGGGCATCCCCACCGAGCGCGGCATAATGCTGCAGCCCATTACACGTTCCGTCCTGATGTACCGGCAGCGCGCACTCGTACGCGTGCGGGTCGGGCGAGTCGAGTGCAGCCTTGAGCTCCATACAAGTTGCCAAGCATTGCCATGGGTCATCGGCCTTCTGCCACCATTTGCGTCCCTAACGCGAAGTTAGAGGGTCTTACCTTTGCATCGATGTAGAAAACTGTAAAGCTCACAGTTAGAGGGTTTTCCACGCTATCGTAGATGTCATCTAAGTGCTTGTGTACGAACTCAACCCGTTCGTCGAAGGTCGCTTTATCGTACCCGTAGAGGTTAGATAAGTGGATTTTGAGCCAGCGCAGGCCACGTTCGCTGAGCGGCTTGGTTTCCCCAAACAGAAGTAAACCACGGCTCAAATCGTCGCCAATGTGGTTTAGATGAGGAGGGAGTGGGTAGGCTCGTCCACGGAAGTCGAGGTTATGAGGTAGGTAGAATATGTCACCCAAAAACTTTGGTAGGGATCAATTTGGGAGGCAGTGAACCAAGGATAGAATCGGACTTACTGCACGCGCAATCTCAATCTTGTAGTTAACACTACACCGGTCTGAGTGGTTATTTGCTTTGTTCACGAGCCATTGGCGCTGACGCTGGACGAAGACACTGCGTGCCTTCTGGTCCGTCTCCGTCTCGGCGGTCTTCTCTGGCTCAGGTTCATCGTACACGGCGGGCGGTAGCTTTCCGAGACGATAACCCGCATTCCAGACCTCAAGTACGACATCGAAGATCTTGCGATTAATCTGCCACGGCGTCGAACCGAGGACATCAAGGCCGGCATACACAAGTTCGACGTTACCACGCGACGATGCGTGTTTCAGATACTGCTGCTGTTCCTGTGAATCCTTGAAGCGCATCACCTGATCTAGAAGGGGATATAAAATTCCCGAAACCTTAATGACAGGAGACACACGTACTCTTATTGTAGATGTAACCGCCCTCGTTGTAATTCAACCACGGCTTCGGCTTCACAAGCATGGGTAGGTGCCGTGGATGCATCGTGTCCCGGATGCTGTCTTTCGCCATTCGCTCCGCCACGACTGGGTTCAACTTGATAATGCCAAGTTTATACCCACGGAGATACTCATAAGAGTGTGTGAACGCGGGCTGTTCCTCTTCAACAGGCTCGCCCGTCTGCTTGTTCAGCCCAGTGCGGATTACTTTTGCGACGTCCATCAAGCGGTCCACCAAGAAACTACCGACCCGCACTCGTAGACCCTGCGTCCAGTCACCGGTCCATTCTTCTGCATCTTCCATGTACTTTCGCGCGGTGACGCGTCGCGCATGGAGATCGTGGTAGGAGTGACGAGAGAAGAAGCCAGGCTCGCTAACTCGTGCGGTGGACGGCAGGGAGATATGGTTCTTCTTACACATCTGTGCCTTGTACTCCAGCTCAATGGCCTTGCCAACGCCGACGAGACCGCGAGCGGTCTTCATGCCATCTGCGACGCCGCCCGAACCTTGCAGATGCATAATTTCAAGGATAGTGATGAGGGAGAGCTTCTCAGGCTTGACAAGTGACAGGAAGGGTCCAAGCAGCTGGGGCCGCTTCCTGAAGTGACTTGGAAGGGGAGCTGTAGGGTATAACTGAGTAAGGTATTGAGGAACGGACAGGGTGAACCTACCGGCTTCCTCTTTGATGAGAAGCGCGATGTCCTCTTTCAAGCGAGTCTGGAGGAGCTGGTGCCATTGCCACATCCATAGTTGCAGGTCCTGTTTCCTCAAAACTGAGTCACCTAGCCCGAGCTCTTTGAAAAGTTCAGCCTGCCGTCGCATGCGCTGAACCGCTACATCGTAGACAGAGTCTTCAAGTAGCTTTTGTCGCGCGGCGAGGTCCTCTGAGAGTACTCGTCGCGCAAGTGAAACGTGTGCGAGGTGTTTTCTAAGGACGTCGAGATTGAAGGGAATTTCGGACTCAGCCTTTCCCGGCGGTGTCCCGTCCTTGTTCAAAACCGGCTGTGATAAAGTCAATGGCGTGACCAGATGCTGGCGCAGAGACTCACAGCGTTAATAGTTACGGGGCGGACCTCAGGCACGTCCAAATAAGGATCGGGGAGTGAGGAACCCATCGATTCTGCATGCCCGAGCTCACGGATAATTTCAGGGTAATTGAGCTGGACAGCTGCTCCCGTGAGCGCCCGGATAATTTTTTGTGCCTCTTCTGAAGACCTGATGGCACGGTCTGAGACTACAGTGACGACAGATAGCTGATTGTCGACAATGCCCTTCAACAGCGAAGTAGGGGTATGGTTCGTGACACCGTCAATGTACGTTGGTGCGTTTTCAGAGGAGTATCTTTGAAACAGTCAAATAAACCGAGGACGTCGGGATGTGCAGACAAACCTCAACCAAGCAATAAGCGCCAAGGCATATGCGCCCGTCGTGACGGCGACCTTCTCCTGCCCACTAAACAACGAGTCCAAAAGTATCCAAGCGTCTTCGACCCACAGCGACTTCTTTTCTGACTCCTTGAGGGCCATCTCGAGATAGGCCTCTACGAAGGCGGTGTAGAGACGTGGGTGGAGAATCTGCTCAGCGCGCTTGGCGCGCAAGTTATCGAAGATTGCCTTGGCGCGGTGGACGTCATAGCAGTTATGCAGGCACGCATCCATGACAGCAATCAAGTCGCGCGTGGGCGAGTCGGTGTAATAGAGGTCATTGAGTTCGGAGTGCTTATCACATGGGAGGGGTGGAGGGATAACAGTGTAAGGCGTGCGAGTGCGGAGGAACGAATGCATGTCGCTGGCGGTTGGGTCACCTTGCACATTACCGGCGGGGTCTGCGAGATTCGGAAGGGCCGGAAGAAAGGCAGGATATGAGTCGGGGAGCTTTGGGTTTAGCGTTTCCAGGACTGGTGCGCTGGAGCGTTTTGTGGGGGTAGAGTATAGACGAGCAGGGCGAGGAAGGCGCTGACGAGAGCATGACAGTAAAGTCGTCTCCGTCTGTTTGCGTGCCGCCCGTGTAGTAAAGGGGATCATCACCCGACTTTTTATCTTGTCGTGTGTCGTCGACGTCGACGGTGGGCGCGTCTCAAGCGCGTCTCAATTTTATGGGAAATCGATAACGTAATCATTTCCCACATTAACAATCTATCTATGCCTGTGCAATGCTCGCTCGCTCTATCCACTTTCAAGTTCTTTATATTTTCTCTGCGTCTGTTGGCTTTCATGCTAATTTTGTAGTAGGATGTGATAAATAGGATCAAGTCATACATGGTTTTCAACACCATAGGGGATAAATTTGGGTGTGCTATGTGTCATGACTTTGACTCCGCGAGGCCCTAGGCAGCTTAATGCTTGGATGCTGTCATTGCCACTGGCACCAGACCCAACATTACTTTCACCATCTCCACCCTTTCCCAATTCCTCGAAAACCCAGGCAAGGTACACTGGGAAACCATCAAACGCATCTCACCGGCACCAAAACTTATGTGCTTACTTATGGCAACGAGCGCCATGGCCTTGGCCATGTCCAGATGACCTCTTAGGTTTCACAGATGCAGATGGCGCGTCCCAAGGATACCGCCATGCCATCTCCGGCTTCGCCTTCCTCATCGACGGTGGAGCAGTTTCATGGGCCTCAAGAAAGCAAGAACATTATCCACAGCTGAGGCCGAATACGTCACCGCGACTCACGCGGCGAAGGAGTGTATCTGGCGGTAGAGGCTGACCAAACAACTTTTCGGTCCTGCGCCCACTCCGACCACCCTCTATTGTGACAATCAAGCCGCACTTCACCCAAGACTTCACCTCGCAACTGACAACAACTATCACATGCGGACAAAGCGCATATTGACTTCAGGTTTCATTTTAAAAGACCATTACAGATAAACACGAGATTACATTAAGATAAAATAAGATAGAAGGTCCAAGAGAAGATCGACCAACTATCGACCTAGTATCGACCTGCCGCGGACGGCCGGACCGTTGACAGGGCAGCTCCGGTCCGGTGTAACCATGACAACCATTGTACGGAGCCAAGGCATGTGTACTTTCTTCTGGATGTCTAGAACCTGCGTTATCAAAACGGCAGTCTCCAGCGCAGTGTCGTGGCCACCACGAGCACACGCTTCTATGAAATGGCCTTTCGTTTGATTTGTCACGTTTACACATCATCGCCCCCTCAGTACACATGCCCCAGAATGCCCCAGTGTCCAACTCGAATGAAAGGCAGGGCGGGTTGGGGACAAGTCAAATAGGGACTCTGGTAAAGAGTGAGCTCTGGTGGAGAGCCCACTATTACGACATTGAGGAGCGTGGATACAAGCTTCGTCCTCGATACCATCCTCGTTGGGAACCCTCTTGGATCGAGTCGAAGAAGCGCTTCTTCTCAGTAGAGGACGGTCAGGCTACAATTGTAAGTAGTATTGTACTCCCTACAAGACTCCAGGTCCCGGCTCAAGGCTAGCGACAGACAAGAGCTGTAATGGACGCCGTACGCGAGCGAGATGGCCTTCCCGTCATGCTCAAGAGGTTATTTCCTGAGGAAGGACCCTACGAGCTTGAAATAAATCAATTCTTCTCATCTCCAGAGCTCGCCGATGACCCTCGTAATCACTGTGCACCACTTTTGGACCTTATCGAATTGCAGGGCCTTGAATCTCACAAAATCATGGTATTCCCACTTTTGCGCCCTCTCAATCGTCCCCGATTTCAAACATTTGGCGAATTCGTCGCATTCTTTACTCAAATATGCGAGGTGATCCAAATTTTTACCTATCTTGCTTCGCGCTATAATTCAAGGTTGGTCGCACAGGGCCTCCAATTCATGCATCAGCGTAACGTGGCCCATCGGTACAAACCGCCCTCTTTGGTGCGGTAATTTGAGTCTGACAGCTTTTTGAGGGACTGCAAAGCGAACAACATCATGTTTGAATCGTCTGCAATGTACCCTACAGGATTCCACCCAGTCAAACTCAATCGGAATAGAGACTTCAAAGGCGAAGCGACTGCCTACACTAGGACACAGCGTCCTCCCCGTTACCTTTTCATAGACTTTGGCCTGTCTCGTCGGTACACCACGCGGGATGAACCGCTGCATCATGATGGCGGAGACAGATCGGCTCCTGGACTCAAGTCGCAAAAGTGGTCCAACCCCTTCCACACAGACGTATACTATATCGGAAATCTCGTCCGCAATGAGTTCATGAGGGTGCGTAGTCGGATAAGCCGAACTGTTGTTTCGATCTCATTTCTATCTCAGAAATACCGTGGTTTCTGGTTTATGGAAGAGTTGATCGATGCAATGACCGATAAGGATCTAACGAGGCGTCCTAGCATTGAAGAAGTCATTGAGCGATTCACAGTGGTCCGGGGATCTTTACGCGGCACCAAGCTACGCTCCGCGTTGACGTCGAAGAAAGTGCCCAGAATCTTTAGCGTGATTCGGCAGGCAAGACAGTACCTCCTCACGACCCAGTATATCATTTTGCGGCAAGCTGCCATCCCAGACCTATGACGTGGTTGCTCGTGCTGATCAATTTATGTTTGTGGTACCTAACATATCTAAGGATAGTAGGATGCGCAGAGAAATGTTTATTGCAGAGGGTTATTGGGATACACGGCAGCAGTAAAAAGTGAAGTGGTACATAGGGTTCTGTGCTCCAAGGTGCACGGAAATCGTATTCTAAAAAAGAATTAAGGAAGCAGGCACAGCGCCGGCTTGATATATCTATTGAGCTGTAACTGGCCCCCCATTTTTGTCCGTGCGGGTCATCGCCCAGTGTACATTTCCAAGTCGTCCGACAATACATGATTATACATCTTCGTGCCAAGTGTACTGACACGTTATCACCTTATCCTCCAATGAGACTCTTCCCGCGGCGCCCTCATGAAAGCTCAACCAACTATACGCGTCCTAAAAATTAGTCAATATGACGACAGACCGAATACAGCGATGCAAAATATATATGTAAGTTACTATAGTCTACACTGACAGCGTACAGTTCGATTGGATTATGCCTCAACCTCAGACCACTCGTCCTCGTTGTCAGCATTGTCAGGCCCTGCACCCTCCCCTTCGGGCATCAGCGAGGCAGACATGCGTGAGGCCGAGACGTCCTCAGGAAGAGCGG
>WNGR01005764.1_pt1 | contig 13267 bp, 19 predicted proteins | sample 5407581 | NCBI WGS metagenome assembly WNGR01 (sample SAMN13153383, study PRJNA577476) | soil metagenome | isolation source: 80 cm soil or saprolite under Garry oak tree replicate 2 | place: USA:California | collected 2016-06-15 | reverse complement strand
CCCTCTCTCTCGAACAACTCGAAAACTTCTCCCCCGACTCCCCCCTTGCCCCAAAGATCCAAGAAGTCTTGGAGTACCTCTGAGACCACAGACTGACAGCAGAAGTAGCCCGAACTAAGCGGCTACTGAGGAATCAGAAGGCGCTGAGGGAACAAGTGGTTGCCCTCTACAAAACTGCCAAACCCATAGAATGCCACCTCCTGGAGGAAGACATGCAACTTACTAGTGTCAGGTGATGTCTCCAGAGTCACCAGGCCTATTCAAGAATCTCTAGCACCTGGCTGTGTCTCCACCCCCCTCCTAACCACACCGACACCCATCCTTTTTATGTTGAATCCATCCCCCCCCTCATCGCCTGGCCCTTCCAAAGCTTCAAGATGAACCTGAAGGCCACACCCCTTCCTCGTCCAAAAAGAAAAAGAAGTCAACAAAGAAAAAGCCTGCAGCAGAGACGATGAAGACAGAAAAACCAAAGGAGAAGAGGCCAAAGAAGAATAAAGGAGGGAAGATCTGTCTTCGGTGCCAATCCGATTACCATCTCTCCTTTAACTGCCCACTGAAGAATTGCTACTGTTGGCAATGCGATGCTACGGACCACTGGCCCAAGGACTGTCTCTGGCCAGGCACTAGCAAGACGACAAGGTGGTGCAGCAAATGCCTCAAATCTGGCAGTCACAACAAGATTGACTGTCCCATCTACAAGTTGTGTCGGACTTGTGGTAAGAGAGGCCCCTTTGGCTTCTTCCAGACCCACCACTGCAAAGACTCGTCCTCGGAAGAGGAGGGTAACGACCCCAGCGCTGATATCTATGACCTCATTGACCCTGAAGCACTCTAGGGAGAGTGGACATTGGGAGGGGCTCATGTCATGATCCGGACGCTTCAGATCATGGGACTTGTACCACTACAGTATGTTCTCTTATCTTGACCCTTTTTGTGTGTCCCCTTTGTTTTGCTTTTGGTTGTGCATCGCCCCAGTCGTCTTATCTACAATAACACATTGCTTGACCTGTTTTGACTGTGTTTACCAGTGTCTTGACTTGTGTTCAGGTCTTTGTCTCGCCTTAGTATATAAACCCTGTATACACATAGTACGAAGCCAGACTTGGCTTTGTTTGTAATCTAGCAAACTTGCCTTCGAATCTTTGAGTGTGAAGACCATCTTATCCTCCTCTTGTGAACCATCTCCCTCAGACTCTTCTAGAGTTGAACCCTCCCTTCGAAGTCTTTGCAGTTGTACTATAACAACGCCACACTCAGCTGAGACTTAGCACACCAGCAACTAGGTGCAGAGAAGTGCTTGGGCACCTCGGATGAAAGTCTTCCTTGCTAAGTCATTGTGCACTAAGTGCACAACACCTTGGACACCTTTGTACATCATAGCAATATAGACAATAGACATCTTTGCTCTGACATTGTGTGACACTACCCTCAGGGTCATAACGAACCCTTGAACTTAGTTCACATCCCTGCTAGGATGTAACATGATGGCAGGGTTGAGGTGGCACTGGTTGTAGCAGTGACGGGTGGCTGTGTCAAGGTGGAGGCAATGTAGTTGGGATTGCAGTGGCAGTGGGTGTGGCGGCAACCAGGTTGGGCACAACAGGGTCGGTGAGTTGCGTGGGTGATGGGGCTGTGCGGTGGCAGATTCACTTGTGTGCCATGAGTGGTGTGGTGGTGGGCGAGCGGGGGTGGCCTTCGTGCATGCGAGGGGAGGGGATGGCAGTGATGTTGTGAGCACCATTGTCCTGCATCGGTTCGAGATGAGAAGGAAAAAGAGAAGAAAAAAGAAAAACTTATCTAAATGTCCTTGTGAAGCCAAGTGTGTAAGGTGGTGGGGTGTGTGGGCAAGGGGAGTTAGAGATGAAGGGAACAAAAGACTTACTTTTTTGAGGGGGAGGTACCAGGTACAGTGAGTGGTGGTAGCTCATGTGTACCCACAAGGCATGCAAGGGCAGGTGCAATGGGGTGGCTGGTGTGCCCCAAAAGGGTGATATGACAGTGATGGGGTAGCCTGTGCACACACAAGAGGAGGTGGCAGCAGCAGCGGTGTCACAGCCGACACTGTCCTGCACTAGTTCGAGATGAAAAGAGAAATAACTAAAATAAAATGAAAAAAGCACCAGACAGTGACAGCAATGGCGGCAGGGTGGCTTTTGTGCCACGTGACGCATGTGAGGGTTGGTGCAAGGGGTGGCGTGGTGGCGGTTGTAATGGCTATGGGATTGGTGAGGTAGCGGCAGTGTTGAAGTGGCAGTGACAGGGTTGGTGGGGGTGACGACGGGGCATGGCCAGTGTGTGTGCGAAGGGAGGTGGCGGTGACTGTTACATTGCCACTGAACATTAGCCTTGACTTAGGCTCGAGTGTGGGGTGCAATTCAGCTTAGCGATGATGGTATACACGGACTCTTGTTTAGTCACGTGATACGTGTGGTCACAGGGTTCGACAACACCTGGACACGAGACAATGGTCGTTTCCAAGTACAAGCAGAGAAAGGAAGAGAGTCCTTATATCTTGCAGAATAGAGAGGAAGGCACTGGTGGCAATTCAAGAAGACCAAGCTGGAGAACTTGGTCTTCAATGACTACATCTTAAGTACAACAAGAAGAGGGCTTTAAAGTGCCTCCTGAATCTGAAACCCTAGTACCACTATCCTAGGATCGAGTCATACTATTGTACATGTGATACTCATGCTGACTGATGATATGTCCATGACTAATTACCGCTTACTCTAGTAGTCATGCCCTATGAGTAAGTGTCTTGGCGAGAACGTAACATCACCCCCTTTTCAGGCCCAGCACCCATGTTGGGCATTCTCTCCAACCGATCGTAGTACATTGTCCACAAGTCTGTCATCCGTGTTCCTAATGCGTGTCAGTGCATCCACCATCTCCAACCTCCTGATCGTCTTGCACTGCATGGCTGCAATTTCTCCCCACCTATCCTCTTGCTCAGCTATGGCTTCTTCAAGGCATTCCAGCTCTTGAGACATCATGCAGAAGCGGTGGACTTCCACAGTCAGCAAGGGGTTGTGAAGACAATGGATCATATGATCCGTCTGGTCCTTCCCTTCAGCATCCATCTTGAGCATCTCCAACTCCTGCACCTTGTAGACGGGCTTCCCATCGTAGTGGAAGATAGGAGCAGTGTACAGGGGTTTCGTGTACACCTTGTCGCTGTCGTCCTGTAGCCCAATGACGATGGGGTTTGGGTGGAGTATGACTTGCACATACTCTGCTTGCCAGACATCGTCACTTGGCCCCTTGATGGGGAATGAGATGAAGTGGTCTCCATTGTTTCAATGAAACCCTGGTGGGACCGTATTGCGTGCGGTGTGATAGCTTCCCTTGTACAAGGGAAAGCCTGTCATGGTGGCCACATATGGCATCTCGTTCAGGTTGTCAGAATCTTTGAGGCTGCATATGAATGGGTGCTCAGCTGGGTAAAGATCCTCCTTGCTCATGTGACTGGTGGTGCAGCTCCATGGGCCACATGTTGCCGGTGTGCTGACTGGCGCAGTGCTTCCCTGGCTGCCATCTTGGCGCTTCTTTTGGTGACTACTCTTGCGAATTGCTCCTCCCTCCATGTTGAGCATACCTTCCTGATGGCCTTTTGCGATGCGCTTGCTTCCCCGAAAAGGGATCAGTATTGGGATTTCTCCTTGACGGCCATCTTCAAGTCCCCAAATGTTGGCGTTGATGGCTTGCACGTCGGCCTGATGGGTGGGGGTGGCTCCCATTCCATCAGGGTCTGACAGTCGTCACACCATTGGTGATAATGAATGCGTGGGCATTGGCTTCGTGTCGAGCTCTGGAAACTTGAGTAAGACTGCTCCCAGCTCTTCTTTGGTGAGTGGGGCGATGAGGAGGTCTTCATCTGTGATGTGGGGTCGAATGTACTTCTTGGTGCAGAGTTCTTGTGCCTCTGGGAGTGTGATGAGTCCCAACTTGAGCTCCACTCCAAAGATGCATTCGGGTGAGCCAAGGTAGTAGTTGTTGACATCCGTCATGTAAGAGATGAGTTTGTTCGTGAGGGATGTAGAAGGGACTGAGGAGGGAATGTGGTACTCACTTGTGCATCCCTCGTTTATATGTGTTCTTCTGACAGAGTTTTGATTTTCGAACTCCCTTATTGCCTCCGGCGCGTGCACGTCCTTTTTGTCTACCCACTTGTTATCTGAGTCAGGGTACCCCTTCCATTTGATGAGATATTGCTTCTTGCGCCCTCTGCCAAATTGCCGAGAGTCTAGAACCTTCTCGACTTCATATTCCTCCTTGTTATTGATTAGGTCTGGAGCCAGTCTCGAGTAGTTTGATCCGTGGAAGTTGGTCTCTCAGTAGGGTGTGAGAAGATCGATGTGGAATACATCATGAATGTTCCACTGTGTGGGAAGTTTTAATCGATAGTTGACAGGGGACATCACCTGAACAATAGAAAAGGGGCCATGTCTTTTGGGCGCAAGCTTGGCGGTTGGCTGATTTGTATGTAGATGACGCCCTTCTAACCATACGAGGTCTCCTTCTTGATATTTGGGCATATCTCTGTGTTTAACCCATGACTGTTGTGCCTTGATCATCAATTCTTGGGCACACTGTCTCGCTCTTTTGAACTGGTCGAGTCGGAGTGCCACCTGTGGTATTGGAGATGGCTTATCTGTCCAATCAGCGTGTGGGTTGAACCCATTACTTCTTGTCGCATGTTCGGCCACCAATATCTTCAGCTTGTTAGTTGGTACATTTTGTTGATCCCAGGGTGTCCATATACTGGCGCATCATGGTGGGCTTGTATGAACAGTCGCTTATGTTCCATTCTGCCTGTTACTATGCACCATCCATCCTTATACCATACCCCTTCTATCTTCTTTAGTCGATGAGCATCCACCCATGGTTTTAACAGGTTTTCGTCCTGTTTGTATATGGGATCTGTGGGTTCCATTTCTTCTTGAGCTATGATCCTCTGCATTGGTGGCGCATGCTCTGTATTGCTGGCCCTTATGAAGACACGGTCAGGTAAGACGATTACGTCTTTGTTGTCATCTTTGCCTTGGTTGTACCCTGGTCGTCTCAACAGTGCGTCAGCTTGTCCGTTCAGTCTTCCAGGGAGATGATGTATCTCAAAGTCGTATTCCAATACTTCCAATACTTCCCTAGCTACTCTCCTAGATATCCTCTGCGGCAGCCTCCAATACTGTAGGTTGAGGTGGTCCGAGTGTATGATGATCTTATGGGGGGATCCTGCCAGTAGGGGTCTCCAGTTCCTGAGCGCCATTACAATGGCTAGGAGTTCAAGGTCATAGATGTCGTAGTTTCATTGCGCCTTGTTGAGCGTGGCTGAGTAGTATCCTATGGGGTGCTTCTTGCTGTCCTCTTTTCATTGTAAAAGTACTGCACCTACTGCATAGCCTGAGGCATCCACTTCCAGCTCAAACTGGTCATCCAGTTTGGCATGTGCTAATACAGGTTCCATTGTTACTCGTTTCTTTAGCATGTCGAATGCCATTTGTTCTTCTGCTCCCCATCTCCATTCTTGTTCTTTTCACATGAGTCTATGAAGCGGTCTTGCAATATATGCAAAGTCCTTGATGAAGGGGTGGTAAAAGTTGAAAAATCTGAGCACTTTTCATACTTCTGTTGCATTTTTCGGTACTGGCCACGTGTCAACGCCCCCGATTTTTGCAGGGTCCATTCACATCACCCCCTTTTCAAGGATTACCCCCAGGTAATCCATGGAACCAGCATGGAACAGGCACTTTTCTGGTTTGAAGTAGAGGTCATGAAGTTGTGCCACTCTGAGGACATCATGAACTGCCCGTTTGTGGTCATCAAGATTGGTGCAAGTGGCTATGCTGATGTCATCCATGTAGACCTGGATCGTCATTCCCAAGGGTTTGTGTTTGAGGATGACATCGCGATAGATGTAGTTCATCATCATTTGAAACATCGCTGGTGAGTTTGTGAGTCTGAAGTACATTACAGTGGGTTCGAAAAGTCCATATCTCATTTTAAATGCTGCTTTCTTTTCATTGCCTTCGCGGATGCATACGTTGTTATACCCCCATCGGACATCTAGCTTTGTATATATGTGCGCATTGCTAAGATCACGTATGAGGTCGGCGATCAATGGAAGGGGGTATTGGTTGTGTATGGTGATGGTGTTGATTTTTCTGTAGTCTTGTACTGGCTGCATCTTGCTGTCCTTTTTGCGAATGAAGAAAAATGATGATGCGTATGGTGATTTGGACTCACGAATGTATCCTTTTTCCAGCTCATCTTTTAAGAATTTCTGGATGGCTTCGTCCTCAATTCGGTTCATTGGGTATACCTTGCAGTCTACTGCTTCTGGTGCGTCCTTTTTGAATTCAATTGCATGATCCCATGCTCACTTTGGTGGGTAGCACTTCAACTCTTCTTCGCTGAATAGTTTGGCAAATTCTTGGTATGCGTCAGGGACTTCCACCCTTTTTGTGTATTGTTGTGCCTTGATGGCCAGTTTGGTGGAGGTTGTAGCCTGGAGGTGGCGTTCCTCAGGCATCCCATGTGTTCAGGCTATTACCAGTTCTCTTCTGGGGATCAAGGGATTAACTGACCGAATGATGATAGGTAACACTTTCTCGTGGATGACACCGCACCCCCATGTGAATTGAGGTTCGAAGGTGGCCATCCAGGGGTATCCTAGTACGATGTCTTCATGCCCGATGTTCGTAATGAGAAATCGTATAGTTTTTCTGATCCCATTAGTTTGTATGTTGAGATCCACATAGTGCGTGATGTGTCCAGCTTGGTTGGCTGTATTGTCAATATTCCATATCTTTTGTGGTTTTTGTAGGGGTCGTTTCCCCAGCTTCATTCTTTTTACAAAGGTTTCGCTCATGAAGCAATCAGTTGCTCCAGAGTCTACAAGTGCTTTGATGTCGGCCATTGCGTTGCTAGTTCTGATAGAGATGGGGATGTGCATAGATCAAAATTGTGTAGTCACTATTACAGAATTGAACTTATGGACTGCCCTCACCCAGGCTGATGGGTTCAGGCGTTCTGAAAACCCTCCCTTCCTATGAGGTCTTGTATAACCAGTTCTTGTACATCTTCTCCTGCGGTTGCCATTCCTCGAAGCCACGTGTCCGCCTGTTGTTGTGGGGTCTGAGTGGAGGATCATGCAATGAGGGTCTGTTCCTCATCATCGATACTTCGATCGTCAACCACTGCGTCCCATCCTTGACTTGGACATGGTGTCCAATTCTGATGATTATTGGTTCAATTCCAGGTATGCTGGGAACAGTTGCGGCTCAGATGTCCCTTTTTGTGACACATATAGCACTCAACTTCATGTAAGTCTCTCTGTCTTCCACCTCCCCTGCCCCATTGGAGGAATCCTCTTCAGGGGATATATCCTCCTCGAGGCATTGTTGCTGGGTTCACTTCTTCACTTCCAGCGATTCTTCCCCACATCCTTCCTGCCGAGGTGTCCATGGCATTTGGGTTAGACAGTTGATGAGTTGGCACCCATCCTCTTTGTTGAGGTTTTGGAGTGCTTCCTCCTTGGTGTGCCCGCAATCTTGCCTTCATATGCATATACAGTTGTTGTCGGTCGATGGCTGCCTGCTTCCATTGCTCGTATGAGCGGGGTCTGTCGTATTCGAGTACCTTTTGGTATAATCCTGTAGGTAATCCTTCCGTGAAGGTTTCAATGGTTTGGGGTACATTGAACCAATATTCGGCCATTTGAATGGCTTCCTCGAATTCAGTTATGTAGGAGTCAATGTCTTCTCCCTTCATCTTGATACCTTCTTGCAGGTTGCTTTGTGCTTTTTCTTTTGCAAGGTTGTCTGTGAATCATCTATGGAAGGAGGCCGCTACCTCGTTCCATAGTCTTTTGTCTGTATTGGCTATTCCTCCTTGAAGTTGCCATGTCAGCCATCGGTTTACGGCTACCACCCATTCGTTAATGTGGCTCCCTTTGATGTAAGTGAGGAAAAACATAGCTCGTCGGTATGGGTTTACCATGAGAGGGTTGTCGTTGTTTACTCCCCAGTACAACTCCCATTGATTGATGAAGAGTTGCGTGTTCTTCCTATCCCCGTCATAGATAGTGGGCATTTCTCCTACCAACTTCCCGTGTTGTGGTTGTGGTACTTGAATTGGTGGTGGTCCCCATCCTCCTCCAGGGGGTCCGGCTCCTGGTGGGCCTCTGCCTCCTCCTGGGTATCCTCCTCCTCCTCCGGGTGCTCCTCCTCCTGGGAATCCTCCTCCTCCCAGGAATCCTCCTCCTGGAAATCCTCTTGGTGGCCTATCATCTTGTGGTAGGCGAATGGGTGGCAATTCCAGGAGTGTTTCTGGTCCTCCACTAGGTGGGTCAGGTCTGTCGGGTTCTTGAGCTCGCCTTAAGGTGGCTTCATCATCAACTATGTTGGCTATGCATTCCATTCTGTGCCCAGTATGTTGATTTATTTTGTCCGTGATCTCCCATCAGAGGTAGGTTGGTTCTTCCATCATCATCTCTACTGGTTCCATCATTGTAGTCATAACCAGCAGGTTAATGCAAATAGACTCAGCTAAGTTGGCCAATTGCTCTTCTTCGGTGGTGTTTCCTGGTCTCCCAGACTCAATAGTATCTTCAGAGTGTTCACTTCCCTCCTCTTCTTCGTCTTCCATAGAGGGTGCCGGGGTTCTTGGAGTTTGAGGGGGTTGTCCGTCTATTGGTCCTACTTGTCCTGCCATTTGTACTTTGTCCTCGAATATGTCACACCTATAGTCCGGTCCTGCTGGTCATTCAACGTTCCACCTGTTTTGAGGAGCGTCCCAAGTGATCTCAGTCCAACACATGAAATTGTGGTTAAACTCAATGGGGTAGTATTGCAAGGGTCTTGTTGGGATGTTGACAAAATACCCTGTGCTTCCTCGGATGGTCCTCCACCTTGCTGTTTTAAGGTATATGAGAGGTACATCTTGTTCTCCTCATTCTTGGATTGAATAGGGTGCGAAAACCCAACGTTCTCTGGTAGTGATGTGCGCCACAATGAAGGAGCTTGGTCTTAATGTTATGTTGCCACTGAACATTAGCCTTGACTTAGGCTTGAGTGTGGGGCGCAATTCGACTTAGCGATGACAGTATACACAGACTCTTGTTTAGTCATGTGATACATGTGGTCACAGGGTTCGACAACACCTGGACACGAGACAATGGTCATTTCCGAGTACAAGCAGAGAAAGGAAGAGAGTCCTTATATCTTGCAGAATAGAGAGGAAGGCACTGGTGGTGATTCAAGAAGACCAAGCTGGAGAACTTGGTCTTCAATGACTACATCTTAAGTACAACAAGAAGAGGGCTTTAAAGTGCCTCCTGAATCCGAAACCCTAGTACCACTATCCTAGGATCGAGTCATACTATTGTACATGTGATACTTGTGCTGACTGATGATATGTCCATGACTAATTACCGCTTACTCTAGTAGTTATGCCCTATGAGTAAGTGTCTTGGCGAGAACGTAACAGCAACAGTGGTAATGTTACAATTTTGGACATGGCCTTTTCTTTATTTACCTATCTCTAACATCATCGCGACATCATTATGACATCATCTGATTCTCAACTCATACTATAGCTGTACTAGGATGACATCATCCTATGTCATGCAACACCAACCTGCATCATTAGTTTGTCCCTGACAAACTTCTGTGTAACAGTATATAAGTCATCACTACCTAGCTTGTATTGGTAGACTTGACTTCCTGTGTATAACCAATATGACTTCCTCCAAAACACACCTCATCGACCTCATTGACTTTCACATCTAACAAAGATATAGGACCTCTGTGTCTCTATCTTGAACCAGAACCCACTCACATTGACTTCAAGACCCACTCACATTGACTTCAAGCCCTGCTTGGTCAATACTTGTGAATCCCCAAACTGAAGTCCTGATACAACTTCAAACCCAGAACTTGCACGTTACACAATATGCCCATTGGTGTGTAACAATTTCCCCCATCTCTTCACTTGCCCAGATGTCCTGCACCACCTTCCACCACTCCAACCTCTCGGTTGGATCATTTCATGCCCATTTCCTCCACCACACTCATCTTTGCCCTTCCATTGCTTTGTTTCCCACCTCTTCACTTGTCCAGATGTCCCCCCTTCTCCTGCACTGCTTTCTACCACTCTGTCCCTTTGTTTCCCTTGTCTCTTCACTTGCCTGGATGTCCTGCACCACCTTCCACCACTCCAACCTCTTGGTTGGATCATTTCATGCCCATTTCCTCCACTGCACTCATCTTTGCCCTTCCATCGCTTCATTTCCCACCTCTTCACTTGTCTGGATGTCCCCCCTTCTCCTGCACCACCTTCTACCACTCCAATCCCTAGGTTGGACCATTTCACCACCTTCTCTCCACTGTACATGCCTCCACCCTTCCATTACTTTTGCAGCCCTCTATCTCCTCCAACATCTCAAGGTGCACTTCCCTGCTGCCTCATACCCACCTCCATCCTCCTCCAGCTTCTCAAGGCATGCTTCACTTACCTCCACCCTTCCATTACTTCTGCAGCTCTTTGCCTCCAACACCTCAAGGTGCACTTCCCTGCTACTAGTAAGCATTCAATTTCTTATGGGCACCATTTATTTATTTCGTCCTTCATGCAGCCTCCAAGATCATCTGTGATGACACATATTCAGACAAGTCCTGGCGTATCATCAGTCAAGGCAGTTTGCTCTCTGGGAGATCAACCAGATGGAGCATGAGATGTGCTTCATTCTGGAGGGGCAACTGAACATTGACCCTTCAACCCTACATGACTTTAGGAGTTGTGTTCATCACAACTTTGCTGGTGGGCCATATCTGGTGGTATGTTTCTTCTCTATCTTGCCTCTATCTCCTTGCACTTACCATTTTGCTGCTGTCCACCTGTGTCACTGTGTACCATACCTGCCCTGCCATCCACTTGTGTCATTGTGTGCTGTGACCTGCCCTTGACCAATTCATCAACCATCTGTCTGCATCACCTCATGCTATACCTCTCCCTGCCCATCCCACTACCATCCACCTGCCCTTGCTGCATGCTGTGCCTGCCCTCAACCAATTTGTCCCTGTCTGTTTGCTTCACCACATGCCATGCCCATCCCTGACCATCCCTCCATCACCTGCCTGCATCACCACATGCCATGCCCATCCCCAACCATCCTGCCATCATCCACCCACATCACTGCATGCCACATTCCATCCTCTCCACTTATAATTTCTTACTTGATTAGTCTGTCTTCATAATTAAGTAATAGATACACATTGATACTATTTTGCTAAGCTGGTTTAGTTCAATGTTTAAGGATTAATTTAATGAATTTTATTTGCTAATAATTGCCTAACTTGTTGCCAGAATAAGCAGTGAATAAAGGTGTTTACAAGTTGTTTAAGTGGAGTCTCAATTTCCAGCTGGTTCTGAGCAGACCAGACTGTGGAAAGTGTGCAGAAAGTGGGTGACTTCCCATAGGATCTAGAGGCTCTAGATTATTCCCAGACCAGAGTTTTCTCCAAATTGCTGAGGTGCCAGCAAGGCACACTGCTCACATAATTCTTTTCATGCCCCAACCATGTCCTCCAGACAATTAATCTGGCAGACCCTCCTCTACCCTCCTCCAGAATATTTATAATTCTCTAGACTTGAAATGCCAGGATTCCAGACCCAGTGGAAAGGCAACCAAGCTTGGGGAGGATGTCCAAGGACACTTGTGTTGACTATCAATTGTCATTGACACACACCATTGTTTTGGTTCTTGCTTTGTCAATTTTAGCACTAGATAATTTTTCTTGTCTACAGGGGGACAGGTCTCTCCAGAATTTATTTACCTGATTACAAATTTCAGGTGCTGCCAAGAAAATAATTATCCAGACCTGCCAGATTCCTATATGCAACTTGAATAATACTCCCATCTGAGTTCAAACACTTATTGGAGTGATGGTCTCATTATGGACAGCCAAAAACATAAGGTCTTGGCACCTTCCTTTTTGGGGAGGTGACACTTTGTGGAATAGTCACAACTAATACTGTTAAAGTGACACAAAGTACTGAATATTGTAGGAAATCTGAGATTGTCCCAGATGAAGACCTTCTATGACTATGGTGCATGTCACCTAGTCACCACCAATTTTGAATAGCTTATATAAGGTTTTACATATGTTAGAGAAAACCTAATTCCTCTTGACAAAATATAGTGTTTGGCAAGTAGATTAAATTGTCAAGAGGAAATTTCTGTATGATAAAATTTGATCATGTTGCCTTACCTAAATTGGCCAATTCCATATATAGACATAAGGTGCTTATTACATACATAGATGACACTATCAAGTGTCATGTGCACACATCCAGTTCCTGCATGAGGGTCTCCAGAATGTGTCTGTGAGACTTGTATCATCAAGAACTATACACTTTTACCTTAAGTTGTGCAGTGTGTGCATCAAGTCCCTCTGCATAGGCATCTATGAATCTCCAAGCCCATTGCTCCCATTTCCTGATGAGCTCAACATGTATTGATGCCAGAACCTTGGGCATGTTGAGCTTCAATGTTGCAAAAGTATAATAACAGTTTTCTCACAGATAATGTTTGACAGTGCCCCAGAAGTATTCAATGAAATCATAATAATAACCCTTGACATAACTTTTATTACAGTGCCCATCCAATGTGCTCAGATGAAGCCTGAGCACACTACTATCACTGACCCAGTGTTTGGACACCCCCCCCCATTTGGACACTTCAAATTTCTTGCTCAGTTCTCCTCCAATTTAGATATACACCATCTTGTGCCATTTCTTAACATTCTCCATCTCCTTTTTAAATGAAAATATTGTTGTGTCACAAAAAACAAGAATAGGGTATTGTCACACTTGTCAACTGATGCTATGGTCAGAGTTCAATTGAGTAAGTGGAGTACCTTCCAAAAGCAGCCCAGAAAGTGGCATCAAATTTGACCATGACACATTGACACTCCTAGTTGTTGACTTTTTGCAGGCTGTAATGCTCCCAAAAAGGAAGGTTCATAAACATAAGCTTTGACATGCCTGGCTTTCCCACTTAAAGTTACAACTCAGAAAGTAGTCTTTTTTGTCAGCAACTTGAATATATTGTCATTTTCAAAGTCATCATTTACTTAACATTAAAATGTTGCTTACTAACTTACTTAGCAAATAAAAAGTGTAAATTGGCTAATAAAACTGCTACATGAAAAATTTACAAGTTGATACAGTGGGCACAGAGAAAGGGGCACATGTGTCAATGGGG
>WNGR01005762.1_pt1 | contig 13269 bp, 12 predicted proteins | sample 5407581 | NCBI WGS metagenome assembly WNGR01 (sample SAMN13153383, study PRJNA577476) | soil metagenome | isolation source: 80 cm soil or saprolite under Garry oak tree replicate 2 | place: USA:California | collected 2016-06-15 | reverse complement strand
CGCATTCTTATGGACGTTCATCCAGGGCTCCAGTGGCGTGCGGTTGGGTGTGGCAACCACAGCTTCACAGCCCTTCCCTGGATGAACAACCTTCATAGCTTCGACAGCTAGAGCATGATCGGGTCCAAATGAATCGGTTGGGGATTGAACGAACGCGCTGTCGCGGGATGGGCTGAACGCGTAGGTAGAAGGCCTCCTGTCTGAGAGGATTGTGGGTGTCGAAGCCCAATGCTTGAGACAGGAGCACCCCGATGGGTGAGCTAAGCCCTCTGCGCCGCCGCATGATCGAGGACATGACGGTCCGCAATCTGTCGCCAGCGACGCAACGATCCTACGTCTACGCAGTCGCGAAGTTCAGTCGTTATTTTGATCGTTCGCCGGATCGGCTGGGCCTGGAGGACGTGCGGGCCTTTCAGGTCCATCTGGTGTCGAGCGGGATCTCGTGGCCGGCGCTGAACCAGACGGTTTGCGCGCTGCGGCTCTTCTATGGCATCACGCTCGGGCATGGCGAGATCCCGGAGCGCATCCCATACTGTTAATCGGCGTCGAAGTTTGGCTCTAACTCACTTTTGATGCGATTTGGCTCAGACTGGCGATGGTTTCATAAAAGAAATCAAAGCCAAGCGGCATGCTCTCCGACCCTCGGAACTGGTACCACGCGGATTTGTCGTGGAGGACGCCAGTTGTGATGGCACAGGTATGGTGATCGCCTTCCGTGCGGTAAGCACATCGAACGCTTGTCCAGAATGTGGGGCGAACTGCGAACGGATCCACAGCCGCTATCGTCGGCGCCTGGCGGATTTGCCAATGGCGGGCCGGCCAGTTCGGCTCGTCGTCGTGGCGCGGCGGTTCCATTGCAATGCCGTCCTTTGCGGACGCCGTATTTTCGTTGAGCGGTTTGCTCCAGATGTGCTGGCGCCGTGGGCGCGGCGTACCGCCCGGCTCGATCACATCGTCCACCATCTCGGGCTTGCCCTGGGCGGCCGGCCCGCGGCGAGTTTCGCCCGCAGGCTGATGCTGCCGGTGAGCAAGGATACGCTGCTGCGCGTGGTGCGAAGGCGCGGCGGCCCGCGTTTTGTCCCGCCGACGGTGATTGGCATCGACGATTGGGCATGGCGACGCAACAAACGCTATGGGACGATCATCTCGATCTCGAACGCCGTAAAACGATCGCGCTTCTGCCGGATCGCGAACCGGCAACGGCACAGGATTGGCTCTCAGACCAGCCGCAGATCGAGGTCGTCGCGCATGATCGAGGCGGCAGCTACGCTCTGGCAGCGACCAAGGCGCTGCCGCGATCGACACAGGTCGCCGACCGGTGGCACCTGATGGAAAACGCCAGCCGGGCGTTCCTGGACGCGGTGCGCGAATCCATGCGGCAGATCCGTGGTGCCATCGGTGCCGCGACAATCCCGAACTGCTCACCGCCGCCGAGCGGATCCAATATGAGGGATACCTGCGTCGGGAAGAGGCCAATGCCATCATTCTCGGGCATGCCAAGGAAGGAGCTACGATCAAGGAGATCGTGCGCCGCACTGGGCAAAGCCGCGGCCTTGTCCGCAAAGTGCTGCGCGGGCAGCGCTCGGACGTGTTCCGCGTCCGGGAGAGTTCGCTCGAGTTGCATCTGCAATGGCTTGACGAGCAATGGGCGACGGGGCAACGCAATGCCACAGAGCTGTGGAGACGTCTCAAGCGGCAGGGGTTCCGGGGCTGCCTTCGGGTTGTCAGTGAATGGGCTGCGCGACGCCGCCAGGCAGAAAAAGCCGACAATGGCGCCTTGAGTCGGGCGCCCTCCGCCTGAACCATCGCACGGCTCATGACCATCGGCCGCGATGGGCTCTCCAAGACCGAGACCATAACTATTGCTGCAATCGAGGGCGGCGTGCCACTGCTCGTGGAAGCGCGGGAAATCATCGCCGCGTTCCAGGCCATGATCCGCAAGAAGTCCTTGGCCGATCTTGAGGGCTGGCTGACGCAGGCGAGATCGAGCCTCGTCGCCTCGTTCGCCAATGGCGTCACCAAAGGTCAAGCAGCAGTTAGCGCCGCCATTACATCGCCTTGGTCGAACGGCCAGACTGAAGGTCAGATCACCAAACTCAAGCTCGTGAAGCGCCAGATGTACGGCCGCGGAAAGCTCGATCTACTCCCAGCCCGCGTTATCGGCGCTGGATAGCAGGCACATCATCAAAAGTGAGTCAGAGCCAAAATTGATTACCCCTCGCACCCGCGGAACAACGCACTGCCTGGCCGTACAATAAGGACCTATATGGTATTTTTCTGACCCAAAACGCTTTCGTTCTAACTCATTGATTTTTATGGTGCCCGCGTGCGGATTTGAACCGCGGACCATTGATTACGAATTAGTTGCGGTCGGCTGGACGCCCGGAAGTGTCGCCGGTAGACTGGCAGCGGACAGGAGCAAATTAAGGCAGTTGCGGGTCCAGGATTTGAACCTATCGCTGCTACGGGTCACGGTTTCGTTCGCGGCACCCGCGCCACGAAGAGCGGGTAGTAACGCTGGTAGCGGGCTCCCGCTACCATCTTTACCGAATTGCGATATGGCTGCTTTCTTGCGCTCTCGGCGCCAGGGGTAAGGGCAATCATCTTGGTAATTTCGCCGGTGAGCTCGACCTTGACCTCGTGGGCGCGCGATTGCATGACCGTCTTATCGATAAAGGCACACAGGATCTCGATAGCCTCGCCGCGAATGGCAGGATCGGCAAGAGGACTCTCGGGATGTTGCGCTTGATCCAGTGGCGGCGGGGCAGCGAACTGACGGCCCTCATTCTTGGTGTTTCGGCTGCCCTTTCGCTGGCTCGCTCGGAGCCTGCGGGCGAATGGCCCGATGCCTTCGTTTCCCGCATCGAGGCGCTGGCGCTCATGCAGACCCTGAGTGCCGAAATCCTGGCGAGCCGCAGCGCCACTTTCACCTTGGAGAAATGGTGCATCGACCATCGCCTTGCCGGGACGACGGAGCCGAAAATCGTGGCGCGTCTTATCAGCGGCGGAGACAAGCCGGCGACGCTCGAGCAACGGGAACGGCTGGAGGTTGCTCCCGGTGACGAGATCAAGTTCCGGCGCGTGCAGCTGCTGTGCGGTGATCGTGTCTTCTCCGAAGCGGACAATTGGTATGTGCCCAGTCGACTGACGGCGGCGATGAACCAGCTGCTCGAAACTACGACCACGCCGTTCGGCAAGGCCGTGCAAGATCTCAAGCCGTACCGCCGGACCTTCGGCGCAACGGTATTATGGTGGCCCGTGCCCGAAGGCTGGGAAATCAAGCCGATGGTCGCCGAGCCTGGGGATGCTGCGAAGAGGCTGCGGATTCCGGACTCACTTTTCGAGCATCGCGCCGTCCTCTACACCGGATCCGGCACGCCCTTCTCAGAAGTGGACGAGGTCTACAAGCGTGGGCTGCTAGATTTTCTGCCGCCCTTGCCATAGCGACCCGCACGACCACCTTGCTCGTCGGCGAGATCACCAGCAGTAAATGCAGGGGTATTGGACCGATTCAAAGGCCTGACAGCCGCGACCGAACGTTAACGCATGTCCTTCAAAATCTCTCGCGCTGCATTGTGGCCAGCAACCGCGCCGACACCTCCGCCCGGATGCGCCGACGATCCGCATTGATAGAGGCCTTTGATCGGGCTGCGATAATCAGCCCAGTGCGGCGCCGGTCGAGCGAAGAACAGCTGATCGGCGTTGAGCTCCCCGTGGAAGATATGGCCGTGCGGGGAACCGATCCGCGCCTCGATGTCGGGCGGTGTCAGCACCTGCATGCCGATGATGCCGTCGGAGAATCCGGGCGCGTGCTCGTCCATCACCCGCAGCACATTCTTGACGAAATCGGGCTTGCGCGTCTCCCAGTCGCCTTCCTTTAGCGTATGGGGTGCATGGCCGCCGAACAGATGGACGACGTGCTTGCCTGGCGGCGAGATCGTATTATCGACGAAGCTGGGTGCGACCGGGGTAATGAAGGGCTCGCGCGACCAGTCTCCCCATTTGGCATCGTCGTAGGCGCGCTCCAGATATTCGATGGTCGGCCCGATATGCGTATAGGTCGGGTAGGGGAAGCCGCAGACGGTCGGATCGAACGCGCGATATTTCGGCAGCTGCTCGCAGGCGATATTGATCTTGAAGGCGGTTGAAAAGGTCCGATAGGCCTTGATATCGCGTACCAGCTCTGCCGGCAGTACGCTTTCCGGGAGGAATTTGAGGAACGTCAGCTTGGCACTCACATTGCTCGCCACCACCCGGGCCGCGATCCGCGTCCCATCCGCCAAGGTGACGCCGGTGGCCCGTCCGGCGTCGGTGTCGATCGCGGCGACCGCCGCCCCGGTGCGGATCTCCATCCCCTTGGTTCGGCCGTAGGCTGCGATCGCCTGGGTGATTGTCCCCATGCCGCCGCGCACGAAGCCCCACCCGCCGGCGCCGGCGTGCTCGCCCATCACATGGTGCATGATGACATAGGCGGAGCCGGGCGTGCGGGGCCCGGCGAAGGTGCCGATGCCAGAATAATAAGCCAGAGTCGCCTTGATATGCGTGCTCTCGAACCATTCCGACAGATAGTCGTCGGCACTCATCGTCATCAAGTCGATCAGGCGGAAGAGCTTGCCGCCGATTTTGCGGTATTTCCACAGAAACAGCGCGGTCTGCTTGAAGGCACGCCAGTCGCGGCAGCTCGGATCCGGCGGCGTCTCAAGCAGAATCTTGCGAACGATCTGCGCCGACTCCATGAGATAGCGGTCGAACTCGGGATAGATTGCCGCGTCCTTCGGCGAGAACCGGGCGAAGCTCGCTTGCGTCTTCGCGATTGAGTCGCTAAAGACGATGTGGTCACCGCCCGGCAGGGACGAGAACATGTCGGAGGCCGGCAGCACCTCGAAGCCGTATTTGCGCAGCTCAAGATCGGCGATGACCTTCGGGTGCAGCAGGCTCATCAGATAGCTGAAGACCGAGAATTTGAAGCCGGGCACGACCTCTTCCGTTACCGCGGCGCCGCCGATCACCTCGCGGCGCTCCAGCACAAGCGTCCGAAGCCCGGCGCGTGCGAGATAGGCACCGCAGGTGAGGCCATTGTGCCCACCGCCGATGATCACGGCGTCGTAACGCTCGGCCACCATGTACTCCTGTTCGGGTACCCATTGCTCGGCTAGCTGGCGAGCCGCTCCCAGATCGCCTCGACGCGACGTCGTATGATAAGAGCCTCTTCCCAACGATCGGAGAGCTCGTAACCGTCAGCCCCGGTGATGGCATATTCCGGCGGACCAAGCTCGCACAGGAATCTCAACGTATCGTCTGCGCCGGCGCGCGCACGCCAGAGCCGGAACCCTTCCTCCCACCAACCGGCGAAGAGATCGAACCATTTCTGGTGCTGCGGGAACGTGATCTGAACCTGAATCTGCTCGCGGCTCGAAACCCGCCCCTGGAACGAGTCCGCTCGTTCGAGGATGCGCCGAACGAGCGCGTGATTTTCAGGGGCGATCGGATACCAGAATTCGCGGTCGACCAGGTAGTGCGAGAGATCGGCACAGAGCCGCAACTCGGGGATGGCGTCGAGCAGCAGGAGCGTGGTGAAGAGATCGTTGGTGATGCAGTTGCGGTGTGTCTCGAACTGAATCTCGACGCCTTCCGCCTCAGCCATCTCGATCCAGGCACGAATCACCGGGATCATGCCCTCGAGCGAGAGCGGCATGACCTGACCGATGATGTTGACGAAGCAGGCCTTGAAATCCTTGGCCATGTGAAGGACGGGACGCAGGCTGGCGATGCTGCGCGGAAACGCGTTGATCATGCAACCGAGATTGTGCCGCTCGAAGAGCGGCTGCATCTTCCGCGCCGTCGTCACATCGGTGGTGGCGAGATCAACCGACATGCCGTGGTAGCCGGCCTCGGCCACCATCTCGAAGGACTGCTCTACGCTGCGCTCGCGACCGTCGGGGCGCCGCAGTTCCATCGCCCACAGCGACTGGTAGATTTCGAGCTTAGGCATCGTGGGGCGACGGTTGAGCGCTCTGCCGTGGGCGAGCAGGACGTGGCGGCATCAGCGAACCGGTTCCAGTTGCTCGGCGCCGCGGCTGAGCGATCGTACGATGTCGCGGTGGCATTCGAGATAGGCGGCGCAAGGCAGCGTCTCGCCGAGCCGCTGCTCAATCTCGCGGTGGAGCGCCGGCAGCGCATGGAAGGGCACACCCGGGAAGGTGTGATGGGTCGTGTGGTAGGACATGTTCCACATCAACCAGCGAAGCCAGGCCGGGCCGGTGAGCGTTCTGGTATTCTTCAGCGTGTCCGGGTGGTGGGTGAGGCCGGTGTGCTCGCCGATGTTTTGGAGCTGGTGGAAGGCCTTGGTCGCCAGCATCGGAGCCAACCACAGTTCGAGGGCGAGCCATGACTGAAAGAGCAGGGAGAGCACGGCAACCCCAATGTACCCCGCGATATACCAGCGTGCCTCGGCGACGACCTGGGCGCGCTGATCGTCGTTGAGCCAATGGACATAGGCGGGAACCACGCCCAGCGCCAATCGCGACGTCGAGCGGATTCTGCCGTACCAGTAGCTGAACCCGACCAAGTTGAGGAGGTAGGAACCGAGGGTGTACGGACCGCGGATCAGCAGCTCAGGGTCCTTCCCCCAGTCCTGGGTGTTGCGATGATGGGCGAAATGGAACCAGCGGTCCCAGGTGAACGGATAGATGACGATGAACCCGATAGCTTCGCCCGCGACGTTATTGAGCCAGCGCGATTTGAAGGCCGTCCAATGGCTCATCTCGTGCTGTCCGGCATAAAGGCAGTTGATGAGAACGCCGTGGGCAAGAAAAATCGGCACGCTCCACCAGCTTCCCCAGCTCACCATCAACCCGGTGCCGGTCAATGCGATGGCGCCGAGCTGGCTGGCAAGCTGAAGCAGACCGCGCGCATCGGACCGCTCGCTGAGCTGCCGCAGCCGCTTTGGCTCGATGAGCGCCAGCCCCCGCTTTGCTACCCAATCATCCATTACGTCAACTTCCCGTCATCGCGTACGCGGCAACTTTATCAGTGTGCGCCCGCTGAAGCGAGATCAAGCAACTGCGGCGCCGCGGGCCCGTCACGGTTCAGCTCGCCTCGCTTTTCCGATACTCCGCGCGGGCAAGCCAATCCCGGTTGATTTCGATGCCCCAACCGGGGCCATCTGGAATGCGCACCCTGCCATTCTCGATCTGGAATGCCGGCGAGAAAAGCCCTTCCTGCCACGGGTAATAGTCGAGGCCCTCGATCGAGAACTCGACATAGGGACCGGCATTGGGGAGTGCCCCCATGAGATGGAGGGTGAAGACGGTCACAAGCGACAGGTTGGCGGAATGTGGGGTCACCCGAAGCCCTGCTGCCTCAGCCATCTTGGCGACTTTCAACGTGCGGTTGATGCCGCCGAGATAGCACACATCGGGTTGGACGACGTCGACCGCCCGCATCTCGATGATGCGTCGCCAGGTTGCGAGGTCGCAGTCCTGCTCGCCCCCGGTGACGTCGAGATCGAGCGCATCCGCCACTCGTTTGGTCCATGCAAGCTCCCAGTAGGGGCACGGCTCCTCGAAATGACAGACGCCATTGGCCTCGAGCAGGCGGCCGACAGCGATCGCCTTCTCGGGCGTATAGCAGCTATTGCCATCGACGAGCAGCTTGATGTCAGGTCCCATCGCCTTGCGCATCGCGGGCACGATCTCTTCGGTTCGTCTAGGCCATTCGTCCTCATCGTGTCCACATTCTCTGCCGACCCGAAACTTGAAGGCGTTGTAGCCGTAATCGTCGCGCAGGCGGATGAGACGCGCGGCCTCATCGTGCGGCGTGATGTCACGACGCATGCTTGACGCGTAGACCGGAAAGAAACGCGGCATCCCCCCAAGAAGCTCGCAGACGCTCTTGCCTTCGAGCTTGCCGCGCAGGTCCCAAAGCGCCGTATCGAGACCGGCAAGCGCTCGGCAGAGATAGGATCCAGGAAATTTATGCTCGCGTTCTGGTATGGTGGTCACCAATGTCTCGATGTCGAGGGCATTCTGGCCAAGCGCCCAGGGCGCGACTTGTCGGTGAAGGACGAGGGAAGAGATATCGGCATTATAGTTTGCGACCTGCCCCCAACCGTCATGGCCGCTATCCGCGCTCACGCGGACGAAGCCGACGAATTGGTTCGAGAACGTCTCGATGGACGTGATCTTCATGGAAGCTACCGCCAGACCGTGAGCCCTGCAGCCGCGCGCGAGATGCGGGTAGGATTTCAAGCAACCTATCACCATCCGCGGGCGCGGTCCGCGCTGTCGCGCGGGCGACGGCTCCTTTGCCGCCGCCGCCTTTGCTGCGGGGATCGCCGCACGGCGATTCGGATGATCCGGTGACATACGATTTCATCATCATTGGCGCCGGCTCGGCGGGATGCGTCGTGGCAAGCCGCCTCTCGGAGGCCGGCCACCGCGTGCTCTTATTGGAGGCGGGTCCCTCGGACCACCGAATCTGGGTGCAGATCCCAATCGGCTACGGCAAGAGCTTTTACGACCACCGGCTCAATTGGATGTATCTCACCGAAGCGATTCCCGGCCTTGGCGATCGGGTTAACTTTGTTCCGCGCGGCAAGATCCTGGGCGGCTCGAGCTCAATCAACGCCATGGTCTACATCCGCGGCCAATCGCAGGATTTCGACGATTGGGCGGCCCTCGGCAATCGCGGTTGGTCCTGGAAGGATGTGCTCGCTTACTACAGGCGAATGGAGGATCACGCGCTTGGCGAGAGCGAATATCACGGCGTCGATGGCCCGCTCCACGTCACTGACATCTCTGCCGAGGCACATCCTTTATGCCGCGCCTTCTTCCGCGCGGCCGAAGAAACCGGTCTGCCTTTCAACCAGGACCTCAACGGCAAGTCTCAGGAGGGTGTCGGGTACTACCAGATCACGACCCGCAACGGTTTCCGATTGTCGTCCGCCCGCGCCTTCCTGTGGCCCGCCATGCGACGACGCAATTTGCGGGTCGAGACGATGGCGCAGGCGACTCGCATTGTTTTCGAAGGAAGGCATGCCGTTGGGGTCGAATTTTTTCAGCATGGCAAGCGCAGGAAGGCGGCGGCCGCGTGCGAGATCATTCTGTCGGCGGGCGCGATCAACTCGCCGCAACTTCTGCAACTCTCCGGTGTCGGCCCAAGCGATCTTCTGAGGGCGCGCGGGATTGACGTCGTTCACGACAGCGCCGCGGTCGGGCAGCATCTTCAGGATCATTTGTGCTACGATCACATCTATCGAGCGCGGCAACCGACGCTCAACGACGAGCTTTATCCCTGGTCGGGCAAGCTTGCGGCCGGCTTGCGCTACATGCTCCTGCGCCGCGGTCCGCTCGCGCTCAGCGTCAACCAAGCTGGCGGGTTTTTTCGCAGCCGTCCTGAACTTTCGAAGCCGAATATCCAGCTCTATTTCTCGCCGCTGAGCTACGAGAAGACGCCGCCCGGGACGCGAGCCCTGATGGCGCCCGACCCCTTTTCGGGATTTTCGATGAGCGTGTCGCCTTGCCGGCCGACAAGCCTGGGCCACGTCGAGATTCGCTCTGCCGATCCATTCGAGCCACCAGCGATCTACGCGAACTATCTGTCGACGAGCCAAGATCGTGCCGAGCTGCTGTCAGGCGCGCGTTTCCTGCGCCGGCTCGCTGCCACCGATGCCATGTCATCAATTATCGCAGAGGAATTGAAGCCCGGACCGGCCAACGCGAGTGAGGAGCAGTTACGCGAGGATATCCGTGCCCGCAGCTACTCGGTCTTCCATCCGGCCGGGACCTGCCGGATGAGCCCCGATCCGACAAGCGCCGTCGTGGACGAGCGGCTCAAGGTACACGGCCTATCGGGACTTCGCGTCATCGACGCCTCGATCTTCCCGACCCTGCCGTCGGGGAACATCAATGCACCCTGCATCATGACAGGCGCCAAGGGCGCCGATCTCGTTCTTGAGGACGCGCGCAGCTAGCCGGTAGGGCCAGGCGCGACGATGTGGGGGCGGAGACAGTTGGTGGGGGCTTTGAATTCCGGTAGACTGGGCTTGAAAAAAATAGCCGTCCCGCTGTCGCTTGGCGATGAAGCGGGCGGCGTCTTCGTCGTTTAACGGCTTGATGGAAACCGATGGCGATATCCGAGGAGTTGATCGAAGCGTTTCACGCCGACGGCGCGGTCCTCCTCAAGGGTGTCCTTCGCGACTGGGTCGAGCCCTTGCGCAGCGGTATCGAGCGAAATTTGCGGGAACCCGGCCCCTATCAGCGGATATACACGCCGCAAGGCGGCGGCGGGCGGTTTGTCGGTGATTATTGCAACTGGGCACGCATTCCGGAGTACCGCGATTTTGTCTTCAATAGTCCGGCGGCGTCTATCGCCCGCCAGCTGATGGGATCACGCAGCTCGCGGTTTTTCCACGAGCACATCCTGGTCAAGGAGCCTGGAACGCGCGAGATAACTCCCTGGCATCACGACCAGCCCTACTATTGCGTCGACGGCGCGCAGAATGTGAGCCTGTGGGCGCCGCTTGACCCGGTCCCCAAGGAGATCTGCGTCGAGTGGGTGAGTGGCTCGCATCGGTGGGGACGGTGGTTTCGGCCGCGGAAATTCACCGGCGTCGCCTACGAGCACAAATCGGACAGTCTAGAGGATATGCCCGATATAAGCGCCCATCGCGAGGACTACCGGCTATTGAGCTGGGACCTCGAGCCTGGCGACGCGATTGCTTTCCACTTCCTGACGGTGCACGGCGCGCCGGGAAATCTCTCCGCGAACCGCCGGCGCGCTTTCGCGTCGCGTTGGCTCGGGGACGATGCCGTCTATGCGGTTCGCCATGGTGAAACGTCACCGCCGTTTCCCGGGCTCGACCAACGGCTGAAACCTGGCGATCCGCTGGCGACCGAGGAATTTCCCCTCGTCCGGACGTAGGGCCTCGGGTGCGAAATCTCAGCGCTGCCTAGATCTCGGCGGTGAGCGCTCGTTTGGCTAGGATGCCATCGAGCCAGTCCGGGTCCATCTGCGGGACGGAGGACAGGAGAAGTTCGGTGTAGTCGTGATGCGGCGGTGTCAGAACTTGCGATTTGGAGCCGCTCTCGACGACGCGCCCCTGATGCATGACGACGATTTCGTCAGCGATCGCCTTCACCGTTGCCAGATCATGCGTGATGTAGAGATAGGAGACCCCAAGCTCCTTTTGCAGCCGCAACAGCAGCTTCAGGATTTCCTCGGCGACGATCTGGTCGAGCGCCGACGTCACCTCGTCGCAGATGATCAACTCCGGATTGATGGCAAGCGCCCGCGCGATGCAGATCCGTTGTTTCTGACCGCCTGACAACTCGCTCGGCAGGCGATCCATGAAGCGTTCGTCAAGCTCGATCATCTCAAGGAGTTCGGCGATCCGGCGCTGGCGTGCAGCCCCGGTCAATCCACGGTGATGCTCAAGAGGCCGCCCGAGAATGTCGCGCACGCGACGGCGCGGATTGAGCGCTGTGTCAGGCATTTGATAGATCATCTGAACGCGCCTGAGCGCGGTCTTGTCGCGGTCCTTTAACCGCGGCGCGAGCGGCTTGCCATCGAACATAATGGTGCCCGCGGACGGTGGCAGCAGGCCGGTGATGACACGCGCTAGCGTCGACTTGCCCGATCCCGACTCGCCGACCACCGCGACGGTGCGGCCACGGGAGACCTGAATGCTCACCCCGTGAAGCACCTTGAGAGTGCCGCCGTAGCTGGCATCTACGGCATCGACGCGGAGCAGCAGATCCTCGCCCGGCTCCTCTTCCTTGCGCAGCGCGCGCACGGCCCACAAAGACTTTGTGTAAGGCTGCTGCGGAGCGGCGAGCATCACACGCGTCGGCGCCTCCTCCACCAGCTCGCCGTAGCGCAGCACCATCACGCGGTCGGCCATTTGCGCGACGACCGCAAGGTCGTGGGAGATGTATATCGCAGCCGTATCGAACTGCCGCACGATATTCTTGATGGCGGCGAGGACCTCGATCTGCGTCGTTACGTCGAGCGCAGTGGTGGGCTCGTCGAAGATGATGAGGTCGGGACGGCAGGCCATCGCCATTGCCGTCATGGCACGCTGGAGCTGTCCACCCGAGACTTGATGAGGATAACGCGAACCAAAATGCTCGGCATCGGGAAGCCGCAAGCGGCGGAAGAGGTCGACAACGTTACGCTTTGCCGCGTCTTCATCCATCAGCTGATGCCCCAGCGGGGCCTCGACACACTGGTCCATCAGCTTGTGGGACGGGTTGAACGCGGCGGCTGCCGACTGCGCCACATAGGCGATCCGCGCGCCCAAAATCGCCCGCCTCTGTGCCTCGCCGACCTTGACGAGATCGACCCCGTCGAACACGACGGTCCCGGCGGTGATGCGGCAGCCGGCACGCGCATATCCCATGGCGGCAAGGCCGATCGTCGACTTGCCGGCGCCGGATTCACCGATCAGCCCGAGCACCTCGCCGCGGCGCAGCGTCAGGTCGATGCCCTTGACGATCTCGTTCCAGCGGTCGTCGCTCTGCCCCCCGATCCGCAATCCGCGAATCTCGAGAAGCGTCTCGCCCGCGGCGCCCGCGCGGTCGTTATCAGCGGCGCGCTCGCTAACGCTCATCTTTCAACCCGCTCGTCTTGTGCAGCAGCCAGTCGACGACGAAATTGACGGCGACAGTGAGGAGGGCGATCGCTCCCGCCGGGAGCAAGGGCGTAACGTCGCCATAGTTTATGAGCGTGGCATTCTCGCGCACCATCGAACCCCAATCGGCGGTCGGCGGCTTGATGCCGAGGCCAAGGAAGGACAGCGCGCTGATCGTCAGGAAGACGAAGCAGAAGCGCAAGCCGAACTCGACGACGAGTGGCGGCAGGATGTTGGGCAGGATCTCGCGGCTCATGATCCATCTAAGCCCCTCGCCCTGCAAGCGCGCCGCCTCGACGAAATCCAGTACGACGACGTTCATCGCGATCGCCCGCGTCAGCCGGAAGACGCGCGTCGAATCGAGAATGGCGATGATGAGAATGAGATTGATCACCGACGACCCGAAGATCGAAAGCAGCATCAAGGCAAAGATCAGCTGCGGGATCGCCATGAGAATGTCGACGATGCGGGCCAGCAGCTGATCTGTCCAGCCGCCGAGAGTGGCGCCGAGCAGCCCGAGCGCGCCGCCGATCAGGAAGGACAGGCTGGTCGTGAGCAACGCGATCCCGATCGTGTTGCGGGCGCCGAAGATCAGACGCGACAGCATGTCCCGGCCGAGCTGGTCGGTACCGAAGATG
>WNGR01006579.1_pt1 | contig 13279 bp, 17 predicted proteins | sample 5407581 | NCBI WGS metagenome assembly WNGR01 (sample SAMN13153383, study PRJNA577476) | soil metagenome | isolation source: 80 cm soil or saprolite under Garry oak tree replicate 2 | place: USA:California | collected 2016-06-15 | reverse complement strand
CGGGGGTGGATTGCTGTCCGATGTGGAACATGCGCTTCAACGCCGCCAATTCACGGTTGATGGTGGCATTCTTCGCCCCTTCCTTTTGTCTTGCATCAACATATCGCGCCAGCCGTTCGCTTGTTACATCAACCGCTCGCAGGACACCGAAGAAGGGTCTGAGATGCAGCGTCCATCGCGCCTGGACATCATCGAGGCTCTTGCGGGAGTTAATCCGGTAGTCGCGCAACAGATCTTCGGCGAGTTCGTCCACTCGCACCCGCTCCGCTTGTGGCCCGATAAATGCCCCGAACGAGATCTCCGCTAGCCGATGTCGGAGCATCTTCTCGGCTTTATGGCGGTCTGTCGTCCTAGACGATTCGCGATACGCTTTGCCATTACGCGAGTACTTGATCCACCAGACCGGGGAGTCTACACGCTTGTATACCGACCCTGTTCCCTTCGGTCTTCTCATATCAACTCCGTGGGTTCAACTCCCCATGTGGCGTGGAACGCATCACAAAGCAGTTGTGCGTTTGTTGCGCTCGACGTAGGCGTCCAAATCTCGCACGTCGAGAAGAAATGGAGAACCGTCGGTATCCTGCACTACAGCTATGCGACCATCTTGAATCAGCCGCCGCAGCTTCCATGGGCTCATGCTCAGGTACTCGGCTGCAGCCTTCAGGCGAAACAGTCGCCGCCTGACCACCGTATTTTCTTGCGCCATATCGAATCACCTCAAGACCGGACAGGTATTACGCCCGTTTGTCTGTACTGCTGAAGTTAAGCAGCGGCGCGAGATTGGAGCAATCGCTTCTGCGACCGACCTATAACCTGCGGTTATGAACGTTGAGCGCCCCTTGCAAACGCAGCGCACTCAGTCGGCTGGCGAGCCATCGGTGAAGTCTGATGGCGCTCCTTCGCGAAACTCGTACAGCAACGCTTCACAGCCACCGTGGGTCCCTGGCCGAAACTTGGCGTTTTCCTTCTTTCCGCTCTTCGCCATTGCGTCCTCCTCGTCGCCGCTCTCCAGCCGTGTTCGTTCAGGAAGCTTCTCGTTGCGTTTCATGGAATAGGTGCTCCTAGAATCGGGGGATATTTCTCAACATCCTTGAGATCTCCGTCGCGAAGAACGCTGATCTCGGTCTGAACGCGGAGCACCGGCTCAAGGCCAACGTGAATCCGCATGCCGTCGGTGAACTGAATGACCACAGCCTGTCCGTCGCGGGGAGAATGCCAGTAGCGTACGAATTGAACGGTGCGGCCCTCCGCCTCCTTGTACTCGACATAACGCTTCGGGCCGGTGTACTTCTTTGCCTTTTCCTTAGCCATCAGAGTTCCGCCTCCTCAGCGAGTGGTAATGACAGGCCATTTCTTGAGCAGGTTTCCGTTACCAGTGGTCCAGTCATTCAGTTCGACCTTCAGCTTGGCGGCGGGGACGATCTGGACCGTCAGAGCCGTGCCATCGGTGAAGTCGATGTTGACGACATTGAATTCATCGACGCCGCTCACGTAGATGGAGCGCACCTGCTTGCCACGGACTTCGCTGGTGCAGCGGATCACACCGTTTCGAGGGGGCTCTGGTGCGGACATCGGAGCGCGCTTGTGGGCGGTCATCGCCCTTTGCTCCAGTACGTGATTGATCCCAGGAGTCGTGGGGAGTTGAGAATCATGTCCAGAGCCACGGTCGCGAGATTGGGAGCAGATGGGTTTGGTTGGTGACGGATGCGGAACAGCAGAAGCGTGATTTGCGAGAATCTGGATTGCTTCACGGACGGGATCGAAGTATTTTCGTGTACAGCCATCGTTGCCTCCTTAGTGGGCACGTTGGTTAGGGGCGTGTCGGTGTTGATAGCACCGGCATGTCCCGCTTAGCGATAGATGTGGATGTACGTCAATTACCCTGCGTGTCTGGTCGCCTTCTTCTCCTCCTCACATTCTTGATCGTCGGCAATAGTCGCCGAATCATTTCGACATCTTCATCTGACCAAAGCCGGAATCGGACACCGCCGATTTGCTGGATCGGCGGATACGGAATCTTCTTCCCGGCGATGTAGCGTTCCAGCGTGCGGAGATGAATGCCCAATCTGTCGGCGGCTTCGCGGCTGGAATAGAAACTCATCTGCCGGACACATATGCCTGTTTATTTTGAGACAGTCAACGAGGATTTAGGACGGTGCCCACAAGACGGGGTGGGGCGGTTTGTTCGCTGCCATATCTTCAGCGTATAGCTGCGTTCGAGAAAGCGATCAACTCGGCCTGCCGGTCGCGCCGAGCACAATCCACTCATCCAATCAAAATGCGGGCTGGAAATTGAAAACGGGCGGAGTGAACCGGATGTAACTTGCTGCAAATAGATGGTAGGCACGAGGAGACTCGAACTCCTGACCTCTACCGTGCCAACCGTTCGGGTACCTCTACTTAGAGCAACTTGTAACTACCTGCCTGAACCGCTAACTCCCTCTAAATACGTATAAGACGCGCCGACTACGGGCTGGAATACGGGCTGGAAATTTGATCCCTAAGGATCTACTATCGACCCAATAGGATTCCTGCTCTCCGTGCTGGCGCGTCATGTATCCAAGCGGTGGCAATCGCCGAGGCTTTGCGACTCAGGCTTCTCTCTGCACGACGGTTATCGTACAGAGGTAGATTCGACTGAGAAGGCTGCTATTGACCCTTCGTTATCAGCTTTCCAAGTGCTGAAAGATCGTAGTCAAGACCCACTTGTCCGCGCACATCATTTCCCCGCACGAGATCGGTTTTGTTCGACCACTTCAACGCCACCGGGAGCGTTACACCCTTACTCAGGTTGAAGGCAACCTTCCCTTGAACCACTCCGAGCCACCCCGAAGTCCCGAGTAGCACTTGGGCACTGCTGGGGAGTGTGATGTTCGTTCCTGGCGCGATGTTACCAGCATTGATGTTCAGCACCGTTGGATCCGATTGGTATTGCCCGTAGCCAGCAATGCTGAACGTACCTCTGGGTGAGGTAGTGCTCCCCCCAAATGGCTTATCAAGTTCTGCCGATAGTTGAACATCACGTAAGCGACCGTACTTTGCACCCGACGGTACACTGGCGTACACGGATGCCGTAAAATTCCCGGTTAGCTGCGCCCCGCCACGAAATAGTTCTGACACAACGACGGTGAAATCATTCGTGGAAGGTTTCTGTGCAGGTGTCGAATAGAGATAAGAAATGGACGCAAGGGGAGTGCCACGTGCTTGATTAAAGATCGTCACAGCCGTTTCCTCAAACGCTAAGATTGCTTTGGAAAGAGCCAACACGTTCTTCGGAGCGTCCGGTCGAGACATGACGTAGTCACAGAATGCATTGTCATAGGTTGCGTAGGCAGTAACGAATTGGTTGAAATCACAGCACTCTCCGCCGCTGCTCCGGATTTCCGCCACTCTGACAGTGGAGAACTCATATTTGCATCTACTTGCTGCATGAATGGTGAAGGACTCCCTTTCGCATCGGGCGTGAACAGGCTGTTCACTGCCGCCGCTATCGCAGATCCTGTCGAGGCAAGAGCGAACTTGTTATTTGCGAGAGCACTCTTCCAGTTCTCCAGAAAGGTTTTATCCTGGGGATTGTAGCGACGATGGATGTTATAGGTTGCCCCAACAGATGACAACGACGCGTTGTTTGAGGGGAGGATCACGGAAGCAAGAGAGACTGGCTTCGCCGAGTTTGCAATGCCAGTTGTATTTAATGACGACGAACTGCTCTGTGCGACGTTCATTGACACCGTGACTGTAAGTGGTTGCACTCGGTCCGCGAGTCTAGAGTCGAGCCTTTCAAAAATCGGCAGGTTTGAGAAATATTTCGTGAGACCGAGAGCATTAGCCTGTAGCGTTAAGGCGTTTCCGTTCTGTGTATCGGTGAACGCGCCAGACTCCGCAGCCAGTGAAATGAAATCAGTGACAGTAGGCTTGGCCACTAGATTAGTCGATCCGCTAGTTGATGCTGATCCTCCCACCTGTGTCACTGCAGCGGTTGTGGAAATGGTCTGCAGAGCAGTTTGCGATGCTTGCTCAGACTTCGCTTTGAGATCTGTTGTTAGCTGAATAAGAAGAGCTCTGGGCGCGATCTTAGCAACGAATGCCTTGGTATCTCCCGGTGGAAAATCAAGTGTCGAATGCGGATTAGCCGACAGGAGTTCGTGGCTAAAATAAAACTCGTTCACAAGCGCAAGGCAGCGGTCGTGTTCACCGCGCGAGTCACAGAAAGCCTGCTGTTGTGGCGTAAGTGACTGTGCGAAACTCGTGGAGCAGCATACCAACAAGAAGGCAAACAGAACGAGGCAAGGGCTTGCGCGAAATCGAAACATATCTTATCCTCTGGCAAGTCAATATGCTCTAAACGTCGGTAAGTCAGTCCCTTACTTGCCTTGAATGATTACGGTGCTCACTGCTGAGTGCCCACTCACAGTTGGGGCTGCTAGCACGGTAGAAGCTTGACGGAGTTGTACGAGTTCGTCGTTGGGGTTTGGTGAAACCAATGTCACCACTAGGGAGTTGAACCCGTTCAAGACGGTGAGCGAGATTGATTTACCGTCGACCGCTACTGTAGCAGGCTTCGGTGCCCCGCTCGCGTCTATGCCATAGAAGGCACTAGCAACGGTTGCCAACGTGGAGGTTGCTGGACTAGCAGGCGCCACGGTTATCACTTCGCTGGCCCCAGTCAGATCCGATTCGAAAAACGATCCCGGCGTCAATGCCATTGACTCTCTCCTCGATAACTTGTGCTGATCTACTGGTTCACAGCTCGTTCTAAATCAGGCCACTATGCTCCTCGCCTTTTGAGTTCTTCCCGCGCTCTTTGCAGAACTTTGTACCTGTCGGTATCCTGTCTGACCGCTCCTAGAGCCAGCACTCGTTCGATCGCTTCTCGGACCTTCGGGAGATCCTCCGGCGGGAGTTGTGTTGCTGCGCGCAGTAATGCGGAGGCAGCGTGAAACTGAAGAAACGGCTGATCTTCAACCTTGAAGCGGTCTGCTATCCACTCTAAGTATTCGGAATTTGGCACCACTTCGAGACAACTGATCGCCGCCAACCTCAAACCTGCAGAAGTCGCATTCTGCAGGACTGGAAGAATCCGAATGGCCACGGGAGCATAGCCGCGCAAGCCAGCTGCGATTGATTCCATCTGCTGCGTGCGCTCGATTCCGGGATCGAGATTGACACGGAGCACGTCATACTCTTGGGCTAGATCGTAGATTGCGTTCTGTCCGGTTGGCTGCCTCCTGCCCATAGCCAGGGTGCGTATGACTCTTCGAACGGGAGCCTCTCGTGTAATCAATGCTTCTATATCTCCGCCGGGCCCTGCATCCGGAGACGATTCCGCTTGTTCACGCAGCTTGGCGGCTATTTCTTCAACCGAAGAGGCGCGAGCAGCCCGTGTAAACGCCAACTGGAGATATAGGCGGGTCATCAGATACCCTAAGAAAAAACCATCGACGGAGAAAAATAAGATCGTCGCTAAAGTTGGAGATTCGGATGTGCCAGGGGGATACGGGAAGGAAAAGTAGTGTGCCAGCCGACCTAATAGTCCAGGAATCATTTTCAGGTTAACTAACCCAAGGCCCACGATTATCTTTGTGAGCCAATCGGAAATCTCTTCTAGATTGCTATTAACACCAAAAATGGCACCCGTCGCGGATGTCGGTGGCGGCGGGAGACCCGTCGCCTGGTCTGCTTTGTGCGGACTACTTTGCGAAAGGCTCTTGGGAATTGCAAATAGAAATCCGAGAAGTACTCCGACGCTGAAGAATGCACATGCGACGAGTAACGTAAGCCCGAAGAATTGAAGATAATCGACCCATCTATGCCCCGAAGGCGCAGCAGCTATCGAGAATAGAAGCAGGGCAAACAGCCCCGCAATTGTGAACACAACAATCGTGAATCGTGTCCAGCGAGTATCGCGCTCTCCTGCCGTTTCACCTTCGTCCGGCTGGAATTCAGACCAGCCAAATGACGAGCGCCAGAACCAGAAGATGAATAGCGTCACGGCGCACATTGCTGCGCCCGTCGCCGTCACAAAGTTAGCCCACTTCGGGTTCGCAAGCACGAAACGCAAGGCGACTAGAACAACCCCAGCAGCGAGGGAACCCAAAAGCACCAATCTCGGCCTAAGGAGAGCAAAATTCATTTCTTGCCTCTGACGGATAGAACGATCTCGTTAAGGAATTGGAACCGTGCCGACAGGCTATACTTCGAGAACAGCCGGAGTTTGATTCGATCACCCCGCTGAACCTGCAAACCAATCCTGTCGCGAAGATGCCCGCAAATCATAGGTAATGTCTTTAGGATTCCTTCTGCTAACACATTCCGCAATGACGAATCGTTCTTGTTCCCCTCTTCTTCAGGCATACGAGTGCACCTCACGCAAGACTGCACAGGGATCTAGAACATCATCGCCTTTGTCGAATTGGATCGTTACTCTTTGCATTAACCCGGATCGTCCTTGTCGAACCTCCCGGATATGGCGCCGTAGCGCCACACCATCAAGCTAGACAGTGTTGGATTGCTAGTTGGTCTCTGTCGAACCCGAGTTTACAGATTGCTGACGCGGGTTAGCATTTGGCACCAGTCCTTCAGAGATCAAGACACCCCGATCCACTCCTTGGAGAATGCTGCGCATTAGGCTATAAACCTTTTCTTCGCCGTCAGCGAAATACTCTCCATGGATTTCAATTCCATTCACGTTTGGATTCAGCAAGGAAGAACAATCCACATCCCAGACGTTATCTGGAACGGGACAGGTTTTATCGAGACCACTGCGACCGAGGCGGCGTTTGCCGAAGTGCTTCAGCCCGGCGGAGGAACCGAGGACGGCATCGCGACCTGTATACAGGGCCGTAACACGGTAGGAGAGATTTGCGATACCCTCGCCATCTCCATGCTCCACCGTTTCGCCGAAACGAAATATGTCGTTGTCTACGTCGGCGGCAACCATCAGCACTTCCTGCAATAGACTGACGAGTAGAGGCCTGTTCTTCTGCGTCCACGTGTAGTTCATGGCGCATTCGAGCACGTAGTTGCCCATGCTGTGGGCGATCAGTGTTGTTTTCGCCTTGCAAGCATCCTGAGGATTCTTAGCAGCCTGGGTCTGCTTTACCGAGAGCCAGTCATAAAGTTCGGAGAGGACGTCCGATAAATCCTCTGCGCTTTGCCTGGCTTCGCTTCGGTCGGGCAAGTAGCCCAAAAGAGATCCCTTTGATGGCCAATCAAAAGAGACGACCACGCCAAGCGAGTTCGCGCCGGAAAAGAGGTTACGTTCAACCCGGTCATGCAGGCGCATGGCCGCATCCCAGGCGTTGTTATAACCATGAACCAATATGGCGACCTGTTTTTGCTGGTCGGGCGAGGTCGTAAGGGGAGGAGGAAACTGATCTGCGGCAGCCACCAGTGCCGTCTTAAAAGCGTCCAGTGTGACTTTGGTCCACGCGGACCAATCCCATGCGTTTGCCGTTGGCTGCTCTTGCAGCCAGAAAGTCATATCGGCAAAGTCAGTTCCAAACCCAGAACTCGTGACATTGCGGTTGGTGATGAGCCATCTCATGATGGTCCTCCGTTAGTGCATGACTTTTCCCAGGGGAAACAGCAGTTTGGTGCAGGGTATGAGAGATGTGATTTAAGCAGGACAGGTTGCAGGGTGCCGTCGAACTTACTAAGTGCCCGATTCAGCACAGAGAAGTAGGGAGTAGCCTCTTCAGAACGCGACTTTCTCGTGCTGAGCAAGACACGCACCAGACCGCTACCGTTCTTTTTACCATGCAGAACGCTACCCTGCCCACGGGCTGGAATGCGGGCTGAAGAATTAACAAGATAGGCATTAAACGGCTGGTGGAGTAACTGAAGGCGCTGATCAATGTCATAATTGGCGGCCATTATGTCATTTCAAACGCTTCCAGCCATCCGTTTCGTTCTATTAGCCGCGATGCTGAATTCGGCTCCCGCTCACGCCTCGGTCTCTCTAGAGTTTCTCGGAGCGCCTTCGCAATGGAATACAGCGGAGAGAAAAGCCGGATTCTACAGGTGACCTCTCCCCCCGACGACTTCCGGAAGCAATTGCAACGCAGCTGTACGTTCAGGATAAAGACTTTAAGGATATAGTCCCAGACGGCTCTCTAAAGGGCTACTTCTGCAGTGCGCCGAACCCAGATCACAAATCAAAGGATCCAGAATGCTCGGACAAAACTGCGCTATCTCCTTATATGGAAACCAATGGGCTGGAAGGCAAGATTTTTCAGCTGGAGCCAGTGGTGCCTGCAGTGGAGTGCCGCCGCCAACCTGGAGAAAAGAAGTATGAACCGAAGTTGCTAACAGCGGCGCAAGTGGCCAGTTTGGTTCAAAGCTTTCCTCTACTGGAGCGGACGCTGGTTCTGGTCGTCGCTGCTACTGGTCTCCGCATGAGCGAAGCGCTCGGGTTGCAATGGCAGGATGTTGATATTGCCGGATCACGAATCTATGTGCGCCGTACTTGGTGCCACGGTGCGGTCGGCGCGCCGAAGACAGAGAGTTCCGGAAAGCCTGTACCAATGCACACGATCTTGGCGGAAGTCGTGGAGCTTTGGCACCGCGAAACTCCCTATAGCGAGCCGACCGATTGGGTGTTCGCCTCCGCGAAGTTGAAGGGGATGCAACCGCGCGAAGGCTGCCAGCTCGTGAAGGATTATCTTCGGCCTGCCGCCGTCAAGTTGGGAATTCTGAGCGCTGATGACAACAGCCGCTTCGGACTGCACAATTTGCGGCACTCTTTAGCAACCGCGATGGTTGCAAGCGGCGAGGATGTAAAAACGGTACAAGGAATTCTCCGTCACGCGCACTGCAAGACCACATTGGATTTCTACGCGCATTCGGTGGAGACAGTGAAGGTTGCGGCGCAAGGCCGCTACTTGCAGGATTGGAATACCACGCTCATCGGCGAACGCGCTCCGCTTCAACTCCCTGCCCCAGCCCATTTCCACGCACTCGCCGCGCAACGGACCTGCTGGCGCGTGACGGGTCCGGGAGGAGGTAACCGCCGAGGCGGAGGGGTGCAGCGCGGGATTCAACAACAGAGCGTTGAGTTGACCACCCGCGCAAGAATTCTCAGACCTTATTCTGGATGTTTCCGGGCTGCATAGTGACTGCGCGGCATCTCTGTGCCTCTTCGTGGAAGTTTTCAAGGTGGGGACTAAGACCGCGTAACAACGACGCAAGGTCGGATTTCACCTGAGCCATGTCCCCGTCACCGAGAAGCGAGTGGAAATACAGCCAAGCGAAGAGGTGGGGCGTGCTCTGCACAGCCTCCAAATGCATATGTATGCGGGCCAATTTTTGAGCACCTATGTCATCCGTCAGCACGGCCTGTTGGGTCTTCGCTGCGAAGACGAGAACAGAAAGTTCTCCGATGCTCACTTTCTTTCGGCTTCGTAGCACCTCCACATTGTGCAAATCCTCAAGGTCAATCGGATGAGCGGTGATTGCACCTTCGGCGAGTTTGCTCCTAAGGCGCTTCTGTAATTCCACTCGTTCTGGGCGGGGCTGACTACGTTTGTGCAGGCATTCATAAATCACAAAGTTGGTGCAGCAGAGACGAACACCAGCCGTCCATGAAGCGGTATACAGCAACCTCGACGCCATCAAATTCCAAAGAGAACACGTGTCCGCTACATTTAAGAGTGAGAATTTGGAAACGTCCGTCATATGGTACGCACGCTCAGCCCGAACAACGTCGCGATTTCAGCTAGTTCGAAGTCGTTGACCTGCATTATTTCGGCGATACGGCCAGCAGACACAATCCCCTGTGAAAGCGCCTGAAAACAGAGGTCTACATAGTAGGTTGAGAGACCAAGTTCCAAAAGCTCCCGTTTGCGCTTCAGTACCTGGGATGGCAGGTTACTCAACTCGGGATCAATTTTCAGCTCCTTTGGGAGACGAACGCTCCTAAGGAATCTGGCTTCGTCATCATCAATGGCACCACCTTCTTTCAGAGAGAAGGCAAGTGTAGATGTACTAACCTTGAAATGACTTGACCATTTGAGCGCTTCCTCTTGGGTCCAATGTCTTACAGGAATCTGACTGACGAGAGCAGGCGGAAGCAGATAGCGGGCAGCAAAGGCATTGGCACGCACTTCTATAAGCGGCTCGCGTGCGGATGAAGTCGCGAAGGACACGACGACATCCTGATCCCGATCTAATATTCCATGAGCGGCTTCGTGGGCAGCAGTGAAACGTTGACGGTAGACGTCTTCATCGTAGTTAACAAGTATGCACGTCCCCGCAACCGGGTGCTTGATGGTTACCCCTGAAATGTTGGAGTTCTGAAGACGTCGGCGAAAAACATGAAACCCGATCTTCCGAAAGTCGGCATACACGTCGCTCGGCACGGCATTTGGAGCGTATCCAAAGTGGTTCCGTAGAGCCTTTGCTGCTTGCTCCGCGTGTCCCTTGAAGTAATTCCCCTTGGGCGCAAAATCGAATCGTTCCACTGGCCGATGCAGCTCATCCGCGAGTTGCTGCTCGCATTCGCAGAGGAAGATAAACTCCAGCACACTTCTCCGATCCTCCTTAGAGAACTCATTACCATGCATTCGGTAGAGGGCGTCCGTTTGCTCAAAGCCCGCGAGTTGTTCGTTCGATATGAAGAATCGGTAATCACACTTGAAGCAGTCCGCCAGGATAAGAACATCATCGCCCGTAGGGGTTGCCGTTCCGTTTTCAAAGGCTTCGATTCGTTCAGTCGAGAAGCCCGTGCCGCTTGCGAGTTCGGCAATGGACAGTTGCAGCTGAGTTCGACAGCGATTTAACTTCTTGCCGAATTCTGCGAGGTCGATTGGCATACCACAATCTTAGCCTGACACAGGGACACAGGGGCAGTCGGGACATCAGCTCTTCCGCAAACGCCAGCCTAAAAATTGGTGGGGACTACCTTCCTCCGAAACTGTTGAAAACTGAAAAGCGGGCTGGAACTACGGGCTGGAAAAAGAAAACCGCCGGGAGGGACCCCGACGCAACTTGCTGAAAATAAAATGGTAGGCACGAGGAGACTCGAACTCCTGACCTCCACCGTGTCAATCGACCAAGAGTAAGCTTTTCAAACACTTACAAGATCCCGATGGCCTCGTAAGTTCTTGTAAGTCCGTGCCAGCCTGAGAACCAACGTATTGCATAACGTATCGCGTTTTGCATAACTGCTTACGTTATTGCCTACGGCTCACTCATGATAGTGAGCGAGGGCTGCGAGAGTTTTGTCGGCATTTTCTTTGATGATGGGGTCCTTTGCAGTCTGGTGTATTTCCGTCACGTATCGGATCGCTGCGTTTACCGTGATCCACTGCTCTGGGTGTGCATCCTCGATCTGCCATCTGCTAGGGCCGATCAATACCTTCGCCGGAACAGTACCACGAGTAGGCAGAACGTATTTGTCGTTAAGTACCAGCTTGTAGTCTTCTCTAATATTGTTCCCACCTGGAGCGGCACTTACAAAATGCAATGACGGATCTAGGTCTCCAACACTGGCATATTCAACATAAAGATTTGCAGTACTTCCGACAACGTTGGCATTCTTCACCGCGTAGTCTGTAACGACATGAACTCTAGTTCCGCTCCGTTGCGCGGGGTGGACAAAATACACGCCCAGTTGGCCCAATCCATTCGCGGTCAATCCTGCACCATCAGCTTCGAGTGAAATGAATTGAGATAGGATCGCCACAGGCGATTGTTCAATAGACTGTACGAATTGCGGCGGCAAAGCTTGCAATCGGTACAAATTCTGGAGTTCTGACATCGCCCTTTGCGCGTTCGTTGCGAGAAGCGGATCTTTTGATCTGTGGCTCACCGCGCCGACATATCCGAGCGCTGCGGCTATACTAACGTGCGGCGAGGACGGCGCTGTCTTGATCCTCCACGCCGCACTTCCTTTCACTTGCAGCCATACTCCATAGCTTCCGATCTCGTAGTGCACGTCAGAACGAACCAGTGAAATGATTTCGGACAGCACGATAGGGCGGTTAGTGTAAGGGTGCTGTAGGCGCGTAAAGCGAAGCGAGGGGTCGAGTCGCCCCAACACATTATAGTCGACGGCAAACTCTGCGCTGTCCCTCTGTACGCTCAGTTGGCGCACTGAGTAGTCCTTGACAACGGTAATTTCTGGATGCTGGTCCCACGTCTGCTTATCCGCCAACAAAGGGGCTAACTCTTCTTGCGCCTCCGACTTGAGCTGCTTTCCTTGTGTATCCAGTGTGCAAAAGCGATCTAAGGCTTCTCTTGGGGAGCCCTGTTGCGCCTCAAGAATTGGTACGTAAAACAAGGAAAGGAACACCAAAAAGGTAGTTAATAGGAATGTACCGCGCATCTTGTACCCCAAAAGAGTCTCCGATCCCAGTACCTGAGAAGGAGAAGGGCTTCTGCCGCCTGCGACGACCTGCTCGATAGTATTGCAGAACGTTAGAGTTCCACTCACAATGCCCCCTGAGCAGCGCTTATCCGTGTCCTAAATCTATCCACGTGACGAGTGCCGAGTTCCCAATGTACATAGATATAAGTGTCGTCCATAGAACGATACCAAGATCAACCCCCATAACAACCATGAGACACCGAAGAAGACGGCTTCCCACCGGCCCCAGCCAACATGCCTAACAGACATAACAGCCATCATGCCGACAAACATCAGAACACCCCCGCAAGCGACGAGCGCCAAGTCTGCTATTCCGCGAATACGGGTGAGAGGCGTAATAGAACTTCCAATAGAACCCGTTCTACTGATTTCAAAAGCGACCGCATACCACGTCGCACCGACGAGAATGAGGTAGAGCACATACGTGAAAAACAAATGTTCTAAATAGTTAAATAGAAACAAAGGTGATATGCCAACTTCACATTTTGTCAGCATAGCGCCGACGAATGCCGCAGGCGCATTCATTCCGTAGCAGATCTGACGTTCAGGTACGAGCCATGGCTCCTTCCCGGGGCCGTGCCTCATTGGATCTACCGACATGAGAAGACCTGCCAGTGCGACCTGTACAACTGGTAGATAGAAACTTACATTTCGCCGCAGCATTCTTCCCCCTCCCTATTCACCTTCCGGTTGGGTGCCCTGCGTGCCGTCCATGTCGATACAGTCAATACCCTGAGCAGTAGGAAGAACAATGACTACTGCGGAGTATGATGAATCACTGCTGTCCGGTTAACTGAGAAGCTGCAGGCTACAAGTAATTGCCACGCAATAAGTTGAAGTCATTTCCGGCTTGCCGCGATTTGAATGCGAGGAGAGCGGACAATGGCTCATGAATCAGGGCCGCACCGTTTT
>WNGR01026140.1_pt1 | contig 13280 bp, 18 predicted proteins | sample 5407581 | NCBI WGS metagenome assembly WNGR01 (sample SAMN13153383, study PRJNA577476) | soil metagenome | isolation source: 80 cm soil or saprolite under Garry oak tree replicate 2 | place: USA:California | collected 2016-06-15 | reverse complement strand
TTACCTAAATTTGGCCCCAATTAGTGGCAGAGAACCACAAGAAAGGACCTTGCCGAAAGAGTGATGATGAGCCATACCTATCGAAGAGTCTCAACTTTACGATAGGAGGAACATCATCATGAACGAATCTACCACATCGACTAGGAAAGCATTTAGCGGCAGTGCCAGTCTGGCTGCCATTGGCCTGAAACTGAAGGAAGTGAAAGTGTTTGAGCCGATTGAGCAACAGGTGCAGATTGCCCAGAAGACGGTCAAAGATAGGCCGACCGACAAACTCTACGATGCGTGGATCAGCCTGTTGGCTGGTGCGCATGGACTGGTAGAGATCAATACGCGGCTTCGAGCCGACGTGGCCTTGCAGCGGGCCTTCGGACGTAGCCGCTGTGCCGAGCAGTCGGTAGTGCAAGACACCCTGAATGCCTGCACCAGCGAGAATGTGGAGCAGATGCAACACGCGATGGACTGCATTTATCGCCAGCGCAGTCAAGGCTTTGGGCACGACTATCAGACCAGCTTTCAGGTGCTCGATGTGGATATGAGTGGCCTGCCCTGCGGCCCCAAAGCGGCGTTTGCGACCAAAGGCTACTTTGCCCAGCAGCGCAACCGTCGCGGTCGCCAATTGGGTCGCGTGCTGGCCAGTCGCTACGGGGAAATCGTCGTCGATCGCCTCTTTGAGGGCAAGACGCAACTGACCCGTGCCTTGCAACCGCTGCTGCTGGCCTCTGAAGAGACCTTGCAGTTGAATGAAGACAAACGCCGCCACACCATTGTGCGCGTAGATGCCGGAGGGGGCAGTCTGGATGATGTCAATTGGCTGCTGGCTCGTAGCTATCTGGTTCACTGCAAGGACTACTCGGGCCGACAGGCCAAACGCCTGGCCCAGAGCGTGCAGGAGTGGTTTGTCGATCCCCATCAGCCCGAGCGAGAGTTCGGCTGGGTGACAGAGGCCGCAGATGCCTATGTGCATCCCGTCAATCGCATCGCGGTGCGCTGTCGCCAACAGGACGGCACGTTCGCTCACGGGGTGCTGATCTCGGCTTTGTCGGCCCAACAGGTGCTCACACTGACCGGCCAGTCTCTCTGCTGGCTTGAGGATCCGGCAGCGGTGCTGCTGGCTTATGTGACCTTCTATGATCAACGGGGAGGCGGCGTCGAAACCTCCTTCAAGGGTGACAAACAGGGACTGGGCATCGGCAAACGCAGCAAAAAACGCTTTGAAGCCCAACAGATGTTGATGCTGTTGGGGAGTCTGGCTCATCTGCTGACCGATGCCTGCGGGCAGGTGGTTCAGGTTGTGCTCAATCAGGCCGCGCCTTTGGCATCAGCTTTAGTCGATCCTTTGCGCAAGCTTCTGCTTTGCGCTCAGGTGGCCGTTAATTTGGGCCAAACTTAGGTACTTAATTATCGATCTCGGTACGGGGGATCGATGGTTAACGTCGCGTCTGTTCATCTTTGCCATTATGTTGGAACGCATGCGCGGTTTGCGGTGCTTAGTGTTCCTAGAAACAAGGGATAACGTAGATCATCGATTTCTTGGGATAGCATCGCCAAGTGGGGTAAGATGGGCTCTGGCACGTCGATATCCCTGGCTGGAAACGGCTTTTGCCGATGCGTATGCCAAAGCAACTTCACAAGAACCTGAGGATCAGAAAATTCCAACACACCGAATTCGCTCAGATTTCGGTGCCTTGGATTCATCAGTGGCTAAGGCTCTCGTTCACAAATTCCTCGAAAACATCCAACAGGATAAACTACCTAATCCGGATGATGGCATATGGGAAACCTGGAAGACTAAAGAAGGACAACAACTATGGGAACACGCTAGATCACTTGATGCGATGTGCTTGAAACAGGACTTGGGCGATATTCTACAGCAGGACGCCTACACTTGGCTTAAGGTTGGGCCGGATATACCACGTACTGAACAGGCACAATCTATTCTCCGTCGTAAGAAGGTTTCTTTTGTCGCCTTGGTAAATGAGGAAAAAAGATTCGAGAGTCTCATTGATCGAGAAGACTTCCTTGAGCGAGTTGCGGCACGTCTAGGGATAATCTCAGAGGACAATTCATCAATTACCTAATTGGGGTCACGATATCGAATCCTGAAAAGTGTACGTAAAGGAAACGATGGAGCCAGGAGAGCGTATGGAGCAGTTCGTGCGGAATGCCTGTCTGATGCACTGCCCGGAGCCACATCGTCAGAAGGTTTGTAAGACACGTCGTTTCTCCTGCACGATTGAGAAATGGGACTGTGAGCGATTTTCGCAGACTTCCTAGCCTTACCACAAGAACAAGTTGTACCAAGCGTTCCGCGAACTGGGGCGGGTCATTCGCACCGGTTTTTTGCTGCAATATCTGGGTGATCCAGAACTTCGGGCGATTATTCAGAGGGAAACCAACAAGAGTGAATCGTTTAATGGCTTCGCAAAATGGCTCGCCTTTGGCAACGGAGGCGTGATTCCTACGAACAATCGACGCGAGATGCGCAAGTATCTCAATTACAATCATCTGCTCGCCAATATTGTGATCTTTGCCAATGTAGCTCTCTTGACCCAGGCCATGAATGAGTTGGTGAGTGAAGGGCACCGGATTGATTCCGAAGCGCTGCCCTTCCTTAGCCCCTACATCACCCAGCACCTCGTTCGCTTCGGTCTCTATCAGGTGGACCACACTCGCCCACCCAACCCTCTGACCTACGAGGTCGCCATCCCCAATCCAGAGGAGGCTCTTGTGGGAGTGAGCGAAGCTGTCAGCGTAGATTAGAGGACCGCTACGAGCAAATGGCCCAAATTTGTGCGAATCGTTGTCGTACCCCTGATTGCCATATTGGGTGGCGTGTTAAGTATTGGGCTGAGTGGGGTGCTGAAATTTGGCGGCAATGCATATCGTCAGCACTACATCCTCAAGTATCTCCTCTGGCGAAGTGGGACTATGCCCTGGTCATGCATTCGTTTTTTGGAGGAAGCAACCGAGCGGATTCTGCTCCGACGTGTCGGTGGCGGATATCGCTTCATCCATCCACTGCTTCAGGATTACTTTGCATCCCTTGGGACAGAAGCCTCTCCTAATGCTCAGTTGCAACCTTCATCATCGCAACCATAGCCTCCTCCTGTTCTAGAACGATCCCAATCAGAAAAAGCATTTCGAGCAAAATGGCCGAAAAATTCAGCGACCGTTGCCAATCCATGAAGAAAGTCTGGAACTCAGATATCCTCTGTGAGTGCAGCCACTACGTCGGCTTTGAGCTTTATGAGAGTAGCTATACAAGCATATGTCGGAGTCGATGATTATGAACCACCTCCATCAGGTGTGCATAAGCGCTTCGTTGGTATTGTACAGGGCGCGCTCCCATTCCAGCACATCTGCAAGCTCATCCTTGAAAGCTTTGAGGCTGCGTTCGCGTGTGGATTCGTCGGGCATCTCGGTATCCTTCCAGGCGAGGAAGAAGTGGACGGAGGTCAACTCCTGGTCTCCTCTGATGATATAGCGGGCGATGGTACCGGGGAACGTATGCCGGTTCGCTCCTTGAATCTCTGTCAGCTTTTCGATTAGCCTGTCTTGCTGGCCAGCGAGAACCGGCACCTGGATCTCGGTGGCTAGCACCTTGCTTCGGGGGCTATACACGCGCCACCGCGGGGGAACGGTACGCACACGTCCAGGAGGATGGAGCTTGAATTGCCTGACGTCCTCTTCCGCCAGCAGGAAGACGCCGCCAGATTTATAGGCGGGTAGTCGTCCGATATCGATATAGCGGTACACGCGTTTATCGGTAATTCCCAAGATATCTGCCGCCTGTTTGATCGAAACATATCCAGGAACATCTGGAAATTCGTTGATATCTGCCATGAAGCTAGTCTAGTCATGGCTCTTTTTCATGTAAATTGGACTTTCTTTCTCTATTTCTCAAATAAGTGGACTTAAATTCCCATTTTTGACAAAAATATTGAATATGCCATAGAATGCGTATCTATTGGGATGTCGTTGCAAGGGTGCATGGCACGTACACGCCTGTGAAGGATAGGAGGCCATGGCAGCTTCAACCCTCAGAGCTGGCTGCTTTCGTTGGTTTGTCCACAATGAGCAGAAGGAGATGCTCAAGGTGCGCTCGTGCAAGGAAATGATGGTCCCTGTTCCGGTTGGGCGTCTTCTTTCTCTTTCTCATGAAGGGGGAAGGCTCCGTTTCATCTTCATCCCGCTGCCGACACCTGCCTGGATCTGGGAATAAGCCCTACACGTCATGCACGACATAGAGGGATGGAATGTGCATTGCTTACACGTTGTCTCTCTAGCCATTGCCATGTAGGGCTCTACGTGTGCGTCTAAGCATAGCTGGCTAGTGTTCGCAGCCGCCAAAGCCTGCTACAATCGTCTCTATCATCAATAGGACAGTAGTGTATGGTCGTACGTTTACGTGTCAAAGAAGTTGCCCAGGAGAAAGGCATCGGCATGGGAAAACTCCAGCGCACGGCAGATGTCGCTTATAACACGGTGAAACGGATGTTCCGGGACCCGTATTACATCACCACCACGGAGACCCTTGGAAAGATCGCGCGAGCACTGGGAGTCCCGCCAGGCGAACTGATCGAAGAGGTTCCTGAGAAGGAAGGCCGCACTTCCTTCGAGCACCGCCAGCTTGAGTGAGCTCGTTGAGAGGAGCGCTATGAAGAAACGGAAGAAGAGACGCCATTTCAACACACGAGCCTACCAACACCATCCATCATCTGGCCCGCGAAATATTGAGATGAAGCCGGAAGAACTGGCGGTCTACGTGCGCCGTGCCGAGCAGGAGGTACTGCCGATGATCAAGGAACTGGGACTCAGTCCTGGAACAGCCCAGTTCCTGCTGGCGCAATGTACCCAGGTGCTGGCCACAGGCGAGAATGTCCTGACCCTTGAAAGTGCTATGGCCGTCTCCGATGCCGTCCTGACGCTGTGGGAAGCGGGGTACTACACCCCTGGTCCCGACTATCCCTTCACGCTCGAAGAAACGCTGCAAGAGATAGAGGAAGGGTTAAAAGCGAAGGGAGACTATGCGGATGCCTTCCAGCCATTTACGCCTATGGAGGAAGTGCCACCAAGCGGCATGGGCCAGGTGGCAGGCGGGATCGTCAAACACCCGGAGACCAATCTGTGGCAAATCTGGATGATCGTGAATGGACCCTGTGTCTATTTCGGCGCCTACCAGGACCCGGTTGCGGCACACCGAGGGCTCGAAGCGCTGGTGCATGTTTCACGGCGAGGAGGTACTCTAACAGAAGGCCTGGGGCTGTCTCAAAAGTTGCTCACGGAGGGCGATGGCGAGCCGAAGGATCTTCCCTTCGACATGATCGTCTATCTCATCGACCATCGTCACCGCTATGACATCCAACTCTAGGAGCACAGATCATGCAAGACAGGCGAGAAGAGACATAGAGAGAGCGTGCATGTATGTAGCCAGTATTTCCATGACGAGACATGACACCCGTGCGACCATGCTCATATCGTCGCGTTGAGAGGAGCAGGCAATGGAAGAGAAGACCTATACCCTGAACATTCGTCAGACAGGCTCATTCCAGTACGAAGTGACTATACCAGAAACTGGTACAACGAAGACAGCCCCAACGCTCGATAGCGCCCTCAATATCACCTTTCACGATATTGTCAAGCATCTCACGACTCGTTATCTCATCCTGGTGTTCGCTGATCAACCCCTTGACCTGGACGGTCGGAGTGTCGACCCGCAACAGTGTCCGCAGACTGATCTGGAGCGCCAAGCTACTTTTGAGGTAGCGCAACTGGGTATTGCCCCGCAGGTGAAGAGGAGAGAGCGTCACCTCGTGTTTGAGGTGTCACACCCGCTCACACGAGCACAAGGCTCATGGCTCGATGAGCATTCAGGAAAGCTCTTTGATAGGTATTCCATCAAAGATGAGCTTGAAGTCCGGCTCGACGCATTGTTGGAGCAAGCACGTGACAACAGGAAGGCTGCAGTCCTTGAGTGAGCACCCACCAACCCTGCTCATCGTCTACCTGTGCCCTGCCCATGACGAAGGCGCACGTTACCACATCGATGAGACGCTGACTACAGCTGGGATCGTGTACTGTCTCATTGCGGAGCTCGAAGAGCGAGTCACCCTGGAAGGAAGCGCCCCCTTCGTCGTCACGCACCTCGAAAAGCGCATGGTCTTCGCGTTGCGTGCGCCGCTTGATCCACAGACCATTGATGATATGGCGCAACTAGTGACGACAGGGCTCATCCTCGGCTTTGTGGTCAAGGGTGAGATCGCGCTGGGCGACGACGTGGGAGTATTCAATAATTTGGGAGGATAGAGGTGTGAGAACACCAGGTGGAAGTATGGTTGATGATACTCGGGAAGAGGCTCACCCTCAGTTCCGTGATTCGGGAGCATCGAGCACAATGGACTGGTAGAAGATCCGAGGCGTGCGTAGACTGATGCAAGATGACGTAATGTATTTCGTAGTTGATCACGACAGGGAGATCAATCACGACTGAGAAGAACGATGACTGCGTGTTTGACCATGAACCGAGGAAGGAATCCCATGAAAGCACTGGAACGAGCATGACGAGCAATGATCTAGAACACTGCCTCGATCTGCGCCGGACAGATCTCGACCTTGAACTGTTTGCTGCAGCGCTGGCGGTCCAACACATCCGCCGCCTGATCGTTGCTGGCGGAAGCAGAATTGAACGGCCGGATGAGGAGGAGGTGCTGAATCCACGCCACTTGAGGGAGTTTCTCGCTCGCGCGGTTGAAACTGCCCACAGAACCAGGCGCTTTGTGCAGGAATGGCACCAGTTGAAACAGTTGATGCCCCAGATCCAAGCTGCCTGGGACCTCGGCCAAGTACTGTTTGAGGAAGATGTCGTTCGTGCCACGAACAACCCTGAGGAGATGGAGTATCTCGTCCACATTGATTTCGCGGAGAGCTGTTATGCTGAGTTTGTGTGTTATGACTGACGTATTCTTTGGGCGTGATTGGAAGACAGGAAGTGATCCTGGGGACATTCGTCTTTTTAGTCTTTGAGCATGTGTCCTTCGTAGAATGGCAGCGGTGAAGATGGCTTGTACCCTCTTCCTTGCAATCGTCTCTCATGCTGATGGACGCGTTGGAGTGGGAACAGGGAGAAATGTGACGACGAAACCGAGGGAAATGGCCAGCTGTTTGACGTGCGTGGTCACGGCCAGAATCAGACCCTGGCGTGGCTCCCCATGCACAAGGGAGAAAGATGAGAGGCGTTCCCACGGGTTTCCAGGATCTCGATACCTTCACGGGAGGATTACAAGGTGCAGACCTGGTCATCATCGCTACTCCGTCTTCAGCGAGCCAGGTGAGCCTCACCTTGAGCATGGCACTGCATGTGGCCACGACCAACCAGCACGGGGTTGGACTCTTGAGCCTGGATATGAACAAACATCGCCTCGTGCAGCAACTCCTCGCGATGCGTACGGGCATTGATCTCCATTGCCTACGAACAGGGTGGATCACTGAGGATGAGCGCACGCTCGTAACTGCGACGGCGAGGACGCTCTCGAAGGCGCATCTCTGGATTGACGACACGGTTGATCTCTCACTGGTGCAATTGCGACAACGGGCACGGCAGTTGGTCGAGATGCATCATATTACACTCTTGATGGTCGACCATTCGCATTTGATTCAGCTTGGTATTCATGGAAAAGGGCATGAGAATCGCCTTCAGGAGCTTGGCGAGATACATCGTGTTTTGAAAGCGTTGGCAGTTGAGCTGAACATCCCTGTGGTGGTTTTCGCCCCGATAGCGTGTACTCTAGCGAGCCGACACGCGAAGAGCCCTCAGCACTCTGATCCACGCGAGAGTGCTCTGGAAAAAGCGATTGATCATGTGCTCTTCCTGTATCGTGACGAACTCTCTGCTCCAAGTTCAGAGAGCGAAAACGTAATCATCGGCAGGATCATGATTACCAAACATCAACATGGGCTGGTGACAGAAATGGATATCTCCATCTAACCGTGTATGGATTACGGACTTCATGACGTGCTTCTCCATGCCACATTGTGACCATACAAACAAGCGGTGTTTTTGAGGATGAGCTTTCTGCTCGCTTGTCACCGAAGAGAACCATCTAAGGGGGTGATATCAAATCCTGTTAATCACTGTGTCTTTGTATAGCTGTGAGGTGCCTTCTCAAGGCGATTGTGTGCGCTATATATAAGCAATCATCAGGATTTGATATGAGAGCCCGTCAGATGGGATACAAGAGAAGACGATGCGCTGCCGGGCTTTGCATCGCCTGCGCTCAGGCCCACAGGCGGCCTTGATTCCACTTGGCACGAGCCTGGAGATAGCGTCGATACTCCGAACGTGCTTCTTGCTTCATGAGCGTGACATACTCCTCGAATGGCAGGGGAGTCCCATGGAGCCCCTTGATCGCGAGCTGCTTGATGCGGGAGTCCCTGTGCCAGATGTCAAACTGTTGGCGGGTCGCCTGCACCACGCAGGTCACGCGTTGGCCTGCCATCTGCCGACCGACATAGTATTCTCGGTGATCGATGCTCACGCCTCCATCAGCCTGCACGGTGCGGGCAAAGGTTTGCTGATGCACGCGCAAGAGCCAGCGGTCAGGATCGACCATCTCTGGCACGGCTGGGAGTGTCGGGAACTGCGCACAGGCCACACGCGGCGGGTGGTTGCCGCAGGAGCGCGCCTGGTTGGGACGCTCGTCATTGTAATGAGGCAGAAAGGCCTCAGTGACCTCGGTGACCTGCTCGTGGGTGCGTGGGAGGTAGACCTGCAAACACTCGTGCGAGAGCGTGCGATGAAAGCGCTCGACGTAGGGATTGAGGTCGGGACGATGCGGCGGGATCACATTGGGTTCCACCCCAACGCACCAAAGAAAGCGCACCAGTGCAGAGGGGAAATCGCGCCCGGACGCGCTTCCGACAAAGCGGGGATCGTTATCAAAGGTGAACAGAGCAGGGAGGCCATGCTCGCGGAAAAACTGGGCGACGACCTCCAGCAAGGTTTCGGCATCGAAGTCCGCCCCGACCTGCTGATGCAACCAGATTGAGGTGCCTGCATCGACAAAGTTGGCGATCTCCACCACATGTTGGCGCTTGCCCGCTGGATCAGCGGGAACCGAGCTCGCATCTTTGAGATCGAACTGGACCTCCTCCCCTGGCTGCCTGGGAGAGAGCGGCTTGGGCTTGCGGCGACGATCCAGTTGGATGCAGCCAGCGCTGCGCAGGATCTTCCAGATCGTCGTCTGGGAGCGCGGCAGGCGGACGCTGGCGTCTTTGAGGGCAGGATCACGATGGACATAGTAGAGAATCGCTTCTGGCCCGGGGACACGCTGCAGGTTCTCAGGCGGAGATGCGCGGATCTCCAGGATACGTTGGACGACCGCCGGTTGCGAGGCGATCGAAGCTGGCGGTGTGTGACGTGCACGCGAGCGGGAATGCAGTGCCATGACATCAGCAGGATCGGCCTGGCGCAGTCGTTGAAGCCATTTACTCACCCAGGAACGCGACATACGCAGTGCAGCGGCCAATTCCTGATGGGTCCAATGGGGATGACGCTCGACGAGCCAGCGCAAGGCGGCCCGTTTGGCGATTAAATCGGCTTCCGGGAGCATACGAATCCCTCCTCTCAGAGCTAGGATAAGCTGGGGTCTGCTCCCATTCTATCGCGTCTTTGACCTTCCCTTCCCTCAAAAGCAGCCTGTTTGCCTGGTCACAATGTGGCATGGAGAAGCACGTCATGAAGTCCGTAATCCATACAAACCGCGTCAGAGGGCGCAACGTTGCTGCCTATAAGGGGCTGTTATACACACCTCTATTTCAGCTACGACTGGATTAGTGGAAGTATTGGTATCATTGAACATGGTTAAAAAGCCGCGAAATTTGACATCTGATAGATGAGAAATTGACGAAAATCAAGCTAAATGCTATTATCCAGAATGTTGATGATAATCGAATAATTACTGACCACTGGCTACTGAGAAATGTGGCCGCTAAGACCAGACCTACAAAAAATGCTCATCGGAAAACCTTGCCACTTGATAACCCCCCAGTGTTCTCAAGCAGACCCACATTTTGCAACCACAAAGAACTCGGCAGTGAACTACTGCCGAGTTCCTCGCCTCTCAAATGGCTTGAACGAGAGAGGGGACTAGCTGGCTGATCCACGTGCAGGAACCACTCCCAGCTGCTGCATCAGGCCCAGCAGATCAGTCTGCTCCCAGTTCTCCGCGAGCTTCCCCTCGGCTAGGCGGTAGATGCCGATGCCACTGATCCGGAAGCGCTTCCCGGTGGCCGGGACGCCCAGCAATTCCCACGGCTCGCGTGCCCTCGACCGTGTAGCGCACCGTGAGCTTATCCCCCTCGGCCAAGAGGCGCGTCAATCGTCGCGTGCATATCGGGGATGGCGGCGAAGTACATCGCCCAGCGCTGCTGCTTCGCTCCTTCCAAGCCGGGCCCTTGCCCGGGCACGGCGGCGTGGTCCAGGTAGTCCGGTGCGACGAACGCGTCGGCCCGATCCACTCGCTTCTGGTTGAAGACCTCCTCAAAGAAACGCTGCACGAGCGCCTTGTTCTCTTCTGTTGACATGGAAATCCTCCTTTGTGTGTGCTGCGTCAATGCTGCGGAAAGCTATGTGGACGGACCCGAGACGAGACGACGGGAGTTGACAGAAACACGAACACCTGCCGGACAAGCCTGGCCGGGTTTACGCTGTTCCATGTCCTGGCGTGGGCAGGATACCGAGTTGGTGCATCAAGCCAAGCATGTCAACTTCGACCCACTGCTCCACGATCTTGCCATCCACGATCCGGTAGATGTCCGTGCCGGTCATGGTCGCTTCCTTTCCCGTTGGTGGGACCCCCTGAAACGCCCCTGTGTGCTTGGCCTGATAGGTATCGTGGATGGCCACCAGGTCGCCCTCCGCGATGAGGAACTCGGGTATGTCATGGATCTCAAAGGCGGCGAAGTAGATGGCGAAGAGGTGCTTGAGTGCCTCTTGGCCTCGAACTGGCCCAGGAACAGGGACTCCAGACATATGGCAGACATAGTCCGGGGCGCACAGTTCATCGATGATGCTGACGTTTCCTTTGCTCCACAGCTCCTCTTTCCAGCGCAGCACGAACTGCTTGTTGCGTTCTGTGGACATGGCTGATTGCTCCTTTCTCTGAAGTGGGTGCGACTCTTTTGTAGTCGCACCCCGATTGAGAGTTACTCAGATGTGCCGACCAATTGGCGCGCTCCGCTGGCGCTGGGCTTTACGTCTAGCTTCCACTCTGCCCTGGCGCCGGGATGACGCCGAGCTGCTGCATCAGGCCGAGCATATCAAATTGAACCCAGTTTTCCACCGCCTTGCCGTTCGCGATGCGCCAGATGTCAATGGACTTCATCTTGACTTGCTTCCCCGTCGGTGGGATGCCCTGAAACTCGCCTTGGTGAGTCCCGGTGATGTAACCGCGGTGGATCACGCAGTCGCCGTCGGCGAGTTCTTGCTCAAACGTCACATGCAGGTCTGGGAAAGCCGTGCGGAACATCGCGACGAGCTGGCGCATCCCCTGGGGACCGCGCGGTGTTCCAGGTGGCGCATCGTAGTTCACAAAGTCGGGGGCGATCAACTCGTCGAGGATGCTCAGCTTGTTCTGGTTGACGCCCTCTTCAAACAGGCGGCGGATGAGGGCTTTGTTTTCCTCTGTAGACATGGCTTATTCCTCCTTTCTGGATTGGTTCCTTTCTTGGATGCCTGGATGCACGAAACGAAGAGAGTCTTCGCTTGACATAGAACAGACTCCTTTCTGTGTTGGTTCCGGGCTTTGATGCGTGTGTGTACGCGTCGCTTTTTCCGCTGCCAGCCCTCGAAATGCAAAAAATGGGCACGGGAGGGTGGCCTACAAACTCGAACCTGCACCTCTTGCCCGGTGGCCTCACGCGCTCAGAGCGCGTGGGTTTCCATCAGGTCCTTCAGATTGGCGAAATCGGCTTCAAACTGTCGCTTGAGAATGCTCACGAGGAGCGGCTCAGCCAGCTTGAAGAAGCCGCCCGGTTCCGCCACTGTTGTAAAGGTGACCCGCGTGCCGCCGTCAACGCGCTCGAAGGTCGACTGGTTTTCAACCGGGAAAGGCCCCGATTTGGTTTTCGTCGCGCATCTCCAGTTCGACTCGTACTCGGTGATCTCGCTTTCACCTTCGATCCGCTGACCGAGAAACCGAACGACTGTGCGGAACGTGGTGCCTACGCCGATGGGCCCTTCCGAAGTTATCTTGACATCGTTGCTGCTTGAGATCCACTTCGGGTAATTCTCAGGGTTGCTCACAACTGCAAAGACCTCCTCAACGGGCAGGTTGATCACGGTGCTGATTTCTAATTTTGCCATTTGACTCACCTCCTTTCGTCTTAGGGATAGTAGTGTTGACCTCTTGCCGCGGCCACCCTCCCGCTGTCACCGCCACTCGGACACTGGGTGCTCACATTGATGCGGCTTTTGCCTTGTTCTTGCTCTAGCGCTCTGGCACACCTGCGCCTCCTTGCTTTGGCAGCATTGCCTGCACTAACGCCAGCAGCGTCTGCCAATCGCGAAAGTACCGCATTTCGCCGCTGACTACCTCTTGCACTTCCCCTCGCCACTCCGTCTGCCCCTCTCCCAGGTCTTCGCGCCATACCCGCACCGTGAACAGATGCGTGCGAGATGGTGGGTGGGCTGTATCCATGCTTGTGTGTCTCCTGTGCTCTGTATGGTGTGATGGCATGGGTGCCGGTCGGACCAACCCGGTCTACATCCCCATTCCATCACCACTCTAACACAGGCAGCGTGAAAAAAACGTTCGCTGGAGCGTTCTATGAGCGTCAGCTTTGCAGAAAAACAAAAAAGAGCGAGACCAGAGGAAGCGGAAGATTACTCGGAACTCGGTCCGAGGCCGGACCTGGGAAGCTGCGAATCCTGGCTTGCGTTTTCTATCGCCAACGCAAGCGCCTGCTCCAGCGTCAACTGCTGGCCCTCCGCCCGCACCGCCTCGAATGCTGCCGGGTCGAGCTGCTGGGCCATTTCCAGGGCTTGCCTGAGTACCATGACGTCACGCTCGCTCTCGTCACTGATGTCGATGCCGCGCTGGCCGAGCAACGTTACAGCTGCCACTAAGAGACGCGCACCCCGTCTCGGCTGTCCACTGAAGCACGCCGCTACACCGAAAGCAAAGAGCACCAACATAAGCCATTGCGGGGATCCCGTTTCTCGAGCGAAAGCCAGTACCTGAAGACAATACCCCTTCGCCTTTGCCTGATCGCCTTGGAAG
>WNGR01005756.1_pt1 | contig 13280 bp, 11 predicted proteins | sample 5407581 | NCBI WGS metagenome assembly WNGR01 (sample SAMN13153383, study PRJNA577476) | soil metagenome | isolation source: 80 cm soil or saprolite under Garry oak tree replicate 2 | place: USA:California | collected 2016-06-15 | reverse complement strand
GTCGAGATCAATATGGTGTCCGAGGACGCGGGCGGGAGCAGCGAGGAGACTCGGAGCGAGCAATCGACGACCACGGCGTTGAGCATCAAAGGCAAGCGAAAAGAGGAAGCTCCCGGGTCCGACAGCGGTAAAGAGGACGGCGACGAGCCGGGGGTTCGAGCAATCTGGTAGGAAAGATGAACAACCTGGTCTCGACTGATCTGGGGAACCTCGTCGACGGATGGGATTTCTTACTCCTCGGTTTGTCGTCGTCTCCCCTGCGCGCGCGTGCGCTCTCATCTATATTGATGAAGATTTACTCCTTAGTTTTATATTTTCCGCTGCAGGTCGTGATGTGCGTCTGGTTTTTGTATAATATTCTTGGCTGGAGCGCATTCGTCGGGTTGGTCGTGATGGTTACCCTCTTCCCAATCCCGGGCATCGTTGCAGGAAAAATCCAAAACGTACAGAAGGAGGCCATGAGGCGTGTGAGCGTCTTGCCTAATCAATATCTTGACTTCACGGTTTACTTCGCGGTTAGACGGATGAGCGTGTGCAGGCTGCTACCGAAAGTGAGGTCGTAGACACAAATCTGTGTTGTGCAGGCGCTGATGAGCCTCTTCTACAGCTATGAGCATTTTGCGCATGATCAAGCTGTTCGGTTGGGAGCCTAAGATTGCCGCGCGGCTAGCTGAGAAGAGGGAGCACGAGCTACAGTACATCAAGTTGCGCCAGATTTTGAACTTGATCAACGGAAACATCACGTCGGTGCTTCCAGCTTCTCTCCTAATCTCTCTAACGTGGTCATCTAGCTTTGTCATACCCGTCATCACAGTGCGTCTCCTCGCTCTTTGAGTGCTTGCTGGTTTCTTCTGACCGACACTCTGGGAAGATGGTTGTCACATACGTCACTTATGTGCGTATGCTTGACTCGCTCATGCTAATGTCTGAACTGGCAGGTTTCGCAGACCGCAATTATGAAGCGCGCACTTACACGTAAGTTTGTGTTTCTTTCCGAGAGGGTGCCTATCCCGACTTTGTCTGCAGCATCGGTCGTATTTTCGTCCATGGCTGGTCAGTCTGAGGACCTTGGCTGACGTCGTGGATTGTATGGGACTCATCTTTTCTAGTGTTCGATCTTCTCCGCGGGTAAGTTCACACAATCCTCTGGACGATTCCTATGTTTATACAAGCGAGGGTGTCCCTCGACCGCGTAAACGATTTCTTGCATGATGTGAGCGAATCTCTGTCTGAGCTATTGCTTGACATATAGAGCCCTTTGGAAGACCGAGTTGCTAGACGAGTTTGCGGGTGCCAAGGAGGGCTCCGAGCGCGTGATGCTCACTCACGCGTCACAGTTCGACCAGGACGTGATCGGGTTCCAGAACGCTAGCTTCACATGGTCGAATGACGACGCCGACGGCACGCTCACGCCATCCCGGCGCCGGTTCACCCTCCGCGTGCAGGGCGAGCTGCTCTTTAAGCGTGGTTGCTTCAACCTCATCATCGGGCCAACCGGTTCCGGAAAGACATCGCTACTGATGGCATTGCTCGGCGAGATGCATTTCGTCCCGATGAGCCCCGGCTCCTGGTATCATCTCCCAAGGGCGGGCGGGGTCAGCTACGCCGCGCAGGAGTCATGGGTACAGAACGAGACCATCAGGGTGAGGATGACCAACGTGTTCGCGCTCGCGCTTTTTGGTTCTAATTGAAGAGCAGGATAATATCTTGTTTGGGGCTCCATATGACGAGGAGAGATACAACAAAGGTAGTTCGCTCTCACGGTCATCACTTGAGTGACTGATGCCTCGATTTGTTTCTTCGTTTCAAGTCATTTACCAGTGCGGTCTGCAACGTGATCTCAGCTTGTTCGATGCAGGAGACAAGACTGAAGTCGGAGAGAAAGGTTTGACGTTGAGGTAGCGTAACAAACCGAATATTATACGTCACGCCCCCCCTGCTGACTTAAATGGTTCGTCTTGTAGCGGTGGTCAGAAGGCCCGTGTCACTCTCGCTCGCGCCGTCTACTCTTCAGCTCAGATTCTCATTCTGGATGACGTGAGTGTTTTCCTGCTGCATTCTCGTGGCGCCGGTTATTGACCTCATTGTTACAAAGGTTCTGGCCGCTCTGGATGTTCACACTGCGCGCTGGATCATCGAGAAGTGCTTCAAAGGCGATTTGATTCGCGAAAGAACGGTCTTGCTTGTCGTAAGTTACCCCTTTCCACTCGCATCCGACTACATATCGCCATTCCCAACACACCGCAGACGCACAACATCGCGATGGCTAGCCCACTCGCGGACTACGTCGTTTCGCTCGGCAAGGACGGTCAGATCGCTAGCCGTGGCTCGGTCTCAGACGTACTCAAGGAGGACAAGGCGCTGGCAAAGGATCTCGCGGATGGTGTCCGCGCTATCAAGGACGATGAGAAGAAGATTGACGCGGAGGAGCCCGACGAGACGGCGAAGTCGGCGGACGGTAAGCTGATCTTAGCCGAGGAGGTCGCTGAGGGTCACGTCAGCTGGGACGCAGGTGGGCGTGCCATCTAACTTTTCCGTATCTCGGACAGTGAAGCTCACTGGTGTACTCCCCAACAAAAATAAAGTCAAGCTATTTATTAGCGGTTTGGGAGGAACGCACCCAGTCCTGTTTTGGATGCTGTTTGTCGGCAGCTTGTTGTTTTGCGACACCCTCTTGACCGTGCAGACGTGGTTCATGGGCTACTGGGCCGAGCAATACGACACCTACCCACCGGAGCAGGTTAACATTACTTTGTAAGTGTTCAACTTCCACCATTCTCTTGCCGATGACTTTTGGTCTTTCGTTTGTCAGCTACCTCACAGTCTACGGGCTTATCTTGCTCGCGGCGACGACCAGCAACATGACGGGGTCGGGTGTATACGTATTTGGCGCTCTAAGGGCCTCAAGGTCGATCCATCGGAAACTGATCGGGTCTATCCTGGGCACAATCCTGAGGTGCATCTCCAAATGTCCCAGCACTGGCCTCTACTGATGAGCTCTTTGCTTTGTAGGTGGCTAGACACAACCCCAACATCCCGAGTCATCACTCGCGTCACGCAGGACATCCTCGCTAGTTCGTGTTTGCACGTTCCTCCCGGGCGGAATGCACAGATCTCACAACCTCCCTTCTCTAGTGGACGGCGAAGTCTCCAACGCATTTTGCTCGTTCATCGATATCTCAGGCATCATGCTCATTAAGTTCGTCGCTGTGGCGTACTTCACACCTGTGTTTTCCGTACCCGGAGTCGGCATCGCCGTACTCGGCGCGTGGCTCGGACGTGTCTACATGAAGGCCCAGATCGCGATCAAGCGCGAGATGAGCAATGCCAAGGCGCCCGTGCTCGGCCACTTTGGCGCCTCCGTCGCCGGACTCAGTGCGTCTACCCCTCGTGATGGATGTGAAATTGGTCTGACTTGACCTCTTCGAAGTATCCATCCGCGCATATGGCGCACAGCTTGCGTTCCGGGAAGAGTCGTACAGGCGGATCGATAGGTACTCGAGGGCCGGCCGGTCCTTCTACAACATGAACAGGCAAGTCGGGTTCACCAGGATGCACAGCGAGGATTTAACTTGGGGCTGACCCTGCTGCAGGTGGATCGGCTTGCGGATCGACTTCCTAGGCGGACTGTTCGCTGCAGGCCTCGCGGCCTACCTGATCTACGTACCGCGTGAACGTTCCCATCCCTCGGACATCGGTTTCTCTCTCACCATGGCCAGTACGTTGCATGTGTTTACTATAACCAGCGACCACTGATTGGCATTCCCAGTTGGATTCAGTGGCCTGACTCTCTGGTGGGTGCGCATCTTCAACGACTTTGAGGTCAACAGTGAGACACTCTAACTTGCGTGACTTTACCTTCGTATCTCTGATGATTATTTCAGGCAACAGGTGAAGAGAGTATTTTCTTTTTCTGAGTAGGTATGCGAGGAGATGCTCATTGGCGCTACATCCAGCTTGGAGCGTATGCACTCGTACATTAACGCCGAACAAGAGCCCAAGCCGACCAAGCAAGGCATCCCCCCAGCATACTGGCCCGCAAGTGGTGATCTTAGGGTCGAGGAGCTCTCTGCGCGTTATTCTCTCGTACGTGACGTGTCGGTCCTCGCGATGCGCGTCCTTCGCTACTAAACGTCACCCTGTCATTAGGATGGGCCAAAGGTTCTCCACGACATATCTTTCCACATCAAATCTGGTGAACGCGTGGGTGTTGGTGAGTGCCTGTCGTTGTATCTTAGATGGCGGCTCTTGACCAGCGGAACAGTCGGTCGCACGGGAAGCGGCAAGGTATCCTTCTCTCAGTTTGATCGTTTCTTGAAGCGGCGCCTGCTAAACACTCTTCAGAGCTCTCTGACATTGTCACTACTCCGGTGCATATTCACGGAGGGTAGCGTGTTCTACGACGGCAGACTCACGAGCTCGATCAACCTGGGCGCGCTCCGCTCGAACATCACCATCATACCTCAAATCGTGAGGACGTCCGCCACTTCTCCCCTTCTTTTTCCCATTTAACTCGTTTATTTCATGTAGCCCGAATTGCTGAGCGGGTCACTGCGAGAGAACCTTGACCCGTTCTCGCAATACGACGACGCGACGCTGAACGCCGCCCTGCGTGCCTCGGGGCTCTTCTCCCTACAGAGCGACGACGAGCATAGTCGTCTCACGCTCGATAGCCAGATTGCGAGCGGCGGGAGCAACCTCTCCGTCGGCCAGCGGCAGATCTTGGCGCTCGCGCGTGCGATAGTACGCGGTAGCAAGCTGCTCATCCTTGACGAAGGTGCGTGTTTTTCCTTGCCTTATTCTGTGTCTGCTTTGGCTAATCCTTTTTTTTGCAGCAACGTCTGCTATTGGTTAACGGCTTCCCATTTGTCTTTTGGGAGGCGATGCTGACGTAGCACGTGGTGCAGATTACAAGACGGATACGATCATTCAGACATCTCTCCGAAACGAGCTTAAAGGGGACGTAACGCTAATCACTGTCGCTCATCGTCTACAAACGATCATCGATGCCGATAAAGTCGTAAGTCACCCTTCCTCTTCCCACACCATGGGCACAAGCTGAAGAAAAAAAATAGATGGTCCTGGATGCAGGTCGAATTGTGAGTTTCTCCCCTCAACTACTCTGCTCGAACTCAAAACGTAAAAATACCATATAAAAGGTCGAATTCGACAAGCCCAATGAACTCCTGAAAATTGAGAACGGTAGGTTCCGTTCGTTGGTCGACGAGAGCGGGGACAGAGCTCTGCTTTACTCGATGGCTTTTTCGGCCGCCAAGGTACAAAATGGAGGGATGACGACGACGACGACGACTACACCATTATCACCATAAAAGACAAAGAGGAAAGCACTCATTCACCACTTGTTATCTCACAGTTTATATAGAGCGCGGGGGAAGGTGGCTGAGTGCCATTACATGTAGGCAAACTAACTCAGCTCGCGAACAATACTTTTTTCCCACATCCTGAGCGCCATTTCGCTTTTTCATCGATGAAGGTCAGCCCACGGCAGCGCGTTCGCAGCAAATAAGCCCTGATGCTTGAAGCATGCTGCTTATTACAGCAACAACCCTGAAACACAAGTATCAACAACCCAACGCATATCAGCGGGGTGATGCCAGCGTGCATACGGCCCATCATACTGACGCCATGCGCCGTGGTTAGTGCGCACTTATCTCAACGTGACCCTCAACAAGTATACAGTATACAGTATTATAAAGTGCCTTTGGTTAAGTGCTACATAGAGTTATATGCTTCAGGCGCACGAAAATTGATTCAATCTCTCCTCAAACTACTAGCCTGCACGGCGAAGCTCGGACAACTCGGACCCTTCACCAGCCGTTTTAGCCAAAGGTTTCAACATCTACAGTGTATATTGCACCGACTCTCGGACTAGTCGCCATTTACTCCGCTTTAATGTCCCATATATCACTGGCATTGGCCACTCGCTTTCCGTTGTTACAGCGCGATCCACTCCGATAGGCCCTTGGCCTCGGAACACATGTGGCGGACTTCTAAGATTCGAGGGCGGAGTTCATAGTTAAGTAGAGCGTGAAATTCTCAAGATATTAGTTATATTGCATAATCTGGGGTTATAAAATAGTTATCACTGACAACAAATAATTTGTGTGAAAAAAAAATCGGCGTGTGCGTACATTCAATCTCAGCCTCTTGGTCTAACCGGGACACAAAGGGCCATCAGCAAAAAACCAGGGGAATTGTCAGCAATTATAATTTCTTATAATTGCTGTGAGCAATGCAATTGGATCCCAGATTGGCAATCAACAAAATTGATTACCATAGTACGTTAAATTTTGAAATCCCCAGCAATCGATGACAGTTCTTGTGGGCACTTATAATTAATTATAGGGATTTCAAGTACTTCTAACTATTATAATAATATAATTTGATTTAATCAATTATAACTGTATGCAAATTTCTGATTTCTGATGATCTGATCAGAAAAATTACATTGCATTGACTGCATTGATTATATATTTGTTTCAAATCTTATCACTCCCTATTAATCATTGAGATATTTTGTTTTGACCTTACAAGTCTTACAAAGAGGTACATTATTTATAAACTATTTATGAACTGCACTACTTATCCCTGGATTCGAACAGGCATCCTCAATATGGGTGCCAACATAATGACTAATCCAAGGTGTTACCACTAGACCAAGAGACTGATATTGCTCAATCCAAATAAATATTCTATAGACAAGTAGGGTGGTAATCATTATTCACAAGTCTGAGTGACTTAGCTGATACACTATTGCAGACAAAGTTTGGTGTCTTAGTGTATGTGACTGGCAGGGCCTTGTTTGGATGGCTGCAAAGTCACTTCTCTCACCTTGTAGCATCAACCCACGTGTGTCCACGGGCTCAGTGTCCACCACCAGCATCTTTCCCCACCCCCTCTGCATGTTTTTTATACTTAGGGATTATCACAGGTCGGAGCGCCCTTCTCCAGCAAGGTAAGGACCCTTGCCTCAGGAGCAGCGGTGGCGGCAGCAGTGGCGACCCCCCACCGCACCTGTATCCTCAACCTCTGCCACTCATCCATCTCTGCGGCTCCCTTGAACTTGGGGATGAATATGGGCTTCGGAGGTGGGTCTGCAGTGGCTCGGGCATGGTCCTGTGGAGACAACTTTGGTGCATTTTCTTCTTGCGAGGTGGTGATGACGATCATCCGGGGTGGCTTGGATACAAGGCGTCTGCTATTGATGCTCATTCCAAGTGCACCTGTGTGAGAGGGTCCAAGGATCGTAGATGTGTACTTAAGACCTCTGGCCCCCAGAGAGCTGGAGATGCTGCGAGGCCACGCAGGTCCATCTGATGATGATTCATCTGGAGAGAGTGGTGGACTGGGTGGTGATGCTAGTTCTGGCCACTTGTTGACGTCTGCAAGGGAAGTGACGTTGATATAGGGATTGGTGGAGAAGGATGTTACGGACATGTATTATTTTCCCTAATTTTTCCATATTTATATGGATTTATTTGGTGAAGATATAAGCGGCTGAAGTATCAGAATTCCTTATCTTATCTTATCATTAGATCAAGATAAGATGGTTAGTCACATGATGCCAACATGTGCACTTCTGATCACGTGTCTGTGAGTTAGTCACTCCATATATAGACTGGACATTGCCATACGTTATGATTGGTTAGAACCTTGTAGAATACCATGGAACGCTTAGTAGGGTAGTATTACGTGCTGTATTAGGTTTTACTCAGCACAAGTGGAGCGACGCGTCATCATTGTAGTCAGCCTTGATGACAGTGCATCAGTCAGCACTAAAGATAAGGCTATTAATAGCAGCGACGCGTCAGCACATGACTCAGTAGCATTACTAAAGTACTTAGTAATCGAGTGTGCAGTAGTGTATATAAACCCTCCTGTAGCGTCCTGAGTGGAACCAACTTGTCCTCTTGGTTCCCACTCAGGTGTGTATTCCTATGTATTCTTTACATCCCCTCCAATCTAACTTGTCCTCTTGGTTCCCACTCAGCCTACCACAGTGTGATTCGCCTTGCGTCTTGACTCTTGTATAAAGAGTCTGTGTGTTACGCTAACCTCCACTGTGTACTGTAGGTTCAGCGCGTGATTTATCTCCGCGCTTGGCTTGACTGGTTCTGCCAGGCAGTTCACCAACTTCATCCAATCTTTCGTTCAAGCTTAGCGTAGCGAGGTGTCATACCGCTACACTTGTAGGGAGAGAGGGTTTTCAACACGCCTGAACCCATCGGCCTGGGTAAGGGCGGTTCATAAGTTCAATTCTGTAATAGTGACTACGCAATTTCGATCCATGCATATCCCCGTCTCTATCAGAACTAGCAACGCAATGGCCAACATCAAAGCACTTGTAGACTCTGGAGCAACCAACTGCTTCATGAGCGAAAACTTCATATGACGAATGAAGTTAGGGAAGCGACCCCTACAAAGACCGCGAAAAATATGGAACATTGATAATACGGCAAATCAAGCCAGAGAAATCACACACTACATCACCCTTGATATCCAAACCAGGGGAACTTGGAAGACAATACAATTCCTTGTCACAAATATCGGAAACGAGGACATCATACTAGGGTACCCATGGATGGCCGCCTTCGAACCTCAATTTACATGGAAGAACGGGGTCATCAATGAAAAAGAGTTACCCATTATCCTCCGGTCCGTAAATCCCTTTATTCCCGGAAAAGACCCGATAATCGCACAAGTCAAAGGGATGGAAAACGACAGTCGATTGGCAGCCACAACTTCAACCGAACTTGCAATCCAAGCGCAACAATACACAAAAAAGGTGGAAGTCCCAACAGAATACCAACAATTCGCCAAGGTATTCAGCAAACAAGAATCAAAGCGGTTCCCGCCAAAACGGGCCTGGGACCATGCAATCGAGTTCAAACAGGATGCACCCGAAGCAGTAGACTGCAAAGTCTACCCGATGAACCGGATAGAGGACGAAGCATTACAAAAGTTCCTCCACGACGAATTAGAGAAAGGCTACATCCGTGAGTCGAAATCTCCATACACATCATCATTCTTCTTTGTCCACAAAAAAGACGGCAAATTGCAACTGGTACAAGATTATCGCAAAATCAATGCCCTTACCATTCGAAACCAATATCCTCTTCCCTTAATCGCAGATCTTATCCACAATCTCAGTAATGCACATATCTACACAAAACTTGACGTCCGATGGGGGTACAACAACGTACGCATCTGCGAAGGGGACAAGAAGAAAGCAGCATTTAAAACCAGATATGGACTTTTTGAACCTACGGTTATGTACTTCGGACTTACCAATTCACCAGCGACTTTCCAAACCATGATGAACTACATCTATTGCAACGTCATTCACAAGCATGAACCCCTCAGCACGACTATCCGAATCTACATGGACGACATTGGGATCGCCACCTGCACAAACATGAACAATCATCAATGCGCAGTTCATGACATCCTCAAAATCGCCCAACTCCACAACCTCTATTTCAAACCAGAGAAGTGCCTTTTCCATTCACCTTCCATGGATTACCTGGGGGTAATCCTTGAAAAGGGGGTGACACAAATGGACCCCACAAAAATCGCAGGCGTCGACACATGGCCGGTACCCAAAAATGCCACAGAAGTACGAAAGGTCCTCAGATTTTTCAATTTTTATCGCCCCTTTATCGAGGGCTTTGCGTTCATCGCACGACCACTACACAAACTCACACGGAAAGACCAAGAATGGCACTGGGGACCGGAAGAACAAAAAGCCTTTGATGTGCTAAAGAAACGTGTCACCTTAGAACCAGTACTAGCGCACGCCAAACTAGATGATCAGTTTGAGTTGGAGGTAGATGCTTCCGGATATGCGGTAGGAGCGGTACTTCTACAACGAAAAGGAGATGGTAAAAAGCACCCCATAGGGTATTACTCAGCAACGCTCAATGAGGCACAACAAAACTACGACATCTACGACCTCAAGCTCCTAGCCATCGTGATGGCACTCAAAAACTGGAGACCTTTACTTGCGGGATCTCCTCATAAGATCATTATATACTCCGACCACCTCAACCTGCAATATTGGAGGCTACCACAACAGATATCCAGGAGAGTGGCACGAGAAGTATTGGAGCTATCGGAATACGACTTCGAGATACGTCATCTCCCTGGTAGATTGAATGGAAGAGCTGATGCACTGTCAAGATGCCCAGGGTACAACCAAGGCAAGAACGATAACAAAGACGTGGTCATGCTACCAGATCGCGTCTTCGTAAGGGCAGCGGCAACACAACACACCCCTCCCATGCAAAGAGTCATGGCTCAAGAAGAAATGGAAGCCACAGACCCAGTATACGCCCAGGACGAGGAGTTACTCAAACCATGGATTAACGCTCACCACCTGAAGAAAGTCAAAGGGGTATGGTACAAGGAAGGACACCGCGTGGTAACAGGCAGGATGGAACATAAGCGGACCTTCATACGGGCTCACCACAACACACCAGTATATGGACATCCCAGAATCAACAAGACATACCAGCTAGCAAGCCGCAGATACTGGTGGCCGAACATGCAGCAAGACGTGAGGGACTATGTACGAGGATGTGCAGAATGCCAAAGGAATAAAATCAATACACGGCCCATCAAGGCCCCGCTATCGCCCATATTCCCCACGCACGAAGCTATGCCGTTTGAAACTGTGGCTCTAGACTTCATCACTAAATTGCCAGTCTCACAGGGATATGACTCGATACTCACTGTAACCGATCATGACTGTACCAAGGCAGCGGTGTTCATCCCCTGCAAGGAGAGTATGACTGCCGAAGAAACTGCAGGATTGATAGTCCAGCACATATTCCCACGATTTGGACTTCCGCTAAAGTTCATTAGTGACAGGGACCCAAAGTTCGCCTCAAGATTCATATGGGGGCTATGCAAAGGAACAGGGACAACGCAAAACATTTCAACAGCATACCACCCCCGAACGGATGGACAATCAGAACGTACGAATCAGTGGCTAGAACAATACCTACGATTCTGGGTCAATGAGCGCCAAGATAACTGGCATGCTTATCTGCCATTGGCAGAATTCGCGCATAACAATTGGCCAAATGAGACCACCAGAGAGTCCCCTTTCTTTGTCCTATACAGGTTTAATCCACAAGCTGATTGGACGGATAAGCCATCGCCAATACCACAAGTGGCACTACGACTGGATCAATTCAAAAGGGCAAGACAACGCGCCCAGGAACTGATGATCAAGGCACAAAAATCATGGGTCAAACACAAAGATACACCCAAGTATCAAGAAGGGGACCTTGTGTGGCTGGAAGGACGCCACCTACGTACCAATCAACCAACCGCCAAACTCGCGCCCAAGAGACATGGCCCTTTTCAAATTGTCCAGGTGATGTCCCCTGTCAACTATCGATTAAAACTTCCCACGCAGTGGAGCATTCATGACGTGTTCCATATCGATCTTCTCACACCCTACCGGGAGACCGATATCCACGGATCAAACTATTTGAGACCAGCTCCAGACCTCATCGATAACGAGGAAGAATACAAGGTCGAGAAGATTCTAGACACTTGGCAATTCGGCAGAGGACGTAAAAGACAGTACCTCATCAAATGGAAGGGCTACCCAGACTCGGACAACAAGTGGGTCAATCACAAGGACATACACGCCCCTGAGGCGATAAGGGAGTTCAAAAATTCAAGGGCCGCTCCGAACGAACATATAAGGAGAGGAACAACGGGCAAGTATCCCATCACCCCTCTCACAACTCCCACAACAACTACTCATTCATCTCCCATGTCCGATGCCACCAACAACTACTACCTCAGATTGCCGGAGCGGATCTTCGGGGCCGAGCTCGACTCCCAGCTCATCACCTACAGCGAGGCACGAGAACTTTGTGCCAAGAAATACATCCGACCCCATATCAAAGACGAGAATGAGCTCACCACTCCCCTTACCAAGGAAGAGCTGGCTCGAGTATGAGAGGTCTTCCCAGACCTCCAGATGGCGTCAATGCCCCCGCGTACACTATCACCCGTACTGCGAGAGATGTCAGACCCTAGTGGGATGGGAGCCACACCGACTCACCAAGCCGACACCTAAGCGCTTGATAATGAGCTTTGGGAGGCTGAGGGAGTATTGCAAATCCCTCCCCATGTGGAGGGAGCTGCAGCCGCAATTGCCGAAGAAGATCAGCATACAGTGGAGGGAAGAGCAGTTTGCACAAGCTGTACACAAGAGAAACGCTGCGAAGGTAGCCCGGGAAGCACTGCACCGCCAAGCACATCAGCAACAGGAGGACCCTGGAGTCGCACTACCAGTGTCAAGGACTGGTACCCAGATGAGCACCCCTTTATAAAGAACTATCACGACTCTGACGATCCAGACGAGACCCCATACACGCTTACGACTAGCGGATACCCACTGTACAAGAGGTCATACATGCCCGCCGCAATGCAGAGGCAGGACCCCATCGGGTTCTACCCTAATAGGGGGGCCCACTACATTGACTACCCCATCCGTCTACCCGATGAGTCGACCACGCAGCAGGCTCATTATACGCAGGCCATTATGGCCCCCAATCCCTTGTCATAGCACTCCGCAAGGACTCAGACAAGGTATTCAGCAAACCCTTGTACGCCTCGCTGGTATACGCCTTTGATGGCAAGCCTACCTACGCAATGGGGGAGTTGGACTACCTCAAGGCAGACGCGCAGGGGCGGGAGTTCACAGACCGGCTAATAGATCGGGAGGGCGATCTATCACTCAAGGCAGAGGTCCATCGGTTCCATATGGTGACGAATGAATTGGAGAGGATGGAGACTGTCCTGGTGGAGAATGAAGAAGCATGGGGACAATTGGCTGCAGCTAAGTTGGGAACTATTCGATGATTGGAGATGGCTGACACGAATAAGAGGATCAATGCGAACAATCAAGGGTTCGTGGATGATGCACTTTGTGTCAACGAGACGATCTTGTGTGGGTGCAAAAGCTGAAAAGGGGGTGATGTTACGTATCGACACAGAGACACTTACTCATAGGTTGTGACTACATGGGTAAGTGGTAATTAGTCATGGACTTACGCATCAGTCAGCCAAAGTATCACATGTACGATAGTATGACTCAGTCCTAGGATAGCGATACTTGGTTTCAGGTTTGAGAGGCGCTTCAAAGCCCTCTTCATGTAGTACTTAAGATGTCATTGTCGAAGACCAAGACTCCAGCTTGGTCTTCTTGAATCGCCACCTATCTTCTATCTCTTGCG
>WNGR01015807.1_pt1 | contig 13283 bp, 13 predicted proteins | sample 5407581 | NCBI WGS metagenome assembly WNGR01 (sample SAMN13153383, study PRJNA577476) | soil metagenome | isolation source: 80 cm soil or saprolite under Garry oak tree replicate 2 | place: USA:California | collected 2016-06-15 | reverse complement strand
GCTCGAAGAACGTCTCGCGTATCCGCGACTCGCAAAGCCCGAAATGTGCTCGTTGAACATGGGCTCGATGAACTTCTCGATTCATCCCGTCGCCGCGAAGATTTCGTCGTGGCGCTATGGCTGGGAGAAGGATTACGTCGAAGGCATGGAAGACATGATCTTCCGCAATACCTTCAAGGACATTCGCAACATTCTTCTGGAACTGGGAGATAACGGCACGCGCTTCGAATTCGAGTGCTATGACGTGGGGCATCTGTACAACCTTGCGCATTTCGTCGAACAAGGGCTCGTCAAGCCGCCGTTCTTCATTCAATCAGTGTTCGGCATTCTGGGCGGGCTGGGGACGGACCCGGAAAACATGGTCGTGATGCGCTCGACGGCAGACAGGTTGTTTGGCCGCGAGAACTATCAGTTCTCCGTTCTCGGCGCGGGCCGTCACCAGATGCCGCTCGTGACCATGAGCGCGATCCTGGGCGGCAACGTGCGCGTGGGTCTCGAAGACAGCGTGTATCTCTCGAAGGGTGTGAAGGCGGAGACCAACGCACAACAGGTCCGTAAAATCCGCCGCATTCTCGAAGAACTGTCGTTCGAGATCGCGACGCCCTCGGACGCGCGCAAGATGCTGGGACTCAAAGGCGCCGACAAGGTAACGCTCTAGGCTGACGCTAACAAAAGAACAAAGCCATTCAAACGATATTGGAGACGACGTCATGGACACTACTTCCATCGACCATCGCGTTGAACAGTTGCATCGCGTTGCCACGCACAAGGCCATGCTCAGGCTGATCCCGCTAATGTGCGCGATCTACTTCATGTCCTTTCTCGATCGCACGAATGTTGCGCTCGCGAAAACCTGGCGGCACACCGCGTCGGTCCGCGACGCTGGATCGCGCGCATCGCAGTGACGTGGGGCATCCTGTCGACCGCGATGATGTTCGTGCAGGGCACGTCATCGTTCTATGTATTGCGCGTTCTGCTGGGCATCGCGGAAGCGGGTCTCTTTCCTGCGCTGATGTATATGGTGACGCTGTGGTTCGCGCCGCATGACCGGCCTGTCGTGGTCGGCTGGATCTACATTGCGCCCGCGCTCGCACTGATGCTCGGCAGTCCGCTCGGCGGCGCGCTGATGCAACTGGACGGATTCGGCGGACTGCATGGCTGGCAATGGATGTTCATGATCGAAGGCATTCCGAGCGTGATCGTTGGCATCGTGTTGTTCTTTGCGATGCCGGAGCGGCCGCGAGACGCGCGGTGGCTGTCGGCGGCCGAGCGCGACGTGCTCGAAACGCATGCTGTCATCGACGTGCACGGAAGTGCGCGCTCAAACGGCCCACTACCGTACTGATCGGTTTGATCTATTTCCTGAATCAGGTTGCGTTCGTGGGGCTGTACTTTTTTGCACCGGCTATCGTCCACCAGATGCATGTCGATTCGCCGCTTGCGATCGGCTTTCTGGCCGCAAGCGTCGGGGTCGGTTTTCTGCTTGGCGTGCTAATTCTGCCGCGCATCCACCGGCGCGTGAATAGCGATTGCGTGTTTCTCGGCGTGCTCACGGCGGGGCTTGTCGTAGGCGCATGCGTTTATCTCGCGGTGACGACTCCCGCTGCGCGGATCTGCCTTCTCACGGTGACGGCGTTCTTCGGCGGCGGCGTGTTGCCGTCCTATTGGGCCATCGCGATGAAGCGTCTGCAAGGCATCCAGGCTGCAGCGGGTCTCGCGTTCATCAACACGATCGGTTTGATCGGCGGGTTTGTCGGACCGTATCTGTTCGGAATGGCGGAAACGTCTTCCGGCCGAAGCGATGCCGGCTTCACGGTGATTCTGGTCGCAGCAGTGCTCGGCCTCGCTCTGGTGCCGTTGCTGGCGAGAGCGATTCGCGGCGAGGATCGTGTAGAGTCGTCGCGCGAGCCGGCCGCACAGATGAAGTCATAGTCGGGTTTGCGTTTTCTGGAAGGAATAAACCAACAATGAAGTTGAACGGAAAAGTTGCGATTATCACGGGCGCGGGGCAGGGGATCGGAGCAGCGACGGCATTGAAGTTCGCGCGTGAAGGCGCCGTCGTGATCGCGTGCGACATGAATCTCGATGCTGTCGAGACGGTTGCGCATATGTGTCGTGAAGCGGGCACGAAGTCGGAAGCGTTCGCCGTCGATGTCACACAACGAGCGCAAGTCGATCAGATGGTCACCCGAGTGCGCGACACATATGGCCGCGTCGACGTCGTCGTGAACAATGCGGGCATCACACGCGATGCGCGTTTGCAGAAGATGACGTTGCAGCAGTTCGAAGATGTGATCGACGTCAACCTTCGCGGTGTCTTTCATACCGCACAGGCCGTCGTCGATTCGATGATCGCGCAAGGTTCGGGCGTCATCCTGAACGCAAGCTCTGTCGTGGGCATTTACGGCAACTACGGGCAGACGAACTATGCAGCGGCCAAGTTTGGCGTGATCGGCTTCACGAAGACCTGGAGCCGCGAGCTAGGTCCGAAGGGTATCCGTGTCAACGCGGTTGCGCCTGGCTTCATCGACACGCCTATCCTCAAGACCATTCCTGAAGACGTGCTCGCGAAGATGCGCGAAGACGTGCCGCTGCGCCGGCTCGGCAAGCCCGAAGAAATCGCGAATATCTACGCGTTTCTGGCAAGCGACGAAGCAAGCTACGTCAACGGCGCAGTGATCGAAGCGACGGGCGGATTGACCTTGTGATCCGTTTGTAAATAGTGAAGAGGTAGCGGCATGAATATCATTGATCTCCTGAAACCGCGCGCCGGGCTGCGTGTATTCGTATCGGCGGGCGCGGCGGGAATTGGCGCGGCAATCGCCGAAGCATTTCTGCAGGCGCAGGCAAAGGTTTATATCTGCGACTTGAATGCGACGGCCGTCGCTGACGCCAGATCGCGCTTGCCTGACCTTCACGCGGGTATCGCCGACGTGTCGGACCGGGCGCAAGTCGATGCCGTCATCGACGATGCGCGGCAGAAGCTCGGCGGACTCGATGTGCTCATCAACAACGCGGGCATTGCGGGACCGACGGGCGCAGTCGAAGATCTCGATCCTGCGCAGTGGGAAAGCACGGTGTCCACCAACCTCAACAGCCAGTTCTATTTTCTGCGCAAAGCGGTGCCCGTTTTGAAGGAGACGTCGGACTGCGCGAGCATCATCGCGATGTCTTCGGTGGCGGGACGTCTTGGCTATCCGTTTCGAACGCCGTATGCGTCGACGAAATGGGCGATCGTGGGATTGGTCAAATCTTTGGCGGCCGAACTGGGCCCGAGCAATATTCGTGTGAACGCGATCTTGCCGGGCGTGGTGGAAGGCGAGCGGATGAGCAAGGTGATCGCCGCGCGCGCCGACGCGCTCGGTATTTCGTTCGATGCGATGCGCGACGAGTACCTGAAGAAGATTTCGTTGCGCCGGATGGTCACGGTCGATGATATTGCGGCGATGACATTGTTCCTTGCGTCGCCGGCTGGCGGCAATATTACCGGGCAGGCGATCAGTGTCGACGGGAATGTCGAGTACTTGTGAGATTGACACCTTGCGAGCAAGCCGGCACGACGACACACGCTAGCCGTCCGTCGATCGGCTGACGGTTTCCCATGCGTCGATTTCGCCGCCGATGGCCGAGAGTTTCTCGCGCACGAGGCCAACCGCATCACTCCCCAGAAGCAGATGCGCCGGCGGATTGTCGCTATCAATCACCGAGAGCATGGCGCGCGCCGCCTTCACAGGATCGCCCAACTGCTTGCCGCTTTTTTCCTCGCGCGCTTTTCTGATTGGATCGAAGAGCGGGTCATAATCCGGGATCGAACGCGGCGTGCGGACCATCGACCGGCCGGCCCAATCGGTCCGGAACGATCCCGGCGCGACGGCGGTGACGAAGATGCCCAATGGCCGGACCTCCTTGCCGAGCGCCTCGGAGATGCCTTCCAGCGCGAACTTGCTGCCGCAGTAGTAGGTGATGCCGGGCATCGTGATGTGGCCGCCCATCGACGTGATGTTGAGAATATTGCCGCGCCGCCGTTTGCGCATGCCCGGGATCACGGCCTTCATCATCGCGACGGCGCCAAATACATTGACGTCGAACTGCCGTCGCATCTCGTCCAGCGGCGATTCCTCCATCACGCCCTCGTGACCGTACCCTGCGTTGTTGACGAGCACGTCGATCGGCCCGACCGTTGCCTCGATTTCGGCGACGACGCCGTCGATAGCTTCAAAGTCGGTCACATCGAGCACTCGACCCACGGATCGACCTGGAGCCAGTGCTTCGAACGCATTCCTTGCCTGTTCGCTTCGGACAGTACCGATCACGCGGTGCCCTGCGGCGAGCGCTTCTTCAGCCAGCGCGCGTCCGAAGCCGCTGCTGACACCGGTAATGAGAAGGGTTTTGTCTGATGACATGCGCACCTCGAAAGAGAAGAGAGACGACTGCATAATATTCTTTCGCACTTGCACGATTCAGGTCTTATAGTCTCGACTTATTGCCTATTCCTATGACAGCGGTGAAGTGTGGTGAGAAAGATCGACGGGCAGCAATCTATGGTGGCGTTGTTGAAAGCGCTCGCGCCCAATGAGGGATACAACCTCACGGCGTTGCCGGATGTGCGCATCCTGCGTTCGGATCGCGCGTTGTCCCGCACGCCCGTTCTCTATGATCCCGGCATCGTGATTGTTTGCCAGGGAACCAAGCGAGGCTATTTCGGCGATCAGGTCTACGTGTACGACGAGCAGCAGTATCTCGCTGTCGCCGTACCGGTGCCGTTCACGATGGAAACCGACGCTACGCCGCAACGCCCGCTGCTGGCCATTTACCTGCATCTGGATTTTGCGGTGGCGGCCGAACTGATGTTGGAGATCGACCGTCATCATGCTCCCGTTCAGGCGTGCCCGCCGCAAAGCATGATGTCCAGTCCGATGGATCCCGCACTTCGACTCTCCGTGTTGCGGTTTCTGGAAGCGATGAGCCGGCCACTCGACGCGTCCATCCTCGGTCCGGCGTTGAAGCGCGAACTGTACTTCCGCGTACTGACGGGCGCGCAAGGCAACGCGATGCGCGCGGCTTTGGCGATGCAGGGGCAGTTCGGCAAGATCGGCAAGGCGTTGCGCCGCATCCACGCGACCTATGCGCATCCGCTCGATGTCTCGCAGCTTGCGAGCGACGCGGGCATGAGCGTGCCGACGTTTCACAGCCACTTCAAGGCGATCACGCAAACATCGCCTATGCAATATGTGAAATCGGCGCGCTTGCACCAGGCTCGACTGTTGATGCTGCGTCAAGGCATCACTGCCGAAGCCGCGTGTCACGCGGTGGGCTACACCAGCGCGTCGCAGTTCAATCGCGAATTCAAGCGTCTATTTGGCGCGACGCCTGCAGCGGAGACCAAGCGCATGCGCGAGACGTTCTCGATGCCGCCGGCGTTTCCCGATTCCGATTACGTGTCTTCGCACTGACGTGTTCGAATGACTTTCGACAGCGCGCAAACGCTTATCGGCCTAACTCGCTGGATGCCGGCTCCGCCTGCACAGCGATGCCATTCCGCGCAGCCACACTGCGCAGGACCTCAAGCGCACTACGTTCTACCCAATTGTGCCGCAGCAGACCGTCCTCGCCGACGTGCAGGACCGCCGTTCCCGTCATGTCGATCGGTAAGCCCGATGGTTCTGAACCCATGAAACCGTTGTTCTTTCCCGTAACCCGCCATCGACTGACCACCCGGTCGCCTGTTTCGTTCTGAAACGTCTCGATCACATTGAACTCGAACTCAGCGATGCTGGCGAGGAATGCAGCAACCCACTTCTTGAACGTTTCGCGCGACTTGATCTCGACTCCACCCGAGGTGACCGTGAAGTCATCAGAGACCAGATGGTCCGCCGCGTGTGGATTGCGCAATTGCCACACTTCACGCCAAAACTTCTCGGCGAGCTGGACTGAATTCTGCCTTGCCATTTCAAATCTCCTATTTATCTACGACAAAAAAATTCCATTTGCTTGACGCTATTTTGGCTTCGGGCTGCTTCATTGAGCCGGTGCAATTCCCACTGCAGCAACGTGTTTCAACAACGAGACGATTTCAGCAATCCTTGCGCGGATAGCCAGTACTGTTTGATCTGTGTGCTGCGTGCGATGAAGTGCAGCATCGGCCGCGATGAGCCGTGCGTGCCACGCATGAGGCTCGATATCTCTGAGATCCGCGAGCAATGGGTCCAGTGTCTTTCGCGCGTCTGATGAAAGCGGTCCGGCATCGGTGTGTGAAGCATTTTGTAGTTCGAGCAGTTCCGCTCCTATCTCGATCCACGACATGCATTCATCCACTTCCTGCGCGGATGCTGCGGGCAAAGCGATCCGCACGAGCGCGTCGATGCTTCGGCTTTGCCATGCGTGATGGGTCACGGCCGTTCGCCGCCCGACCGGCGAAGCAATCAAGGTCCGAATCGTGTCAGCGATCCGTTTCAGACAGCGTTTGCGCCACCGGCTCTCGCGTCCACGCGATGGAACGAGATGGAATGCGAACGCGGCGAGCGCGGAGCCCGCGAGTACACCTGTTGCATTGCCGCTCACCGCGCTCGCCGTCGTATGAGCAATGGCTGCCGGATCGGACACGACGAGGAACACCAGGCAGAAACCCGACGCCCAGAAACTATTCGAAAGCAGAGACGACAGCACCATGGCCAGAAAAACGACGCCGCCTTCCGCGAGCGCAACGCCCGCAGGATGCGCAATGTGTGGCGCAACCGTTACGCAGAACAACAGCGCGGCGCCCGCGCCCACTGCGCCCGAAGCCAGAAAGTGAATTGCCGTATGTCGCGGGTTGGGCCGGATCGCGAAGAGGGCAATCGCGATAGCCGTGAATGCGACGAACAGCGGCCCGCCTTGCCAGCCGGTGTTCATCCAGACCACTCCAGCGAGTAGCAATGCAGCCGCAGCGCGTAACGCCGCGGCTACCGCATACGTGCGATCGCGGGTATAGACGGGCGCGGGATAGTCTTCTATATCGTCATTTCGACTTTCATCGGCCCCTGTCAACCGGGCGGACACTCGCAGCGCGCCTTCCGTCGCGCCCAGCATTGCTGAGACGAGATCGATGCGTCGGCGTTCGATGACAGTTTTCGCCTGGATTGATGCAAGCGTGACGCGCAATGCGTCCAGCTGCGAGCAAAAGACGGACGTCTTTCCGGATTCGGCTGCGCAATCGCCGCGCAGTTCGCGAGCGATCGACGTAAGCAACACCGATGCTTCGACAACGACCGCCCCGATCTCGTCGCTGATTGCATTCCCTTTGGAGGTCGCTTCTTCGAAGTTCCGCTCGATGCCTCTCGATACCACAAGCAAACGCAGCAGCGGCGACACGACGCCACGCAGACGGCCGGTACGGGTCCACAGCGCTGGCGATTCAGCAGCCGCGCTCAGCACCGCGCCGTCAAGCGCGAGGATATCGCTCAATTGCGGGCGCAGCCGTTGCGGACCCGTGCCGTCGATGGCCCGTGGACGCGGCAAACCTGCAAGCCGGTCTGCAGTCCACGCGCATGCTGCGCCTATCGCATGCCGGATGCGCCGGGTTGCATGTCCGCTGTGCACAGCGTCGCGCGAGAAAACGATGACGAGCAACGCGCATGCAATACCGATGAGCACCCCGACGCAGCGGTCCTTACCGACCTCGAACAACTGCGCGGATTCGCCCGACAACGACATCGCGATGATGACCGCACTGTAACCCGCCAGCACGGCACCATACGCGCGATAATTGCGCAGTGAGGCGCCCGCATAGACACACGCCGCGAGCCATGCCGCCAGCAGGCCGACCAGCACCGGCTCGCTGCCGTGCGCAACCAGAACCAGCAGCACGCCGATGGGCGCACCGACAGCCGTGCCGAGCGCGCGATCGAGCGATTTCAACAGACTGTCTCCGCGCGCCGGAATCGCCAGCGAGACTACTGTCCACGCCGCCCAATGCGGCTCATGAAGGCCAGCCAGGCTGGAGCAGAGCAGGCCGAGCGCAGCCGCCAGCGCGGTGCGGCCAGCGAACATCACAAGGCCGCGAGAGGGTAACCACGTCGAACGCATAGTCTTGACTTGCCTGCTTGCTCACGAAGGTTAAGCGGTGAACGATCGCCGGCGCGCCATCACGCCGACGATCGTCATCACCAGTCGCTTCTGCCTAGCCCAGCACGAACGGGTTGTCGACACCCGGCGTCGGATTGATGAACACGCTCTTTGCTTCGAGGTATTCATAAACCGCACGAATCCCGTTTTCACGGCCGATTCCCGAGGCCTTCACGCCGCCGAACGGTGCGAGATAGCTGACGAGGCGATAGGCATTGACCCACACGCTGCCCGCTTCCAGCCGCTTCGGCACCGTCATGGCGCGGCGAAGGTCGCGGGTCCAGACGCCGGCTGCGAGACCATAGTTGCTGTCGTTGGCAATGGCGATCGCTTCCTCTTCCGTGTCGAACTTGATGACGGCCACGACCGGTCCGAACACTTCTTCCTGAGCGATGCGCATGTCGTTGCGCACGTCGACGAAAATGGTCGGTTCGACAAAGAGCCCTTTCTCCGTGCCGGGTCGCGTCGAGCGATGACCACCCAACACGAGACGTGCGCCTTCCTGCTTCGCCACATCGATGTAGTACAGCGTCTTTTCGAGTTGCGGCTGGGTCGATACGGGTCCCATGTTCGTATCCGGCGACATCGGATCGCCAAGCCGTACATCCTTCATGAAATTCACCAGCCGTTCGACGAACTCGTCATGGATGCTCGAATGCACGAGCAGGCGCGATCCCGCCATGCAGCTTTGGCCTGTTGCCGAAAAAATGGCGGTAACGGCACCTTTCACGGCATCGTCGAGGTTGGCATCCTCGAACACGATGTTGGCCGACTTGCCTCCCAGTTCGAGCGAAACACGCTTGAACGAACGGGCCGCATTCTCGTAGACATGGAGCTTTGCAAACAGGACGGAAGATGCCGACGAGAATTCGGATGGCTTGATGACGACCGTATTGCCGGCCGCGAGCGCCGGCGCGATTTTCCACACCGCGAGCAGCAGCGGAGAATTCCATGGTGCGATCGTCGCGACTACACCGAGCGGTTCGAACGTGCTGTAGTGAAAAATCCCGGCTTTATCGAACGGCGTGACATCGCCCTGGATCTTGTCGGCGAGACCGCCGTAGTAGTAGAACCATTGCGGCAGATATTGCATCTGCTTCAGCATTTCGGCTTTCAGCTTGCCGTTGTCCTTTACTTCGAGATCGGCGAGTTCCTCTGCATGCGCGGCGATCGCATCGCCGATCTTGTGAAGCGCCATGCCACGCTGGCTCGCGGTCATCGTGGCCCACGGGCCGCTCCTGAATGCAGCATGAGCCGCGCGCACGGCCGCATCGACATCGTCGGCCGTGCCGCGCGGCACCTCCGCCCAGACTTCGCCGTTGTAGGGGTTGATACTTTCGAAGGTCCGACCATCGCTCGCACCGCGCCACTCGCTGCCGATGCGCATCTTGAACTGTTCCATCACGGTACTCCTTGACTGTCTAACGTGTGCCGGCAGCCGCCTGGCTCTGCGGCGGCTGCCGGCGTAGTTATGGATTGACGGTCATTGACCGAAATAGATGCTGTCCCGTGCTTCCGGCGCGGTCACGGTGCGGCGCCCGCTTTCCGAGCGGCCTGTCACGGCGCCGCCCACGGAAGAGGTGCCCGTGTTCCCGGCGTTCGTGTTGGCGTTCTGGAGCGCGGCGGCTGCGCGCAGTTGAGCGGTGGGGTAAGTGGCATCGGGCGCGTCGAACGCGCCAGCTTCGCGGGCCTGAACGAGTTCGGCTCGAACTTCTTCGCGGGTCTTGCCGTGCGTGGCAGGTTCGGCGAACACAGACGACGATACGATTGCGCCGACAATAGCGGCTGGGATCAGAAAGCGTTTCATTTCGTGCTCCTTGGCGGATAGTTGAGAAGCTGTTCGACGATCAGGCGGCTAATCTGCGATCTGCCGTTTGCTTGTTCGTCGATCGGTGAGTGCATTATTGCCACCGGCCTTCTATCCGCCAATTCCCGAAATGTGCGTACCGTCCAGGAGAAAATGCACAAGCTGTTGCGGCGCGCTGCCTACGTTATCCGTTGCCAGGAAAACAGCTTGCAATGAACTGCATGACACTGCGGATCGCCGGAGCGTGCCGCAGATCGTTGTGAATGGAGAGCCATATCTCGCGCTGCAAAGGCTGGCCCGGCCCTTCGACGATGCTCAGACTCTCGTCCCAATCCCCGAGGAAGTAGGGCAAGATGGCCACACCGACACCCGCCCGCGCGGCGGCTGCCTGCACGTCGAGACTATTGCTGCGCAGAACGACGGGACGGGACTTCGCCTGCGTGTCCAGCCAGATCTGTTGAGCGGAGCCGTCGAGACTGTCGTCATATCCGATGAATTCGTAGTCTTCGGGCGCATGAGACGCCAGATAGTCCGGTGACGCGTAAAACGCGAATGGAATCACGCCGATCTTGCGCGCGACGAGATCGGCCTCGGTCGGCCGGCTCAGACGAACTGCAATATCCGCTTCCCTTCGTATCAACGACACATTGCGTGTGTCGGCGATCAGGCGGACGCGAAGCGCTGGATGCTGCACGTGCAGCTTGCCTAAGTGAGGTGCGATGACACTGCTCGACATCGACGGCGGCGCGCTGATCACCACTTCGCCGCTCACGACTTCCTGTCCGCCGACCGACATCCGCTCCACGGCAAACGACTCTTCCTGCATGCGCCGGCCCCGTTCGGCGATGCGTTCGCCGTCTGCCGTCAGCACGTAGGCGCGTGGGCGGCGGTCAACCAGCTTCAGTTCGAGGGACTGTTCGAGCGAGGCGATTCTGCGTGCGACGGTCGCATGATCAACCTTCAGATGCCGTGCGGCTTTCGCGAGCGATTGTTCCTGACTGAACGCAACGAAGTGGCGTAAATCCTCCCAGTCGAACATAAGCTCTCTCCTTGTCGCTTTGATCGTTGCAAATCCCGGGATGGGACAACTGGACAAGGATATTAGAAGCAAACACGACAGACCTCACAGAAATTGCGTTGTGAAGGTTATGTGCATTGGTGCATATGGGCTCTGCATCTTTGCGGAAACGAATGACCGCAACCTCCAGGCTTGCGGTCATTCCGGGCAATAACGGTTGCCGTGCGGTTACGGCTCGATTGGGATTCGATCCGTTACCCGAGCCACGTCTTGATACTGGCGGCCATTGTGTCGGTCGAGATGCCGTAGCGGTCGTGCAGCGTGGGCAGGGCGCCGGCGGCGAGGAACTCGTCGGGCAGTGCGATCTGGCGGAACGGCGGGGTCACGCCCGCGCCAAGCAGCGTGCTGGCCACTGCTTCACCGAGACCGCCGATCACCGTATGGTTCTCCGCGACGATCACCATGCGTCCCGTGCGCTTTGCTTCTCGAAGGATCGTCGCTGTATCGAGCGGCTTGATGGTCGGCACGTGCAGCACGGCGACGCCGATGTTGTCCGCTTCCAGTGCCTTTGCGACTTCCAGCGAGCGCATCGTCATGATCCCCGACGAGATCAGCAGCACTTCGTTGCCGTCGCGCAGCAGCTTCGCCTTGCCGAGTTCGAACTTGTAGTCGTATTCATCGAGCACGGCGGGCACGTTGCCACGCAACAGGCGTGCGTAGACGGGGCCTTTGTGCGCGGCGATTGCGGGCACCATCTGCTCGATATCGAGCGCGTCGCACGGATCGATCACGGTCATGTTCGGCATCGCGCGCATCAGCGCGAGGTCTTCGGCGGCCTGGTGGCTCGGGCCATAGCCTGTCGTGAGACCGGGCAGTGCGGCGACGATCTTCACGTCGAGGTTGTCTTCGGCGATAGCCTGATGGATGAAGTCGTACGCGCGACGCGTGGCGAACACCGCGTAGGTCGTGACGAACGGTTGCGCGCCTTCATGTGCGAAGCCAGCGGCCGCGCCCATCAGCAACTGCTCGGCCATGCCCATCTGATAGTAACGGTCAGGAAATTCCTTCCCGAAGATGTGCAGGTCGGTGTACTTGCCGAGATCGGCTGTCATGCCGATCACGTTGCTCTTCGAGCGTGCAAGTTCAACAAGTGCGTGGCCGAACGGCGCGGAACGGGTTACCTGACCTTCACCCGCGATCGATGCGATCATCGCGGACGTTTTCAGCTTTGGCTTCTTGGCGACGGTGCTCATGCTTGTCTCCCTGCTTTGAGTGCTTCGAGCGCGAGTTGCCACTCGTGCGCATCGACGCGGATGAAATGGTTCTTCTCGCGGTCTTCGAGGAACGGCACGCCGCAGCCCATCTTCGTATCGCAGACGATGATGCGCGGTTGCGGCTTGTCGTGAGTGCGGGCGTTGTCGAACGCCTGCTTGACGGCGTCGATGTCGTTGCCATTCACGCGTTGCGTGTACCAGCCGAACGCTTCGAGCTTTTCGACGAGAGGCTCGAAGGCCATGATCTGCGTCGACGGGCCATCGGCCTGCTGGTTGTTCACGTCGACGATCGCGATCAGGTTGTCGAGCTTCCAGTGCGCGGCGGACATCAGGCCTTCCCAGATCGCGCCTTCGTCGAGTTCGCCATCGGAGAAAAGCGTGTAGACGAAGGCGTCCGAGTTCTTGCGCTTCAGTCCGAGGCAACGGCCGACGGCAATCGTCAAACCGTGGCCGAGCGAGCCGCCTGACATCTCCATGCCGGGTGTGTAGCTCGCCATGCCGGACATGGGCAGACGGCTTTCATCGCTGCCATAGGTTTCGAGTTCGTCGGCGGGCAGGATGCCGGCTTCGAAGAGCGCGGCGTACAACGCAATCGCGTAGTGACCGTTCGACAGCAGGAAGCGGTCGCGGCCTTCCCATTCGGGGTCTTCGGGACGGTAGCGCATTGCGCCGAAGTAGGCGACGGCGAGTGCGTCGGCGATGTCGAGCGCCTGGCCGATATAGCCCTGGCCTTGTACTTCGCCCATCAGCAGCGCGTTTCTACGAATGCGGTAGGCTCGCTCGGCGAGCGTGACCGTATCGTTGACGGTTTCAGTGTCCATGATAGCTCCAGTGTTCAAACGAAAAGGTTGCGAAGCGAATTAGCGATTGACGGATTTGGCTGGCACCAGAAAAACGAGCGCTGCGCCAAGCGTGACCGCGACAGAGATGAAGATCAGCCCGGCCGTGGATTTGCCCGTCAGATCGTTCAGCCAGCCGACGATCGCCGGGGAGAAGAAGCCCGCCAGGTTGGCGAAGCAGTTCACAGCGGCGATGCCCGCTGCCGCCGACATGCCGCCCAGCAAGGCTGTCGGCAGCGACC
>WNGR01010645.1_pt1 | contig 13284 bp, 12 predicted proteins | sample 5407581 | NCBI WGS metagenome assembly WNGR01 (sample SAMN13153383, study PRJNA577476) | soil metagenome | isolation source: 80 cm soil or saprolite under Garry oak tree replicate 2 | place: USA:California | collected 2016-06-15 | reverse complement strand
CAGGTTTCACGATTCCAGCTCTTCTCGGAATCGTCGCGATCGTCGTAGGGGCTATCGGGTTATGGAGAGAAATACAAGACAGAAAGCTATCGAAGGCCGCCTTCGATTTGCTGAGAACCATGAGGAGGGAAGTCCGGGAGCCTCGGCAGACGACGCAGATAGTTTCTCAGCAAGAGCTTCGAAGGAGGGACGAGCTGGAGTGGAAGAAACTCAAGGACGTTGCGAAGGCGCTCGGTTGGGTCTGGGACAGGATGAACGAGGAGGATTAACCTCTCCAGGCTTTGATGAACTTGCTAACTGCTTCCGTCATTGTGTTGAAAGAGGAGGGACTCGCCACGTACCAGACGGTCAAGAACGCGACGAATATCAGGATAGGCCCAAACACGTAGGCAAATCGGTTGGCGGTTCGCCTCCCGATTCTGGCGCTCCCCTTCCGAACCCGCCTCGACTTCGACCCAAACCGCTCTGAGTGAATGCTCGTTCGGAACATGAAAGAGATTCGCCCTCTGGTTTTTCGAAAACAAAAATCAGAATCGTGTCAGGCTGGTTGCAGTTTAACTTGGGAGAATGGGCTACGCGGGAAAGAGGGCTTTGGCCTAAGCACGCTATCAAGGCCGACGACCCGATGGAGGAGTTCCTCGATCTGTTCGACCCGACGAAAAGGGGAGGGGAATTGTCTTGAGCATGAAACGGTCGCACGGGGCGAGGCTACTCCGGCCGAAGCGGATAATACCGAGCGGGCCTCGACGGGTCTCTCCTAGGGAAATGGAGGAGCTCTGGAAGTCCAAAGGATCAACCAAGTAGCGGCCTTTAAGCAGATTCCTAGAAGCGACCAACTCTCCTATCGACGAATCTCGGTCGTTGGAACGATAGGTTCCGGCAAAACCACGTTTGCCAGTAAATCAGCCCAACTCCTTGAAGTTCAGCACATCGAGCTAGATGCTCTTCACTGGGAACCCAACTGGGTAGAAGCGCCCAACGAACTCTTTCGAGAACGCGTCAAGCAATCCTTGCAAGGCAACTCCTGGGTCGTTGACGGAAACTATCATCAGGTCCGAGACATTGTCTGGAGCCGGGCGAACATGGTTGTCTGGCTGGACTATCCCTTCAGAACCATTATTGCTAGATTGGCCAGACGGACCCTGAGGAGAATCCTCACTCACGAGAAGTTATGGAACGGCAACCAGGAGCACATTCGAGGATTGTTCACCCGGGACTCCGTGTTCTTGTGGGCTGTCCGAACCTATCGAAGACGTCGGAGACAATACCCAGCTCTTCTAAGCAGACCAGAGAACTCTCATCTCGCAGTCGTAAGGCTCAGATCACCCGTGGAGGCGACAAGATTTCTGTCCACCCTCGGACAACCGGGAGACTTGACGAGTTGAGTCAGGCTAAACCGAACTATTCAGAGCATCTCCGAACCACACTAGTTTCAAAAGGAATCTGGCACCGCTTCATACAGTTCAACGAGTCCGTAAGAACCGTCGAAGAAGCCGCGAGAAAAGTCTCTGCAGACAAGATCATAAAATCCATCGTCCTCGTAGGCTCAGACAAGAAACCCATCCTAGCAATTCTCCCAGCGAAAAACAAAATCAGCTACAAGAAAATCAAGACACTGCTCAAAGTCAAAGACGTGCGCCTTGCCCAGCCTGATGAGGTTCTGGAACACTCAGGCTACCCAGTCGGAGGAGTACCGCCGTTCAACAAGATCAGTCGAATCCTTCTCGACCCAACCGTTCAGCGAAACGCAAGAAGCATCGCCGGTGGAGGGGATCCAGACAAGCTGGTAGAACTCGAGACGCGCGACATACTGGAGTTCTTGGACCCGATCATAGCGGACTTTAGTGTCTAGGCCCGGCCCGTGTGGTGCGGACCTAGTTGCTGGGTTCTATTAGCTTACTACTTTCCTGAACTCGTAAAGGGTTGCCCCCAGGGTCAGCACAGCTATCAGTGATATTACTCCGTAAGCTTGCGAGAACGAGTTCCATACATATCCTGTCATGATCAGATCGCGAATCGCATTCACTGCAAAGCTAATCGGATTGTACGCGGAGACATTCTGCATCCATGTTGGCATTAGTGCTGGCTTCATTAGCGCCGTACTCATGAATAGAAGAGGAAAAGTTAGGGTTCCAGCTATTCCGAACACTGTCTCAGCACTCTTGGTCCTGAGTCCCAGGGCCAAGGATATTCCAGACCAGGCGAGGCCGAAGAAAGCTACCGTGACCAAGATGAGGATGTAACCGATGATTCCGGTAGCGGGGAAGACGCCCAGACCATAGGCTAGTACTAGTATGATGAGCGATTGGGCAAAAACCCTGAACGCATCGCTCAGCAGTCTACCGAGGAGGATAGAGGCACGACTGGCAGGAGTGGCAAGTATTTTTGCGAGAAATCCAGACTTGATATCGTCAACAATGGCTGTTCCAGACTGAAACGCGCTTGAGAACGCGTTCTGAAGAACAATCCCTGCAGTGGCAAACAGAGTATAGTTTACGCCTAGGAGTAGGCCAAACGAGCTGAATAGTTGTGTGAACAGGAGGAGGAAGATTATCGGTTGAAAGAGGGAGAAGAATAGCAGTATGGGGTTTCGTACGAGTTTCTTCATCCAGCGCAGGAACATGTAGTAGGTGTCAGAGATGAACGTCATCTTTCCGTTCTACCTCCTTCTCCGGCCGAACATTCCGGATGCCCTTGACTTGTCGATCTCCTCGGGTCTGATTCTTCTTCCCGTGTGCTTGAGAAACACGTCGTCGAGGGTCGGACTAGAAACTCCGATAGAAGCGAGCTTGATTCCGGCACCATCAAAGGCCCGGACAATATCGGGGACCAAGAACCCCCCGTTCTTCGCGTAGATAACAATCCCTTCGTCGGAGTCGACGACTTCTGTGATTCCACCTAGATTGCCTAGGACTTGCTTGGCTTTGTTCTTTAGAGCCCCGGCTTCCGGGTTGCCATTCTCAAATCCGAGCGTGATACGGTCCGCGCCGATTTCCGACTTCAGCTCCGAGGGGGAGCCTTGTGCAACAATTTCGCCGTGGTCTAGGATGGCGAGTCGGCGGCACAGCCGGTCCACCTCCTCCAAATACTGTGTCGTGATGAAGATTGTAATTCCTTCCTGGTTCAACTCCTTGAGATACGACCATACTGTTGCCCGTGACTGTGGGTCCAAGCCAGTTGTAGGCTCGTCTAGGAAGAGTATTTTCGGCCTGTGAACAAGCGTAGATGCGAGGTCAAGTCTCTTCTTCATTCCACCTGAGTAGTAGGCTGACCGTTTGTCGGCCGCATCCTCCAGGTCAACGATCTTCAGAAGCGTGTTTACGCGCTCCTTCAACTCTTCTCGGTGCATCTGATGCAAGTGTCCCTGCAGTATCAGGTTCTCCCGCCCGGTAAGATCTTCATCGATAACCGTGTCCTGCATCTGAACGCCGATTAGCTTACGGACCTTTTGAGGATCGTGCTCGATATCATGCCCAGCTACGTTAGCCAACCCGGACGTCTTCCGCAGGAGGGTGGTAAGGATCTTGATAGTGGTGCTCTTTCCGGCACCGTTCGGTCCGAGAAATCCGAAGAACTCGCCCTCATCGACTTTGAAAGATATTCCTTTAACAGCCTGTGTACCGTCCCCATAGGTTTTTACCAGGTTCTCAACTTGGACAGCAGGCAACTCTCGATTCCTCTATCGTATTAGATATATCGCGAAGGGCTGTGTTGCAAAGGAAACGTATGCCTGGCTCTGGGGAAACGACGATCAAACGCCCACGCCCAACGATCCACGGCGCTCTTGCACACCCGCAAGGGATTCCCAGAGGGTTTCTACGTCTCTACGTTCTGCATAGAATTGCGGCGAGGCCAGCTCATGGATACGATCTCTTGCAGGAGATCGAGAACAAGACTGAGGGTGTCTGGAGGCCCGGAGCGGGTTCCATCTATCCGATTCTGAAGGAACTCGTGAGGGGAGGATACATCAGAGCAGAAGCGCACAAAAAGACCGGAAAGCCACAACACGTCTACCATATCACTTCCGAAGGACGCGCGTTGTTGCAGCAGTCCGGCGAGATGCTTTTGAAAACTGGACAAAACTGGGGAGCGATGAGATCCATACTCATAGAATTGGTCGATCCAAAAAACATTCCAACAGTGTTCACCCATATGACGGCCGGACAATTCGCGTTTCTCTGTGGAATCCTCGAATCGAAGAAGGACAAGATCCCGCGCCGAGAAATCCAGTTCATGCTCAAAGAATATGCCCTCAATCTTGAGAGACAGCTCGATTGGACCAAGAGAATGCTCAAGAAATCATGAAGATCCGTGAATTCAAGATAGACGACTACCCCATAGTACGCAACCTCTGGCTAGCAACTGGCCTGATCCTTCGTCCAGGAGACGAACTTGAAGATATCAAGTTGAAACTCCAACGAGACCCAGATTTGTTCCTCGTTGCTGAACAGGTCGATGAGATCGTGGGTAGTGTAATAGGTGGTTGGGACGGAAGACGCGGTTGGATCTACCATCTCGCTGTGAAGCCTGAACATCAACGGAAAGGGATCGGTGTGGGACTCGTTCGCGAAGTCGAAAGGCGTCTTGTGACCAAAGGAGCGAAGAAGGTGAATGCGCAAGTCTACAAGTGGAACGAGCGATCCTCTGAGTTCTTTAGGGCAATCGGCTACGAAACACAGCCCGACCTCATGATGATCGGGAAACAGCTAAGAGAATAGGGAAGAGGGAGCCGCAAGCTTCCTAGTAATCCGCTTAAATGCTGGGAGCGGTCCGAAGATCAGTATTCCCTGAATGATGTGGCCAAAGCGCAGAATATTCCGGAGAGAATATATTCCAACGGGAATGATGACGGCTTCTCTTATGGGCAAGAGTCAATAGTCTCGACCCCCTAGGGATTTCTCCGGCGAAGCTTTTTTGCAGAGCCTCACTCCGCGAAATATTCTCCGTGGAGCCCTCCTAGCCTTCTTCCCGTGGGCACCGGCCTACCTTTTCGAGAGAGCGAACTTCTGGTTTGGACAGACGAACAACGGATACTGGTACTACCAGTTTTCCCAGACGAGACTCGAAGCCTACGTTGTCTCTTTTGCCCTCGGAGGAATACTCGTTGCATATCTTCTCCGCCCGCGCTGGGCTGTCGTCCAAGTCTTCCTCAGTGCTTCGCTAATCTATGTTCTATTCTATCTCGCCTGTCCCACTTATCTGGCTGGCACGATTTGGAGGTCCGAGTGCTATTCCTTTGGACCCGACGGACTAGCGGGAATCCGCCTTTGCACAATGATGTTTTCGTTCGGAGCGTTGCCCGCGTTCGTCCGAGCATCCTACAAGGGAGACAAGCTGAACAAGCAGTTGCGCCCATGGATTGCGATATTCGGCGCATTCATCACATCCGTGGTCACCGCGTGGTTTCCGCTGACGGCATGGTTCTCAGGCGTCACCTATCTCGCGCCACTCGTCCCGTTCCAAGCAGCACTTCTTTTCGGAGTCTCAGAAATAGCAGTAGGGATTCAAGCTGCCAGAATTAGCAGGTCCATCTATGTCGCCGCGGCTTCGGGTGCCACTTCCGCGCTCCTCCTGTCCGGGTTTCTCTGGCCGCTCCTTTGTCCATCCTGCGACAGGAGCCTACTGTTTCTGATCATTCCCTCGTGGGGATTCTTCGCTCTGATCGGGGGTGTACTGGAACTCGGCCTCCCACGGAAACTAACCATTGGTCCATTGAGGCATTTCAATCCGAGATTGGAAGACATCCGCCGTGTTGGAGTCGCTGTGGTCCTTCTCTTCTCGTTGTGGACCCTCGTCTCATTTCAGTTCTGGGACCCGAGTGTCCTCTACGCCACAAGCATCTCTTCCGGCCCCGGACAGTTGACACTCGGAGTCCCCACCTATCCGTACGTCGCAGGCTACTACAACTCCACCCAGTACAGGATTTGCTGTGTTCAGATCGGAGTAAACTTCGCCAACGTGGACCTGAAAGCGCTGGCGCCAAACAACTTCCTAATGGCCGGCATGGGAGTTCAATCACCTAACTGCTGTATTGACGGTTGGGATTTCGGATGGAGAGCAGACCTCTTCGTCTTACCAAACGGGACGCGAGTGGTTTCGGGCTCGACCTGGGAGACTTGTGATGGAAACGCGAATTGTGGTGGAATATTCTGGGAACATCTGAGGTATCATACGCAGCGAATTATCAATCCCACGGACATCTCAACATCAGTCTATCTCCGGATGATGTGGCAGTACGACCAACCGAACTGGCACGCAGACTGGTACTACAACTACACCGGACAACCATGGACAAAGTTTGGAAGCTTCGTCCCAGACTTCAGGGAAGGCCATTACTTCGATATCGGGGTTGTCGGGGTCGGGAATTATCCCTCAGCCTACGCCTTCTTCTACCAGTTCGGAGTGGCAGGCAAGACCCCCGTCCCGGGCTGGTCAGTCCAATTGCTCTACCCATCGTTCGTAGACCCTAATGGCTCGTGGAGATTGATGGAGAGGGCCAACATCATCCAGGGATGGCATTCATACTGGAAGGCGAACTACCGCTGGGGAGGAGAACCATACAACGGGGTCTCTGCTAGGGCAAACGCGAATGACAAGACCCTTCCAGCAGGCATTCTACAATTGACATACTCAGGAGTAGGAACTCTCCCGGAGAAGACGATTCTCTGGTAGTGTTGAGGACCCTAGCCCTCGGGACTCCCCGTCGAGAGTATCAACGGGAACAGGTTTATCGGATAAAGTAGCTAGAATTCGGCCCTATCTCCGGAATTATAGAGCAATAGTCAAGCTTTGACGGACTTGTTCGGCTCGTACGGTCGAGGCGTGTCGGGACGTGACGACCTCGTATCATCCCTCGAAACGCTCTGTCCAATGTGCCTGAGAGTTAGGAGGCTCTCAGGAGAGAAGAAGTGTGCGATACATGTCAAAGCAGATTTTTTGGCAGCGCACCATCCCGAATTCGACTTGAAATCCATCGCAGGGTCAAGTCCCCCAGGAGTCTTTGTAGGAAGATTCGGGTATCCAAACGTCTCCGTTGGACCGATGGTGCCATCGATCTCCGGCGACACTGAGATTCTTGACACTCCTGAATGGTGGATGGGCAAGGGTTTCGATGAGATTGTCGATTTCAGGTACAGTTTGCTTCGGGGGTATAGCAAGGCGAACGTCTCAGACGCTCAGAAGGGAGGCAGATTGATTGAGACCTTGCAGGACGTGGCCATGATGACGAAACCTGTTGATACAGAACTCGTACTTGCTCGACCTCCCCGAAAGATGTTGGACCTGCGGGAGGATTCTCAGCCCTTCGGTCCCATTGCCCCTCTCAGCTCGTTCGAGGCCGGCAATTCCTCCGTTGACAATAGGATCGAGAAAGCGTTCTATGATGGCGATCTCCCGGCCGACGATGCCGTACTCGAGCTCTACAGAAACGGTGTCCTGGTGACCCGAATTCAGCGAGCATTTAGCCTCGGCATGTTTGGCGAGAGCAAGAGACGCAAGCTTGTCCCGACACGGTGGAGCATAACGGCAGTCGACAGCAATCTCAGCCTCAAGCTTATGGCTCGCGTGAGACACCATTCTATTATCGACGAATACCGAGTCTACAAGTACACTTATCTCGACAATATCTACGTAGGACTTCTAATTCCTGAACACTGGAAATTCGAGTGGATCGAGGCCTGGTTCGAACCTGAGCTGCTTGCCACTAGTTTTCCGGATGTGAATATGGCTGAGGACGTTGAGAAGAGTAGCTATGTTTCTCCGAAAGGATATCGGCCGGTGATGCTGGGCGATTCGGAAGGATTCCGAGGACGGAAGACCTACGCCAAGCCTGGCGGTTGCTACTACTCAGCAAGACTCGCGGTTTCTGAATATCTCGATTCAATCGGAAAACAGGCCGGTGCAATTATGTTGAGAGAAATCCATCCAGGTTACATAATGCCCGTTGGGGTTTGGAATGTTAGAGAAAGCCTCCGAGCGCTATTCAAAACACCGTTCGAAAGATTCGACTCCATGGACGCTGCGCTGAATCACGTGAGCAATATTTTCGAGATACCGAGACATGGTTGGATAGAAACCTCAGCGCTCCTCAAGAACGCGTATTTCCAGCGGAAAATCAGCCAATTCACCTAGCGCTACATGGTCGTCCTAGGACCCTTTTTGGCATATTGCCTCATTCTCATTGACCTGAAGCGGTAAATGCTTAAGCATGACCGTTTCCAATCACGATTCCGTGATTTCTACCAAGGACCTTGGGGAAGAACTGGCGAAGATATCTCTCGACCTTGCAAAGCGAGACAACGCAACTTATGCCGAGCTGAGACTCGTTAACACTCGATCTGAAGCTATTAGCGTCGTCAACGAGAACCCGGCCAGCGAAGAAGCGAGCACAATAGGGGTTGGAATTCGTGTTCTCTACAAGGATCTGGGCTGGGGATTCGCCGACACCGATGAACTTGAGCATGATAACATAAGAGAGACAACCAAGAAAGCGCTCGCTCTCGCCAAGGGCGCGTCTAAACTCGGGATAAACGTCACTCGTGCCTCTGAGCCCGTTCATGTCGACAAGTGGGCAACACCGGTCAAGAAGGACCCGTTCCGCGTCCCCACCGAGACCAAGTACGAGCTTCTCCAAGACACAACCAAGAGGATGAAGGAAACCGACGTTGTGGCTAGAAGAGGCCAGATGACGTTCGATTTTATCGAGAAGTATTTCGCGAACTCGGAAGGGTCGAAGATATTCCAAACTCTCTCCTACGCAGGCGTGTCCGCTATCGTTGCCGCAAAGGGGCCCACCGGAGTGCAGAGGCGATCAGTTCAACAGAACACTGGCGGTGGCTACGAACTTGTCGACGAAATGGACCTTCCCGGACAGGCACTGGAGATTACAAAAGACGTCCTGGCGCTCACCCACGCGCCTACCATCAATGAAGGAAAATCAGACATTATTCTTAGCGGAGACCAGGTTGCATTGCAGGTTCACGAGTCCTGCGGTCATCCAATAGAGCTCGACAGGGTTCTAGGTTACGAGGCGAACTTTGCGGGCCGAAGCTTTCTCCAACCGGACCAGCTCGGAAAACTCCAGTACGGATCAGAACACGTGAACATAGTAATGGATGCAACCCTCGACCATGGGAACGGACTGGGAACCTTCGGCTACGATGATGAGGGAGTCAAAGCCCAGCGAAAATATGCGGTCAAGAATGGAAAGTTCGTGGGATATCTCATGTCCCGAGAAACCGCCCCCAGAGTTGGCGAGAGCCGAAGCAATGGATGTATGCGAGCCGAATACTACAAGCTTCCAATAATCAGAATGACCAACGTCAGCCTCGAACCTGGCGACTGGGACTATGACGAGATGATCGAAGATACTCGCGACGGATACCTTATGGTCACAAACTATGGCTGGAGCATCGATCAGAAGAGGTACAACTTCCAGTTCAACACCGAGAAAGGCTACAGGATAAAGAACGGAAACATCGGAGAAATGGTCAGAGGACCCACTTACGCCGGCATAACACCAGAGTTCTGGAACTCATGCGACGCCATCGCCAACAAGAAGAGCTGGGTGCTATGGGGAACACCGAATTGCGGAAAAGGGCAGCCTGGGCAGACAATGATCACCGGACATGGAGCCTCGCCCAGCAGATTCAGGAACATCCGGGTTTTTGGAGCATCTTAACCATGTCGCAAAAGATGGAACACCAGCCTATTCCGCTCAGAGAAAGAGCCCACCAGATCTTCACCACCGCGAAAAGCGTGGCAGGAAAGGCCGAGACAGAGATAATACTAGTGTCGCGAATTGACGAGTACCTGCGATTTGGGAATAACGAACTCGCACAATCACAGTACAGCACCAGTAGAAACCTGTCCGTGAGGATCGCCTCCGAAAAGAAACAGGGACGGGTCACAACAGGCACGTTGGACAAGGCCTCCATCGAGAGGACCGTAGAGAAAGCTCTCAAGCAGGCCCGCGACTCGCCCGAAGACCCAGACTATCTGCCGATGCCCGGCTCACAGAAATACCGTTCAGTCAACCGATACAGCGAAAAAACTGTTGAGGCTCCTGCCGAGCTGAAAGCAGGCTACATCGGGTCCGCCATCGATCTGGCCAAGAAAAACCATCTTCTTGCCTCAGGGGTTCTCGGAACCAGCGTCGAGCACGTCATGATGCTCAACACATCCGGACTAGAAGCATCCTATCAGGGATCGGGCGGATACTTCTCGTTGACAATGGACGCTGACAACGGTAACCAGACAGGATACGCCCTGTCAACATTTGGCGATATTGGCGAGCTGGACCCCGACAAAGTCTCCCAGACAGCCCTTGAAAGAGCCCAGTTGAACAAGAACCAGGCAGAAATCGCCCCTGGAAAGTTCGATGTTGTCGTCGATCCCTATGCGTGGAGCGAGATGCTGCTCTTCTTTGCCGTATCCGCATCCACAGGCTACAGTCCCGATCTTGGAATGCGACAGTACAAGGAAGGAAGAAGCTACCTTTCAGGGAGGCTCGGCGAGAAGATTCTCGGAGATAACGTCAGCATCGATGATGACGTGTACCATCCAAGCCAGGCCGGGCCTCCCTTCGACGGGGAAGGCTGCCAGAAGAGCAAAGTCTCGCTGATCGAGAACGGAGTCTTTCAAAACGTGGTATCCTCCAGAATATCTCAACACCGCTATGGTGCAACACCGACAGGTCACGAGCTACCGTTGCCAAACCCTCTGGGCGAGCTGCCGACCAATCTAGTAATTCGAGGCAAAGGAGCCACCAAGACCCCGGAGGAGCTAATTGGAGAACTTGACAAGGGATTACTGATCACCCGATTCTGGTACGTACGCGAGACAGAGCCTCGGACCAAGACAGTGACAGGCATGACCAGAGACGGAACATTCCTAGTTGAGAACGGCGAGATCAAGAGACCAGTGAAGAACCTCCGGTTCAACCAGAGCCTCCTGGAATTGTTCAACAAAGTCGACGCGTTCTCAGAGCCCGTGCGAAACTTCTCCGAGTTCCAGCAGTTCAGAATCCTGCAGCCTGGCATTCTGGCGAGGGACTTTAACTTCACAAGCGTCTCTCCCTTCTAACCACGCATCCCCACACACCATAGTCTCGCAAGGCTTCCCTTGGTCGGAGCCTGTCGGTTCTAGAAAACTCATAGTTCGGCATCAGAAGCCATTCTCCGTGGATTCTTGACCTATCGGAAAGAGTACGTCCTCGGCATTCTGTCCCTGATGCCGCTCCTCGTAGCGGGCACCCACAAGGGCCTCGGCTGGCTTGTAACCATAATTGTCGTGTACGTAGGCATTCCAGTTCTGATCTGGAGCCTCGTAGTAGATCGCCTTGCATTCTTTGTCATCTGGATAATTCGCCACTTTCGAGAGTCGTCGGGTCATCAATACTATTTTGAGAGGCCGGTCGGGCCTCCTGGTTTCTCCCGCCGTATCCTAAGGGATTTTCGGGTCTTATTGTTCGTGTTCGTTCTCTCAGCTATCATTGTGCCGCAGATAACGGATGTTACCCCTGCGAATATCGCAATTGTCAGCAACGCCTTCGTCTACGTTGCTATCTTCATCCTTGCCGTTCCGTCATCGATACATGTTCTGTTCTGGGTTCTCGAAGACTCTGGGTTGCGATGCCATAATCCAAAGAGGGTTACTGTTACGGCCCCTGGGGCGTGGATGTCGAACTGGCTTGCTTCAGTGGGGAGCTTGGGCGCGTTTCTCACTTTCGTGGTGTCACTTGGCGGAAGCCTCGACAAGGCAATCTCCCTCACCACCACTCTATTCGCATCTCTCTTGCCTTCCTGCATTCTTGCACCTACCCTCTTCTATCGAAGGGTAGAACCCGGCATTCTGGCGAAGGTTAGGGAGAGCAAGACAGCCATGGCCATGGCGCGGATGTTCGCTCCCTCGAGCAGTCCAAGCGTGCCAGCATCATATCCTCCAAGTCCGCCGGCTCCTCTCAGAACTCTCTAAACGGTTTTCGAAAGAGAAGGAATAGAATCGTTCATTATCAACCCCGATCTCGATTCTGGGACCATGGTTCCAGATCTGCTCTAGAATCGTTAGGGAATGGCTCTACACTTCACGTAGTTCCGCTCTTCCGTTAAAGCCTGGATCGTGCCCTGAATCGCCTGTCTCGCCCATTATCAGTGCCAGACAGGAAATGTTCAGGAAAAATAGGGGATCTTAGCGACCGACCCTCGCGTCACAAGAGTGCCCATGGAAGTCGTCGCTCTAGCTCACGGTAAACGTCGCGACAACAGTTCTCGAGTAAACACTGGCTTGCAGAATTCCCAGAAGACTCACACGAGCAATAATCCCTACGTTAAGCACGTAGGAACCAAGAACCCTAACGCCCTGGTCGATCGATAGGTAGATTGTATGAGTCCTCGTACCCAATCCCCCGCTGATAGTAGTGTTTCCAAGATCCACCGTCTGCCCAGACGGATTCGTTAGCTTCAAGTCCATTACGATGCTCGTGTTACCGCTCGAGCTAGACACACTAGTATCAGTCGTCCTAACCATTCCCCCTGTTCGAATCGAGAAGTAGTACTCATAGGCTGTGATCAATGAGACATTCGCGGTCGCCTGCGTGTAGGAGAGCGACCCTGTTGTCTCGCCGAAGACCACCTTGGAAACCGGAACCATCAAGCCTCCCGCCAACGCTGGAGGAATAACCAGAACAACAGCAGCAACTACAATCACTAAGAGTACCAAAAGGCCCTTCCTCTTCGGTTTCTTTGCTGCAGCAGCAGACATTTCTAAGAGCCGGGCCGAGTTCTCTAATAGAAGAGGATTTTAGACTTGTGCAGATACGAACACGCGCAATTCCCTTGATGTCTACCAGCGCGTCCTCTTGATGCCAAGCAAGTACGCTCCGTAATTCGTTCCGAGATGAATTGGCGGAGTTACCAGGACCACCAGTAGAATCGATGGCAAACTCAACGGAAAGACCAGCTGTCCAAGTAGCAAGCTCCCGAACACGAAATCTAGCTGGTCCACGATCGGAAGCGAGTTACCTGGTTTGATCCGGATTCGCCGTTTGAAAAACGCGCCTAGGAGATCCCCTAGAACTGTCCCTAGCGCGATCATAAACCCACCGAGTAGAAGATGGCTGTTACCCGGTGACTCAGCAAGCCCTACAAGTGAACCAGCTATGACCCCCGCAAACAATCCACGAAGGGTCTTGTGAGCTCCGAGGATCCTCTGCCCATCGAAAAAGTTTTTCCCTCCATCCAGGGGAGCACCACCACCCAGCAGAAGAGGGGCAGCGTTCGCGACATA
>WNGR01010440.1_pt1 | contig 13284 bp, 9 predicted proteins | sample 5407581 | NCBI WGS metagenome assembly WNGR01 (sample SAMN13153383, study PRJNA577476) | soil metagenome | isolation source: 80 cm soil or saprolite under Garry oak tree replicate 2 | place: USA:California | collected 2016-06-15 | reverse complement strand
AAAAAAGGAGGCAAGAGAATATGGCAGCCCAATCATCTCAGGTCAAAGGGAAAATTGGTGTGCTCATCGAAGCACACTTTGATGAAACCGAGTTTCGCAGGTTCAACGAGTTCTTTCCTGCTCATGGCTACGAGGTTGAATACATCACGCATCTATGGGGCCAGGACAAACTCACCTTCAAGGGGAATGATTTCACCCAGGAAGTCACCGTTACCAGGGAAGTCAGGGATGTTAAGCCGGCTGACTATAAAGCCATTATCCTCATCGGAGGCTATGCGATGGATCGTTTGCGCTACCAGGAGCATCCCGAGCCAGGCCGTCCCAACCGGGCCCCTGCCGTAGAGTTCCTGCGTAGAGCTGTGAAGGCGATGAACAATAGCCACTTGAAGATCGGTACCATCTGCCATTCGCTCTGGTTGTTCTGTGCAGCTCCGGAAACGCTTACAGGCCGTAAAGTCACCTGCGCGCACAACATTATGGGTGATGTGGAAAACGCCGGGGGGACCCTGGTTTTCTATGAGGACCAGCTTATTGACACCTATGTGGATGCCAATCTGATCACTGGAAGGCATCCAGGAGTAGTCGAATCGTTCATGAAGACTTTCCTGGAAGAGATCGAAAAACTGGCACCGCAGCCAGTCATGTAGAACATAAAATGCCCGGGATATGAAAGGAACAAAAAAACATGGCTATGAAGTTACGGGAGCAGCCCGGGGAGAAGATGCACGCCTCCAAACAGGAGAAAATGCACTTCACCTTCTCAGATACCATAGCGGGCTATGTCACATCTATTGACCAGGCCAGGAAAACCTTTACCCTGAAAACAGCCGGTGACAGGGAGTTTCAGGTCAAACTGACGAACACGACCTATGCGGAACTGGTGCGCAACCTCGGAGAACCCTTCCAGGACCCCGGAGTTCCGCTGGAGAGTCTGCTGGCACCTGGCAGGTATCTGTTCGCCTGCGGTATCTTCTACCCGGAAGCTGGTGATTTCGGCTTCGAGGCCAAGCACGTCATTCTGGCCGGGCGCAATAACGATGAATATCGCTTTGAAACGCCCGACTGGTGGGTGCAGCAGATTCGCGCACTGGCCGATTTCTATTTCAACGCGCAGTTCCCCGACGGCGTGATCGACTACCGCAACTATCGCACGCACCTGACGCTCGAGGGACAGAAGATCGAAAGCACGCGCCAGGAGACCGATACCATCTCGCGCATGATCTACGGCTTTGCCTCGGCTTACCTGCTCACAGGCGAAGATCGCTACCTGGAAGCCGCGGAAAAGGGCACGGAGTACCTGCGCGAGCACATGCGCGCCATTGACGCAGACGAAGAAGTCGTCTACTGGTATCACGCGATGGATGTACGCGGCAGTCGCGAGCGCAAAATTTTCGCTTCGCAGTTTGGCGATGATTACGATGCTATTCCCGCTTACGAGCAGATCTACGCCCTGGCGGGTCCGGTACAGACCTTTCGCGTGACCGGCGACCCCCGCATCCTGCGCGACGCTGAGATGACCATCAATCTGTTCGACAAGTTCTTCCGCGATCATGAGAAAGGCGGCTACTTCTCCCACATCGACCCACTGACGTTCAATCCGCGAGACGAGACACTGGGGCAGGACCAGGCGCGCAAGAACTGGAACTCCGTTGGCGATCATGCCCCGGCCTACTTGATTAACCTGTGGCTGGCAACGGGCGAGAAGAAATATGCCGATTTCCTGGCCTATACTGCCGATACGATTGTCGAGCGCTTCCAGGACTACGAGCACAGCCCATTTGTGCAGGAGCGCTTCCACGAGGACTGGAGCCACGACGAAGCCTGGAGCTGGCAGCAGAACCGCGCCGTCGTCGGGCACAATCTGAAGATCGCCTGGAACCTGATGCGCATCCATCACCTGCGTCCAGGCGAGCGCTATACGGCCCTGGCGAGAAAGATTGCCGAGGTCATGCCGGCGGTTGGCATGGATCGCCAGCGCGGAGGCTGGTATGACGTGATGGAGCGCGTGCGAGGTACCGGTGAGGAGTGGAACCGCTTTGTCTGGCACGACCGCAAGGCGTGCTGGCAGCAAGAGCAGGCCATCCTGGCCTATCTTATCCTGCATGGCTCGCTTAAAGAGCCCGGGTACCTGCGCCTGGCACGGGAGTCGGTGGCGTTTTATAACGCCTTCTTTCCTGATCACGACAACGGGGGAGTTTACTTCAACGTCCTGGCGAGCGGCGTTCCCTTCCTGGTTGGCACCGAGCGTCTCAAGGGCAGCCATTCTATGTCCGGCTATCACTCCTTCGAGTTGTGCTACCTGGCGTCGGTCTACACCAATCTGCTCATCAAGAAGCAGCCGATGGACTTCTACTTCAAGCCGGAGCCGGGCGCGTTCAAGGATAACATCCTGCGTGTGCAGCCCGACATCCTGCCACCCGGTAGTGTGCGCATCGAGGCGGTCTGGATCAACAGCGACCCCTATAGCGACTTTGACCCGGAAGCTTTAACGGTGAAGCTGCCTGCAATGCAGGAGCAGCATCCTCTCCAGCAGCGCCCTGAATGGACCGGCAATCCCGCGCTGAGTCCTGCCGCGGAACGCGAACTGAAAGTCCGCGTGCGCCTGGCCCCAACCGGAGCGCAGTTTGACGCAGTGCTGGAGATCAGTAAAGGCGTTGCTCAGTTGCTCCTGTACGGCAATCTCAACGACGAGGCCGAGCCAATCTTCAAAGCGCAGATGGACAAAATCGTCTCTGCACACCCGAAGAGAGTCATCCTGCGCGTGGAAAACTTGAAGGCGCTCTCGAAGACATCGGCCCGCGCGCTGGGCTTTGTATTTCAAAAGCTAGACCTCGACGAGGATATCTATCTTGTGGGCGCGAATGCAGGAGTGAAAGAGACTCTGCAGAGCGTCAAAATTCTGGAAGAGTTCACCGTCGTGGAGTCCTACAACGCTCTCCAGCAAGCGAAGTAATGAATTAATTAATGGTTGGCAAGCTGGCGTAAGCGGCCCCTACGGCCTGTCTGTTCCACTTTCGCCACCCGGTTGGTTGATTGCCAACAAACAATTCATAACCTGAGGGTGTTGGTAACAGAGTATAGGAGGGTCGCCAGCGGCGACCACACGTTGTAGTACAAGTTTGTGTGTGTTTTGCGTGCGCGCCAGCGCACGCAAAACACACACAAACTTGTATAAAAGGACTATTTGCGGCGCAGCCGCAATATGTATGTGAGTATTGCCCCCACTGGTCGTAGTATCATAGAGAACGAAGAAAGGGAAGCAGACAGCACACCCAGAGTGATAGTGAAAAGGGCATCCAATGACCACAAACGATTTACCTCAAGGAATGGTACAGAACACGATCTCCCTCCTGTTTGGCCATCCAGACCCGGAGACTCTCCTTCCACCTGAACTGCGCCATGCTATGCAGCGCATCATAAGCTCTCCTCAAGCCTATACGGCCCTCCAGTACGGTCCAGAGCAGGGGACGCAAGGCCTTATCAGTTTTCTCGTTGAAAGAATCAATCGAGTACAGGGCCTCTCACTTCAGCCTGGCAACCTGATGGTGGTGGCAGGCTCGACGCATGCCGTGGATATGCTGGCCCGGCTGTACGCCAGGCCCGGAGGAGTAGTGCTGGTTGAGGCGCCGACCTATGTGGATGCCATACACATTTTTCGGGATCAGCAGATCGAGTTGTGCTCTATTCCCACCGACGAAGCTGGCCTCATTCCCAGCGAATTAGAAAAACAGCTGGTACGGCTGCACGCAAGCGGCACCTTTCCCAGCATGCTCTATACCGTGGCGAACTTTCACAACCCGACGGGCTGCACGTTGCCCGAAGTGCGGCGTCTCGAGATGATCAAGCTGGCGCGCCACTATGGTTTCCTGATCGTGGAGGATGATGTCTATCGCGACCTCTCATTTGAGGGTGCAGTGCCTGCCAGCTTCTATGCCCTGACCAATGGTGACCAGGTGGTGAGCATTGGCAGTTTCTCGAAAACGCTTGCGCCTGGATTGCGATTGGGATGGTTGATCGGTTCCGAGGATGTAATCGGCCGCTGCATCAACTGCGGGACGATGCAAATGGGAGGTGGCGCCAACCCGTTTGTGGCCCACATGGTTGCCGAGTACTGCCGGAGCGGCCATTGGGAGAAGCACATTGAGCACTTGCAATCACTCTACAAAGGGCGCCGTGACCAAGCGCTCTCTGCTCTGAGCCAGTACATGCCTTCTGATGTGAGGTGGACCCACCCTGCGGGCGGCTTTTTCATCTGGCTCAGTTTGCCAAAGCAGGTCTTTGCGCAAGACGTAAAGCGCCTGGCCCTCCAGGAAGGAGTTTCGCTGGCGGCGGGTGAGGGTTTTTTCGTGCATCCTGCCGATGGTGAACACCACCTGCGCCTTGCCTATAGCCGTGCCACTCCCAACGATATTGATACCGGGATACGCGTTCTGGCGCAGGTAATTCATAGATCAAGAATGGTTGAGTAGTATCAACAGGGTATTGTTTTGCTTCTCATCTGCTGATATACTCAAAGAAGCTTAAATTGTCTTAAAACGGCGTTGTTGATAGAAGGGTTTTATGGTATGGACCTTGCCCACGACGAGTCTCTACGGTCACCGGACCAGAACGATGGAGAAGAGCAAAAGAGTACATCTGAGCAAACGGTTCAGGGATCAGCCATCCCCTACACCACGATCTTTGAGCATATGCCGGATGCCTTACTGGCCCTGGACATGCAGGGGCGCATTACGTATCTCAACCACCAGACAGAATCGTTCTTACAGAAAACGAGAGCACAACTGCTTGGCAGCAGTATCTGGGAAGCCATTCCGAAAATACGAGACACCCCTCTCTTCCAGAATTGCCAGCAAGCGAAAACCACAGGCAAAACCGTGTCTTTTGAATATCTTTCTTCTGCCGTCAATAAATGGTTTCACGTCCATATCTATCCTTCTGAAGAAGGTGTTTGTGTCTATTTCCAGGATATTACTGAACGAAAACAAGCAGAAGAACGCCTGCACCAGAGTGAAAAGCATTTCCGCGCCCTGATTGAAAACAGCGCCGATGGGATTGCCCTGACGGATATGCACGGGGTCATTACCTATGCCAGCCCGTCGACGACACGCATGGTAGGCTATCTTCCCGAGGAGTTTGTCGGCGGTCGTATCTTTGGCAGGAAGGATTACCCTGATGGCGGTGAGGCAACGAGACGCCTTATGGCGCGCGTGCTGGAGGAACCACGGAAGAGCCAGCTGCTTGAATTCCGCACCGGGCATAAGAATGGCACCTTTATCTGGATGGAAGTCACCGGCATCAATTTGCTGGATGAGCCGGGTGTCGAGGCCATCGTCTGGAATTTCCGTGATGTGACAGAGCGCAAACAGTTGGAGCAGGAGGTCGCCAAAGCGAAAGAACAGCTTGAAGCCATCCTGAACAACGTGGCCGATGGCATTGTCGTAGCCGATGCCAACAACAGTTTAGTCTATGTCAATGATGTCGCAGCTCGCATGACCGGGTTTCCCTCGGCAGCAGCTATGCTGGCCGCGCCACAGTCTGCATTTGGCGAGAGACTCAGGAGGTTTGCGACATGGGATGAACAGGGCAGACCACTACCCTTTAAAGAGCGCCCAGGCTTTCAAGCGTCGCAAGGCAAAAAAGCGCATGCACTCGTCCTGTATCAAGATACCCTGGCCGACCAGGGGTATTGGACACTGATGAGAGCCCAGCCCATTTTTGACGCACAAGCACAGGTGCAATTCGTGGTCAGTGTGTTTACGGATATTACTGAGCAAAAAGAGTTTGAGCAGCGCAAAGATCACTTCATCAGTATGGCCAGTCACGAGTTAAAGACGCCGCTCGCTATTCTGAGTGCGTTTACCCAACTCCTGCGAGAGCGGTTTGAAGCAGAGGACAGGCAAGACGTGATGCTGCATCTTTCCAAAATGGATGACCAGATCACCAGGCTCACCAAACTGGTGGCTGATCTGCTAGATATCTCAAAGATGCAGGCAGGCAAACTCGAATTGGCGCAGGAAGCGGTTGACATGGACGAACTCTTGCGGGAAGTGGTCGATAACCTGCAACCGACAACCACCCATCGCCTGCTGGTCGAAGGAGCGGCACACCGCAGCATCACCGGGGATAGGGATCGCCTTGGGCAGGTCTTGATGAACCTGCTGACCAATGCCATCAAATACTCGCCACAAGCAGAAACGGTCGTGGTGAGAGTCGCGCAAACGCGTGATACGCTGACGGTGAGTGTGCAGGATTTTGGTATCGGCATCGCCCAGAGCCATCAGGAGAAGCTTTTCGAGCGCTTCTATCGTGTCTATAGTGAGAAAGATCAAACCTATCCGGGTTTAGGCATCGGCCTCTACATTGCCCATGAAATCATACGCCGTCACGGTGGGAAGATGTGGGTGGACAGTGTCGAGGGAAAAGGATCAATCTTTTCCTTTTCACTGCCCATTCGATGAAGAAGAGAGAAGACAAAAGAGACATCGAGCAGGTGGGCAAGGATGAAGAAGAGAGTACTGGTAGTAGACGACAGCGAAGCCATTGTGGAAGTGGTGAAAATGACCCTGGAGATGGCAGGCTACGAGGTAGCCACGAGTCTAACCGGGGAGTGTTTCCGGCAGATGGAGAACGATCTGCCGGATCTGATCCTGCTGGATGTCTTGTTATCAGGAGAAGATGGCCGCGCGATTTGTGAGCGATTAAAGTGCGATGAGAAAACCAGGCACATTCCCGTGATCCTGCTCTCAGCCCACGTCGGTCTGCGGAAAGCAATCGGCGAGTGCGGTGCTAATGACTTTCTTGCCAAACCATTTCGTTTAACTGACCTCAGAAATATCGTCAAGAAGTATCTCTCGCTTTCTTCCACGATGCTGCTCTAGCCTTTTCATAATAAAGCACGGCTTTTCAAGCCTCCACTAAAGTGGTACTATGCTTCTAGTGGAGCTTGGCACCCACAAGGGGTGCCACTACATTTCTGTCTCACAACCTATCTGGACTGACTACTAGACCTTTCAGACCTAATTTTCGAGTTAATAGGTATTACTACACCTCAAGTGAGATCCTTCGCTGCGCTCAGGATGACACTCGAGGAAATGGAAGCTAGTTTATGGATACGCCGTAATCAAGGGGGCAAAGCAAAAATGGATTATGATACTCGAGGAAATGGAAGCTAGTTTATGAATACCCAGCCAACATCGCAGGCTATGAACAAACGAGAAATTCACTTTCCCAACGGGAACCTGGCACAGGCAATCCTTCCTCCTGCTGGCACGCGGGCAACTGATCTTCTGCATACATTGAATATACAGCAGCCCAATGCTGTGATTATCATCGCCGGTGGGGCCTCTAAGATGGATGCGCAGGTGCATCCTGACCTGGATCGATTATTTACTCGTGGTATTGCTCAGGTCGCTACCTCTGCCGGGGCGCTGATCATTGATGGTGGCACGCATGCGGGAGTGATGGCGATCATGGGTCAGGCGGTAGCCGAACAACAGCGAAGATCAACGCTGTTGGGGGTGGCTCCGGCTGGGATTGTCACATATCCGGGCAAGTCGACCGGCATGAGCGGCAGCGAAAGTGTACCAGGTGTGCCACTTGATCCAAACCATTCACATTTTGTTCTCGTGGAGACCGATAAGTGGGGAGGTGAGACAGAAACGATGTACGAGTTGGCGAAGACGCTGTCGGCGGGCCGTCCTTCAGTCGCTGTGCTTATCAACGGTGGTTCTATCGCCAAAAGCGAGGTATTGCATAATGTGCGCCAGAGGCGACCCATCATTGTTATCGAGGGCAGCGGACGGTTAGCCGATGAGATTGCCAGGTTATGGCAAGAGAAGCCATCCTCCATTTCTGACCCTCAATTGTCTGAGATTATTCTACATGGGCACATTCATGTATTTCCCCTCGCTGGCTCTGCAATGGAGTTGGTGCAGCTAACTCAACGCCTGTTAGGTAGATAATAGCTTTTATCAATCCGCGCCGTAAAACCCTGTGGCTTTAGCCCTAGTGCATTTTCAACGAACCTTTTGGGAAAAGGGGAAACCAAGGGGACACCCCTTGAACCCCGGCAGGGGGATTCCCCTGCACCCCTTTTCCGAACAGCTCTGGTGACTTTGCACTAGGGATAGAAGGCGCGTTCCTTTTAAGTGGCTTGGGAGAGGGGGTAATGTGAGGGATTGACACTATATGGCTTGATGCTGTAGAGTGTTCTCATGCGTGCAATAGCATACAAATCGAACCGGAACGTCTACTACTCGTGTAAGTATCACGTGGTCTGGTGCCCCAAGTATCGGCGCAAGGTGCTCCTGGAAGGCATAGCAGAACGTTTGAAGCAAATCATTGCTGAGGTATGCCAGGAGCATCAAGCAGAGATAGTGCAGTTGGAAGTCATGCCTGACCATGTGCGTTTGCTGGTCGAGTGCGATCCCCAGTTCGGTATTCATCGGCTGGTGCGTTTGCTCAAAGGCCGCTCATTGCGGTTGTTACGCTAGGAGTTTCCGGTATTGAAGCGCAAACTTCCCACGCTCTGGACCAACAGTTACTTCGCCAGCACGATTGGGGGAGCGCCACTCTCAGTCATTCAGCAATATATTGAGAACCAGAAGCATGTCTAACCTGAAAGCTTACAAGTACAGATTGTACCCCAATAAGAAGCAGGCAGAAAAGCTGCAATGGACCCTCGATCGGGCAAGGGAACTCTACAATGCCGCCATCCAGGAACGGCGTGCTGTCTATGAGATCAGGATCAAACGGCACCCGAACTATCATGATGAAGCGACTCGTAAGCAACTCACCCAAGAACACGCTCTCACCTACACCCGGCAGGCGACACAGCTTCCAGAAATCAAAGAGCTTAGGCCAGAGTACAACGACATTCACTCTCAGGTCTTACAAGATGTCTTACGGCGCGTGGACAAGGCATACCAGGCATTCTTCCGGCGGGTCAAAGAGGGGAAAACACCAGGCTATCCGCGTTTTCATGGATATGGGCGCTATGCATCCTTCACGTTTCCACAATCGGGCTGTTCTTTGACTGAGGATAACCGGGTCTGCCTCTCTAAGATTGGGACCATCAAAGTCAAATTCCCCACAGGCAAGAAAGCCCATCCGCCTGTAGGTGAGATGAAAACCTGTACGATCAAACGCGAAACCAATCACTGGTATGTCATTTTCACCTGTGAACGGGAGCAAGAGATGGTCTATCATCCATCAGCAGAATGCGCAGGCATTGACCTAGGATTGGTGCATTTTGCCACCCTCTCAGATGGAAGCACTATTGAGAATCCACGCCATGTGCGTCAAGCCGAGCAAAAGCTGAAGAAGTTACAAGAGGCGCTCTCCCGCAAAAAGCGCGGATCAAAGCGACGGAGAAAAGCCGCACAACGAGTTGCCAAGACACACCGACATCTTCGCAATCAGAGGAAAGATTTCCACCACAAAGAGGCTCGCAAGCTGGTTACACAGTACCGAACCATTGTATTTGAAAAGTTAGCTCCCTCGAATATGAGCAAGCGGCCAAAGCCCAACCAAACGGAGCCCGTGCGAAAGCTGGCCTGAACAAAAGTATCCTTGACGCTGGTTGGGGACAATTCCAACAGATCTGTGAGAGCAAGGCAGCGTGCACCGGTTCTCGCGTCCTGTTTGTTTCCCCCAAGTACACCAGCCAGAGGTGTAGCGGGTGTGGCGCAATTGTCCAGAAAGAGTTAAAGGAGCGTTGGCATTCTTGCTCCTGTGGTTGCTCTCTGGATCGGGACCACAACGCCGCGAAAAACATCCTCCAGCTTGGATTGCAAGCTCTCGAAACAGCATCCCGCGCTCGGACGGAGCGCTCAGGGGACGCGCCTCTGAGAAGCCCCCGGCTTTAGCCGTGGGGAGTCGTCACCTTTTTTCAATTGATTCGCTGATGTGGAAGCTATGCGTTATGCTGGCCGTCTTGCGCAGCATTGCGCTCGCGCCGCAGTAGCGTTCCTCGGTCAAGTCTATGGCACGTTTCACCGCTTCCGGGTTAATCCCGTGACCGGTGAAGATATGCTCGACAGCAATCTCAACAAACACCTTCGGATACTCCTCGGTGCGCCCACCCCGGATACGTACCTCGTACGCTGTGATGTCCTGGCGTTTTTTCCTCAAGATCGAAATGATGTCCATCGCAGCACAGCCCGCCAGGCCCACCAGGAGCATCTCCATCGGCTGAGGGGCGCTGTTCTGTCCACCGTTGTGTTCGGCTGCGTCAAGGGGGACGTGATGTCCTGAACCGGTTTCTACATCGAAGCGCATCCCTGCCTTTAAACTTCCCACTACTGTCATTTCATTTGCCATAATGTTTTCCTCTCCATATCCAAGATCCTTCGCTGCGCTCAGGATGACAATACGAGACCGTGGAGGCAATACCCCCGTACACGTTGCGGCGTAGCCGCAACTCGTCTTTTGTACACGTTTGTGTGTTTTGCGTGCGCTTCAGCGCACGCAAAACACACAAACGTGTATTACAACTTGCGGTCGCCAAAGGCGACCCACCTGCACGGGGCTATTGCCTCTACAGATACGAGATAGAACCTCTCCATTGAAAAAATGATTAACTAGCCTGGTGCCTTCTTTCTCTCTGCCAGTACTGCATGTCCGTCGGCGACAACTGCATCCTCTGGTCCGGCGAATACGGGATTCAGGTCGAGTTCGGCAATCTCGGGGAATGCCTCGAGCAGATGTGCCGTCACTTGCAATAGTTCAATGAGTTTTTCCACATTGGCAGCGGCATGCCCGCGAATACCAGCTAAGAGAGGATACCCCCGGACTTCGTGAATCATCGCACGCAGCTCGTTGGCGGAGGCCGGCACTAGCCTGTAAGCGACATCTCGTAGCGTTTCAACGAACACTCCGCCCAGGCCGAACATCAGCATTGCCCCGAACTCGGAATCACGCAGGCCGCCAATTATTACCTCTTGCCCATGTACAAGTTCCTGGACGCTTACCCCTAGAATCTGTGCCGTGGGTTGCCTGGTACGCACCTCTGCCAGCATCTCCTCAAATACTGTTCCAACCTCCGCTGGCAGGACACCGACGCGTACCCCACCGGTATCCGACTTGTGGCTGATGTCGGGTGAAACGATTTTCAGCACACACGCTTTGCCCAGTATCTGACCCGCAGCCAGAGCCTCCGCAGGGCTAGTGCACAAGGTCTCGCGTGGAATCCTTGCACCATAGGCTGCGAGTAAGGCCTTGACCTCACTCTCAAGCAGTGAGGTGCGATTCTCTGTCCGTGCTCTAGCAAGTATGCTGCCTGCTTGTTCGCGCGCCTCGGGTGGTAGGACTGGATCCTTCGCTGCGCTCAGGATGACATTGGCTGCGCTCAGAGCTTGCCCTGAGTGGAACGAAGGGTTGACATTGGCTGCTTCCGAGCGGGCGTGGTGATTCTCTGAATAAGCAGCAATGGCTGCTGCTGTACGTGCTGTTCGCTCCGGCCACTCGTAGACCGGTATACCAGCCTCCTGCAAGATAGCCTGGTTTTCATCGCCTTCCCTACCGACTACCCAGCAGACATAAGTTGGTTTAGCTAGACCTGGTTCGCGCTGGCAGCGTAGCACCGCCTCGCTGACAGCCTCGACGTTCTCGCGCATCAGGGCTGAACGCTGCAGCAGGATTGGTATGATGATATCCACCTCGTTGCATGCATATAGAGCTTCGATGCTGCCAGCGTACATCTCCGGGAAACGTGCCCAGGCAGGAGTCACATCAACCGGATTGCGTGGGCTGGCGTAGGTGGGGATCAATGGCGAAATGCGGGCTTGAGTATCCTCAGGCAGTTCGGGTACACTCAGTCCGAAGCGCTCGCACATATCCGCCAGTTCGACTCCCGTGCCTCCCGAATTAGTGATGATGGCTACGCGGCGACCTGATGGCAGTGGTTGGCGACTCAATGCCTCGGCGATGTCTACCATCTCCAGGCCACTTTCGGCCAGGATAGCGCCGGCCTGGCGTACAGCGGTGACAAATGCCGTCGCATCGCCGGTCAAGGCGGCTGTATGTGAAGCAGCAGCTCGCCGGCCTGCGCTCGAACGTCCAGTTTTGGCAATAACTACCGGTTTATGTTGTGCAACGCGTACCAGAGCCTCATAAAATGCACGGCCGTCACTTACAGATTCCAGAAATAGACACAGGACGCGCGTTTCGTCATCTTGCTCAAAGTAGTCCAATATCTCGTGATCGGTCAGATCAGCTTTGTTGCCGTGCGAGAGGATTTTAGCGAAGCGCAAATGACGCTGCTGGGCCAATCCAAAGATTGCCATACCGTAAGCGCCACTCTGAGTGACGAGGGAGATACTACCTCCCTTTGGCGGTAGACCAAGCCCCATTGAAGCGTTCAACCCCAGGTTGCAATTGTACAGCCCGAAGCAGTTTGGCCCAATCAGGCGCACTCCTCCTGCGCGTGCAGCCTCAATCAGAGCTTCCTGGCGAGCCTGGCCGTCTTGCCCGACTTCAGCAAATCCGCCACTAAGCACTAACGCGGCCTTAGCGCCAATTTTAGCGCAATCACGCATTGCCTCAACACAGGCCTCTGTAGGTAGAGCGATCACAGCCAGGTCTACTTGACCGGGTACATCTAGCAGACGTGGGTAGACCTGGTGGCCCATTATCTCTGTTTCTCCAGGATTGATCGGATACAGCTTGCCGGGATAGCCCTCGAGCAAGTTGCGCATAAGTATGTATCCCAGCTTGCTGCTCTTCGCTGAAGCGCCAACGAGCGCTATACTGCTCGGATTGAATGCAGCCTCGCCCCAGTCAGTCATTCAATCTCCTCCTTGTCATCCTGAGCACGGCCCTTGTCATCCTGAGCGCAGCGAAGGATCTGCGCAAGTTCTGCTAAGACCTGATCGACCATCGCGCCGCATTGGCCTGTATGTTGCCGGTAATCGAAGAGGGATTCAATTTCTGTTGTCGAGAGGTGTGCAGTGATCTGCGGATTGTCCAGGATGGCCTCCTTGAGTCCACGGCCCGAGGCATGGGCATGCATCGCCGTTTCGTAGACCAAAGTGTGCGCGCTCTGTTTGCCTATGCGCGCAGCCAGTTCCAGCATCACCGCTTCGGAGAGTACGAAGCCTCCCGTTGCCTCCAGGTTGGCACGCATGCGGTCTGCGTGGATCACAAGGTTCCCCGTCAATGTTCGCAATAGCGATAGCAGCTTGCCAACCGCCAGGCAAGTCTCAGCTAACACCGCCCATTCTGCTTTCCAGGAGCGACCATCGCGCTCGTGGTCGTGAACAAGGCTCTCAACTATAAGCGAGGCAT
>WNGR01007826.1_pt1 | contig 13285 bp, 13 predicted proteins | sample 5407581 | NCBI WGS metagenome assembly WNGR01 (sample SAMN13153383, study PRJNA577476) | soil metagenome | isolation source: 80 cm soil or saprolite under Garry oak tree replicate 2 | place: USA:California | collected 2016-06-15 | reverse complement strand
CGGTTGAATTTTTGTTCCTCGAACGGCTCAGTCCAAAGTGTTGGAAATGTCTGGTCAAGCCAGGCCGAAAAATGCGGATAGGCGCGACAGCGAGAATCGCCAATGTCGTATTGCGCGTTGATGAGATTACGGTCAATGGCGAACGCGTCGTTGCATCGGATGAAGAGCTCGATCCTTATTCCGGGGGTTCCATGCCGTTGCCGCCCTATATCAAGAGGCCGAGCGATGACGAAGACCTGGCCAGATATCAGACTGTCTTTGCTCGCGCGACCGGCGCGGTTGCCGCGCCGACGGCTGGTCTGCATTTCACTCCCGAAATTTTGAATGAAATTCCGCACGCGTTCGTGACTCTGCACGTCGGTCCCGGAACATTTCTGCCCGTGCGATCAGAGAAGGTCACCGAACATCGCATGCACGCAGAGCGCTTCTCCGTTTCGCGCGAAGCCGCAGACAAGATTAACAGTGCCCGGCGCGTCCTGGCTGTCGGAACAACGGTCGTGCGCGTATTGGAGACCGCGGCATCGCAAGCTCAGCGGTCTAGGAGAATTGTAGGCCAAGCGCATCGCTTGCCCTCGGCAGGCGGAGCGCCTGCCCTACAAGAACCCCAACCGGACCAGATTAACGCGCAGTCGGGTGAGACGGATCTGTTCATCTATCCGTCGTTCGCGTTTCGAGTTGTCGATGCTCTGCTGACGAATTTTCATTTGCCTCGCTCGACTTTGCTGATGCTGGTGAGCGCGTTTGCAGGTCGCGATTTTTTGCTGCGTGCCTACGAACAAGCGATTCACGAACGTTATCGCTTTTACAGCTATGGCGATTGCATGCTGATTTTGTGAACCACGAATGAACACGAATTCACACGAATGAGAAAAAACATCTCACCGCAAATCACGTGATCAATGAATGATTCTTTTTCATGATCTTTTTGCGCTTATTGGTGTGATTCAAGGGGAGCTCTTCATTCTGTTTTATTTGTGTTTATTCGTGTTCATTCGTGGTTAAAAAGACCTCATGCCCGGCCAACCCAGAGGCGAGCTGGTGATTCAAACGATTGCCATGCCGAAGGACACAAATCCCAACGGCGATATCTTCGGCGGTTGGTTGACGTCGCAAATGGACCTTGGGAGCGGAATTCTCGGAGCGAAAACTGCGCAGGCGCGTGTTGTTACCGTGGCGATGGAAGGGATGTCGTTTCTCGAACCTGTGAGGGTAGGGGACACCGTCAGGTGTTATGCGCGAGTGGAAAAAATCGGGCGGACATCAATGACCATTCCAGTCGAGGTTTGGGTCACACGTTACATGACGGGCGAAGAGCGTCGCGTTACACACGGCGTCTTCACTCTGGTGGCTGTTGATGAATTCGGTAAACCGATTCCAGTAAAGCGCGAAAGTGCCTAGAAAATCACGAAGCACGAATGCCGAAGCTCGAAGAAAAACTCGAAGCCGAAATGACAAGACGTTCATTGCATCCGCCTTTGGGATTTCTGTCATCGTCATTCGTGCTTTGTCATTTGGCGGATGCTCGGTAATTCGTGCCGATGGCCAACTTCGCTTATCTCTTCGAACGGTTCCCCTCATTCGGACAAACGTTTTGTTACCGCGAAGTGGCGGAGCTTGATCGACAAGGCGTTGCGTCGCCGATTTTCTCGATCCGCAATCCAAAAGATGAGCCGCCACAGGAGTGGGACCCACGCATTATCGAGCGCGTGCATTATGTTCCTGAGGAAAAAGAATTGCTGAACGACGTTCGGAGCGCTTCAAAAAAGCGAAAGCTCACGCCGGAAATTGTTGCTGCACTCGATCACTGGGGTCGGCGCACCGATTTTCTTCGGCTTTATCAGGCTGTTTATGTCGGGTTGCGCCTGCAGGAGCTGGGCGTCCGCCATGTTCACGCACATTTCGCGGGAATGGCTGCGCGCACCGCTTTCTGGATCCACAGATTTTTTCCGATGACGTTTAGCTTTACCGCGCATGCCAACGATATTTTCGCGCCGCGTCATTTTGAGATTGGACTTGATAAGCTCGTCGATGTCGCACGCGTAATTGTCACCGAGACCGACTATGCTGCGCAATTTTTGCGAGAGCGTTTTCCACAACGCGCGAATAGCGTCCACCGTATTTACAATGGCCTGGATCTCGCAGAATTCGAGCGAGCTGATTTTTCCTCTACTCCGCCTTTGATCATTGCAGTCGGTCGCTTGATCGCGAAAAAAGGATTTGCCGAGCTGATTCGCGCCTGCGCCTTGCTTGCTGAGCGCGGAAAATTGTTTCGATGCGAAATCATCGGCGAAGGCCCGTTGGAGAATGAATTGCGCGCGCAAATCGACAAGCTGAATCTGCAAAATCGCTTTGTGTTATCCGGTGCGAAACCGCAGCGCGAAGTCCGCCAGCATCTTGCCGCGGCGAGCGTTTTCGTATTGCCGAGTGTGCTCGATCCCGAGGGAGGGATGGACAACCTTCCAACAGTCATCATGGAAGCGATGGCGACAGGCTTACCGGTCATCTCGACCAACATCGCTGGGATCCCCGAGATGGTGGTACAAAATGAAACAGGTTTTCTCGTACAACCAGCCGATCCAATTGCACTGGCCAAAGCGATCGAAGACGTGATTGATGACCGTTTGTTAGCGCAAAGGCTTGGTGAAGCCGGGCATCAGCGTGCACAGGAGCTATTTTCGATTGAAAAAAATGTGCGCGAACTGTGCGCGCTGCTTCCTACTGGTAGGGGCGATTGACCGCAATCGCCCGGAGAGTCGAGTGGTTCAGGTGAACCGCTCCTGGCAAAGCTTAAAGCAAATCGCGAACGCAGTTAACAGCGCGCAGGTAAACATGATGCGGACCGCCGCGCATTAGTTCTTCGCTCATCAAATTCACCGGATCATTTTTTCCTGCCGGCATTAGCTGGGGCATGCGGTTTTCACCCGGTTTTCCACGTGAGACTTCCAAAAGATCGCCGCACTCTGCGTGAGTGACGAGGAATTCTACGTCGCCTGCTGTCAACGCGATTTCGTGAATTGGTTGGCCTTCGCGCTCACGCAGTTCAACTTCCATGGTGCGCCCGGCCGGCCCGGTAAACCGCAACTCGTCAGGCGAGCTCGTTTTCTGAGGCTGCCAATCCAACTGTGCTCCGAGCCAACCGGTAAATAGAAACGCAGTCGACCGGAATCCGGGTGCAAAATCGATACGCACGTTACTGATTTTGGTTAGGCGATGATGCGACGCCGGATGATCGAAGAACTGCGCCAGCGCGAAGCGAACATGGTCGAGTCGCGTCCAATTTACGTCGCACAAGACTAGGCGCTGCTTCGCTTCGCGATGAGCTGTTTCGACTAACGCCATTTGCGCGGGAAAATCTTTCCAGTCGTGGCTGTCGTAGATGAATCGGTCGACCCACTCCCAGAGTTGCGCGTCCATCGGGTCATGGAGTTCTCCCTGCCACCACAGATAAAATGGCAGGTCCGAATCCAGATTGGAAAGAATGATGCTTGGCAGTTGTGTGGTGCATCCGCCTTTGAGCAGGAATGAAATTTGTTCAGAGCAAACTTGTTTTTTTCCGGTACGGCTCACGTGACAATGCGCGCTGATCCAGGCGTCTACTCGGTTTTCTTCGGACCGGCAATCGGCTTCGATGACAATCGCGCGGCAGGCGTGGTCCTCGGTGATTTTTGCCATCAGTTGAGTGTTGTTGTTCAGGGAGCCCGGCTGTTCGCTGTAAGCGGCAAGATTCATAAGCGAGGCGCGAGTCATTGCGCCTTCGCTCTCCTGCCACAGTTTTTTCAACTCCTTCTCAATCTTTCCGATTTCGACCGGAGCGCCTAACGAGTATGTTTCAGCAGCCGCAGGCATAACGGGTTTTATAAGCTTCTCCACGCGTCGTCATCGCGGGCGAGCAAATCATCGGCAGCTTCCGGTCCCCACGATCCCGCGGGGTAGAAATATAACCCCGGCGCATCTTTCTTTGCATGCCACGCTTCCTCGATGGGGTCGATGAACGACCAGGCTTCTTCGACCTCGTCGCGTCGCGCAAAGAGCGTGGCGTCGCCGCTCATCGCATCGAGGAGCAAACGTTCGTACGCTTCCGGGCTGGGTTTGCCAAAGGAAGTGCCATAATGAAAATCCATCTTCACCGGTTCGATCCGCAGACTGGTTCCCGGAATTTTTGCCAGCATTCGCAATGAAATTCCCTCGTCTGGTTGGATGCGAATAACGAGCACGTTTTGGTCGATCTTCACGGTCTCTTTGTTGAACAGTACTGCCGGAGCTTTTTTGAAATGCACGGAAATCTCAGTGGCCGATTTCGGTAAACGTTTGCCGACCCGCATATAAACGGGCACGTCGGCCCAGCGCCAATTGTCGATATTAATGCGCAACGCGACATAAGTTTCGGTCGTCGATTTTGGATCGACGCCTTTTTCCTGGCGATACCCCGGGACCGCTTGGCCGCCGATCGCGCCTTCGGTGTATTGAGCGCGCACCACATCCTTAGCCACTTCGGACCCGGTGATGCGGCGGAGCGATCGGACGACTTTGACTTTCTCATCGCGAATGCTGTCGGCGCGGAGATCGGTTGGAGCTTCCATCGCCACCAGACAAAGCAACTGGAGCAAATGATTTTGCACCATGTCGCGCAATGCCCCGGCCTTTTCATAATAGCCGGCCCGCGCTTCCACCCCGAGCGTTTCCGCCGCCGTGATCTGGAGATGATCGATGTAGCGCGTGTTCCAGAGCGGCTCGAAAATCGCGTTCGCGAATCGCAGCACCAAAATGTTTTGCGCGGTCTCTTTGCCGAGAAAATGGTCGATGCGGTAGGTCTGACTTTCATCGAACGCGTCGTTGACGATGCGATTCAACTCGCGCGCCGAGGCAAGATCGGTGCCGAACGGTTTTTCGATGATGACGCGCGCCCAGCTTCCTTTCTTTGCGCGATTTAATCCGGCGGCCTTGAGATTTTTCAGGATCGTCTCGAATTGGTCCGGTCCGGCGGCGAAATAGAAAAGGCGGTTGCCGCGCGTGCCCCGTTCGTTGTCGGTCTTTTCCAGTCGTTCCACTAAGGACTTGTAGCCGGCTTCGGCGCCGAACTCGCTCTGATGATAGAAGAGAGATTGTGAGAATGTTTTCCAGATTTCGTCGCGCACCGCTTGGCGCGAAAATTTCCGCACGGCTTCCTCCATCTCCTTCCGAAAATCGTCATCGCTCTTCGGCCGCCGCGCGAAACCGATGATCGCCACCGCCGGCGGCAATTCGCCATCGGCCGCAAGATTGTAAAGCGCCGGAATCAATTTCCGGTGCGTCAGATCGCCGGTCGCACCGAAAATCACGATCGCGCACGGCTGCGGCACCGCGCGCGTCGACAGTCCTTCCCGTAACGGATTCACCTGCTGCTGCTCAGCAGAACGATTCATGAGTTCACACGCACGTTACACAAGACTCTCCTTGTTAGCTAAGCCGAATCTTTGTAGCGGCGGTCTATGACCGGCGGAATTCTGCGTTACCTGCACGTCGAGCAATAAATCTGCGCCGGTCGATATTCTTCCAGCGGCGGCGGTGAGAGAGAAATATTAGCCTTCATCGGCTTGATGAGATTAACCGGGAAGCCATACTCGCGGTGATTGATCCACACGTACGTTTTCGTTGTCGGAAAGTACACAGCGTAATTGAAACTGTACCAGCCGGGCATTGCGCGAGTAATCGAATTGAGCGGGACTTCGGCGTTTGTCGGGTTCGGAGCTGGCGGTTTTCCGCTTTCCCACCATGCCTGCTTCACAAAGATGAAGTTTTCTTGGTCATTTGGGCAACCGCGTGCCAGCGCATCTTCCAAATGCAGGTAAGCACGTGTGCCGCGAGCTGCCTCCGGCCAGCGTTTCAATCCGAGTCGTTGATACATGCAGACGAATCCTGGGCACCCACGATCGAGATTAACTTTCTCGTCGCGCGTTAGCGGTCGTGTTTTGGTCATCAGTCGAACCAGCTCGTCTTTTGAAATCTCAAGCACGGCGGAAACGCCATGAGCATCGAGTGGCGCTAACGGAACTCTGTCGGCAGCAACAGTCGATCCCGTTTGAAGGTGTGTGTTCTCTTCGCTGTGACGATTCCGCCACGATGTGACGCTCCAAACAGCGACGGAGATTACAACCGCAGCCACGGCAATAAGCGCGAATTTTCTCACCGCGGCGTAGAGTAACGCAGTTCAGTGCGGCTGCAGAGAAAAGGAGCGCGATTGTAAGGCTCGCGCGTTGCGGATCGCGCGAGTTAGGTCGGCAGAGGAAACCTGCGCGTGAGCTCGCGCACTTTTTCACGGACGCGATTCAGCGCCGACTCCTCGGTGCGATTCTGCAGCGCTTCCGCGATCAGGTCGGAAATCTCGAGCATCTCTTCCTCTTTCATGCCGCGTGTGGTCACGGCCGGTGTGCCGACGCGGATGCCGCCGGGTTTGAAGGGCGAGCTGGTGTCGAACGGAATCGCATTCTTGTTTACGGTGATGCCGGCGCGATCGAGAACTTCCTGCGCTTCTTTTCCGTTCAAATCTTTCGGGCGAAGATCGACAAGCATTAAATGATTGTCGGTGCCGCCTGAAACAATTCGATAACCGTGCTTGGCGATGCCGGCGGCGAGCGCTTTCGCGTTAATCACGACCTGGCGCTGATAGTCGCGGAATTGTGGTTGCAGTGCTTCGTGGAAACAAACTGCTTTCGCGGCGATCACGTGCATCAGCGGTCCGCCTTGGACACCGGGAAACACAGTGGCGTCGATCTGCTTGGCGAATTTTTCTTCGCACATGACGATGCCGCCGCGGGGTCCGCGCAGACTTTTGTGCGTCGTGGTGGTGATGAATTGCGCGTGGGGGATGGGGCTGGGATGCTGACCTCCTGCCACGAGTCCGGCAATGTGCGCCATGTCGATGAAAAGAACGGCGCCGACTGAATCGGCGATTTGTCGCAACCGTGGAAAATCGATGATGCGCGGATACGCCGACGCGCCAGCGGTGATCATGACCGGCCGGACTTCCTCGGCTTGTTTCTGCAACGCGTCGTAATCGATGTGCTCGGTCTTCTCGCTCACGCCGTATTGCGACACCGCGTAAAATTTCCCGGAGAAATTCGCCGGATGGCCGTGCGTGAGATGGCCGCCGTGCGCAAGATTCATGGCGAGAATCTTGTCGCCGGGTTTCAGCATCGAGAAATAAACGGCCATGTTCGCCTGTGCGCCGCTGTGTGGCTGCACGTTGACGTGCTCGCAGCCGAACAGACGTTTGGCGCGATCGATCGCCAATTGCTCGGCGGTGTCGACATTTTCGCACCCGCCGTACCAGCGCTTCCGCGGATAACCTTCGGCGTACTTGTTCGTGAGAACGCTTCCTTGTGCCTCCATGACCGCGCGGCTGGTGAAATTCTCAGAGGCAATCAATTCGATATTTTCCCGCTGACGCTTTTCCTCCGCCACGACCGCATCGAAAATCTCCGGATCTGTCCGGCGCAATGCTTCGCCATAAATGCGAGGTGAGCATGTAGACTTTTGCGGTTCCATGGGATAAGCAATATCATCGCCGGGGTAAACACTGCCAGTGCGAGCTGCGCCTGGCGGGACCAGCGAGCTTTGTTCGACAAAGGCGAGCACACTCGGCAGCGCGTTCTTGATGATGCGCGCACAATCCTCGTAAACTTCGCGTCCCAGACCGATCGGGTCGGGCACGTCCCGCCACACCGTTGTGCCAGACTCTTCAAATTCGCGCAGCAAAAATGATTTTTCACCCCCTTGAGGAAACAGTGTTTGGATCGTCTCAAGGTGCGCGCCAGTCATCGCAAAAATGTGCGTAGCGTGATCGACGAGGGCCGCCGTGAGCGGCTGACTGCGCACGTCGCTAATATCCGTACCGTCTTCTGCGCAGACTTGCACAGCATACAGACTTGGGGGCTGGCCGCGCACTGCGTGGACACCCGCCGAAACAACGTCGATGTCCCCACGATTTCCAATCAAACGGCGAAAAAGCCCTTCGGCGATCGGGCTACGGCAAATATTACCGGTGCAGACAAAGAGGACACTTTTCACGGTTCGAACGGCGCGAGCGAGCGCCATTTCCAACCTAGAAGCGAACCCGCCCAAGTCAACGTGAAGCCGAAAATGCGTCGCAATTCGCGCTTCTCGGCAGCGCGAATTGCCGCTATTCTGGTGGACGTTCCGTTGGCTTTCCGGACATGACGATCGACACATTGCGCCAGGTGCCGTTGTTTGAATCCCTCGACGACGAGGCGGCCGACGAATTGTGTCAATTGCTGACGAGCATCGATTCCAAGGCCGGGGCATTTCTGTTCCGCCACGGTGAGCAGGGAGACGCGATGTACATAATTGAACAGGGGAAAGTCCGGATTTGCGTTCAGACCCTCGACGGACACCAGTTCACTCTGACTGAATTGGGCCGCGGCGATTTTTTCGGCGAAATGGCGTTGCTTGATGGTCAACACCGCTCGGCGGACGCGCTCGTTTCCGAGGACGCGCGGCTGGCCGTGCTCTCGCGGGACCATTTTCTTTCGTTTATGCGGAGCAATCCCAATGTCGCACTGGAAATGCTCACCGCGCTGGTGAATCGGTTGCGCCATACGGACGAGCTCCTACGTCACAGCACTACGCGCAATGTGAACGTGGAGGAAGCGGCGCAGCTTACGCTTGCTGATCGGGCTTCGGATGTTATCGCGGAATTTGGCGGCAGTTGGAAATTCATCCTTGCCGCCGTGTTCTTCTTCAACGTGTGGGTATGGGTTAATGCCTCGCTGCAGTTGCTGGGTAAAACCGCGTTCGATGCGTATCCCTACCTAATGCTGAGCACTGCGATTAACATGCTTGCTGTGCTGCAAGCGCCGATCATTTTAATGTCGCAGAACCGGCAAGCCCACAAAGACAGGCTTCGAGCCGAAATTGATTACCAGGTTAATTTAAAGAACGAACTCGCCTTGAATGAAATCATCGAGCGCTTAAAGAAGCTCGAGCGCGAGTACCTGCAATTGGCCTCGGATAAAGAATCCGAATGACAATGGCGATGCTGAAGGCTGTCGTCATTAGCCAACCCGAACCTTACATCATTTGTTGGTTGCTCACCTTTTGCCTGGCTCGAAGTTTGCCGCACCAGTGAGGCTGTTTATGGTTGTTCGAGTATGAAAAAGCTGGGAGCCAAGACCCTTGTCATCGTAACGACTACTGTAGTATTCGCCGCTTGCTCCTCAGGTCCGAGTCCCGAGCAGCAGACACGCGAATCGCAGGAGCAGAGAGAGGCCGAACGTCAGCAGGCGGAGTTTCGCAAAAGCCTGCCTCCGGTTAGCAATCCCGGCCAGGGTTGGTAAGGCCAAAGCCCGCGTCACTCGCAAATCGTGACATCGTTCAAGCCGTTCCGTCATCCTGAGCGGATCCCGCAGTGGCGGGAGGAGTCGAAGGATCCCGCGATGTAACTCTCGGCAATGCCAGGGATTCCTCGACTTCGCTTGGAATGACATTCGCTTCATCGAATTAACGAGGCGAACCCATTCGACATTCGCCGTTCGTGATTCAAAATCAGGCAATGCGTTCGCAATGGAAGCGAATCCGGTATCGTCTGGAGTGGATAGGGCTCCTCCTTGCCACGAAGTTGATCCCATTGTGTTCTCGAAGAGTCTGCCATTACCTCGCCCGGCTAGCCGGCGCGCTATTGAGCTTCGTTGATCGTCCCCGGTACCGTGTCGCGCTGAGCAATCTCGAGGTCGCGTTTGGCGATCGCTTCTCTCCAGCTGAGCGACGCAAACTTGCCCGGGACTCCTTTCAACACTTCGCGCAAACCATGGTGGATCTGCTGTGGAGCCCGCGCCTGACACAGCAAAATTTCGCCTGTTACATCGAATGTCAGAATTTTGAGGAAACCGCTCGCGATACAGGTCCGGAGCGCAGCATTATTATTGCGTGCTATCACTACGGCAACTTCGAATGGCTCAGTCTCGCCTGCGGTTTTCTGGATTTGAAAGGCACGATTATCTCGCAGGAATTTAAGAATTCATTACTCGATCCAATTTTCAAAACATTGCGTGAGCAATCCGGGCACGAACTGGTTCCGCGCGAACGCGGTATCATTCGGCTTTACAAAGTGCTTCGTCGAAAGGGGCGCACGGCGCTGCTAGTCGATCTAACGCTGCCACCCAGCCTGGGCGCCGTGGCGATTGATTGTTTTGGATTGAAAACCAGCGTTACGTCTGCGCATGCCTGGCTGCATGAACAGACAGGCGCGCCGATCATTCCCGCGCATTGCGAGCCGCTGCCAGATGGACGTTACCGGCTCGTCTTCCACCAGAAAATCGCGCGTACCGCTGAGATGACGCATCAGCAAATCGCACAGGCATGCTGGAACTCGTTCGAACCTTACGTACGAGCGAACCCGGCGCCCTGGCTCTGGATGTACAAACACTGGCGCTACCTTCCCGCAAAACCCGAGCGCCCTTATCCCTTCTATTCAAATTTTTACCGGCCCTTCGAAGACATGGTTGCGCGCGACCGCGAGGTTGAAGCTAGAACAATTACGAACGTTAAAAACTTACAGTAATAGAACACTCTGACGCGTCAGCACTTCAGTGATTTAACTTCTCCCACGCTTCCGGATTCCAAACACTCAGTTGTAGCGCGCTTGATTCCGTCACTGTCGCAGATTAAGCGTGCTTCGGTCATGACTCATTCATCTTCATCCAGCACGAGTGAAATACTGCGCGCTCATTGTGCGGCGATTGTGAAGGAGGAAGCCGCGCTGCGGGAAGGTGGAGGCAAGTCCGGTCATGAACGCCAGCGCAAGATGGGCCGGCTGCCGGTGCGCGAACGCCTTAGTCACCTCCTCGACAAAGATGCACAATTTTTTGAGATCGGCCTCTGGGCTGCTTACAAAATGTATGAGCAATGGGGCAAGATTCCGGCAGCGGGAGTAGTGACAGGGATTGGCAACGTTGCCGGTGTGCCTTGCATGATAGTTGCGAACGACGCGACGGTGAAAGCAGGTGCGTTTTTTCCGCAAACGACCAAGTAGGTCATTCGCGCTCAACGGATCGCATTCGAGTGCGCGCTTCCAATCATTTATCTGGTCGATTCCGCCGGCGTGTTCCTGCCGATGCAGGATGAAATTTTTCCGGATGAAGATGATTTCGGTCGCATCTTTCGCAATAACTCGGTTATTTCCGCGGCGGGGATTCCGCAGTTTGCAGCGATCATGGGCAATTGCGTCGCTGGCGGCGCTTACCTGCCGGTGCTATGCGACAAAATCCTGATGACGAAAGGCAGCGGCTTGTATCTTGCTGGCCTTTCTTTGGTCAGATTGTTGACGCGGAAGAACTGGGCGGCGCACAAATGCATGCGGAGATAAGCGGCACAGTCGATTTCTTCGAAAAGGACGATCCCGCCTGCCTGAAGCGGCTGCGTTCGTTAGTCGGGCTTTTGCCGGATGCACAGCTTGCTGCTGGGGCGCGACCGCCGCAAGCTGAAAAAACCAAATCGGCGAAAGGATCGAATGTAGTGTATGATCTCATCAGTTTCGACGGCCAGAAAAACTACGACGCTCGCGACCTTCTAGCGACGGTGATCGACGCGGATTCAATGGAAGAATACAAGGCCGACTATGGCAAGACGATCGTGACCGCCTATGCCCGTATCAACGGACGACCCATAGGCATTGTGGCCAATCAACGTTTGCAGGTAAGGACGAAGAAGGAAGGAATTCAGATGGGTGGCGTCATCTATTCCGATAGCGCCGACAAGGCAGCTCGGTTTGTAATGGACTGCAATCAGACGAATTTGCCGATCACCTTTTTCCAGGACGTTACCGGCTTCATGGTTGGGCGCGCCTCGGAAGAGAGTGGGATCATTCGCAGTGGCGCAAAGCTCGTTAACGCGGTTAGCAATTCCACCGTGCCGAAGATCACGGTCGTCGTAGGCGGATCATTCGGCGCAGGGAATTACGCAATGTGCGGCAAGGCATACGACCCCCGATTCATCGTTGCGTGGCCAACTGCGCGCTACGCCGTGATGGGTGCCGCTCAGGCGTCGGACACTGTGTTTTCAATTCTGGCGCGCTCGCGGGAACGAGGTGACAAAAAAGCGACACACGAGGAGCTAGAGGAACTTCGCGCGAAAGTGAAGCAAAGCTATGAAGAGCAAACCGACATTCGCTACGGTGCCGCCCGCGGCTGGGTGGACGCGATCATTCAACCGCACGAGACACGGGATGTTTTGATCCGCTTATTAGATTACGTCTCGCGACCAACGCCAAAAGCGCCGTTCCACACTGGAGTCATCCAAGTTTAACGATTTAACCTTTGTAACATTGTAACTTTTTTAACTTCTCGCGATGGCCGTCGTTTTAATCGAAAAACAGTCGCCGCAAATAACTGTAATCACTCTCAATCGGCCTGAACGCCGAAACGCGCTTACCGTAGAGTTACTCACTGAACTGTGCGCCGCGATCAAAGTGGCTTCGGATGAACCGCAAACGCGGGTAGTTATTCTGCGCGGCGCGGGCGCGGCTTTTTGCACCGGCCTCGATTTGAAGGAAGCAGCGGATCAAACCAAAGCGCACGCAACCGCAGAGATGGTCGCGAATACCTTGATCGCCATCAGTCAGACGCATCTCGTGACGATCGCTGCGGTGCATGGCGCAGCAGTCGCAGGCGGAGCAGGCATCATGTCAGCATGTGATTTTGTGGTGGCAGCGGAAAGAACCAAGATCGGGTATCCTGAGGTGCGTCGCGGCTTGGTTGCTGGATTAGTTATGACTTTCCTGCGGCGGCAGGCAGGCGAACGAAACATGCGCGAGTTGCTGTTAGGCTCAGAGTTGATTGACGCCGAACGCGCAAAGGCAATCGGGCTTGTAAATCGGGTTGTAGCTCGGAATGATGTGATGACTGAAGCGCTGAAGTTTGCCGAGTCAGCCTTGCAAGGCGCGCCCGGCGCACTGGCCCAAACGAAGCGATTGATCGACGAACTCTGGTGGCGTTCAGTGAAGCAAGATGTCGATCTTGCGCTTAAATATCACATGGAAGCTCGCGAATCTGGCGAAGCCCGCGAAGGTATCGCTGCCTTTAACGAAAAGCGCAAGCCGAAATGGGTGTTGTAGCCGCGTCGCTGTGCGACGCGAAACCGGCCACAGGCCGGTTGCTACATCTTAGGTGTCGCGGAAGGGCCTTGATAAGTCGCGCTGCCAAATCCCAAGATCGGGAAGAATATGATCGATACCAAGATCAGGCCGATTGCAAAGCCGACACCTTTTCCGAAGCTTTTCGCGAGATCGATCGAG
>WNGR01005588.1_pt1 | contig 13290 bp, 13 predicted proteins | sample 5407581 | NCBI WGS metagenome assembly WNGR01 (sample SAMN13153383, study PRJNA577476) | soil metagenome | isolation source: 80 cm soil or saprolite under Garry oak tree replicate 2 | place: USA:California | collected 2016-06-15 | reverse complement strand
TGTTCACCGCCGTCGGGAGATTACGCTGGAACGGTGAGAAAGCACAATGTTGCGGCGCCATGGATTGGCGCGATCTTGCAGGTTCGAGAACAACATCCATCTGTTGGTGCGCGCACGCTGCGCCTGCTTGTTGAGAAGGACACGGAAAGCGCGCCCGGTGACGCGATGACCGTCCGATTTCACGACACAGCGAGATCGGCTACGAGCCGTTTCGCATTCGCCAATATGGCCTCTATGTGACGAATCCAGGTGAGAACAATCATGAACAACTTTACCTATACGAGCCGTCCGCAGCGAGTTGTCTTTGGCGTCGGTGCTCTAGCCCAAATTGAAGCGGAAGTCGATCTACTTGGCGCCCGTCGCGCACTCGTACTCGCCACACCTGATCAGCGTCGGGATGCAGAACGAATAGCGGAGATGCTCGGACCTCGCGTCGCCGGCGTGTTCGATCGGGCGACCATGCATGTACCCGTTGAGATTGCCCGCGAAGCGCGCGATCTTGCGCGCCGTCTCGATGCCGACTGCGCGATAGCAATTGGCGGTGGGTCGACGACAGGACTTGGAAAAGCTATTGCACTCGAGTCGGACTTTCCGATTCTTGCCGTTCCGACTACCTATGCGGGTTCCGAAATGACACCGATCTACGGCATAACCGAAGCGGGGTTGAAGAAGACCGGCCGCGATATTCGTGTGATGCCAAAGACAGTGATCTACGATCCCGAACTCACGTATTCGCTGCCAGTTTCGTTGAGCGTTAGCAGCGGGATCAATGCGATCGCTCACGCGGCCGAAGGTCTTTACGCCATAGACGCCAATCCGATTACAAACCTGATGGCGGCCGAGGGCATTGCCGCCATCGGACGATCGCTACCACTTCTGACACTCGACGCTGACAATGCGGAAGTTCGGCGTGCGCGCTCGGACGTGCTCTATGGTGCGTGGCTGTGTGGATCCGTGCTAGGGAACGTCAGCATGGCTCTGCATCATAAACTTTGCCATACGTTAGGCGGCACCTTCAACCTGCCGCACGCAGAAACTCACACCATTGTCTTGCCACATGCACTTGCCTATAACGCAATGGCCGCCTCCCGTTCAATGAAGCACATCGCTGGCGCGCTAAATGGCAACAGCGCGCCGCAAGCCACTTTCGATCTGGCGAAAATGAATGGCGCACTTCTGGCACTGAAGGATATCGGAATGAAAGCCTCGGATCTCGACAAGGCATGCGCGATCGCGCTGGAGAATCAGTATCCCAACCCTCGTCCGCTAGAGAAAGTGGCGATAAGACAATTGCTACAGGATGCGTACGAAGGTGTACGACCGCCTATCTGATTGCACGATACACGGCATAAGGCACTGTTAATTTAGACGTCTCGTTTGATCAACAGCACTCAACATTGAGAGACAAACATGCGCAACCTCGACGAACACACCGTGACGCAAGCAGTGGTCGATCTCTTATCCGGAACCCCCGATCCTCGCCTGAAGTTGATACTCGTCCGTTTGATCACTCATTTGCATAACTTCGCGCGGGAGGTCGAACTGACTGAAGAAGAGTTGCTTGAAGCGATCTTGTTTCTGACGGCGACAGGGCAGAAATGTAGCGAAAAGCGGCAGGAATTCATCTTGTTGAGCGACGTCCTCGGGTTATCGATGCTGACAGTTGCGATGAACAACAAAAAGCCAGAGGGCTGTACGGAATCGACTGTTTTCGGACCATTTCACGTAGAGGGCGCGCCCGTGTATGACAATGGTGCCGATATTGCCAACGGCGCGGTGGGTGAACCTTGCCTCGTACGCGGTACCGTGAAGGATCGAAACGGCGTACCCATTGCTGGGGCAGAGCTGGAAGTCTGGCAGGCCGACGCGGAAGGAAACTACGACGTTCAGTATCCGGATCTGAAGACCCATCAAGCTAGAGGTGTGCTCAGATCGCGACAGGACGGAAGTTTTGAGTTTCGTACCGTTGTCGCTGTCGCCTACCCTATTCCCGTCGATGGTCCAGTGGGTGACTTGCTGCGTGCAACCGGACGCCACCCGTGGCGCCCCGCGCATCTTCATTTCATGATCAAGGCGAAACACTACCAGACGTTGGTTACACACGTGTTTCGTAACGGCGACCAGTATCTGGATTCCGACGCTGTTTTTGGCGTACGACAAACATTGGTGGCCGACTGGATCAGGCAGCCCGACGGAGGCTATACATTGAATTACGATTTCGTCTTAAACCCGGCAGACTAAGGCAACGCGCAGAAGCGGCATTCCAACAGATAGAAAGCCTCAGTTTCAGGTCTGCATCAGCTTTCTGTTCGATGCAGACCCGAACGCGTTCACGCGTTATGCCGGTGTCGAAAACAGCTTGCGAAACACATTTCGGAGCCATTGATTGCCGGGTTCAAGGTGGCACCGATCGTGCCAATACTGTGCGATTTGAAGCTTGGGCAAAGAAATTGGCGGCTCGACCAATTGCAGGTCGAGGTCGCGGCTCATTGTCACCGCGAGCGTCTTTGGCACAGTCGCGATTACGTCGGAGTGTTTCGTGATTTGTGCTGCCGAGGTAAATACGGGAACGCGACATACGATATTTCTGCGTGGCACCTCCGACTCAATGATCCGCTCAATTGACAGGTGCTCGTGCCCAGTGCCCAGCGCGGACACGAGCGCGTGCTTCTCCGCGACAAACTGTTCTTTGCTTGGATGTGCACCTATCCGCGGATGGTCTTTGCGCACCAGGCTGACGTACGTCTCGGTCCACAGTGGTAGACGCCGAATACCCATGGTCAGCGAAGGGAAGGAACCGATCGCCAGATCGGCGAGCCCCGATTCGAGCCACAAATCCAAATGTTGTGCATCGCACGGAATCGACTGGACGCATATGCCAGGCGCTTCAGAAGCCAGGTAGTTCAACAGTGTCGGGAATATCTTCACCACACCCGCATCTATAAGAAAGAAACTGAACTTTCGCGTAGACGTTTTTGGATCGAATGACGCATGCTCCGAGCGCAGCGTGCTCACTTTCTTTAGTATCGTCCTCACGGGTTCTGCGAGTTCAAGCGCCTTCGGAGTGGGCTCCATCCGCAGCGCGACACGCACAAAAAGCGGGTCTCCAAAATACAGCCGCAGTCGCGCCAGCGTTTTGCTCAACGCAGGCTGCGAAAGATTCAGCACACGCGCGGCCTTGGTCAAACTATGTTCGGCCAGCAACACGTCGAATACTTGCAAGTGGTGGAGGTCGAGGTCGACATCACCTTCATTTCTTTGCGGAATAGTGTCCATGCGGTAGCGGTCCCGTCAGAGCTAATTTTGGCGAGTCAACTGTATCTGATTCAAAAACCGCTGCCACTCGGAATATTCACCGACTTCCAACAACTACTGCGAAATCATTCTTGCCCGGAAAGCGTGCGAATCTGGCATCTGCAGATGTGGCCATGAACACTATGAACCTCTAACGCAAATGACCATGTCATGCAAGCTCAGTAGTTCGAATACTGGCACTGCCGACGCCGACTCGATGCCTCGTCTTCACTTTCTCGATTTACTTCGCGTCAGCCATTCCTTCGACGCCGATGCTTGGTGACCTTCGCCGCTCCCGTCAACGGTGTTCTCGCTCATCGGTGGGACTGTTCGAAAATGTCGAGATCGGCAAAGAGAACGGCAGCGCAAGAATCATCAACAACATCAGTGAGACGGCGCGACGACTGCGCGAAGCGGTGATGATTGCGGCGCCGGAAATCGGAACGCTTACTGACTGATCACGACAGTCGTGCGGCGTCTGCCGCGCCCAACGTTGCTCACTCGTGGGCGGCAGCAGATCCGCGGTTGGTGGATCGTCCGATATTCAGCGACTAAGCTGCTCGGACTTCACTGAACTTTGATGTGAGATTTTGCGCGCGGATGGGCGTGGACGCATTGCGAAACTCTCCCCCAGACTTCGCGGAAGTTTGATGGCGAACTCGTTGACGATATTCGCTCGGGTTTGTATCAAGCCTCCTTGCGAATATAGCCCGCATTTGACTACTGCTGTGGAACCCACATCGATACGCCACCGTTTTTAGAGGCAGATCGGTCTCCCCCAGCAACTTGCGCGAGAAATCAATGCGGATCTGCTCTACGAAGGCTGACGGCGTCATATTGGCGTGTTTTGCGAAGGTCCGCGAGAACGTGCGCCTACTGACGCCTACGGCGTCAGCCAACTGTTCGATAGACAGCTGCTCGCTGATGTTATCAGTGACATAGCGCAAAACCTTCGCGACGACAGTCTCCTCCTTCGGGCCCACAGCCAGATAGGGACTGTATTGCGACTGTCCACCTTCACGGCGTATATATACTATCAGCCGCTTCGCAATGCGCAGCGCAATCTCGTGACCCCAGTCCTCAGACACCAGAGCAAGACAGAGGTCGACGCCCGCCGCAACGCCTGCAGAGGTGAAGAGATTGCCGTCACGAACAAAAATCTTGTCGGGCTGAACGTAAGCGTCTGGAAACTGTAGCGCGAGGCGGTCTACGTCATGCCAATGCGCGGTCACCTCTTTGCCGTCGAGCAGTCCGGCGTGTCCCAAAAGGAAAGCGCCATTACAAACCGATCCAAAGCGCGCGCAACTTTCCGACTTCGTCCTGAGCCACTGGAGAAAACTGGTCGGAGGGCATAGATCGGGAAGTCTCGGGCCGCCCGCCACGAGCAGCAGATCGGGCTGATCCTCATATTGCAGGTAATCGATCCCAACCTTGAGTTCCAGACCATTGGAGCACCGGACGCTCTCAGAATGCATCCCAACGAGCGTGATTTCGTACTGTTGATCCCGCGGCAGGAACGCATTCGCCTCGGCAAACACATCCAGTGGCCCTGCAACGTCCAGCGCCATTACCCCATCGAACACGACGATCGCTACCTTCATGGCTTGAAATCCTTGTCGGCAGCGACATTCGACATCATCGCGTTGCTTTGTCCTATCGAATCGTGCTCCATACTGCTACGCCCTCCAGTCTGATTTCCGCCGTACGATTATTGGCAATATATCTGCAAAGTCAGATAAATGAAAGCTCGTTTTCTGGTATTGTCAATTTCAGGAATCGGGAAGTGGTTCGCGCACATGCGCCACGCAGACACGTTGGCAAAATCAGGGAACGTCCGCGTCGATGCACCAGGACAGCCCGCGCGCCCTATCACCGTGTGCGATGGCTCTTCACGCGGCGGTATCTGGGCGCTCCATGCCTGACGGCGTCCCACCTTCATACGAAGCATCCAGTCTTCTGGATCTATAGGTTATCCCAGTACGGAGGTGACCCGATTGCCTTGACAAGGAAAGCAGATACTTCGCGTACCTTATGGGAGCGCAGTCTGTTCTCAGGCGAAAGAATTTGAATGTACAACTCTTCAGCCGACGCCGAGATATCCCAGTCTGTCAGCAGGCTCACTAGTTTCCCGTCTTTGAAGCTTGTCGGAGCGAACAGCCAGCTCGGAAAGAGCACGATTCCCCGTCCTGCCAAAGCAGCCGCCACCAGCGCCTCTGCGTTGTTACTTCGCAAAGAGCCGCTCACATCGAGCGACTCGAAGTTCTCTTTGGAGGAGCGCCTGAAATACCATCTCTGCGATCCCTGCTGCCCCTTGTACAAGAGACAATTGTGCTGCATGAGGTCTGCCGGGGTCTGCGGAATACCACGCCCTGCGAGGTATTCAGGACTCGCGGCAATCCGGTATTGGTGGGCACTCACAACTTTACCTATCAACCCCGAATCCACCAGCCGCCCTACCCGAATCGTCACATCAGTACCTTCTTGCACCGGATCGATGAAGGCATCCGTGAGCGTAAGTTCAACCGACAAGTCCGGATATTGGCCCTGCAACTCGTTGACCAGCCCGGCAATATGCAGCCTGCCAAGCGCTTCTGGCGCATTGATCTTTACTAACCCCCGGATACCGGTACCCCGGTTCGCGAGTTGGTCTGCCGCGCTATCGAGCAACTCCACGGCCTCACGTACCTGCGTGTAATAGCGTTGCCCTTGCTCGGTGAGCCTAACCGCACGCGTGCTCCGATAAAACAGTTGCTGTCCCAGCTCTTTTTCCAACGACGCAACAAATCTCGACACTGATGACGCAGGGACCTCAAAGTGCCGCGCGGTGGCGAGAAAACTGCCAGTCGTCGAGACCATCAAAAAATAGCGTAAGGCCTGGAGGTTCATGGGTGCCTCTTAGCGATGAAGCGGCCCGTTCCCCTGAAGACGCCTGCCGGGGCTACGGGTAGCACCGCGTCAGTCCGCGCGAGTCTCTGAGAGCTGGACTGTCCCGGACTCATCCGCAAGTGAACCGCAGGGCAAATGGGACCAAAAATGCTGTTTCGACAAAAAAGATTTGCTGTCTCGACGAATTGTTGCAGATATCACATTCACCTACCATCCTCTTCGTCAGGTTCCTCTCCATGCGCTCCCGGGTTTTGCGATGTACGGGGTTAGAAATCCAAACGTCACGGCGCCGTGTCTATGCAGCATTGCTCCGTAGCTTGCAGTCTCCCCGTCATTACGATCAATCATGCAGGTCCCCCACACGATGAACAGCCTCTTTGAAACCTTCGATCTCCAGGGCATGGCTCTCAGGAATCGTATCGTCATGGCACCGCTTACGCGATCACGTGCCCGCCACGACATCGCGGATGAGCGCATTGCGCTCTACTACACGCAGCGAGCCACCGCCGGGTTGATCGTCAGCGAGGGCACGCCAATATCTCGCGAGGGGCAGGGATACCTGTTCAATCCGGGCATTTTCTCCGCAGAGCAGATTGCCGGATGGCGATTGACCACCCAGTCCGTCCATTCCGTCGGCGGAAAGATTTTTGCGCAGATCTGGCATGTTGGCCGGGTGTCACATCCGTCGATCTTTCAGGACCGGCAACTGCCTGTGAGTGGATCGTCGAAGCGCGCAGTGGGTGCAGCGGCTTTTGGATATGACGACAAGGGAAAGCATGGCTTCGTTGAACCGCCCGCCCCTCGTCAGCTCGAAACAAGCGAGATCGGACGAGTCGTGGAAGAGTTTGCACAGGCTGCCCAGAACGCGATCGAAGCAGGCTTCGACGGCGTAGAAATTCATGGAGCAAACGGGTACCTGCTGGAGCAGTTCATGAACCCGCTTGTCAATGATCGAACCGATCGCTACGCCGGAGACACGATCGGCAACCGGTTGCGTTTCGTCCTTGAGGTGATCGATGCGGTCGTGCAACGGATCGGCGCCCAGCGTGTGGGTATCCGCATCTCTCCGTATGGCAAGCTTTTCGACATGCCTCTCTATGAAGAGATCGACAGTACGTACACGGAACTTGCCGAACAGATCGGCCAGCGAAAGCTTGCCTATGTCCATGTCATGAATCAGTCGGGGTTCGCTCGACCGGATAACGTCATAGAAACCGAGGGCGCGTCAGGGTTCAATGGGTTGCTGCGGAAAATGAAACTCCATCTTTCACGTACTGCGCTCATTCTGGCAGGCGGAATGACGCGGGAACACGCCGAGCAGATGATCGAAAGCAATCTCATTGACCTCGCTGCGTTTGGTGCAAACTTTGTTAGCAATCCAGATCTTGTCGCCAGGCTTCAGAACGGTTGGCCGCTGACACCCCCTGATCCCGACACTTTTTACGGCGGTGGTGCGGAAGGCTACATCGACTACATGCCTTACACAGCCAGTTCGTTTGCGCTGTCGGGTATCGCCATCGCAAGAGGCGCCATGTCGAGAGCGCCCAGCATGCAAGTTCGCTTACTGCTGACCATCTCGCTCCCTGACGAATTGACCTGTCGTGCGGGCTTAACCGCTTGCCTGCGCGGCGAGGCATCTCGTTTCCACGTTCAATGGACGCCAAAAAAACCATCGGTCCGTGTGGCGTCAAAGTCAGACAAATACATTCTCGGAGTAAAGCATGAGCACATCACAGAAGGTTGTCGTCGTTACCGGTGCATCGCAAGGAATTGGTGCCGATGTCGTCAAGGCATTTCGCAAGCTCGACTACCGCGTCGTCGCAACCTCACGTTCGATCAAACCATCAGAAGATCCGAACATTCTGACCGTTGCCGGCGATATCGGCGACCCCGAAACCGCTCAACGCGTCATTTCGGAAGGCGTCGCGAAGTTCGGCCGGATCGACACGCTGGTGAACAACGCCGGCATTTACATCGGCAAGCCTTTCACGGAAAACACCAGGGAAGACTATGCCGCTGTCACGAATGTGAATATTGCGGGCTTCTATTACATCACGCAGCTTGCCATCGCAGAAATGGAAAAGCATTCGAGCGGCCACGTGGTCAGTGTGACAGCAAGCGTCGTGGATCAGGCGATCAGCGGCGTGTATTCGGTGCTGGCAGCGCTGACAAAGGGTGGTCTGAACGCCGCCACGAAGTCACTGGCGATTGAGTACGCAAAGAAAGGTATTCGCGTCAATGCCGTAGCGCCGGGGGTGATCAAGACTCCAATGCACCCGTCGGAATATCACGACATGCTCGATGGCCTCCATCCACTGGGCCGCATGGGCGAAATGAGCGATATCACGAACGCGATCCTGTTCCTTGATTCGGCACCGTTCATTACGGGAGAGATCCTGCACGTCGACGGCGGCCAGAGTGCAGGCCGTTAAATAACACGAGGTTCAGCGGCCGCTATAACTTCCTTGTTGCGTTGCGACCGCTCGCCAATCGAATCAGGATAGATATGGACATCCCCACTTACGACTCATCCGTAAGCGCGTTTGACGGTATCCGCACGGTCTCGCCAGCGCTTGAACGCTATACGACTGACGTCCTGCTGGGCGATCTGTGGAAGCGCCCGCAATTGTCGCCACGAGACCGCAGCATCGTGACGCTGTCGGTGTTGATTGCGCGCAATCAGAGCGCCGAACTGCCGTATTACGTCGATCTGGCGCTCGATAGCGGCCTCGAACCTGGCGAGATTTCCGAGCTCATCACGCACCTCGCGTTTTATTCGGGCTGGGCCAATGCGCTGGCAGCCGTGAAGGCAACGAACCCCGTCTTTGAACGACGCGCAATCGCTGCAACCCAGCTGGCGCCTGCCTCCGTCGATCTTCTTCCCATCGACGCGGCAGCCGTCTCACAACTCGAGACCGCAGCGCAGAACTTCGGTGCGGTGGCGCCGGGACTTGTGCAGTTCTCTACCGAGGTACTCTTTGGCAACCTGTGGCTGCGGCCAGGCCTCGCGCCGCGAGACCGCAGTCTCGCGACGCTCAGTACGGTGGTTGCCACGGGGCAGTTCCCACAATTGGCCAGTTACATCAGCCGGGCCATGGACAACGGATTAACCCGGGCGCAGATGGCGGAAGTGATGACGCAACTGGCGTTTTACTCGGGTTGGTCCAGCGCCTTTACGGCACTTCCAATCGTGAAGGATGTCTTTGAGAAGCGGCCCCGGCAATCGTGAGACTCATGTCTATGAGCCGTTTGCCGAAAGGCAATTCAATAATCTTTATCGAAGTGACTAAAATGACACCTGGTGATATTCAGGAAATCAAGGCATTAAACGCAAAATACAACTTCTCGATCGACGAAGGCAACGCTGAAGCGTGGGCAGGTTGCTTCACCACCGACGGAGCCTTCAATGCTGCGATCGAGGGAGAAACACCAAAAGGCACCGAGCAATTGAAGGCATTCGTTCCTACGGGCATCGCAACGTTCGGGACCATGTATCACCTCACAACCAACGAGATTATTTCGGTCGACGGTGAAAACGCCAGTCAAAAGTGCTATCTCCAGTTCTTCACGAAAAAGGACGGTGCCATTGACGGCTTCATTTGCGTCTATGACGATTGGCTCAAGCGCGAGAACGGCGCCTGGAAGTACAGCCGCCGAGACGTGATATCAAAAGACAGATTTAGTCATCTGGAAGTTTGATGCAACGCAAACCAGAAATCTTGACGCCTGTTGGAGTGTCTATAAAACGCGTGACTGCATATGATTACGCTCAGCCTTCAGCTCGCGATCAGCGACGGCACCTTGCATGATGCAATTGTTCGCAATCGTTGCGGGTCCCATTCCCAGGGCTTCAAACATCTGCGAACGACTGTTCTCGAGCGAGGTTCAGCCGTTCGAATGGTCGAGTTTTCGTGTGCGGGAAGGATCGCTCCTGGCCGAAAACGGAAGGGCGCTCTCCTATGTCAGAAATTGCGCTAGAACAGCGATGCTTGGCGAGGATCACGCGTGGGTGGACGCGAAGTAACGGCTGCCCTTGCACCGCGCGTCGTCGAGCGTCGCATGTTCGATGTCGATATAGAGGTGCCGAAGCCTCACCGGTGCAGAACTCTGCGGGAGCAAACCCGTAGCGACGCCTGAAGGCAACATCCGCGCCCCAGCTTCGATCTGGACCACATGTACGACACCACGGGCTGCGCGAGCACTTTGTTTCAGCGTTCGTCGGCTATCTCGGTCATGGTGAAACCGCATCCTCGATCGAGCCCGCTTCGCAGAAAGGACCCTGTGGACGGGCCGATTCCGGCCAACGCGTCCGGCTTGAGCCGGACGCGAGCGGCGCATCATGTACCGGACCTGCCATCAACCGGCCGTCTGGTTGCCGGATCAGGAGTCCGCCAGCGTCGCCTCAATACCCTGCACTGGTGCCGGACTCGATGTTGCCTCTTTAGCAACTGCCTTCTTCGCGACGGGCTTTTTCACCGCGGCTTTCCTGGTGACCACTTTCTTCGCCGATGGTGCGCTGGTAACGGCACGCCCGTTTTTCGCACTAACCTTCGTCGCTGCCGCCTTCGGGGGCGCGGTCTTCTTCGTTGCCTTTTTGACAGGAGCCGGCTTCGAAGTCGTAGCTGCTCCTTCATCCGCACCCGCAATCAGAAACTTCGAGCGATCTTTGGCACCCGCCAGCCATGCCGGTGCCGGGCCACGACCGCTCCAGGTCGAACCGGTCCTGGGATCGCGATATTTAGGAGCTTGAGGGCCCCTGACATAGTTGTCGCCCTTAGCCGCCTTCTCTGCGGCAACGATCGGTTGCGCGGCGCTACCGTCGACCAGGAACTTCGTTCGATCTTTGGCCGCTGCAATCCACGCAGGGGCGCGGCCGTGTCCCGTCCAGGTGGCGCCCGTTTTCGGATCACGATACTTCGCCGATGCTGTTGGCCTGGCAACCGTCGTGGCGCCTGGCTTGCGGCCATGCTTCTTGCCGCCGACATGTGCTTCGATGTCCGCGACGGTCAAGCCATGCTTTTCCATCAGGTCACGAATCTTTGCGATGACGCTAGACGACTGGCTTTTGATGAGAGCATCGGCTTGCGCCTGAAGCTTTGTGATTTGTGCCTGTACTTTTTCGAGCGCTGCCATTTATTCCCCCTTGATTTAGCGATGGCCGCACTATGCCACACGGCATTGACCAGGCGCTAGTATCGCCGCTCCCTGGCGGGCGAGCGGGTTCGCCGAGCGCCTGTTTTCCCGTTTCGTTGAAAGACACATACACCGGGTTGAAGATCGCGAAGTATCAGGCTGGAGTTAGCGAGTCCGAGCTTGCCAGTTCAACGCGCCCTTTTCCCTTCCGCTTCGCACGATACAACGCTGCGTCAGCGCGACTTATCAGGTCGCTGAGCGTATCGTCAAAGCCGCATTCGTCGATACCTGCACTGAAGGTCCATCGAGGCTGATCTTCTTGTGTTTTGCTAACGCTGGCTGACGACAGAATCGATTCAATCAGTCCGGCCGCCTGTTCCCGTCCGGTCTGTGGAAAGAAAATTGCAAACTCTTCACCACCAAGTCGCCCGAAAAGGTCCGTACGTCGAAGCTGCCGGGACACCTCGATGGCAAAATTCTGCAGGACGCGGTCGCCAGCAGGATGCCCGTAATGGTCGTTGATGACCTTGAAGTCGTCGAGATCAATGAGGGCAACCGAAAGCAGCGAACGGTCGGAACGAGCGCCCTTCAAAAGCTCTCCCCCACGTAACAGGAGCTCACGTCTTGCAAGCAGACCTGTCAGCTCGTCGACTGTTGCGAGGCGTTGCGCATGATCCACGAGACTGTCGTTCACCAGCATCACGAGGCCGATTGACAGCAGTAGCAGCGAAAGGATGCCCGCTGAAATGAAGGCGATATTCCATGCCGACGGCTCCAGAACCCTCGCCGTGACATTTGCGAAGAAAATGCACTGAACGACTCTCGACGCATGTACCACCGTGCCTGCAGCCGCTCCCACCAGGACCACCCAGTGACCATACTGACGCCGACGCGACGTGCGGGAATTCCAGATGGTCCAGCCCACGGCCATCCGTGTATAGCCGAGCAGACCGGACATCACGGCTGCTCGCGCGTTCTCGTTGGGCGAAAACATAGTCCAATAAAAAACGGCGCCGACCGACACGGCCAGGCCAAGGTGCTCGTATCGCCCGATCGTCGGCCGGCCGGCAAAGCGGCGACAGCCTTGCAAAATCAGCACCGCAGCCGTGAGGACACACGAACACGCAGCGAGTACGATCGGTGGCGGGTAATTACCGCGCCTTGAAACGAGTATTCCGAAGGCCACAAATAACATGCAGTGCGCGGCGAGCCATCGGTCAAGACCTGCAATGCGATGACGCGCGAGGCTGCCAAGTACGGCAGCGCTTGCGATGCATGACACCATGGCGAAGACAAGAAGGACGTCAGTGCTGGACATTGGTCTGCTTACGTTGTTGTTAGCCTCAGCCTGTCGTTCAGGAAACGCCGCAGGGCTGTGCACAGGCGATCTCAGTGACGCTTTCGGAATCGCTCCCGGATGGAGACCCCCCAAAAAAGCACGTCATTGCTCATCGAGCGAAATCCGCTTCTTCGCTACGACGCTCGCCCATCAGCGATTGCAGTCGTATCTCTGAGACCGACGCATTTTATCTCGCGAGCCAGTTTGGAGGCGGTGTTTCTCGATGAGGATGAGCGCACTCAACTGGAAGCTTGTTGTAGTAACCGTAATCTTGATGTTGTAAGGAAGGCTGTCCCTCTCATGCCCCGGCCTGTCATCAGCCCATTCATATCTGATGCATTCACGGGAAAGAAGCCCAACGGGGCAGATCTGCGCGCGGTAGTGAAAAAGGCTTGTGAACGTCGTATGGGTTACGTTTCGCCGTGGTAAAGAAACTGCACCACCGGAAAACCCACTACGTCCAGCCGGGCGCATCCGTTCATTGGCAAACGGCGCGATGTCTTCGGGCCGCTCCAGAAGATACCCCTTCCGGTTCTGAAAGATCTCACTACGGAGTGGCTGCTCCGTCGATGATGGGAACGTCGTCTCGGCCCCCGCATTGCGAGCGACCTGACTCGCCCGGATCTCGAGGTTAGAAC
>WNGR01005744.1_pt1 | contig 13293 bp, 11 predicted proteins | sample 5407581 | NCBI WGS metagenome assembly WNGR01 (sample SAMN13153383, study PRJNA577476) | soil metagenome | isolation source: 80 cm soil or saprolite under Garry oak tree replicate 2 | place: USA:California | collected 2016-06-15 | reverse complement strand
CAACTTGTCGATTATGCGCGCGTCAGAGAATGCACCAGTAGTGCCAGATTGGGGCGGCACGCCACCGCCACATGCACCACAAAAGGGCGCGGGGAGCGGGGCCACCATCGGGGCTCCACCGCTCCGCGCCGCGCAGCAGTGGAACACAATCCGCGATGGTCAGCTCAGTGGCTCGCGCTCCCCGACCTATTACGTCCTGCCATGGGCGCCCCGAACGGGTCAGGGCTCGCCCACCTACGCCTGCTTACTGCACAGAGCTCGTCGCCGAGCCTACGATGATCTCGCCGGTCGTCGTCAGCACGCCGGGGAGACAGCCCAACAGGGTGCATCCGCCGCCGGTAAGGGTCTGTAGCACCACGTGGATCATATTGACCGTGATGCCACTCGACGTGACGCCGTCACCCGTGAAGGTCTGTTCATTCAATACGGCGTAGCCGACTCCCGGCAGGTCGACGCGGGTGTTGGGTGCCACGTCGCTCGGCACCGCCATGCCGTTCACCACCAGGTTCGCCAGCTGTGAGCCCTCGGCGTTGCTGCTCGCCGTCCCGGCGTCCGTGATCGCGCTGCTGGCGAGGGCCATCACCCCGTCTGCCGTGATGAGGCCGTTCAGGAGACTCACGCTCTCTAGCGTGGAATTGCTCTCCGCGCTGCCTTCCGCACCGCTCGCCATGGCGAACGCGTTCTCCGCACCCGCTACTCCGGCGACGTCCACGCTCGGGGAGTTGTTGGTCACCAGCCCCCCGTCCGCCGGAAGCACGGCGAGAGGCGACGTCCCGCTCGCGAGCGGCGTGTTGACGGCGACGCCGAACGACTGCGCCGCCGGCGCCTGCGCCCACGCGGCGGCCGATGGCAGCGCAAGGCTGACCAACAGGCCCAGCGCGAGGACGCCAATGGCGCTTCCTGTCGTCGTTGCAACCCTCTTCTTCATGCAGTCCTCCTTCGTCAAGGCTCCGGCGGAGCCGATCGTTTCCGAAAAGTCGTAGTTGGTCACGGTCCGGTCTCCGGGATCAGTGGGTCGGATGGAACTGCCGGTTGCCGCCGGTCAGGACGCAAAACGGCGGGCTTGAGGATCTCCGGTTCGGGCACGTCACCGCATAGCTCGGTGCGGCTTCGTTCGGTATGAAGAGCTCGAAGCCGTCGTGTCCCACTCCGGGCTCGCCGCCGTCGCAATCGAGCACGGTGAACGGGAACACTTCGCCGGTATTCTTCACCAGCAGAGTCCCGCCCCAGCGCAACGCCCCATCCTTGCAATCGCCGGGAAAGATTCTCTCCACGAATCCGATCTCGATGCTGTGCAGGTTGAGCGGACGCCCGTCGTATTTCCGCCATTCGTCCCTGTGATCGACCCACTCGAGCGACCCCTTGAGACCGATACAGTTGCCGTTCTGGTCCATGCCGCCCTCGGAAAAGACGTGCGCCCCGAACGTCTCATACAGATGGCTCGCTGGCGGGTTCTTTGTCGCCTCTCCAGGCGGATAGTCGATCCGGCCACCCCCGGTCATTTTCGCGGCCGGACATGGCACGGCTCCCTCGTGGAACAACGGCCTGTTGGCCTGCGGGCTCACCGGGGTGGCCGGACGGTCGCAACTCGAAGCGACCAGGGCGGCCGCGCCCAGGGCCGACAGGCACGTGAGGTTTCTCAGCTTAGTCATGACGTTCGCCTCCGGGTCTGGTAGTTCGCAGATGCCGACGCGGCGGCCTGAACGCAAACGGGATGCCGCCACCCAAGGCCCCGGCATGTTGTTGCCCCGATGGGACCTAGCGACTTTGTCGCAGGGCCGCACCAGTGGCGCCGCAACGCTTTCGTGTTGCAGGTTGGCGCCAGGTGCAGCAGACCACGCGCCGCGACCGCGCAACAAAAAGGCCCGGCTGGAAGCCCGGGCCGACGCGGCGCCGCGGGGAGCGGCGTGCGGTCCGCTCCCCGCGCAGTGCTGGTCGCTCGTCAAACCATCACCTCCTCGGATGAAGACGCTGACACGGCGGTCACCGCGACCGCCATACCGGGTCAAGCCACAACGGATGGCTGCGGCACCGCGACGGCGCGACGCGCCGGGCGCGGGGCCCCAGCCACACGCGACTCCGGGTCGTCGGCGTCGTAGCGCACACCCTCGCACACCACCCGTGCGATCCGCTCCGCGGCCCGTCCGTCCCACCGCTCGATCACAGGCCGGGCGGGCGAGCGTCGCTGCCGCGCGCGCGCGGCCGCGGCCAGGACCCCCTCGCAGCGAGGAGCCACCAGCCGGTTGGTGCCATGCAGACAGGTCACCGGCCGCTCGGTGTTCGCTCGCACGGTGAGACAGGGCACGCCGAGGAACGTCGTTTCCTCTTGGAGCCCGCCCGAGTCCGTGATGACCAGCTCCGCGCTGGCGACGAGACTCAACATCTCCAGGTAGCCCAGGGGCTCAAGGAGCCGCAGACCACCGCCGTTGGGGTGAACGCCCAGGGCGTGCAGCCGCTCCCGCGTCCGCGGGGAGGCGGGGAAGAGCACGACCATCTCTGCTCCCAGCCGCTCGAGAGCCTGGCACAGCTCCCGCCACACCGCCGGCTCCTCGACATTCGTCGGGCGGTGCAGGGTCACGACGGCGTAGGGGGCGCCGGCCACGCCATGCCGCGCGGGCGCATCCAGCTCCTGCGCGAGGGGGAGCGCCCAGCACACCGTGTCGATCATCACGTTCCCGACGAAGTGGACCCGCTCGGCCGGGATCCCCTCGAGCGCCAGGTTCGCCAGCGCGTCTCGCGACGGCGCGAACAGCAGATCGGACAGTCGGTCCGTCACCACCCGATTCACTTCTTCGGGCATCGACCAATCACCGCTCCGCAACCCCCCCTCCACGTGCCCCACGCGCAATCCCAGCTTCGCCGCCGTGAGGGCGGCCGCGACGCTCGAGTTGCCGTCGCCGTAGACCAGCACCAGGTCCGGGCGGAGCTCGGTCAGGATCGGCTCGAGCCGCTGCATCACACGAGCGGTCTGCTGCGCGTGCGAGCCCGCGCCGACACCCAGATGATGATCGGGCGCCGGAATCCAGAGCTGCTCGAAGAATGCGGCCGACATGACGGGATCGCCTTGCTGCCCGGTGTGCACGATCACGTGCTCGACGTCCCCGTGCTTGGCCATCTCCCGGTCCACGGGGGCCAATTTCATGAGGCTGGGGCGCGCGCCCACGACCGACAGAATCCGCACCGCTCAGTACGCCCGGGTGACGGCGTAGATCACGGCCGGCACCGTCGCGAGGAGGATGCCGAAGATCCGCCACGTCCGCTCGGAGTCGTGCGTCGCGAGGCGCGGCACGACGAAGCGGTCGTCGTCGCGGAGGCCCACCTGATCCACGGTGAGCCCGCGGGCGAACGCGAGCTGCAGCGAGTCCCCCTGGAGCAGGGGTTTCCCCCCACGCTCCAGCGTCATCGCCGGTACGCGCGCCTCGCGAGTGGGCCCGCCCGCCTGCATGAGCGCGTCCGCGAGCACGGCGTCTCCCGGCAGGGAGTAGAAGCCGGGATGCTGCACCTCGCCCACGATCGAGACGCGGATGAGCGCCTTGGCGTGCACCACGGGGTCCTTCAGGTAGCGCGCCAGCTGCTGGCGCATGTAGGGCTCCACGTCCGCGCGCCGCACGCCGACGAGCGGGATCTGGCCGATGACCGGCAGCGTCAGTCCCGGTCCCGGCCCGACCGTGAAGGTGTCGCTGAACTGGGAATCCCCCTCCACCTTGAGGAGGATCCGATCGCCCACCTGGAACCCGCCGCCCGGCACCTGTCGGGCCTGGGGGGCCGGGGCGCTCGCGGCGCCGGCGTGGGCTTGCGCGCACGCGCCCGCGGGGCCCAACGCGCAGCTGACCAACAGGAGTCGCAGGATTGTTTTCATAGGTTCATTCCACCGTCACGCTCTTCGCCAGGTTGCGGGGGCGGTCCACATCGCATCCCCGCAGCACGGCGATGTGGTAGGCCAGCAGCTGGAGCGGGATGACCGTCAGGACCGGGGACAGGAGTGGCGGGCACGCGGGAACCCGCAACTGGTGGTCGGCCAGATGGCGCAGGTCGCCGTTCCCCTCGGTCGTGATCGCGATGATGTGACCTCCTCGCGCCTTCACTTCTTGCATGTTGGAGAGGGCCTTCGGGTATACCTGGTCCTTGGGCGCGAGGAACACGACCGGCATGTTCTCGTCGATCAGCGCGATGGGCCCGTGCTTCATCTCCGCCGCGGGATAGCCTTCCGCGTGGATGTAGGAGATCTCCTTGAGCTTCAGGGCGCCCTCCAGCGCCACGGGAAAGTTCACCCCCCGGCCGAGATAGAGCGCGTTCCGCGCGTCGGCGTACCGCGTGGCGAGCTCCCGCACCTGGGGCTCGAGCTCGAGGGTGCGGGTCACGAGGTCGGGCAGGGCCCGCAGCTCGGCGACGAGTCCCTGTCCATCCTCGACGTTGAGCTGCTCGCGCCGCCGGCCGAGATGGAGCCCGAGCAACAGCAACGCGACGATCTGCGACGTGAACGCCTTCGTGGACGCGACCCCGATCTCCGGGCCCGCGTGGAGATAGATCCCGCCGTCCGCTTCGCGAGCGATCGAGCTGCCCACGACGTTCACGAGTCCGATCACCATCGAGCCCGCCGCGCGCGCAGCGCGGATCGCCTCGAGCGTGTCCGCGGTCTCGCCCGACTGCGAGATCGCGACGGTGAGCGTGCCGGGCACCCGCAGCGGCCGGCGGTAGCGGAACTCTGAGGCATACTCCACCTCGACCGGAATACCCGTGAACTCCTCGAGGATGCAGCGGCCCACCAGCCCGGCGTGCCACGACGTGCCGCACGCGACGATCACGATCCGCCGGATGCGCGCGCAGTGGCCGGGTGACAGGTTGAGCCCGTTCAGTCGAGCCGTGCCGTCCACGCCCACGAGCCGCCCGCGCAGCGTATGCTCGACCGTCTCGGGCTGCTCGCAAATCTCCTTGAACATGAAGTGCGCGTGCGACCCGAGCGCGAGGGTATCGAGATCCCAATCGAGGTCGTCCACCAGGCGATCCTGGGGGCGCGCATCGCGGTCGAGCACGCGGTAGCCCTCCGGCGTCAGCACGGCCACGTCGCCGTCGTCGAGATAAACGACGGACCGGGTGTGCGCGAGGACGGCGCTCGCGTCGGACGCGACGAGATACTCGCCGCCGCCGACGCCGATCAGGAGCGGCGAGCCGCGTCGCGCCACCACGATCTTGCGCGGGTCAGCCTCGGAGATCACGGCGAGACCGTAGGTTCCTTCCACGCGGGCGAGCGCGGCGATGACCCGCTCCTCGAGCGTGTCGCCGGTCGCGGCCTCGATCAAATGGGCGAGGGTCTCGGTGTCCGTCTCGGTGGCGAAGCGGTGGCCCGCCCGCTCGAGTTGCATGCGCAGCAGGTCGGCGTTCTCGATGATGCCGTTGTGCACCAGCGCCAGCGTGCCGGTGCAGTCGGTGTGCGGGTGGGCATTCCGCTCGGTCGGTGCGCCGTGAGTCGCCCAGCGCGTGTGCCCGATGCCGCAGCTGCCGTGTACCGGGTCCCGGGCGAGCAGATCCCGGAGGGCCGCGATGCGGCCCGCCAGTTTGCGAGTCGCCACGCCCCAGCCGTTCAGCACGGCCACGCCGGCCGAGTCATACCCCCGGTATTCCAGGCGCGTGAGCCCGTCAAGCAGCACCGGCACGGCGTCCTTCGACCCGACGTATCCCAGCACACCGCACATCGCTCAGGTCCTCTCAGGATGGCGCTCGGCCGATATGCGCTCGAACAGCGGCTCACTAGTGATCGCGAGGCCGAACCGGGCGAGCTGCGCCAAAGTGCCGTCGCGCACGCCCCGCAGGACGTCCTCAGGCGTTTCGAGGGCGGCGCCGCACCACTCGCAGGTCCTGAGCGACGACGGTTCGGCGGGTCGCCGCGGCGTCCCGCCGTTCCAGCCCAGCGCTCGACAGCGCTTGCACAGCATGCGCGAGGTCTCCATACCGTGGACCGCCAAGGTGCAGCGGGCTTCAAGTTTGAGGCCCAGACGCGCGCGAGCGGGCCCACGGTGCATAGCGCGCGGGGAGCCAAGGTGTTAGGCCCCCGCCGCGGGCCCGCGACGCCGCGCCCCCCGGTGCACAACCGTTGCGCGAGCGCGGCACCCTAACGAGCTCCGGGGCGCGGCACCCCCCCGCCCGCAGGCCTGGCGGGCCGGGCCGCTGCGGCCTCAGGTTTGCAGGCCACGAGTGGTTGGCGCCCTCCCGACGTCGTCCTAATAGCCCGGGGGAATCGGATGAGCGATCGAATGCCCGCGGCCGGGTTGTCGCTGGCGCTCCTCGCAGGGGATCGCGACGGAGCTACGCACTGGCTGGAAGGCCTGCTCGAGTCCGGCGGGTACGGGGTACTCCGCGAGCGCACGGGCCGCGACGCGCTGCAGCGGGCGCGCGCCACCCGTCCGGACATGATCATTGTCGACGCTGACCTGTCAGACCAAGAGGGGGTCGAACTGTGTCGCGCATTGCGTGCCGATCCGCGCATCACGACCAGCACACCCATCTTGCTGGCGGCCGGCGAGCCGTGCACGCGGGAGCGCCGGCTGGCGGCCCTCGCCGCCGGGGCCTGGGAATGCATCGCGCCGCCGCACGACGCGGACGAGATTCTCCTCAAGGTGCAGGCCTATGTGCGCGCCAAGCTGGACGCCGACCGCGCCCGGGCCGAGGGACTGCTCGATCCACTCAGCGGGCTCTACAATCCGCAGGGGCTGGCGCGGCGCGCGCGCGAGCTTGGATCGCAGGCGTTCCGGGAGCACGGGGCGCTCGCGTGTGTCGCCGTGGCCCTCGATCTCGAGCAGGGTGAGGCCGCGGGGGCGGCGGAGGAGACTGATGGGGCAGCCGTGGTTCGCTGCGTCAACGCGCTGAAGTCGACGGCGCGACTGTCCGACGTCGTCGGTCGGCTCAGCGCCACGGAGTTCGCCGTGCTCGCACCCGGCACGGATGCCGGCGGCGCGCGGCGGCTCGCCGAGCGGCTGGCCCAGAACATCCACACGAGGACGACCCCCCCCGACGCAGCCCAGGCCGCGCCCGCGGTGCAGGTGCGCTGCGGCTATGAGGCGATAGCGAACATGGGCTACGCGCCGATCGAGCCCGTGGAGTTGCTGGTACGCGCCTCAGCGGCGCTGCGCACCGGCAAGCCGGAGGGAGGTGGCTGGATTCGCCGGTTCGACGACGGGATCGCGTCGCCCTAATGAATGACCAGGGCGCGGCCACCCACCTGCTCGTCCGCCGCCTCGTAACCGGGTAGGTAGTACGAGTAGTAGCTGTAGTTCGCCCCCGGCGGGACGTCGTTGAGCACGGCGCCAAGCAGGCGCACCGGGAGGCGCTCCAGCATCTCCAGCTTGGCGGTCACCACCTGGCGGACACTGTGCCCCGTCCGCAGGACCATCAGCAGGCTTCCTGTTAGCGTGCCCAGGATGAACGGGTCCACGCCGCCGGCCAGCGGCGGACTGTCAACGAGGATGACGTCGTAGCCCGGGCGCGCCCGCTGGATCAGCTGGGCCATCGCCTGCGAGCTCAAGAGCTCGGGCGCATTGCGGACCCGCGTGCCGCAGCCCATGAGCGTGAGCGACGGATAGGCCGTCGCCTGCACGATCGCCTCGAACGGGACCTCGCCACGCAAGCAATCGGTCAAACCGGGTCGGCGGCGCGCCGCCAGGCGGCGGTGCAGCACGCCGCGGCGGACGTCCGCGTCCACAAGCAGCGTGCGGTGCCCACCCTCGGCGAAGGTGTGGGCCAGGTTCGCCGCGAGGAAAGACTTCCCGTCCCCCGGACCTGGACTCGTGATCGTGACCACCATCGGGCCAGCGGCTCCGTAGGCGTAGACCAGGTTCAGGCACACGCCGCGCAACGCTTCCACGAGTTGCGCGACGTCGCGCGGAGTCCGGTCCGCTCCGTTCCCGTTGTCGCGGCCCTTGAAGTGCGGCAGGACGCCCAGAATCGGCAGGCCCATTTCCCGCGACACCTGGTCGGGATAGCGCACCCGCGGATCCGCCCGATCGAGCAGCACCGCGCCAACGACCGCGAGACCCAGGCTCCCGAGGAGCGCGGCCAGCATGATGCGCGGAGCCGTGTTCTTCACGGGTCGTTGGGGCACCACCGCAGAGTCGAGGATGCGCACGTCGGGAATGGTGCTCGCCTCGGCGAGGCGGGCCTCCTCGTAGCGCTGCTGGAGAGTGGTATAGACGTTCTCGGCGAGCTTGACGCTGCGCCGCAGCCCCGCCTCCTCAATGGCGCGCTGCGGGACCGCGCGCAGGATGCGCGAGCCGGCCTCGAGCCGCCGGTCGAGCTGCGCCTCTCGGGCCGCGAGGCCCGTCAACAGCGGCTGGGCGAGCGCCGGAATGGTCTGCCGCTCCAGGCTCGCGATCTCCGCCCTGAGCCGCTGCACCGGGGGATACGCATCGGCGTAGCGGTATTGCAGGGTGCGGAGCTCGGCCTGTTTGCTCACCAGCTCCTTCAGGGCTTGCTGGAGGTCAGCGCTGTGGAGCACGGGCCCGATCGCCTCGAGCTCGGTGGCGGACAGGCCCGAATCACCCGCCTGGGCGATCGCCTGCGCCAACGACGCACGGTCCCGTCGCACCTGCTCACGCTCGAGCTGCAGATCGAAGAAGCTCGCCACGGTGGGATCACGGCCCACATCCCAGTCGGGCACGCCCGGCGCTCCCGGCGCTGCCCGGCTGGATGGCAGCGTGATCGCCCGCACGCCGAATTTCTCCACTGCGGCCTCGGCGTCCCGCAGATTCCGCAGCGCGGACTCGAGCTGCTGGTCGAGGATTTTCGTCAGCTCGGTGAGTTTCTCGCGCTTGAGATCCGCGGCCACTTGGACGTAACGCTGCGCGACGGCGTTGACGACGTCGGTGACGCGGGCAGAATTGGCGCCGCGCAGCCCCAGGTGCAGGAAGTTTCCCTGCGGGTCGGTGCGGACCTCGAGGGACCGCTCCAGGCCCCGCGCGCCGTCCCGCACCGTGGCCACGGCGAACCGGACCCTGCGCCCCGCCGGGAGCGCCTCCCGCGACGGGGCCCACTGGAACCCGAGCCGGGCCCCGACGGAGTCCCCCACGAGCCCCCGCTCGAGTGTCACCCCCTCAGCACTGGCGAGCGTGTAGCGCTGCCCCGCCGAATCGACCGTCAGCCTGTACGTCCCCGGCCGGTAGCGCTCGGCGATGCCAAACGTCGCCAGCGCGGCAGTGTCCGCGGGGAGCGGGACCCTGAGAAAGAGCCGCTGATCGCGGACCACCTGGTCGAGCACGACGTAGGACTGGAGGAGATCCACCCACGCCTCTGGCTCGAGCAGGTTGCCTGAGCGGATGGGACCGCGGTCGGCATCGCGCCGGTTCTGGTCTCGGTCGGCCTGGTCGATCCAGATGGTCGCCTGCGCGAGGTACTCCGGCTTGGCGAACCGCGCCGCCACGACCCCGGCCGCGGTACCGAGCGCAGTAACGGAGAGGATCAGCCACTTGAAGTGCTGCACGGCGCCCCACACCCGCCGCCAATCGATCCCGCGCTCGAGATCGGCAAAGCCGGGCTCGACGAGGGAAGGCGCCGGCGCGTGCGGGACCGCTCCCGGACGGGAGTGCGCCGATAGCGGGACGAGCGCAGCCTCGTGGTCGCCGAGCGTCATAGGACTCCGCTCCGGGGATACGGACGGTGAATCACCGCGGGCGGGCAGCGCAAGTCCGATACCGCTAGCCGGCGGCCGCGCGGAGGACGCCCGCCCCGGTCGATGCCGCAAATCGGTGCACCGCACGGGGGATGGCGGATGCAGCTTGGTGCGCTCGCGGCGCGCGGCATGCTGCTGCGAGGTCGCGACACCGTGGCCCGAACCCTGCGTACGGGCGGGGTCAAACCACTCGCGGACGAGCACGATGTCGACACCCGTTGCACACGACAGGACCGCACCCGTGGGGGACGTCGACGAAGGGCAGAATCTCGCGGCGCTGCTGCCGATCGGACCAGAGCTGAAGGCGCGCGTTCGCGTCCTCATCGTCGACGACGAGCACACGCTGCGCGAGAGCTGCGCCACGGTCCTCCGCCAGGAGGGCTACGACGTGACGGCGTGCGGGCGCGGCCAGGAGGCGTTGGACCTCCTGAAGCGCCGTGGCTTCGACCTCGTGCTCGTCGACCTGTACATGTCGCAGGTCGACGGCCTCATGCTGCTGCGCACGGCCCTCGGGACGAACCGCGACACGATCGTGATCGTGATGACGGGGAACCCGAGCGTCGAATCCAGCGTCGAGGCGCTGCGGCAGGGGGCGTTCGACTACCTCCCCAAGCCGTTCACGGCCACGCACCTTCAGGTCCTGATCGGCCGGGCGGTCCACACCTTGATCGTGGCTCGCGAGACCCACGAGCAGCGGACCGAGCTGGAGCGGCGTCACGCCCACAGCGACAAGATCACGCTGCTCGGCACGGCACCGGCGTTCCAGCGGGCGATCGAGCTCGCGCGCAAGGTCGCCCCGACCGACGCGTCGGTGTTCATCACCGGGGAGAGCGGCAGCGGCAAGGAGCTGATCGCCCAGTTCATCCACCACCATAGCCGTCGCTCGAGCCGACCGTTCGTGGCGGTGAACTGCGCCGCCCTGCCCGAGGGGCTGCTCGAGTCGGAGATGTTCGGGCATCGCAAGGGAGCGTTCACCGGTGCCGTGCGCGACAAGCCCGGCCTGCTCGAAGCGGCCCATGGCGGCGCGCTGTTCCTGGACGAGCTGATCGAAATGCCGAAGCCGATCCAGGCGAAGCTGCTGCGAGTGATCCAGGACGGGATTGTCCGGCGCGTCGGCAGCGAGGCGACCGACGCGGTCGTCAACGTGCGCTTCATCGCCGCCACCAACGGCGACCCCGAAGCGGCGCTGAAGGCGGGCGACCTCCGCGAGGACCTGTACTACCGCCTCAAGGTCGTGCCGATCCACGTGCCGGCGCTGCGCGAGCGGCCGGAGGACATCCCGCTCCTCGCCGACTACTTCCTCTCGACCTACTGGGTGCGCCACCGCAACAAGGGCGCCCCGTTCCCGCGGCTTTCTGCGGCGGCGATCCGCACGCTGAGCGTGCACCCGTGGCGCGGCAACGTGCGCGAGCTGCAGAACGTGATCGAGCACGTCGCCGTAGTCACCGAACCGGGGGCGGAGATCCAGCCGGAGGACTTGCATCTCGTCGCGGAGGAGGAGCCCGCCACCGACGCGAACCCCGCGTCGCTGGTCTCTACCCTGCTCAAGGAGAGCTACCACGCCGCGCGCGACCGCGTGATCGCGCAGTTCGAGCGGCAGTACCTCACCTGGCTCGTCAACCGGGTGGGCGGCAACATGTCCAAGGCGGCGCGCATCGCCGGCGTGGACCGCACGACGCTGTATCGCCTGATGGGACGGCACGGGCTTCAGCGCAGCCCCAGCACGGGCTGGGTGATCGAGCGCGAGCCGACGGAGGACGAGGCTGTGGTGCCAACCGGCGGCGCGCCGGAGGACGCGTGAGGCAAGGGAGAAGCGACCGATGACCGCGACGGCCGTAGAACGCCGGTGGCAGGCCCCTGAGTCGGCGGCCGAGCCCGAGGACCTGGCGGCGAGCCTCACCGGGCCCAACGGGCTCGATCTCGTCGTCGAGATGGCCCACGATCTGCGGTCCCCGCTGACCTCGATCCTGTTCCTGGCGGAGTCGCTACGGAGCGGGCCGAGCAACAGCCCGATCACCGACCCCCAGCGTCGCCAGCTCGGGCTCATCTACAGCGCGGCCCTATGCCTCTGCACGGCGGCGAACGACGTGCTCGAGCTGGCCCGCGGGGGCGACCGGCTCGCGGACAGGGAGCCGCGCCCGTTCTCGATCGTCGAAGTGTTCAAGTCGGTCCGTGACATGGTGCAGCCGATCGCCGAGGAAAAGGGCCTGCCCCTGCACCTCAAGCCCGCGCGGCCCGACTGGCGGCTCGGCCACGCCCGCGCACTGAGCCGCGTGCTGCTCAACCTCACCACCAACGCGCTGAAATTCACCGAGCAGGGATTCGTCGAGCTCGCGGCGCGGCCCCTCGACGCGGCACGCGTCGAGTTCTCGATCCGCGACACCGGACCGGGCATCGACCCCGCCGCGCTGCGGGCGCTGTACCAGCCGTTCCGGAAGCATCAGGCGGAGCCGCGGCACCACTTCTCGAGCTCCGGCCTCGGGCTCGCCATCTGCCGCAAGCTCGTCACGGCGCTGGGTTCCCAGCTCCGCGTCGAAACCCGGGCGGGCTCGGGCACGCGGTTTTTCTTCGAGCTCAACCTGCCACCGACTGGGGTCGCCGCCTGACACAGGCCGCGTCGCGGCCGTCCCACAGCCGACGCCGGGGTGCTATGTAGCGCCGCCACCGCACACCGAACCGTAGTGCCGCAAGTACCAGAGCTGCATACACTTACACCAATAGCCCCGAGTCGGTTTCCGCGCATGCGGCTTGCCATAGACGCGGGTCATGGCAACGACGCTCGTGCCCCGCTTCGCGGGACGCAGCATCACCCTGGCCCACGCACTCCGGCCCACCGACCGCGAGCGGCCGGGGCGGCGGCTGCTCAACATCGCCGTCGCCACGGTGGGACTCGTCCTGGCCCTGCCGTTGATGCTTGGCATTGCGCTGCTGATCAAGCTCACGTCTCGCGGCCCCGTGCTCTTCAAGCAGACGCGCGTCGGCCTCGACCGGCGTGCGCTGTCGCGCATGGGCGGGAATACCCGGCGTCGCATCGATCTCGGCGGCCATCCGTACACGATGTACAAGTTCCGCACGATGTACGTGGACAACCACAGCGCCCATCGCCAGGTGTGGGCGCGGCCGGACGACGCGCGGGTAACGCCGATGGGGCGCTTGCTGCGCCGCTTCCGGCTCGACGAGCTACCGCAGTTGTTCAACGTCCTCACGGGCGACATGAACGTCGTGGGGCCCCGCCCCGAGCAGCCGGCTATCTTCGTTCATCTGCGGGAGCAAATCGAGGGGTACCAGCGCCGCCAGCGCGTGCGGCCCGGCATCACCGGCTGGGCACAGATCAACCTGTCCTACGACCGCTCGGTGGACGACGTCCGCAGGAAGCTCTCCTTGGACCTCGCGTACATCCGGCGCCAGTCGGCGCTCGAGGACGTGGGGATCATGCTGCGCACGCCGGCCGTGATGCTTGGCCGGCGCGGCTGGTGAGATCGCTGAGCACCCTCAGCCCAGAGTAAGCCCCCCGCCCGGCGCGTCGGCGCCGTGCCACGCTCGCCGGCGCTCTCGGACCATCCGATAGATGCCCTCATAGCGCTGGAGCCAGCGCCCGAAGTCGAAGTCCCGTTCGAGCCGGGCCCGGGCGGCCC
>WNGR01005741.1_pt1 | contig 13295 bp, 9 predicted proteins | sample 5407581 | NCBI WGS metagenome assembly WNGR01 (sample SAMN13153383, study PRJNA577476) | soil metagenome | isolation source: 80 cm soil or saprolite under Garry oak tree replicate 2 | place: USA:California | collected 2016-06-15 | reverse complement strand
AGCACAAAAGCAGAGAGCCATCGACGCGGAGAGCCGCTTGCTCAGTTTAAGTTGGACGGTCAAACCGGCAACCTTCGACAAGGACGGTGGCGGCTGGAAAGAGGCAGACGGGGCGTTGCTGGATGCGGATGGAAAAACGATGGATGCAAGAGTTGCGCAGGGAGATTTCACGCCGCCGACAACGCGGAAATAAGAAAGGAACGACGCATGGCCTTTGCTACACCCATATCGCCGCGGCTGGTCAAGGGCGGAATCGTCACGATGGATCCGGACACCTCTGTTGTGCGGAGTGTGATCGCGCTTCAGTACAACCCCGACACCCTGACTCGTTCGCTGCAAATCCAGGCGATGCCGGGAGGCACAGACGGTGTCCGAGTCGATGCCTTGCGTCTGCGCGGCCCTGCTATCGAGACCATCAAGCTCGAGGCGGAGATGGATGCCGCCGATCAGCTCGAGTTTCCAACGCAGTTTCCTCAGACGGCTCAGTATGGGCTGCATCCACAGCTCGCGCAGTTGGAGATGCTCGTCAATCCAACCGTCGAGACATTGTTTGCCGACGACAAGATGGCCAGCTCGGGCTCGCTTGAGATCGTTCCTCTCGAGCAGCCGCTCACACTCTTCGTTTGGAGCAGCAGCCGCGTCATCCCAATACGGCTCACTGACATCTCGATCACGGAAGAGGCCTTCGACTCGAATCTCAATCCGATTCGCGCGAAGATCAGCCTGGGCATGCGGGTGTTGAGCGTCGACGATCTGGGCTTCCAGCATCCAGGCGGACATCTCTTTATGTCCTATCTCAGCAATAAAGAATCGCTGGCCTCGAAGGCGGCCTCGGCCGCTCTCACAACGCTCGGACTCGGAGGTCTGCCGTGAACTATCCACTCCAGGCGATGGTGCAGATGGGCATGGTGCCGCAGGTCACCTTTCCCACCGATAGCCGCTACTACGCCTCAAGCGTGCTGCAGTACACCGCCGCAAACGGTCAAGTCATTCCCTATCTTGCGCGGCGTATCGTGCCGCAGCCGGGTTCTCCGAACTTCGCAACGATCAATCGGCATACGGTGCATCAAGGCGACCGGTTGGATCTGATTGCCGCCAAGTACCTGGGCGATCCGCTTATGTTCTGGCTCATCTGCGACGCCAACGGCGCGATCAATCCAGACGATCTCGTTGCGACGATTGGACACGTGCTCGCCATCACGACGCCGCAAGGCATACCGGGGGGCGCTGGTGCTTAAGAGTGTCCAACTTTCGCTGATGATGGGCCCCATCATTCCGGTGACCGTGCCGCGCGCTGTGCTGGACGCGCTCGCGGAGGTCGAGGTCAAAGTGAATGACGTCGAGCCGAGCGGCTTCCAACTCACCTTCAGCATCGACAAGCAATCGCCGCTGCAGATTCTATTTCTGCTCACGGGTGGAATGCCCCTTTTGTTTATGCGCTGCATCGTCGTGGCCACGGTGAACGGCGTGTCGAACGTGCTCATCGACGGAGTCATCACCAATAATTCGATCTCGCCGGGGGACAAGGGCTCGAACTCAACGCTGACCATCACGGGTCGCGATCTCACCGCACTGATGGACCAGGCCAATTGGAGCGGTTTCCCTTTCCCGGCGTGCCCAAGGGAGGTCAGGGTGCTGGCACTGGTCGCAAAATACTCGTTCTTCGGTGTCATCCCAATGATCATCCCGAGCATCATGATCGACATCTCGATTCCGATCGAAGCAATCCCGGCGCAGCAGGGCACGGACCTGCAATACATTCGCGCGATGGCCGATGAGGTGGGCTATGTTTTCTACATCGACCCCGGCCCCGCACCCGGCGTCAGCAAGGCCTACTGGGGACCGCAGATTAAGTTCGGTGAGGTGCAGCCTGCGCTTAGCGCAGATATGGATGCCTACACCAATGTTGAAAGCCTGCACTTCGCTTTCGATCAGGAAAAGAACAAGATGCCGATCGTCTACATCTATAACCAGGAGTCGGGCGTCAGCATTCCGATTCCCATACCTCCAATCACTCCGCTCAATCCGCCGCTGGGTGCTATTCCTCCGATCCCCACCAACCTGCTGCCGCCGGATCTGAATTCCTTCCGCGAGGACTGCGCGAAGCTGCCAATTCCGCAGGCGATCATGATGGGCATGGCGCAGGCATCCAAGAATGCGGACGTCGTCACCTGCGAGGGCAGCCTCGATGTCACACGTTACGGCGGAGTGTTGAGCGCGCGGAAGCTGGTGGGCGTTCGCGGCGCAGGCCCCGCGTTCGACGGCCTCTATTACGTCAAGAGCGTCACTCACAAGATCAAACGTGGCGAATACAAGCAGAACTTCACTCTCACGCGTAACGGCCTTGTCTCAACCGTACAGTCGGTGACCCCATGAGTGCCGGCAACGATGTCGTCGGCGGACCGCGCCGATACTTCGGTAAATATCGCGGGCTGGTGATCGAGAATATCGATCCGCTGCAGATCGGGCGCGTGATGGCGCAGGTTCCGGACGTCCTTGGAGAGATTCCTTCGAGTTGGTGCATGCCATGCGTGCCGGCCGCGGGAATTCAGTCGGGCTGCTTTATCGTCCCGCCGATTGGCTCTCAGGTATGGATTGAGTTCGAACAAGGCAACCCGGACTATCCCATCTGGACAGGAGGCTTCTGGGGACTGGTCGCTGAAGTCCCAATCTTCGCCACGGCGCCACCCGCGATACCTCCGGGACAGAACATTGTCCTCCAGACCTCGGGGCAGAATTCGATCATTCTCAGCGACGGGCCTCCCACTCCGGTGACTGGCGGCATCGTTCTGAAAGGCGCAAGCGGAGCCATGATCGTGGTCAACGAAACAGGCATTTATATCAGTAACGGACAGGGCGCGACGATCACGCTTATCGGCCCGGCCGTCGCTATCAATATGACAGCCCTGACAGTTGTCGGGCCATAACGCGATGGAGGTTTCTCGATGCCGGGACCAATTCTGCATGTAGGCGCCGTTGTAATGTGTGCGCACGGAGGCCAGGCTATTCCAACTGTGCCGAGCCCGAGTGTGCTGGTCTCCGGCATGCCCATCGCGACCATCGCCGCACCGTATGCGATCGCCGGATGCGCCTTCGTTCCGCCGGCAGGCAACGGACCATGCGTAACGGGGCAATGGGTCGTAGGCGCGGTGCAGGTTCTGTCGCACGGCCAACCTGTCGCCATTCTGTCCGGGGTGTCAGTATGTGTGCCCACCGGCACGCCGATGGTTCCGGTCTCGTCACAGATGATGGTGCTCGCGACCTAAGGAAGAGGCTGCACAATGAACGTCAACTTTCCTTACCAATTCGATGGCCGCGGACGCACGCTGGACCCGCTCGGCGACTACGTGCGCCAGCTCGTCGAACAAGTGCTGTTCACCGCCCCCGGAGAGCGCGTCAACTTGCCTGACTTCGGCAGCGGCCTGCTCCAGCTCACCTTCGCGCCGAACAGCATGGAGATGGCCGCGGCCACGCAATTTACCGTGCAGGGTGCGTTGCAAAAATGGCTGGGTAACTTTATCAAAGTCCAGTCGGTCATCGCGTCAGCTGAAGAATCAGTGTTAACCGTCACGGTCACCTACTCGCCATTGAACACCGACGTGACACAGGTGCAGACCTTCGTCTACGGAGGTCACCCATGATCTATAACTGCTGCGATGAGAACCGCAGGGCGGCGATCCTTCACCATCCAACGCTGAATGGAATTGACTACCTCGAAGTGTTGGATCACGACGCTATTCCTCTGGGCAGTCCGCGGCAACAGACTCTTCTGCTGCACTGCCTGAAGGCGGTGCCTGCGACTCTTACGCCGAACAACGTTCTTATCCAGGGTGGTGAGAGCATTACCAGCATCACTGCGCTGTGGATCGCTCCTGCATCAAGCCCATTGCCCATGGCAACGGCCGCAGAGACGGCATACTTTAATGGCCTTGCAAATGCCGCCAATATTCTTGTCGTGCGCACAAGTGTCGCAGGCGACTTCTCTCCGTACACATTGCGTTTGGTCAACGACATCACTGAGGCAGTGGAAGACGGCTTCACCGTCACTGAGGCGCTGGCGGGATTCGATCCTCAGTTGGCAGAGGTCGAGTTTTCCTTCAAAGTCGAGTGCGGCCCGGACTTCGACTGCGCGCCCCCAGCGATCAACTGCCCACCAGCCCTCCCCGATCCGCCGCCGATCAACTATCTGGCGAAGGACTACGGCTCCTTCCGTTCAATCATGCTCGACCGTCTCAACCAGCTTCTTCCTTCGTGGGAGGGGTCGAGCGAGGCGGACATGGGGGTCGTCCTCGCTGAATTGATTTCTTACGTGGGCGATCAGCTCAGCTATCAACAGGATGCCATCGCAACCGAAGCGTACCTGCTTACAGCGCGGAGCCGCGTCTCGCTTCGTCGCCATGCGCTGCTGGTTGACTATCGCGTGCATGATGGCTGCAACGCGCGCTCGTGGATACACCTCAATGTGAATGCACAGGTCTTCATGGACCGCGCGATTACGCGCTTTTATACATATGCGGCCGGTATGCCGTCGACTCTCGCTATTGGCGCGGGGAATGAGGAGGCCGCGCTTATCGCAGGCGTCGTGGTATTCGAGCCAATGCAGGACGCGGTTCTCTATCCCGAACATAATCAGATGAGCTTCTACACCTGGGGTGACGCCAACTGCTGTCTAGCGGTGGGAGCCACTGAGGCCACGATCAAGGGCGCTTATCCCAACCTTCAGGTTGGCGACGTGCTCATCTTCAAAGAGGTGATGGGCCCGCAAACTGGCTTCGCAGCCGATGCCGACATCCGCCATCGCTGCGCCGTTCGCATCACCCGTGTCACGACACAGAATGGCCAGGGGCAACCTCTTGTCGATCCGCTCTTCGATAGCACGGGCGCGCCCATCACCTCCGGGGCTCAGCAACCCACGCTTGTCACAGAGATTCAGTGGTTCATGGAAGATGCCCTGCCCTTTCCCGTCTGCCTCTCGTCCAAGTTCCTTGACTCGAAAGGCGATGAAGTGATGCTCGCGGACGTGAGCATCATTCTCGGCAACATCGTTCTTGCCGATCAGGGATTATCGATGACCGGAGTCTCGCTTGGAACGGTGCCGAATCCCACAATCTTCCGCCCGCCCAATCCCACCGGCGACCGCTGCCACCCCACCGCGCGCGTTCCCTTACCGATGCGCTACCGTCCGCAGATTCCCGATAGGCCCGTCACGCAGGCCGTACCTCTGCAACTCGCCGGAAGTCCGGTGACGCCAAACGCGGTACCGCTGGTCTCGAACGGCGACGTCAGCCTCAACGACGCCAACGGCCTCGCTTGCCTCACAGTCCAGGCAGCCGATCCGCTCTCGTGGCCGCAGTATTTCGGCATCATTGCGCAGCCGAACGCGATCGATCCGTCGCGCTTCGACCTTGCCATCGTCTTCGATCCACCCGGAGGCCCGGCTGGCATGTCAGGTCCTGTTGTGCTGGAGCGCTTCCCCAGCCTTTCGCTGACCATCGCCGACCCAAATTATGCGGTCACGCAATTGAACTCGCTCTCGCGATTCGTTCGCGTCCCGTCCACTTACGCGCCGCCGGGAACCGCGCCCACAGCGTTTCCCGCAGCGCCCACCATGCTGCCGAACACCGGGTCAGTCGATTTGCTGGACAACAGCAGCGTCGCTTATCTGACTGTGAAGCCGACGAATCCTCTGTCCTGGCCGCCGCTCTTCAGCGTGCTCGCGCAAGGTAATTTGACCGATCCCTCGCTGTTCAATCTGCTCGTGCTCTACACACCGCCCTCCGGCCCGGTTGGGATCGCGGTCCCCGCTGTCGTCGAGCAGTTTATCGATGTCTCGCTCCAAAACGTGGCTACCACTTTTAGCTCCGGCTCCGATCTCGTCCGCGTGAGGAGCTTCGATGAAGAACCCAGCCCTAGTCTCTCCGCGCACGCACTCATGAATTACGACGCCAATCAGGCGGTGCCCGCGATGACGTTGAAGGGAATACTGAACGGTATCAGCACCGACTGGATCCCGGTATCTGATCTGCTCGCTGACTCACCCACCGATACCAACTTCGTCGTCGAAGTGGAATCCGATGGGGTCGCGCGCCTTCGTTTTGGAGACGATATCAACGGCCGGCGCCCGCCGAGCGGCACATCCTTCACGGCGTTCTATCGCATCGGCAACGGCACCGCGGGCAACGTCGGGGCAGAGAGCCTGATCTTCCTGGCGGCAGACCCGCGCATTACTGCCTGCACTAATCCGCTTGCGGCTTCAGGCGGTGTCGATCCAGAGACCAACAATCAGATTCAGCGCCGCGCGCCGCAAGCCTTTATGACGCAGGAACGCGCCGTCACTATGGCCGACTATGTCACTGTCGCCGAAAAGAATTCGCAGGTCGAAGACGCCGCAGCAACGCTGCGCTGGACGGGCAGTTGGTACACGGTATTCATTACTGCCGAACCGCAAGGAGGCGGAAATCTCACACCCACGCTGCAGAAGTCGCTCACCTGCATGGTCGACCGCTACCGGCTCGCGGGTCAGGATATTCAGCTCGAATCGCCGGAATACATTTCGCTCGAGATTGAACTCACGATCTGTGTGGACCCGGCGTACTTCGCAAGCGACGTAGAGAAGTCATTGTGTCAGGTCCTTGGTCGCGGCATGCTCGCGAACGGAGAGCCTGCGCTGTTTGCTCCGCAGAACTTTGTTCTGGGAGAGACAGTCTATCTCAGCCGCATCTATGCTGCGGCGAGAAGTGTAGCAGGCGTGCAGAGTGTCGCCGCCACCGTCTTCCGGCCGCAGGGAGTTGCCACCAGCGTTTATCTCTCAAAAGGCGAGATTCCACTCGGCCCATTTCAGGTCGCCCGCATGGACAACGATCCAAGCCTGCCCGATCATGGCCGGCTAACCCTTGTAATGAAGGGTGGGAAGCGATGAGCCTATGAGCTGCAACGGATCACACAACTGCGCTTGCGGCTGCTGCTCCGGCATCAGCGTGCAAACGCCGCAAGGAGAGGTCAACCTTCCGGGATTGTCCTCGATTGTCTATCGCACCGGAACGTGGGGAACCTTTAAGGAGTCCATGCTCGCGCGCCTCTCGAGCTCGGACTATCCGGCACTCGCGCCGCTCAAGACGCGCGATGACGACGATTTCAGCATTGCGTTCCTCGATGCCACTTCGGTCGTGCTCGATATCCTTACCTTCTACCAGGAGCGTTTGGCGAACGAGAGCTATCTGCGCACCGCTACGCAGCTTGACTCGCTCACGCACCTGTCGCGCCTGATCGGATTCCAGCCGTCGCCCGGTGTCGCTGCCTCTACGTATCTAGCGTTCACACTCAAGGCAGCGACCGGCCTGCCGGCAAATCCAGGCGCCAAAGCGATTACCATTCCTGCCGGCACCCAGGCCCAGAGCGTTCCTGGGCAGGGACAATCGCCGCAATCCTTCGAGACTTCCGCGAACATCCTCGCGAAGGCCGATTGGAACGCGATGCCGGTTCGCACTGGCGCGCCCTGGGTGCCGAAACGATACGACACCGGTGTCTATCTCGCCGGAACATCGACGCAGTTGGTACCGGGCGATGCGATTCTGATCGTCGGCGATGAGCGGCTGATCGAGTCCACCGCGAGTCAGCAATGGGACGTAAGGACCATCACCTCCGTCGAACCCGACGCCATCAATATGCGAACGTATGTGACCTGGGGACGGGGCCTCTACGCGAATCCTCCGCAAAAGAACCCCAGGTTCTTTGCTCTCCGGCAACGCTCCGCTCTCTTTGGCTACAACGCCATCAATCCAACGATGCTGGCGCAAAAGACGATCACCGCCCTCTATTGGTCCGGTCTGCTTACCTGGAGCACTCCGCCAACCGAGTGGGATTTCGGCTACGACAACTCCACCGGCAATTACCTTTACAATCAGAGCCTCGTCGATCTCGATGCCGTCTACTCCAAGCTCACCAGTGGCGGCTGGTTGGTGATGCTCCGGCCCGACGCAGATACCACCAGCTCTCCTTCCGGCTTTACCAGCCTCTTTGCGATGAACTCTGTCACGTCGATCTCGCGCTCGGACTACAGCGTCGCCGCAAAGATCACTCGCATCGCCACCGACACATCAACCAACCTCAGCGACTATTACAGCTACACTCGTTCCGCCTCCATACTCACGCAGAGCGAGGAGCTGATCGTTGCCGAGCAGCCGCTCGACCACCCTCTCTACGGCACCTCCCTCGACCTTGAAGGTATCCAGCCGGACTTGATTGGAATCAAAGCCGTGGCGATCTCCGGCAAGAGTCAGAAGCTCATTGTGAAGCCCAATATCGTCGAGCTCTTCTTTAGACCTGATGACGGCTCCGGAGAGGTGACTCTCAAAGGCGGCGATGTGATGACGCTGCTTCAACCGCCGAACTTCCTGTATCCCAATGGATCAATCCCGCCGTGGAGGCTCGCGAATCACATGATGCCGCTGACGGTGCTCGACTCCAATGGAAGGTCGGGCGCGCTGGATGCCCGGCTCACCAACTTTTTCCTCGCGACCGCCTCTAAGGACGATCCCATCGTGCAAGAGTTCGCGCTGGTTTCGTCGGCGTCCGTAGTCGCAAAACCGACACCTCACACTCGCATTCTTCTAGAGTCGAGCCTGCGCTACTGCTACGACCGAACTGTCACCACGGTCAACGCAAACGTTGGCCCCGCAACGGCGGGAGGCTCGGTGATGGAGATGCTGGGCAGCGGCTTCGCAGCGATACCGAACCAGGTATTCACGCTCAAGCAGAAACCTCTGACATTCGTACAGGCGGCCACGCCTTCAGGCAGACTCAGTTCGCTCCAGGTCAGAGCCAGCGGAATTGCATGGACTGAAGGACCTTCGCTCTACAACGAAGGTCCTTCGGAGCAGGTCTTCGCAACGCTCAACCTTCCCGGCGGCTCTACCAAAGCGCAGTTCGGCGATGGTGTCGAAGGCGCTACACTTCCGACCGGACAGAACAATATTCAGGCGAGCTATCGCGTTGGCATCGGCTCTGCCGGCAATGTCGGGGTAGGTTCTATCACCACGTTGGTCGACCGGCCATTGGGTGTCAGCGGGGTGAATAATCCGCTTGCAACGACGGGCGGCCAGGACGCACAATCAGCCGAGGACCTCCGCGCCAACGCTCCTTTGTCCGTGTTAACGCTGGGCCGCGCGGTCTCCATCACCGACTATCAAAACTTTGCCGCGACCTTCGCCGGCATCGCGAAGGCGAATGCCATCTGGATACCCAGCGGTGCTTATCGCGGCGTCTTCCTCACTGTCGCGGGTGCCGGTGGAGCGGCGCTGCCGCCTGGCAATCCTACGCTCGCCAATCTCGTCGCCGCGCTCGAAGGATACGGGAATCCCAACGTGCCCATCTTCGCGCAGTCGTTCCTCGAAACCCTGTTTCGTCTCTCCGCCGATCTTCGTTACGATCCGGCGTACGATTCCGCTGCCGTAAAGGCTGCGGTACGCGCGAAACTTACCTCAACCTACAGCTTTGCTGCACGGACATTCGGTCAAGGCGTCTCCGGCGATGAAATCGCGGCGCTGATCCAGGCTGTTCCGGGAGTCATTGCTGTCAATGTCACCAAACTCAGGGTCGTCGCAACCAGTGCCGGGGGCGATCTGGCGAGCAGCGGTTATTCGGTTTCGGCATACAACAACTGGCTCTCGCAGAAGGTTCATCTCCAGCGGCCGCACGCACATCTCCGCATCTGTGCATACACGCCGGTGGCCAGCCCCGGCAAGTTGCCGCAACCCGCTGAAATCCTCGTCCTCGATCCCGATCCGAAGAGCATCGTCCTGGGGGTGATGGTATGAGTCTCGATCTCTTCCAGCTTCTACCCGCCGTCTATCGTCTCCGCGATGCGCAGATCGCACAATCGCAGACGCTGCTCACGCCTGCGGAACTCGCCGAACTGGCTGCGCTGCAGGCGTTAGTCCCGCCTCTCTCATCCGATCAGCAAGCGCAACTCAACGGCCTTATGGCCAAGGCTTCGCGCGGGCCGCTCCAGTCGCTGCTCATGCTGGTCGAGGAGCAGTTGGCAGTCGTCGCTGAGGATCTCGATCAGCTTTACGATGACCAGTTCATCGAGACCTGCGCGCAGTGGGTGATTCCTTACATCGGCGATCTCATCGGCTATCAAGCCGTCAAAGGCATTGCCCCGTCAGTAGACAACCCGCGCAGCGAAGTAGCCGAGACCATCTCCCTCCGGCGCCGCAAGGGCACCGTTCTGGTGCTCGAACAGCTTACGCGCGACGTTACCGCCTGGGGTGCTCACGCCGTTGAGTTCTTCCGTATCCTCGGCGATACACAGTACATGAATCACATCCGCCTCCAGAGTCACTTCGCTCCCAACCTGCGTAACTGGAAGCCCGGGATCTACATCGATCGCGGATTCGACAGAACGGCGCACAAGGTTGACGTGCGGCGCATCGCGTCACGCCGCGGCCGTTACAACATTCAGAACATCGGTATCTTCCTGTGGTCGCTCGGCGCGTATAGCGTCACAGACTCCATTCCCGCCGCGACTCCAGCAGCAGGTCCAACGGTCACCACGACCAACGCGCTCTGTTATCGCTTCAGCCAGCTTGGCATGGACATTCCGCTCTTCCATCGAGCGAAATCGCAGGGCGAGCAGATCACGGCCGCTGCGACGCCCGTCAATGTTGCCGACCGTCTGCGCCGGCGCGTTCTCTGTGACGATCTGCAGAAAGGAGTTGGCGCCGCGTATTACGGCATGGCAAATAGTCTGCTTATCTCGCTCGATAGCAACCTTCTGAACCCCTATCAGATTCAGGTAGCAGATTTGTCGGGCGCCGATGGATCGTGGGTGAATCTGCCGGCCGCGGATAGCCCCTATGCCATCGTCGTCGACCCAGAGCTTGGCCGTCTGGCGCTCCCTCCTCGCGCCCTCGGATCGCCCTCGCCGCAACTACAGGTCTCGTACTACTACGGTTTCAATGCCAACATCGGCGGCGGAGAATATGCCCGGGAGGATACATTCACCGTCACGAACCCGGAGTGGATTTTCCCCTACCCCGACACTGCAGCGACGCCTCGCTATGCCACACTTCAGGAGGCAGTCACATTCGCGATCGGTCAACTTCCGTTACAGGGACAAGTCGCTGTGGAGATCACTGGCAGCGACATCTATCCCAAGCAAGGGGTGCTCCCGGTGGAGACCCTCACGCTGTCCGTCGACCTTCCGGCCGGCACTACTGTTGAGTTACGCGCTGCCAACGAAGCGCGCCCCACACTGTTGCTTGATGACAAGATCACCGTAACCGGCGACGCGTCGAGCTCCTTCCTGCTCAACGGCCTGGTCATTGCCGCCGGCAGCGCGATGACCTCTGCGAGTCCGTTGCCGGCTGCACTCCTGCATGTTCCCGAATACCGGCCCGACGGCGTTACTGAGAACCGGCTCGGGCACCTCGGTGTTGCACATTGCACGCTCGTGCCTGGTTGGTCGGTCGACTCGTCCGGAAATCCTCAACTTCCTACCGCTCCTGCGCTCGTCGCGGAACCCAGCAGTGTGGAAGTTGTGATCGAGCGTAGTGTTCTGGGTGCTCTGCGTACCGGAACGCTGGTTACAGTGAGCGTCTCTGACAGCATCGTCGACGCAACGGACGCAACGCAGGTCGCGTATGCAGCGCTCGATGGAAAGGCCGGTGGTGGCGCACTGACTCTGTTGAGCTCGACTGTCGTCGGCAAGGTCCACGCCACACTGCTCACTTTGGTTTCGAACAGCATTTTCTGGAGTGCGCTCGCAAGCGGAGACACATGGGGTTCCGCTCTGGTCGCCGATCGCAAACAGGAAGGCTGCGTGCGCTTCAGCTTTCTGCCAGTCAAACCGGTCATCCCTCGCCACTTCGAGTGCGTCTTTCAAGCGCTCGCATCGCCGCAGCCGCTCTTTTTCTCCAGGCGCTACGGTCAACCCGGTTATCTCAAACTTCTCGCCTCGACCGACAAGTCCATCCGCCGTGGCGCGGACGACGGCGGCGAGATGGGAGTGTTTCATTTTCTACTCGCACCACAACGGGAGAGCGATCTCAACATTCGATTGCAGGAGTATCTGCCTGTAGGCCTTGAAGCCGGCATCATTTACCAGAACTGAAAGCAGAGGATAGGAGTCCACCTTGAGCTTCGATAACAGCAGGTTCACGTTTAATCCATGGAACGACTACTCCGGCGTTGTGATGGAGCAGGGACGAGTGCAATTGGACTCCGACTGGAATGAATGGCTGGCGGAGCTATTCCGCCGCTTCCAGGCAGGTACGTTCGACGCCATGGGCCACGCCGCCTATCCCGCCACGACGCCTTTCGCCTTCCAGATCACAGCCTCTTCCTCAGGCGGCGCCAACTCGCTGACGATCGGCACGGGCCGCATGTATATCGACGGCTTGCTTGCGGAAAACCACGGGCTGCTCGCTAACGCTCAGTGGGACTCCGCACTGGCTGAGCTCTCGGGATCGCCGCAACCTCCACCGGCGGCCAGCGTCAATCCGGTTGACTTCTTCAGCCAGCCTCACTACACGCCGGCAAACAACAGCCTCGCGGGCGATGGTCCCTTCCTCGCGTATCTCGATGTGTGGACGCGGCCCGTCACCTATCTCGAGGATCCTGAGTTGATCGACAAAGCTGTTGGCGTCGATACCACCGGTCGCCTGCAAACCGTCTGGCAAGTCAAGCTGATGGCCGTTCCTTCCGGCGGCAACTGGAACTGCGCAACGCCCGACTCTTCGATCCCGTGGCCAGTCTCCTCCGGTCAACTCACGAATGGGACCATCGCCTCCGGCCCGTCAGGCCCATGCTGTCTCACCAACGGCACCGGCTACACCGGCGCGGAGAATCAATTTTACCGGGTCGAAATCCACCAAGCCGGCGGCACAAACGCCCTTGGCGCGACCGGCGGTGCGACGTTCAAGTGGTCGCGCGACAATGCCTCAGTCGAGACTGGCGTCACCTCGATCGCAAATGCTACCAACACCGTCGGCGACCCGGCAACCAGGCTCAGTGTACTTAGCCTCGGCCGCGACCAGGTACTTGGTTTCATTCCAGGAAACTGGATTGAGGTACTCGATGAATCGCTCTATTTGAGTGGGCAGCCAGGCGAACTCCGCCAGATCGACAGCGTCGATGTCTCCGCCCGCACCATCACACTCACCGCGCCGCTTACAGCAGCGAACTTCCCCGTCGGAACTCCAGCGGAGAACACCCGTACGCGCATCCGCCGGTGGGACCACTCAGGCAAGATTTACGAGCAGGACGGCACTACCGTTTGGTATGACCTCGGCGCC
>WNGR01005740.1_pt1 | contig 13296 bp, 16 predicted proteins | sample 5407581 | NCBI WGS metagenome assembly WNGR01 (sample SAMN13153383, study PRJNA577476) | soil metagenome | isolation source: 80 cm soil or saprolite under Garry oak tree replicate 2 | place: USA:California | collected 2016-06-15 | reverse complement strand
TTCACGAATGCTGTGTTGTGGGTCCCCGTGCCGATCATACTCAGGAGCAGATTAGAACGATAATTTTCAACCGTTCCACCAAGGACTTGTTGATCCACGGGGATCGTAGAGGCACCCTTTACGCTGCGTAATGCATGGATAGTCGCACCGACGCTCAGATCACCCACGCCCTGGACGTTGAAGCTAGGGGCTTCTTCTTGCCCGGGAACGCTGTCTTGTCCGTTTTTCACGGGCACCTTCGCGAATCCAATCCGAATTGCCCCAACGTCACTACCAAGTACGTCACGGCCGTTCAGTGCCTTGCGCGCCCTCACGGCATCATCTAAGCGCTCAAAGTTAATGAACCCGCAATTTTTGTGTGTGAGAACGCGAGCAGATTCGATAGGTCCGTAAGGACTAAAGACGCTCAGAATTGCTGCGGGTGTTGTCGTTGACGGAATAGAACCGATCCAAAGGGCTCGAGTGGGAGTTGACTGCAGTTGAGCTTCCATGCCACTCATGGAAGGACTGGTAGCATTCTTCCCAGCAGTAGAAGTGGAAGACCCGCCGGAAGAAGATCCGCCAGCGCCTTTACCTGGGGCAGCGGGTGCGCTGTCTGCCTTACCAAAGCCAATGCGCACCGTCTGGCCATTGGGCATACCGATGTTACCACCAAGGCGATTGAGCACGTCTTCTTTGGCACGAACTGCGTCGCCTTGATCGACAAAGTTAACGAAGCCACACTCCTGCGATGCTTATGAGAAAAAGAAGATAAGGACGAATTAGCCACTTTACCTTTTCCGGCAACAGCCTCAGGCTCTCAATCGCACCATAGGGGGCGAAGACGTGAATTAGTTGCTCACTAGTGACTGAGCTGTCGAGATTTCCGATCCAAAGAGATCGCGTCGGAGTCTGGATCTGCGCCGGATTCTCACTTTTGGGTGAGACAGCTCGCCCGGACTGATTTGGCGTCAGGAGATAGGAAGGTGCACGAGATCCAGTGACCTCCGTGACGGGGAAGCGTACAGTAGGTGACGCGCCTGCGCGAAGTGTAGACGATTTATCGGTCTTGAGAATACCGGCTTGATTCAATTGGGCGCTATTTGTGCCATTGAAGGATGAAAGATCGTAGACTGGTTGCTCCACGGAGACTGTCGCACGACGCGTTAACCGCGCAGGGTCGTCAAGAGTGCCAACGGAAATAGCACGGGGCCGGCTGGTGACTAGATTTGCGCTGAGATAATCTGTCTGCTTGAGCTTTGTCGCGCGGGGGAAGTAGTCGTCGGGGGTCAAAGAATCGTTGTACGTGTCTAAACGCTGATGACTATATGGCTGCTCGTATACTTCCTCCTCTTCCTCCTGGTTCGGAATAATGGGAACTCCAGCGGACGACATCCGACGGTAAGGGTGAGAGACAGTGGTAGCGCGCATACGGGGAGGGTTAGACAAATTTCCGGCAATGACGGCCTGAGCTTGATTACGAAGCTCTGATATGGTTGCTGCGGGAGGTGGTCGGTAATGTGTCTCATCTAAACCAAGGTAATCCAGTGTGTGAACATCAAAATCATCCGCCCCTGGATCCAGGGAGCGCATTTCTTCCAAGACGGGGAACGAGGTATTGTTCCCAGACGAAGCTAACCACGAAGAAGAAAATATGCTAGAGCCGAAAGGGTTCGAAAGGCCTGTGGAAGGAAGTGTCGTTAACGAGCCCGATCGAAGACGACTACTTCGCTCCGACAACACAGACGAGGCAACAGTGGAAGCGACCGAGGTAGAGTGACGCAGGGCGGGCCTCAATGAAGCAGGAGGGGTGGCGCTTGACTGGGGGAGGAGCTGCAGCTGTTCGCTGAATGATTCCGTAGACGGGAAAGTGCTGGGGCTAGGCGTGTTGGAGGCAGCGTACTGCTGGGCGGCCAGCGACACATTGGAAGGTAAGGTTCCGGCCCTCGCCCTTCTGTAGCCAGACGAATAGGTGTTGGTTGGCAGGCTAGAGCTGTCCGTAGGGGTGATCGTCGTAGAAGGAGAAACGTCATTAGGGGGAGAGCCTGACGCGAGAGCGCGAAGGGCAGGGGGCCTATATCGGCCAATCATACCATCGCCTTGTAACTCGCGCGCTCTAAGAGGGATTGAGGAAAGGGGGAGAAGGGTAAAAATGACGTAACGAACCTTTTGGCAAAAGCTGCGGAAGGGGCAGGTGGAGGAGTCTTCCCAGAAGGATTGCGGGAGAAAGCTTGCTCGGCGGAAAGAGACATTATACTCTTGAGGATGGATACTGATTAGCTATTACCGAAGATTGTGTGACCGAGACGGGGACCCAGTGGGTAATTGTACGTATAGAAGAAGGTAAGAGGTGACTTTTGGGACCAGCTTTGGTTACTATGTGCTGTGCGGAGGTCGTGAAGATCAGCCTGAAGGTTGCTGAATGTGATTTTGGTAAAACTTCCCAAGGAAATGAGAAAAGCAGAAAAGGAAAGAGAAGGAGATATGGAGGGAAGATAAAAGGGGACCTTGGGAAGTATAGAATAGAGAAGAAGGCAAGACAAGAGATGGTGAGGATGGGGCTTGGGTAGTGGACCAAGACCAAAGCAAGTCCAGACGAACGAAATGGACCTCGAAAAACTAACTCTACTCTAATGCCGAACTATCTTTAAAACTCCGAATATCTGGGTCTATGCGCATATATGCGTGTGTCCACCCACACTCGGACCTAACATCCCACATATTCACTCCAGTTTGTCACGGTTCTCCTATTCCATGTGGATGATGCGCATACATGTGACTGTATTGTAGTTCTTCTTGATATCCTAGACGGCCAAAGATAACGTCTTGGAGTTCGAATTTTCCCAGCTCTCAAATTGTTGACGTCTTGTGCTAGAAAGAGCAAGTTCCCTGACCCTCTTCTCTGGCCGTCTCCGGCCCCGGACCGCGGATCGAAAAGTTAAGTCTACGGCACAAAGCGGTACCAGGCTCTCCGCCTTGTCCAGAGGCGCAACAGCCTCGAATCAAGAAAGAAAAATGCTCACAGAGGAGTTTCGTTTCGTTCCAGGGGCCACGCTCGGGCTTATCGTAAACCCCAGAACAACCCTCGTGCACGTATTGGTTCGCTGGTCACCGGCCGGTCACCTGCAACGATGTTCCTGGCTTCTCATCATCCGTTCGAGACCTGTTAATAATTAAATCCAATCGCTCCTCTTGCTTCCCACGGGTTTCCAACCTCCTATTCACTTAATGGATTTACTAGAACCACTCACATTGGAAATTGCATAAGTACAAGGTAAAAGTTAGGCGCTAAGATGCGGATCTAACGCCTTTTTGACTCAATGAATACAGCGAGGTTTAGACAGGGAGCGGGTGATAAAGCAACAAGGGGACGAAAACCACAACAATACACTGAGAAATACTACCGGTATCTTAGCGAATGTTTGCGGTCGCTTTCTGTAATGCCCGTTTGATCCCTAGCTGCGCTTTGCGCAGCTCATCCGATGTCGACTCCTCTATCTCCAATCTTTCAAGTGCACGTGCAAGCTCAGCTTCAACTTGCCCCTTTGCACCACGCTTGAGCTTCATACCAATCTCGGGTGAGGTGATTGTAGCCTCGACCTGATGAATGTAAGCCTCGAGGTCCGACTTCGCTTCGTGACGCGCAGAGAAGTCCTTGTCTGCCTGCTTGAATTGCTCAGCATCCTTGATCATCTGGTCAATTTCCGCCGACGACAGGCGACCGACGGAGTTAGTGATGCCTGACGATGGTGAGTCGGCAGATGAGCAGCAAAACGGGAAGAACGCATACTGATGGACGCCTTGCGGCCCGAAGCACGGTCTTGCGCCGAGACTTTGAGAAGGCCATTCGCATCGACCTCAAAGGTAGTGACGAGCTCAGCTTGGCCCCGCGGCATGGGAGGGATGCCAGTAAGCTCGAACTCGCCAAGCAAACGATTGTCACGGCACTGAGTCCGCTCCCCTTCGTAACTGTCATAAACTGTAAGACGAACGGGCCAGATGGACAATCAGCGAAAACATACACAGGGAATGTAACAGTCGTCTGATTGTCCTCAACCGTAGTGAAGACACGGGACTTGTTAGTCGGGATAGGTGTGTTCCGTGGAACAACCACTCCGAATACATCGCCCTGCATCGCGACACCAAGGGAGAGTGGAGCAACATCAAGCAACAGCAAGTCCTGCGTCTTCTCGGATGTCTGACCAGTGAGAACCGCAGCCTGGACGGCAGCTCCATAGGCAACAGCCTCATCAGGGTTGATGGATTTGTTGAGCTGACGGTTTCCGAAGTATTCAGAGACGAAAGACTGAATTTTAGGAATCCGCGTCGAGCCCCCGACAAGAACAATATCATCGACTTTCTCACGAGGGATCTTCGCGTCTTTCAGCACTTTCTCGACGGGCTCGAGAGTAGACTTGAAGAGAATTGCGTTGATCTCCTCGAAACGTGCACGGGTGATATTTGCGGAGAAGTCTTCTCCCTGGACCGAGGGGTTACACCCCACACTAGAGGCAACAGGTTATTTGACTCACCTGGAAAAGAGAGTCAACCTCGACAGTCGTCTGAGTGACGCTGGAGAGTGTGCGCTTGGCACGCTCGCAGGCACTTCTCAGTCTCCGTAAGGCGCGGGCGTCCTCAGTTATGTCGAGCTTTGTTTTACGTTTGAATTCATTCTTGAAGTGATCGAGGAGCGCGTTATCAAAGTCCTCTCCTCCAAGATGGGTATCTCCAGCGGTGGCCTTTACAGCGAACACGCCGCCGCTGATGTTCAGAAGGGATACATCGAAAGTTCCTCCGCCGAGATCGAAAATAAGAACGTTGCGTTCAGTTTTTGATTGCTGGTCGAGGCCATAGGCGATGGCAGCGGCAGTAGGCTCGTTGATGATACGTAATACGTCAAGCCCTGCAATCGCACCGGCATCCTTGGTAGCAAGCCGTTGGGAATCGTTGAAATATGCGGGAACAGTTACGACAGCCTTCTTAACTGTCTTCCCGAGCTTAGCTTCGGAAATGTCCTTCATCTTGGTAAGAACCATGGCTGAAATTTCCTGAGGGCTAAACGTCTTGTCCTCGCCAAGATACTGAACCTTGATGAGAGGCGATCCATCCCTTTCTACGACCTCGAAAGGCCAATGGATCATATCCTACAACAAAAAGGTCATCAGGTGGGTGAGGTGGACTCTCCGGGAAGCGGCGATGTAATAATACCTTTTTTACATCGGGGTCACTTTGAGCGAACAAGTGAGATAAGGACGTCATAAAGATATTAAGCGACATACTCAAAGCGGCGACCGATGAGGCGCTTCGCATCGAAAACAGTATTCCGAGGGTTCATCGCAGCCTGATTTTTGGCAGCGTCTCCGATCAGACGCTCTTCGGTAGAGAACGCGACATAGGAAGGTGTAGTGCGATTGCCCTCTGCTGTCCTTTCAGAAAAAAGACCATAAGCACGATCCGGAGGAAGAACGCACGATCGTTGGCGATAATCTCGACACGGTCGTTTTGCCATACGCCCACGCAGCTGTACAAGACGTGACGTGTGGAGTGCGGTGACAATGAGGGAAACATACGAGTAAGTTGTGCCGAGGTCAATACCGATGGCGCCATCGAAAAGGTCGGAATCGGCCATTTTTGTTTTTTGGGGGGGCGATGGAGGGGGGGAAACGGGGGACAGAACGAAGGAGTATAACTTGAGTTTTGCAGGAAAAAAAAAGTAAAAATTTGGCGGTGTGCTGACTCAGCACCAGCACAGCCACTCCCCCTTCCTCGTGGCGCTTTGCCCCGAACCTCAATATTGGCCTCAATGGCCGCCCTCGGTCCAGCGCGGAGACGTCTCTTTTCTACACTGTCGCGACAATCACGTCGCTCATTTACATCTGCTACGGACTCTTCAGAAAAGATATTGTTGTCACAAGATGACTGGACAGCATTTCAACTGGACAGAGCTGAGCGGACAACTCTCGGTTAGACCCTCCAGTCCTCTTCTCCATACATGACTGACGTGGCTTTGAACCTCTCTTTCATCACCAGTCGACGTCTTTTCAAAATTTGGCTCAACCCAGACCCGAGATAACACTTGGCAACCTCACCATCCATTACACCGTCCAACGGCCCCACGCGACCTCACACTCTCAGCTCTTCTCGCCGCTGGAGCACACCTTGGCCATCACAGCTCCCTGCTCAATCCAAACTTCATCCCATATGCGTACGGAACGCGTGCTGGTATCACCATCATCGACCTCGAGCGCACCCTTCCCCATCTTCGCCGCGCCGCCTCCCTCGTTCGAGCTGTCGCTTCTAGGGACGGGACTATAGTATTTGTCGGTACTCGCGCCGACCTTCGTCCCACAGTCTTGAAGGCTGCCCAGCGTATAGGTTCCCAGGGCTACCACCTCGGCGAGAAGTGGCTCCCGGGTACACTTACAAACAAAGTCCACTTCTTCGGACCTGAAGTGTCTCAGTCTGAGCGCGTCGTCCCTGACCTCGTCATCTTCCTTAACCCAATACCCAACCTCCACGCAATCCGCGAATGTGCAATCGAGCATGTTCCCACCATCGGGATTGTAGACTCTAATGTCGATCCACGCATTGTCATGTATCCAATCCCCGCCAATGACGAAAGCACACGGACCGCCGAGCTAATTGCAGGCGTACTCAGCATCGCAGGGCGAGAAGGTGTCGAGATCGCGGCAGAGCGGGCACAAAAACGAGCGCGTTCTGCGCGATCTATGGCAAAGCATCGTACGCTCAAAGTAGATTAGTTAAATTAATTAGATCGTTGATTGAGCCATTCCTGTGCTCTCAGGCTGATGGTCTAGTTGATTGTTGCATATCGTACCAGTAACCTAACGGAGAAATACTCAGAGATTGCTAATCTGGAAATTATGATGAACTTACGTTCGGCCTCTTCAAGAGCTTTTGTGTTACTCTTCAGTTTGTTAATGGTTTCATAGTATTCATCTTCTTCGACGCTATCGTGCACAATCCCTCCACCAGCTTGGAGATACGCAACACCATCTTTGAAAACGGTTGTTCGGATCGCGATGCATGTATCCATCGCGTCGGTCGCAAAATCGAATCGACCGACCGCGCCAGCATACACCCCGCGACGCTCTTTCTCCAAGCCATATACAAGCTCGATTGCCTTTATCTTAGGGGCTCCAGAGACAGTGCCTGCGGGGAATATTGAGCGGAATGCGTCGAATCTGCAGTGTGATTAGAGACTGCGATCTGAATCGAAGAAGCACTGGCACTCTAACCTCGTGAGGCCCTCGCGCAATATCCCAGACACCTGCGAGGTGAGGTGGGTCACATGGCTGAACCTTTCTAATCTCATTAGTTGATCCACTTTGACCGTCTTGGGCTGGCAGACACGATTGACATCGTTGCGTGCGAGGTCAACCAGCATGATGTGCTCGGCTCGATCTTTCTCCGAACTAAGCAGCTCCTCACCCAGCCGTTGGTCCTCTGATAACAAAAAAACTCAAGGCATACCCTCAATGAGGCAGCGGAGAGATACGCACCTTCGTCAGTTTCACCGCGTTTAGTGGTTCCAGCGATCGCGTGGTTGTAGACCTTGTTCGCCTCTACTTTACATAACGTTTCTGGGCTAGCACCGACGATTTGCAGCTCGCCGCAATCGAGGTAGAACATATACGGACTTGGATTGAGTTGTCGCAATCCTCGGTAAGCATTGAATGGATGCAGTTGGGTTGGGCGTGAAAACCGCTGGGAGGGGACTGCCTGGATTATGTCGCCCGCAATGATGTGTTCTTTGAGTGTCGTAACGTATTGCTGATATCCTTCTTTGCCGACCTTTGACGTAGACGTATTCCCTAGAGTTATGGGCTGTTGAGGTACTTCCGTGGTCACCGGGCTCACCATCGCCCGTGCAAGGCGGCGGACCTTGGAGACGGCCGTCTGGTAGATGAATGCGAGGTTCGACGGTGTCGAGTTCTCTGGGCAAAAGACATGCGAGACGACCTTGATGTTTTGGAAGAGGTGATCGTATATGAGCAGCGTGTCTGCAAGCATGAAGACGGCCTCAGGGATTCCTAGGGTGTCTTTCAGTGGTCGCGCCGTCTTTGGCTCAAAGTGCTGGATCGCATCGAACGCGACATAGCCGATGGCGCCACCCGTGAACGTGGGCACCTGGGGTATCTTCACGTATTTGTAGACGGACAATTCACGCTCGAGGGCGAGCATAGGGTCCCCCTGGATAGTTTCATTGGGTCCGATTCTGACCAGCTTGAACGGGTCGGCGCCTATGAAACTGTACCGTGCGATGTTCTCGCCCGCGAGCACAGACTCGAGCAGAAAACTGTACTTAGAGTTGTGAGCGATGCGGAGATAGGCGATGACGGGCGTGATGAGGTCTGCAGGAAGCTGGATGTACACGGGCACGCAGTTGCCGCGCTTTTCGTGGTAGATCAGGCGTTCAAGGTCGTCGAGCGAGGGAAAGGCGGGCAGCACTTGGGGGTCCATCATGATGATGGTTCAGGTCATTCGTCGGCCGTGAATGAATAAAAAAAACTTGTGCATGTCTTCACGTTCCTCCATCCGTGTCTCGCCTCTGAATCTTGCTCCTGCCAAGGCCGCGGATAATGATTACGCCCAGATTTTCCTGCTCCCAAAACGACCGCTCTGTCGTCGTCTCTGTCTATTGCCCCGCCGTCCGTGCTTCGGAAATAGAAATTCACGTCAGCGACACGTTGCTGTCCCTCCACGTCGCGCCGTATTTCCTTCGGCTGAACTTTCCGGCGAGTCTAGTTGAGGACGACCAGTCTTCTGCTGCCTACGACCCCGCGTCTGGATACCTTACGCTCACGCTAACGAAGCAGAACCCCGGTGAGAGCTTCCCAGATCTTGACTTGCTCGGGAAGCTCCTTGCCCCCCCGCCTCAGAACACGCATCGCGGGCCAGCAATCGAGGTACTGGACTCCCCTAACGAGTTCCTCGAGGGTGTGCCTCATTTCTTGGCTTTCATTCCGTAACTGGCTCACCCCGATGCAGCCGCCGCGAACGACTGGACAGTCCCCCAAGTCCCCCAGACGGTACCGGATACGCTCCTAACCCTAGAAACATCCCTTCACAAACCGTACGGATTCCTCAATGCGTACACTGGGTACTTTCTGCACGTAGCAACCACGGAGAACGAGGTCAACGAGCTTGGCGCGGACGCAGAGACCCTGAGCCCCCTCGATCGGCGCGCCTGCAGGTTGCAGCACGAAGATTCAAAATGGGACCCAGAGCACTATATGTATGCTGCGCTACTTTTAGTAAAGTGATCTTTTAAAATTACGTCTTCTGAGCAGGGCAGACTTTGCGGATAATGAGCAAATAGAAGAACTTCTCGCATGGACGCACCCGTATCTCGATCCGTCCTCCTCCTCTGTCGGCGACGTCGTCTTCACGGAAGCCGAGAACGCCATGATGTTGCGCCTGCCCAGGCGAGAATGTACGTACTTATCCCCTTTCCCTTTGTCTCTCCAAAACGATGTTCCCCAGACGCGCTCACGGACGTTTTTCTTTTTTCTTTTTGTCCGAAATGAAGATATTGCTTCCCCGCAAGAGACCCGTGCACTTTACCTAGCACTGGTCACGTTCCTCTTCTCCTACGCCTATGACGCGCGCACGACGCAGCACGATCCGACTCCAGAAAGTGCATGGACGATCTCTGCGCTGACGCCCGCGTTCTCCGCCTTGGACCCGCCCCCATATCCAAGCGGCGTCGGCGATCCGCCACCACCGCCGTTATCATCGGACATCGACATCGACGTACGCGAGCTGGCGCAATCGCTGGTCCCATCGTACCGCCGCGCGTTCGCCTTCCCCCTCTACCGGTCCTGGGCACTCGCCGAGGCGTGCCGCGCGGACGCCGGACGCCTCCTCGCGCGTGGCACGCGCACCGTCCTGCGCTGTCTTCTAGAGCTGCGCGCCATCCTCGACGCGCACGAGGTCTATTACGTCTACTCCCGGATATGGCTCGACGATTTCTGTCGATGGATACAGGCCTGTGCAAGGTACGGAGCTTTGCGGGTCCGTGATCCGCTCGCTATCTGCAGTATTTGGACAGCGCCAGCTAAGCTTTCGGAATCTGTACTTATTCACTTATTTATTTTTTAGTGAGGATTCTTTGAAGCGACTTGGGCAGGACGTAAGCCTCCTGAGCATGTCGAAGGATTCACTTGGTTGGGATCTGGTTGCGCTGGAACGCGCGGTGCAGGCCGCAAGGGATGGCCAATCAGACAGTGACGACGAAGAGCCAGAGTCCGAAACGCCTGCAGTCTGAAATTTTTTATATTCGTCCCACCGATTATTGTCATCTACTCCGACACTAGCGTGTATTATACGACTACGAGAGCCAGCATGCTGGCGATTCTAGTCTAATTTGACCTTGGTTTGTGAAGATAAAAGTGTCGTCTGCAAAAGAGTGGTATGAGGGACACCGTCCGGGAAAGATTATGGGCTAGTGGGAGACGTACAGAGAGAAGCTTCAAGACTTCGTCCACGAGCAATACCGGCACACTCAACCACAGAACGGCCTTCCATTCGATCCAGTCCAATGGTGCAATTGCGAATATCGACTACCAGCCAATTCATCAACGAGGTGAAATCTCTTTTCAAAGTGGAACACTACTCACGGCGAAGAAGGGAACGTAGAGAATGACGAAGTGCAGGGCCATACTCAAGGTAATAGCTCCCACAAGGAACTTGTTCTTCCAAAGCGGCAGGCGAAGCAAGCTTTCGTTCTCGGACAACGAGTTCATCGCGTTGAACATTTCGACCGTGACCAGTATCGACAAGCTCATCGTGGACGCATGTCGCGCTTGAATACCCGTGAACATATCGCATCCAATATCAGGGAAGAGTGCAGAACATTGGTGGAAGTGCGTCTGATAGTATGAGTGATAGTGTCAGACGCAGTTCGCGAACGGTCGGATCAACACGCACCAACTGGAAAAAGGTGATTTGCGGTCCATTGTCGTAGAACATAAACCACCAGGCGTATCCTGCAACTGTAGCGATGCCGACATAGGCTCCGACGACCAAGTACCGGAAAAATAGCCATTTGGATATCAATGGCTCTCGGCTGCTCCTTGGAGGAACCCGCATAATCGAGTGATCCGGTGGGTTGAATCCCAGTGCGGTTGCAGGCAGGCTGTCGGTAACCAGGTTGACCCAGAGCAATTGCACCGGAATAAGTGCCTCCGGCATGCCAAGAAGGACAGTCAAGAAGATGCTGACCACCTCGCCAATGTTCGAGGAAACTGCAAAAACGCGATGAGTTGGGTGGGTACGTTGGGTAGGAGGGACCGGCTTACTGAGATAGCGGATGAACTGCTTGGTATTATTGTATATCAGTCTACCCTCTTCCACTGCTTTCTCTATTGTGGCGAAATTAGAATCGGCTAGAACCATGTCTGCGGCGAGCTTTGCAACATCTGTTCCGCTGCCCATCGCTACACCGATATCAGCTTTTTTTAAGGCCGGCGCATCGTTCACACCATCACCAGTCTCGAGACACACGTAAGCAACCTAAACGACTTGAGTTGTATAAAAAAACAACACACCATAGCGACAACAAGCCCCAGACTTTGCAGGAGGTCTACTAATTCAACCTTGTGCTTTGGTTCCGTTCGGCTAAACAGGGAGGCCTTCTGAACGGCTATGAGCTTCTCCGCATGAGTGAGATCTTCAAATTCGCGGCCAGTGTAACTCTTCCCTGTCAGATCCTCGTGTAAGTCAAAGATCCCGACACTGCGACAGACGCTCTCCGCTGTTCCTTTGTTGTCTCCGGTGATACACACTACACGAATGCCTGCAGCCTTGCAGCTGGCCACGGCATCGCGTACTTCTGGACGAGGTGGGTCGAGCATACCGACCAATGAGACGAAAGTAAGGTCGCGCTCGAAGCGAGAATAGTGTTCTGCGCTCTCGGAATGGTAATGGCGAATGTCGACATCCTCGACATCGACGAATGCCAAGGCCATGGTGCGTAGTCCATCCTGCCCGTAAGAAGCAGTCTGCGCCAGAAGTCGGTTACGGAGGGGTGCTGAGAGCGGCACTTTGCGGCCTCCTGGAGTCAGAACGGTGGTGCACCGTTCCAAGACGGACTCGGGGGCGCCTTTCACGAACAGACAGCCAGTATTATCGAGTTGGACGAGAACCGACATCATCTTCCGGTCGCGAGAGAACTCGAAGGTAAGAAGGCGGGTGATTTTCTTCTCCAAGTAGTCGCTGACAGCACTTGCTCGGGTTGACGGACCGAGGGACTGGACGGAAGTCGATAACTCCGGATTGGATGAGCCTATCTTCTCAGCTAGTACTTTCAGAGCTGCCTCTGTGGGTTCGCCCACATTACTGTAGGCGTCTCTTTCCTGTGGCCCGATTCCCTTTAGCACACCGAGGCCGAGTAGGAGAAAAAGTTGACCTACCACGTTGAATACCACTTTGGCGTCATTACAGACCACACATATCTCAGCCAAGCGCTGGACGGGCTCTGACCGAAGGTCAACAGACACATCCTTCCCATCAGCAGACGTGACCGACCCATGCGGGGAGAATGTGGTTCCGCCCACTAGATACTCTTGAAGTCCGGTCGACTCATCAACGACGACAAACTAGTTTGAAAAAGACAGCTAGAGTCACAAATTGTAGAGAAAATGATTTTGCTACTCACGCGTGAGACGCTCATCTGATTGGTGGTCAATGTACCCGTCTTATCCGAGCATATCACGTTGGTGCTACCCAGAGTCTCGACACTAGGAAGGTTCCTGACGATGGCATTTTTCTGAGCCATCTTCTTCGTTCCAAGAGCAAGACACGCAGTGATGACAGCGGCTAGCCCCTCTGGGATGGCGGCAACGGCGAGCGCGACAGCGATCTTGAAGTAGTACACAGCGCCCTTGAGAGCACCGTGATGTGCTGGATCCCAGAAGTGCCGCACATTGATGACCCATACGAGGATGCAAATGACCGAGATAACCTTCGCGAGCATGTCTCCAAACTCATCCAACTTACGCTTCAGCGGAGTTTTCTCGTTGATTTGCGAGGAAATCGATTTGTGGATGTCGCCGATGGCCGTATTTTGACCCGTGAGAACAACGATAGCGCGTGCGCTCCCGTTCACGACTGTCGTACCCTGTTCAAAGTGAATGTAGCCATATGCGAGAGGTATGACAGGAAATTACAGCGTACGGTGAAGAGCATATTCGTCATATCTTGCTTGACCGCCTTGGCATCTGGAACGACGTCCATGGATTTACTGACGCTGACACTCTCACCCGTAAGAATGGCCTGGTCGACTCGGAAACT
>WNGR01007960.1_pt1 | contig 13298 bp, 8 predicted proteins | sample 5407581 | NCBI WGS metagenome assembly WNGR01 (sample SAMN13153383, study PRJNA577476) | soil metagenome | isolation source: 80 cm soil or saprolite under Garry oak tree replicate 2 | place: USA:California | collected 2016-06-15 | reverse complement strand
TCGGCCACCAGCACCCCGCTCAGCAGTTCGAACAGCGGGATCGCCGGAGCCATCTCGCAGATCGCCACAGGCACGCTGCAGAAAATCGTCACCGACGTCACCTCGACCACCAAGGGCTTCGCCAACGACACCGCGAAGGGCCTACGCGCACAGGCCGACAAGGTCGAGCAGCTGGAGACGAACCTGGCGAGCCACGCCAAATCCATCCTCAGCGACCCCCAGTCGTCGCTGCTCGGCGGCCTCACAAACATGACCAGCCCCCTGACGTCCTCGTCCTACGCGGGCACCGGCATGTCCACCACCTTCGGCAGTCCCCTGACGTCAAGTTCGCCACTGACCGAAGGCTCCCTAAGCGAAGGCAACCCAAGCACCACCGCCCCAGGCGAATCCAGCCTGAGCGCAACCGGAGCAGGCGTACTCGGCGAGGAAGCCTCGGCGCAAGAGTCCTCGATGATGCCCCTAGGACAGATGCGCACCGGCACCGGCGCAGCAAGTTCGGCGGAAGAACGCGGCCAGCGCCCGGGCTACCTCAAGTCCAAGACAGAAATCACCGACACCGAAGGCGACCGCACGAAGGCCGCCATCCACGCCCACCAAAAGGAGTGCGGCACCGCCCCGATCCCCCTCAGCCCAAGCCAGCTCGTCTGCGCGAAGTGCGGCAGCATCCTGCAACTAGACGACACGCAAGCCCTCGCCAGCTGACCCAGACGTCGAGGGGATTGATTCCCTCAGCACGGCAAGCCGCGCGAGCTGTGGGATCCGCGATCCGGGGTCCTATGCCGAAGCTGTGACTTGCTGCTTCTCGGCGTTCCGCACCTCATGCCACCTTGATCAATCCTCGTGTCATTCCCCCGATGGCACGCGCACTGGACAGCTCGCGAGGTCGCGGTATACGAACGGTTCCGCCTTGGGCATCCTGCCCACCCAGTTGACGTACTGGAGCAGCGTCCGCCCGATGCAGATCCTGACCGGAGGGCACTAGGGACCGGATTCCAGCTAAAGCCGGTCCATCAGCCTGATCCATACAATCCGTTGGCTTCGCCGTGGTCGCCGACCCGAGGGCCAAAGCCTCGCTCATCGAATGCCGCGTCCCGCAGGATTGCTCTCTGAGTCCCGTGCCGGCTTCCGGAGTCGTGATGCAACGCCTTGTTCCTCTTTTTGCCTAAGCGTGGACGAGGCACGCGCCGCGAGCCGTCGGTCAGTACTCTCATTAAGTCGCAGCTTCCGCATCGGGGGAGATCATGGGCAAGGCAGAACGCTGGGCGATCGCGGGCTCGATCGCCGGGTTGATCTCAGCCCTGATCGCGATCGTCGCGTGGCTCTGGCCGACTGCACAGACCCCCGTAACCGAACCGGCGCCGACGATCGCGACGACCGCGACGACGACGGCGGAATCCACGAACACGACGCCGGTGCCAGGACCGGCTTCTGGATCGCCGACACCAATCGAGGGTGTGACATCGACGTCGCCGCTGATCCCAGTCACGACCGCGCCGTCAGTCAGCGTCCAGTGGCAGGGCTCGTTGCGCGTGAACGACTTCGGAGTGTTGCTCTCCACTAGACCGCCCTCCGCTGCGCAGGCAAGTCCCGACATTGAGCCGTATACCGGCGGCACGATCGTGACTCCCCACGGCGCCGCGCGATGGGCCGACTCTCGCGACCCGAGCGCCCAAGCGTCGACATCTACGCCGCCGTTTGGACACCCTTGTCCTGAACCGCGGTAAGAGACAACGCCGCGGCCGCCAACGCAGCAGCACCACGCGCGAAGCCAGGCGCAGGGCGGGTGGGTGGGGCGCGAGCAACTCGCCCTCCCACGACAACCGGACACAAACAAAGCAGGCACCAAACCCCACACGACTACCGCCGACGATCCCACTGCACGCACGGCGTGAACAGCACACGCCGGACGCCGCCCTTCTAGCCGCAGTCGCGAAGTGGCGATATTCCTCACCGGAAACGACACGCTGCCCAGAGTGCACAGCGGACGCCGAGGCGAAGCCGAGGCTCCAAGCCGCCCGAGCAGCGCGGCGACGAGGGTGGCCCTGCCACAACACAACCGCAGGCCGTCGACGTGCGCCGAGGACAGCGCGCATTGGGCGGGGGTCAGAGGCAGGTGGAGAGGAGTTGGTCGGCCCAGGCTACGGCTTCGGGGTCGGCGAGGGACTTGGGGGCGGGGGGCTCGTCGCGGGCGGCGGTGCGCTTTAGGGCGAGCATTTCGTGGGCGTACTGGACTAGGCGGGGGTCAATGGCGGGGCAGGCTAAGACGATGTGGGCCATTGGTTCTTGGAGTTCGGTGGGACGGCGGCCGAAGGCCAGGGTGGCGTGGAGGTATCTGGCGCCTACGGCGGCGGCGATGTCGGGGCGCTGGCCCTCGTGCAACAGGGCGCTTACATAGAGGGCGAAGGCGGCGGCGTCTACGCTCCAGTCCTCGTTGCCGAAGAGCAGGCGCAGCAGCAGTGCTCTGCGACGGGAGGTGCGCCACGGCTCTTCGGCGCGGAAGTGGAGGATGCCCAGGCAGGCCCAGGCCTGGGCCATGCGCGCCCAGTAGGCGGGCGCGGCGTGCCAGCGCTGGTCCCAGGAGTCGTCGTCGGGAGGCGGGATGTGGGCGACTAGACCTAGGAGGTCCTGTTCGCTGAGCTTGCCTAGCTCGGCGGCACCGTCGAAGGCGCTGATCGGGTCGCTCCAGCTGCCCGGTCCGGCTACGGCGCGGAGGATGGCCACGGCGCCGGAGCTCGGTGCGGCGACGGTGGGCGACTCTCTGGTGCCGGCTGTCGGGTAGCTCCAGATGGGGGCGCCGAAGGCGGTGCTGATGGGGACTCGGATGTCTGGTTCCGGGATGTTGCCCGCGTCGACGGTCAGGCCCGGGAAGTAGCTGCGGACTACGGCGTTCGGGCTTGGGGCCTCGAGGCTCGTGATGCTCATGCGTGGGGCGGAATCGAACGGGGCGTCGCTCGGGATCTTGTCATCGAGCAGCCGGACGAGCAGGCCGGACGTGGCCTCGGTCGGCCAGGGGACGGAGCCTATCCACGGGCGATTCTGGCGCGCGACGTTGAGCAGGTGCCGGGGGTATGGGTGCTCGGGATATTCGCGCGCCAACTGCTGGAGGGCGGCGAAGGCCGTGCCGTCGGTGTAGTCGGACTGTGTGTAGATGGCTGACAGTCGTACGGCTTGCGGTTTTACGTGCGCGGGGTCGTACTGCATCGCACGCTCGGCCCACTGGATCGCCTGTGCGTGGTCGTCCTGCTGCATGCAGGTTTCGGCCATGTCGATGTAGAGGTCGATGTTGTAGGGGTCGAGGGCGAGCGCACGCTCCCAGGCGTCGAGCGCCTCGTGCGGTCGTCCGGCGCTGCGGTAGGCGAAGCCGAGCATGAGGGCGCCGACCTGGTTCTCGCCGTCGGCGGCGCCGTGTCGGTCCATCATCTCGGCGCGCGTGCACCACGCGATCGCCTCGCCGACTCCGCCTATTCGGCGCGCGAGGGTGGAGAGGATCGCAAGGGACTGAGCCGTTGTCTCCGGCTGCGCGGCGACGGCGCGGGCGAATTCGAGCCAGGGTGCCTGAAGCTCTGCCAGTTCGGCGGGTGCCGGGTCGGGGAGGCCGCTGGCGAAGTGGCCCACGGCGATGGCTGCTTCTCGGCCGGTCACGAGTTCCGCGAGGTACGGTCCGAACCACGGCGCGGCGCACCACGGCTGGTCGGGACGCATCGCAGTGATCTGACCGATGATCTCGATCGCCATCGCGTGTTGTCCGGCCTTGGCGCGCAGCACCGCGAGCGCTACGGCGCCTCCGAGGTACATCGGCTCGCCGATCGTGAACCAGGCGGCGAGTTCCTCGAGTCCGGCGGCGTGTCCCGCGAGCTCGTCGATCATCGCGTAGGACTGCTCGAACGCGGGATCGTGGTGCAGCGCCTGGGCCACGTGCACGGCAGCGTGCTCCGCATCCCCGCCGTCGAGGTTCAGGCGCGCGATGGCGAGCTCGCCCTCGGCCTCCACCCGCGGTTCGCCCTCGCCATCCGACGGCGTCCGGCACGCGTCGTTGTGCATCGCCACGATTCCTTCCTCTGGACGGTGTTGAGTGTAGAGAATCGTGGCGACTCAAGCGGACTGTGGATCAGAACTGTTTCAGAAGTCGTCGTCGAACGCGACAGTTCCGGCGACGGCCACCTGGTACGCGGAGACTCGACGCTCAAAGAAATTCGAGAGTTCCTGGACGTCTTGGAGTTCCATGAAGGTCAGGGGGTTGGGCGAGTTGTAGTGCGGGTCGAGGCCGAGTTGGGCCAGGCGCCGATCGGCTACGTGCTCAAGGTATGTACGCATGTCGGCGAGCGGCAGGCCGGGGACGCCCTGGTCGAGCAGGTCTTCGGCGAACTGGGTTTCGCACTCGACGGCCTCGGTGAGCATTTCGCGGACCTGTACGGCCATCTTCTCGTCGAACAGGTCGGGTTCTTCGGCGCGGACGGATTCGACGACGTCGAACGCGAACGCCATGTGCATGGATTCGTCGCGGAACACCCAGTTCGTGCCGGATGCGAGACCGTGCAGTAGGCCGCGCGAACGCAGGAAGTAGACGTAAGCGAATGCGCCGTAGAAGAACAGTCCCTCGATGCACGTCGCGAAGCAGATCAGGTTGAGCAGGAAGGCCCGGCGGTCGTCCTTGGTCTCCAGGCTTCGGAGGTTGTGCAGCGAGTCGATCCAGCGGAAGCAGAATTCTGCCTTGCGACGGATCGACGGGATGTTCTCGACGGCGGCGAACGCGGCGGCGCGCTCGTCGTCGTCGGGGACGTAGGTGTCGAGGAGGTTCAGGTAGAACTGGACGTGGACCGCTTCCTCGAAGAGTTGCCTGGAGAGGTAGAGGCGGCCTTCGGGGCTGTTGACGTGCTGGTAGAGGTTGAGGACCAGGTTATTGGCGACGATGGTGTCGCCGGTGGCGAAGAACGCGACCAGGCGGGATACCAGGTGGCGTTCGGCCGCGCTGAGCTTGTCCAGGTCGGTCAGGTCGGAGTGGAGGTCGACCTCTTCCACGGTCCACGTGTTCTTGATCGCGTCACGGAAGCGGTCGAAGAAGTGCGGGTAGCGCATGGGGCGCAGGGTGAGGTCCATACCCGGGTCGAGCAGCATGTTCGCGGGTTTCCTTTACTGGCAGGCTTCGCAGGACTCGGGGTTTTCGAGGGAGCAGGCGACGGCGTCGATCTGCTCGATGGACGGGGCCGTGGCCTGGTTGCCGACCGTGGCCTGCTGGATGCGGGTGGCGGGGCGCGAGCGCAGGTAGTAGGTGGACTTCAGGCCCGCCTTCCACGCGTACATGTACATCGAGGAGAGCTTGCCGATCGTGGGCGCGGACAGGAACAGGTTGAGCGACTGCGACTGGTCGATGTAGGGGCCTCGGGCGACGGCCATATCGATCAGCGCGCGCTGCGGGAGTTCCCACGCGGTCCGGTAGCGTGCCTTGAGCTCGTCGGGCAGGACGGGGATGTCCTGCACGGAGCCCTCGGCGCGCTTGATCGCGTCACGGATCTCCGGAATCCACAGGCCGAGTTCCTTCAGCTCGTTCACCAGCGCGGTGTTGATCTGCATGAATTCGCCGGAGAGCGTCTCGCGCTTGAACAGGTTGGAGACCTGCGGCTCGATGCACTCGTAGCAGCCCGCGATCGATGCGATGGTCGCGGTCGGGGCGATGGCGATGAGCAGGGAATTGCGAACGCCCGTGGCGGCGATGCGCGCGCGGACAGCTGTCCAACGAGGTGTCAGGTCGGGGGACGTGGCGACGTTCCACAGGTCGGGCTGGAGCTTGCCGTCGGCGACGCGGGTGTCGGCGTACGCGGGGTGCGGGCCGTGCGCCTCGGCGAGAGTGGCTGAGGTCTCGAGGGCGGTGAGGTAGATCTCTTCCTGGATCCTGGTGGAGAGCGTGCGGGCCTCGTCGGCGTCGAAGGGCAGGCGTAGGGCGAAGAACACGTCCTGTAGGCCCATGATGCCGAGGCCGACGGGGCGCCAGCGCGGGTTCGAGGCGGCGGTTTGCTCGCTCGGGTAGTAGTTGATGTCGATGACGCGGTCGAGGAAGGTGACCGCGGTGCGGACGGTGGCGCGCAGGCGATCCCAGTCGATACCGTCGCGTGTCCTGGCCAGGTGCGCGGCCAGGTTGATCGAGCCGAGGTTGCAGACGGCCGTCTCGGTGTCGGAGGAGACCTCGATGATCTCGGTGCACAGGTTGGAGAGGTGCACGACGTTTTCGGGCTTGGCGGTCTGGTTGGCTAGGCGGTTGGAGGCGTCCTTGAAGGTCATCCAGCCGTTGCCGGTCTGCGCGAGCGTGCGCATCATCCGGCCGTAGAGCTCGCGGGCCGAGACCTGGCGCACGTAGCGGCCCTCGGCCTCCGCCTTGCGGTAGGCGGCGTCGAACGCCTCGCCCCACAGGTCTGGCAGTTCGGGCACCTGGTCCGGGTCGATCAGCGACCACGGTTCGTCCGCCTCGACGCGGCGCATGAACTCGTCCGGGATCCAGTTGGCCAGGTTGAGATTGTGCGTGCGACGCGCGTCCTCGCCGGTGTTGTCGCGAAGCTGCAGGAACTCTTCGATGTCGGGGTGCCAGGGCTCGAGGTAGACGCACGCGGCGCCCTTCCGGCGACCGCCCTGGTTAACGGCGGCGACGGACGCATCCAGCGTGCGCAGGAACGGCACGATGCCGTTCGACTTGCCGTTCGTCGACCGGATCAGCGCGCCGCGTGAGCGGACTCGGGAGAAGCCGATGCCGATCCCGCCGGCGAACTTCGACAGGCGCGCGACCTGGTGGTAGCGGTCGTAGATCGAGTCCAGCTCGTCGCGCGGGGAGTCCACCAGGTAGCAGGAGGACATCTGGGTGTGCCGGGTGCCCGAGTTGAACAAGGTCGGTGAACTGGGGAGATACGCGAGCGAGGACATCAGGCGATAGAAGTCGATCGCCTCGTCGGGGGTGCGGGACAGGCCGCAGGCCACGCGCAGCAGGAAGTACTGCGGGGTCTCGATCACGTCGCGGACCACGGGGTGACGCAGCAGGTAGCGGTCGTAGACCGTGCGCAGGCCGAAGTACTCGAAGCGCAGGTCACCGGAGAGATCGATGGCGGCATCGAAGGCTGCTGCGTTCGCGGTGACGAAGGCGAAGGTGTCGTCGCCGATCAGGCCCTCGGTGTGACCGAGCGCGATGGACGCGCTGAACGTGGCGACGCCGTGCGCGGCGACTTCGGCGGCGATCACCGACGACAGCAGGCGGGCGGCGAGCTTCGAGTACTGGGGCTCCTCGCCGATCAGCTCGACCGCGCTCTGGACCGCGAGATGCTTCGCCTCGGCCGACGTCGCGCCCTCATGCAGACCGCCGACCGTCTTGCGCGCGACACGCAGGGGCTCGACCTCCGGGAGATCGCCCGCGCACTGAGCCACCTCGTGCTCCACCTGCTCGACCGAGTAACCGATCGCATTTCCACTACCGATCTGAATGACCGTCACAACCCTCTCCTCCCGCGCCGCCAGCAACGCGGGACACCATATCTAGTGATCCAAGAAAAGTCACACCCAACATGTCGTGGGCGTGTCGTCCCGGAGCGCTCTCTAGGCAGGCCGGGAGACGGCCGTCGCACGGACGAGCAGTTGGCGGGCGCTATGGTTCGCGGCGTGCGGACGGAGGCGTGCCGTGAGGTGGTTGAGGGCGGTGCGGGCACGGCTCGAGCGAAGGGGCGGGTAGTCGTCGATGAAGGCGTGGCAGGCGGCGATCGACTCGTCGAGGTGGCCCTGATCGAGGTGCAGTTCCGCAAGGCTGGCCAGCGTGATCGCGCGCGAGCGGCGCTCGTCGTCCGAGCGGCGACGGACCGATTCCGACAGGACCCTGATGGCGCCGGAACGGTCGCCGAGCAGGGCGCGTACGGCAGCTTCCTGATACGCGTGGGTTGCGGCGCGATAGTGGCAGATTCCGCGTTCCGGCGGCTCAGCGGTTACGCCTGCGGCCAAGCGTTCCGCACAGGTCAGCGCGGCCAGCGCCGCGTCTCGGTCGCCGTGTGCGGCGGCGGCCACGGCGAGCGGGCCGTAGAGCGAGGCGCGTTGCAGGTTCGGCACGTCCGCGCAGTCCGCGATGCTCGCGACGGCCGCTTCCGCGAGAGAGAGCGCTTCCCGGACGTGGCCGAGCGCGCGCGCCTGCACCGACATCGCCCGCAAGGTCACCGCGTAGCCGACCCGGTCCTCGTTCTCGATGCTGAGTTTCAGCGCCACGAGATAGTAGCGCTGGGCTATGGCGTTCTGTTCGTCGTCGAAACACATGAAACCGCACAGATATGCGAGTTCTGTCGCAACGGATAGCATCCGCCTGTGCGTTTCTCGACGCGCTGGTGCTCGAAGGCGTGGTGCTATGTCATATGCCAGATAACGTGCCAGGGCCGCCCTGGCGTATCCGCCCCCGAATACGCTGTCCGCACCGATGAAGACGTGGGCCATCTGCTGGGCGGCGATGACGTGCTCGGGCTCGAGGCGCGTGCCGTCGGCCTCGCGAAACGGTGGTTGGTACAGGTCGTCCGCAGGCCACGCATGCACCCCGGCAAGGTCCGCGAGGCTGTAGACGCCGCCATGGCCCGATTCGCGGCCGGATTCGGCGAGTTTGCACAGGGACTCGAGCGTGTCGAGCGGATCGGCCTTCCGGTCGTCCAAAGCGGGCGAGTCGGTCGAGGTCAGACCGGTCGCCATGACGGGGACCGGCTGCCCGAGGCGGCGCGCGAGGGCCTCCGCTATCAGTTCGGGCAGCGGAGAACGCGGCTGGCGGCCCGCGAGCCAGTGGCTGACCGACCGCCGGTCCAGGCGCGTGGCCAAGCCGATCTCCGCGGCCAGCACGTTGACCTGCCTGGCCAACGCGTCCCCCGTCCAACGCGCCTCGGCGAGCAGTTCGCGCAGCGTCTCATTCGTCGTTCGCACATGAATCAGTATTCATTGATGGGGAACCATCACGTCAATACTGTGCGGCGGCGTCTGGAAAGCGCGCCAGCGATCAATACGCTCCGGTGCGGAACCATGTCAGCTCTCTCCGTTGTATCGGGCGCTGGTCGCGTGCCATTCCTTGCTGCCGCCCATCCAGTTCCACACGCCCTTGACGTAGCGGGCCAGCTGCGGCGAACCGAGCTCCGCGAGCACGGCGCACTCGGCCTCGACGGTGTGCATCATCTCGTCGTGAATCGCGGCGGCGCGGTAGATCGCCTCCTGCAGAGAGCAGTTCTCCTCCGCCGCGATGACGGTCGGCAGGTTCGTGTCGGTCGGATCCTCCTTGTGCATCGAGTAGAGGTCGTTCAGCAGCACGTTCGCCACGCCCGCGTACAGGTACACCCGACGCACGCGCGCGTCGGCGGCCTCGTGCGCGGGCAACTCGTATCCGTCCACGCTGTCGATCAGCGCCATGCACGGATAGAACGCGTTCTCATAGCGATGCAGCAGGTACTCCCACACGGCCGGTCGACGGTCGCTCGCGCGCCACTCGGCCTCCTGGCCGTAGCCGACGAACATCATCGCCAGCTCCCGCCGCAGGCGCGCGACCTGCGTCGGCGTGGCGATGGTGTCCAGATATCCGAAGGCTGATCGGAACGCCCGCAGGACCGGCTCGTCCTGCACGACCTTCTCGAAGTGCCCCATGTACGCGGGCGGCAGCCGGACCGGGTCCACGACCGCCTGCGCCATCGCGAGCCGCGGCGCGAGCAGATGCGGATCGGTGTCCTCTCCCTCGTCCACCCAGTGATCGTCGACCGACCACTCCGACAGACCGCAACGTGCCGCGATGAGCAGCCGGTCCGCGTCGTCGCAGCCGGGATGCGCGAGCATGAACAGCCGGCCGAAGTTGTGGCTGCGCAGGCGCTCCAGCCGTCCTTGGAAGATGCCGATCTCGCCCGCCCACTCGACCAGCCGCTCGTTGACCTCCTCCCCCAGCGCCACGTCGTCGCGCTCGGCGTCCGGGCAGTAGAGCGGCGGGACGTGCAGGGACGGGGATTCCTCGGGAGCGGGCTCGGGATCCGGCTCGCGATGAAACCGCAGCGAGCTCGTCCCCAAGCCGGTCGGACCGGCGAGCGCGAACCGGCTCACGACGCGATTTCCGCGTTCTCCAGCACCCCGATCGCGTCCGGCACCAGGATCGCCGTCGAGTAGTACGCCGTGACCAGGTAGGACAGGATCGCCTTCTCGTCGACGCCCATGAAGCGCACATTCAGGCTCGGCGAGTACTCGTCCGGGATCCCGGCCTGGTGCAGCCCGACGACGCCCTGGTTGTCCTCGCCGGTGCGCAGCGCGAGGACCGAGCTGGTGTGCGTGTCGGAGATCGGGATCTTGCCGCACGGGTAGATCGGCACGCCGCGCCACGCGGGGATGCGGTGGTCGTCGATGTTCACCGCGTCCACATACAGCCCACGCTTGTTGCACTCGCGGAAGAACGCGGCGATCGTCTTGGGGTGCGCCAGGAACATCTTGGTGGACCGGCGCATGCTCAGCAGGTTGTCCATGTCGTCCGGAGTCGGCGGACCCGAATGCGTGTTGATCCGCTGGTCGTAGTCGGCATTGTGCAGAAGCCCGAACTCGCGGTTGTTGAGCAGTTCCCATTCCTCGCGCTCGCGGATCGCCTCGACCGTCAGGCGCAGTTGCTCCTCGGTCTGGTTCATCGGGTTGTTGTAGAGGTCGGCGACGCGCGTGTGCACCCGCAGCACGGTCTGCGTCAGGCTGAGCTCGTACTCGCGCGGGGTGAGGTCGTAGTCGACGAAGGTCCCGGGCAGCACCGGCTCCCCCGCATGGCCCGCGCTCAGCTCGATGCTGGCCTGGCCCTTCTTGTCGGTCGGGCGCTGCGCGGCGGCCTGGAAGTCGGCGATCTGCTGACGCAGCGCGGGCGACTCGTCATACAGCCGCCGGAACGTCGCACGCGGCAGCACCATCAGCGTGCCCGACGTCGTCGCCTTCAGCGTGTGCGCCCACACCGGCTCGCCGTCCTGCGCGGTGAGCTCGTCGCCGAGCGAATGCCCGTCGGCGACGACGCGTACGACGCCGGACGCGCCGTAGCGCAGGTTGCCGATCAGCTCGACCCGGCCGTGCGCGATGATGAAGACCTCTGAGATCGGGTCGCCCTGGCCGGCCAGCACGTCCCCGGCCCTGAACTCGCGCGGCCGAAAGCCGGCGGCGAGCTCGCCCAGCAGTTCCTCGTCCGGGAAGCCGTGCAGGATCGGCAGTTCGCGCAGCGTGCCGGGGATGATGCGGACGTCGTCCGCGCCGTTCTGCTCGAAGGCGACTCGGCCCCGGCCCACGGCCAGCGACAGCCGCCGGTTCACTCGGTAGGTGCCGCTGGAGACGTTTACCCACGGCAGTTTCCGCAGTAGCCAGCGGGAGCTGATGCCCTGCATCTGCGGGACGGTCTTGGTGGTGGTCGCGAGGTTGCGCGCGGCTTGGGTGCTGAGGCTGGTGAGAGCGTCCTGATCCGTCGTCGGCATGCTTCCCATCAACTCGCGTGGCGGGTGCCGCGACAAGGTGGCGGCGTCGCCGGATCTGTCGCGCTTCGCGGCCGCCCTACGTCGGCGTCGAGAGCGCGCTCTCAGCGGATGAGCTGCGGGAACGCCGCGTCCGGGGTGATCGGGAACGGTCGCGAAGCGCGACACATCCGGCCGGGCACGCGCCTTGGCGAGCGGGGCGTGATCGCGCTGAATGGGTCCCAGAGCCCCCTACTTTTCCCAAGGAGCCTCATGTCGATCACTGAAACCCGTGACGAGGTCTTGACCACCGAGTACCAGCGCCAGGTCGCCGCCTGGTGGGACACCCGCCGCACGGATCGCGTCAATTTGGCACTCGGCGAGATCGACGGCTTCTACCACCACCACTACGGGGTCGGCGCCGCGGACCTGTCGGTACTCGAGGGCCCCGAACAGTCACGCGACGGGCGCACTCTGCGCGAACTGCACCGGCTCGAGCACGCACAAGCCGACCTGCTACTCGACCACCTCGGCCCGCTCGGCGCCGGGGACCGCGTGCTGGACGGCGGCAGCGGACGCGGCGGCCTCAGCTTCCTGGCCAACCTCCAGTTCGGCTGCCAGGTGGACGGCGTGTCGATCTCGCAGTACCAGGTGGACTTCGCCAACGAGCAGGCCGAGCAGCGCGGCGTGACCGACCAGGTCCGCTTCCACTTCAAGAACATGCTCAACACCGGATTCCCGGACGCCTCACGGCAGGCGATCTGGACCGACGAGACCACGATGTACGTGGACGTGTTCGACCTCTTCGAGGAGTTCTCGCGGCTGCTGCCGCGCGGCGGCCGGTACGTGTGCATCACCGGCTGCTACAACGACACGCTCGGTGAGAAGTCCGAGGCCGTGCGCACCATCGACGAGCACTACAACTGCCGCGTCCACCCGCGCAGCCGCTACTTCGCCGCGCTCGCCGCGAACAACCTGGTGCCGGTGAACGTGTTCGATCTGACCGACGCGACGATCCCGTACTGGGAGCTGCGGCAGAAGTCCTCGATCGCGACCGGGATCGAGAAGGCGTTCCTGACCGGCTACCGGGAGCGCAGCTTCCAGTACCTGCTGATCTCGGCCGACCGCGTGTAGCGGTTCCGAGAGTTCCGAAACCTCCAGGATCCGTTGACGCGTCGGAAACACGGCATTACACAGGCCGTAGCTCGGAGAGCGCTCTCCGGGCTACGGCCCACCCCAATGCCTTCTTTCTGGAGTAGCAATGACCCGTCCTCCCGGGCACACCCGACCGGGGCTTCGACCACGTGTCCAGGCCCTGACGACCACAGCGTCGTCCCTGGAGAACGCCACCGTCCCGGCCTCGGCCGCCACCGACGGCAACACCGGCACCCGCTGGTCGAGCGCCTTCAGCGACCCGCAGTGGCTCGAGGTGGACCTCGGCGCGTCGGCGCAGATCAGCTCCGTCACCCTCGATTGGGAGGCGGCGTACGCGTCGGCGTTCCAGATCCAGGTCTCCAACGACAACTCCACCTGGACCTCGATCTACTCGACCACCACCGGAACCGGCGGCAACCAGTCGCTCACCGTCTCCGGGACCGGCCGCTACATCCGCATGAACGGCACAGCGCGAGCAACGCAGTACGGGTATTCGCTGTGGGAGTTCCAGGTCTACGGCACGCTGTCCGCCAGCACGACCTGCGGCACCACGGATGCCGCGCTGAACCAGCCGACCACAGCGTCGTCCCTGGAGAACGCCACCGTCCCGGCCTCGGCCGCCACCGACGGCAACACCGGCACCCGCTGGTCGAGCGCCTTCAGCGACCCGCAGTGGCTCGAGGTGGACCTCGGCGCGTCGGCGCAGATCAG